>Ga0307379_10000582_pt1 | contig 61063 bp, 45 predicted proteins | sample UN2MG_FD_202237 | JGI IMG/M metagenome (GOLD analysis project Ga0307379, IMG submission 202237) | Soil microbial communities from Risofladan, Vaasa, Finland - UN-2 | ecosystem: Environmental > Terrestrial > Soil > Coastal area > Acid sulfate soil | place: Finland: Risofladan, Vaasa | collected... | reverse complement strand
GTGGGGGCGGGGCAAGGAAGGGAGCCGACGCCGCGGGTCGCGGCCAGTCGCTGCCCCACCGAGGCAAACTCGGCGGCGAGGACATCACAGTTGAGCGAGGGCTCTGAGATCGGCAATCGCAAGTCGCAAGTCGCAAGTCTCTCGGACGCGAAGCGGATCGCGATCTTCCGGCTGAGCGCGCTGGGGGACGTGGTGAATACGCTGCCGGCGCTGTCGGCGCTGCGGCGCGCGCGGCCCGATGCGCACATCGCGTGGGTGGTCGAGGCGGCGTCGGCGGGAGTGCTCGAGGGGCACCCAATGCTCGACGAGGTGCTGGTCTCCGGCCGCAAGACGTGGCAGGGAGCGTTCAAGCGGCTCCGCGGCTCGTGGCGGGCGGCGGGGGAGTTCTGCCGCTTCTGCGCGTTGCTGCGGAGGAAGCGGTTCGATGCGGTGATCGACTTCCAGGGGAACCTGCGGAGCGCCGTGGGCACCTGGCTCACGCGGGCGCCGATGCGCGTCGGGCCGGGACGGGGGAGCGGCCGCGAGCGGAGCCACTGGTTCTACAATGTCCGCCTGCCGCTGCCCGACGGCCCGATGCACCGGGTCGAGCGCGGCCTGGCCCTCGTCCGCGCCCTCGGCCTCGAGACGGCTGACGCCAAGCCCGTGATCCCCGTGAGCGACGCGGACAAGGCGAAGGTGGACACGTTTCTCGCCGCAAGCGGCCTCGGGGCGGGGCAATTCGCGCTGATTCACGCGGGGACGAGTCCCTTCGGGCAGTACAAGCAGTGGCCGCCTGACCGGTGGGCGGAGGTGGCGAGGCGGCTCGCCGCCGAGCTGGGCCTTCGTGCCGTGTTCACACGGGGGCCGAGCCAGTCGGAAAGCGAGTCCGCCGAGAGCGTGGCCCGCGCTGCGGGGCCGCAGGCGCTGGTCGCGCCGGTGTTCTCGTTGCGCGAGCTGGGCGAGCTGTGCCGGCGGTGCCGCGTGTTCCTGAGCGTGGACACGGGGCCGATGCACCTGGCCTCTGCGGTGGGTGCGCCGGTGGTCGCGCTGTTCGGGCCGAAGAACCCGAAGGTCTACGGCCCGTACTTCGGCCCGCGGGCCATTGTCGAGAAGCCGCTGGACTGCCGCCCCTGCCGCAAGCGCTCGTGCGACGACCCCCGCTGCATGCTCGCCATCACGCCCGACAACGTGCTGGCCGCGACAAAGGAGCTGTTGGGATGAACGCGGAGCGGGTGACTGTGATCGGCGATGGGGGATGGGGCACGACGCTGGCGCTGCTGCTGGGGGGGAAGGGAAACGCCGTGCGGCTGTGGGGGGCGTTCCCCGAGTACGTCGAGGCGATGCGGGAGCGGCGGGAGAACACGAAGTTCCTCCCAGGCATCCCGCTGCCGGAGTCGCTCGAGCTGACCGGCGACCTGGCGGCGGCCGTGGCGGGGGCCGGCCTCGTGGTGATGGCGGTGCCGACGCAGTTCATGCGCGGCGTGCTGCGGCGGCTGGCCAGGTGCTACTCCCCCGGCACGCCCATTGTGAGCGTGGCGAAGGGGATCGAGAACCGCACGCTGCTGCGGCCGACGCAGGTGATCGCGGACGTGTTGGGGCGCGCTCCCGTGGTCGCTCTCTCCGGCCCCAGCCACGCGGAGGAGGTGGCCCGCGGGCTGCCGGCGACGGTGACGGCGGCGAGCCGCAACGCGGCGCTCGCGCGGCGCGTGCAGCAGCTCCTCATGACCGACCGCTTCCGCGTCTACACGACGACCGACGTGGCAGGCGTGGAACTGGGCGGCGCGGTGAAAAACGTGGTGGCCATTGCGGCCGGCATCTGCGACGGATTGGGCCTGGGCGACAACGCGAAGTCGGCGCTGCTCACGCGCGGCCTGGCCGAGATGATGCGGCTGGGCATGGCGCTGGGCGCCCGGCGCGACACGTTCGCGGGCCTCGCCGGCATCGGCGACCTGATCACCACGTGCACCAGCCCCTACGGCCGCAACCGCTCCGTGGGCATGCAGATCGCCCAGGGCAAGAGCCTGGACGAGGTTGTCGCGGGCACCGCGATGGTCGCCGAGGGCATTCGCACCACGCTGTCGGTCCGCGCCCTCGCCCGCCGCCACGGCGTCGAGATGCCCATCACCGCCCAGGTCTACCGGGTCCTCTTCCGTGGCAAGGACCCGAGGGCCGCGGTCCGCGACCTGATGAGCCGCGCGGCGAAGGACGAAGTGGGGTGATTGGCGATGATGGCGTACTGGCCGAGCGGGCTATGAGGTCTGGACGACCTCGCAGGGAAGGTCCTCAAGCACGAGGGGCGGGATAGTGCCGGAGCCGAGGACCTGCTTGGCATCGAGAATCTCTATGCCCACCAGCACTTCGCCCTCGCCGATGTTCAGAGCAACCTCGTCGGAAAGACGAAGCGTGCGACACTGGTGCGGCCCTTCGAGCAGTCGGATATAAAGGGCGTCGATCTCGCGGTCATAGCGGATGGTCATCGCTCGCCCCTTCAGAAGTAGAAGACGTACACGGTGACGACTACGGTCTCGGCGCTCTCCTCGGCGATCACGGGAGCCACCTGCTTCACAGCATAGTGCCTCCCCTGCCACAAGGCATTATACTCGAAGTTGTAGCGGCACAGCAACCGGCCGTGCTTGGCCGGCTCCCTGATTCCCAAGGTGACGGCCTGCCTCACCTCCTCTTCGGTGCAGCCCCGCTCGATGCGCTGCTCTGTCGCGTGCCGCGTCAGGCGTATCCTCTTCATGGCTCAGATCCAGAACAACGAATTGCCGACCTTGCCGGTGAAGTAGTCTATGACGATCCAGACTCCGCTGACGGCGTACTGGCCGAGGATGAGGCCGAGGAAGAAGAGTCGGGTGCGCTTGTAGAGGTCGGCGCCGCCATAGCGCAGCACCAGGGCCTTCGCCGCCCAGGCGATGAAGATGCTGAACCACAATTCGTCGGTGAGCCACAGGCTCGCAATGGGGAAGCCGAGCGGGTGCAGCGGCCAGCAGACGAGGCGCTGGTTGAGGAACATCAGGCCCGCCATCACGCTGGCGCCGATGCCGCCGAAGAGATAGGCGTTCACGCTCGGCCCCTCGGGGTTCTTGATCAGCCGCGTGACGTAGTGGAAGGGGAGCGTGGGGCCGGCGTGCCAGAGCCAGTCGTTGGCGTTCGCCCCGCCGTGGTCGTAGGCGACGAGCATGGTGGACCAGACGCTGGCGACGATGGTGACAACGATGGCGAGGATCATGGCCCAGAAGATCGTGCGCTTGCGGCCCTTCATGTCGCTGACCATTTTCAGGCCGTTGGCGGCGGAGGCCATGACGAACGTGCGGATGTCGCCCATCCAGATGTAGGTCATGCCGAAGGGCACGAGGTTCGAGGGGCCGAGGCGGTCTGAGCCGAAGGCCGAGATGAGCACGGTCGAGGCGGTCATCGGCGAGCGGGTCTCGGCCACCCCGCCCGCGGCCACGATGCGGGTGACACCGAGGAAGGTGGCCATCGAGACCACGACGAGCGCCGCGGCCACCCACAGGCTCATGCCGGTGCGGTGCAGCCAGAAGGCCATGTAGCCCATCCCCGCCAGCATCCCCCAGAACGCCTGCTTGTACGACAGAATCTCCTGCGAGTCATCCACGTCCCTGCCGCGCCCGATGGCCTTGACGAAGACGGCCTTGAGGTGGTGGCGGGCCATCCAGAGCCCGACGATGACGAGCACGAAGAGCGCGGCCTGGGACTGGTGGGTGAGCAGCGGCCCGCCGCCCGACTGGCTGTAGGGGTCGAGCTGCTCGACCCCCTCGTAGCCGACGAGGCGCAGGAAGGCGCGCTCGAACGTGGTCACGAGGCTGAAGAACCAGAGGCTGAGGGCCAGGCTGGTGCTCAGCAGGTACGAGAAGCCGATCATGGGAAAGCTCAGGCGCAGCTTGAGCACGGCCGTGCGGCGGAACAGGTCAATCCGCATCAGCAGGAGGTCCACGGCAGGGAAGCTCTGGTCGTAGTGGCTCAGCGCAATGTAGCAGCCGAGCAGGAAGGGGATGGCGAACCCCGCCCACATCCAGGGGTTGCGGATGAAGGGATTGGTGAAGCCCGGCCGCGACTCGGCCCGCACCATCTCCATGGGGAGCTGGGTGATCGGGTAGAGCAGCCGCTCGTTCTCCACCCACTGCTTCCGCACGATCACCATCGCGCAGATCATCACGCCGTAGAGCGCCATGAGGAAGAAAAACCAGTGGGCGAGCGGCATGGCCCAGGCGGCCCAGGGGATCACCTCGCCGCGCGGCAGACCCTCGTAGAGCCACTTGATCGCCATCGGGTCGTCCGGGTAGAGCCACTTGGGGATGTAGGGCAGGATGATCTCGCTCCACTGGTTCTCGGGCGCCGCGTAGTAGAAGGGCGCGGCAATGGTCGAGAGCCAGTAGGCGGTGAGGCCCATCGTGGGGATCACCGTGCCGATCATCATCATCACGTACACAACGACCAGCTCGCCCGAGGTGAGCGCGAGACGCTCCGAGACGGCGCGCAGCGCGCCATTGACGAAGAATACCAGCACGAAGAAGAGGAAAATGGCCGCCGGCGTGCTGAAATCCAGGTCCATGTAGCTCGCGTGCATCACGTTCGTGGCGTAGGGAGTGCTCACGCCAATGACGGCGCACAGGAGCGAGCCGACGATCAGGGCGCGCGCGGTCGCGCCGCGCGCCATGGCTCCCGCGACGCCGGCAAGTCCCTGGTTCGCTTCGCCTTCCGCGGGCATCTGCCTCTCCGCCCTCCGCCCTGGCCGGAGAATCATAGCAAGCGGCGACGATGCGAGTCAACCTGCTATTGCGTCCGGGGCGGCTACGCCTGTTGACCCCGCCGCCGCCATCCCCTATGATGCCCAGGCAACCGAAGGAGGAGTGCAGATGAACGAGCAAACAGCCCTTGCCCGCTGGCGTGGCTTCAACCTGCTCGAGATGTTCACGACCCGCAGCGACGGCGCCTGGCGCGAGGACGACTTCCGCTGGATCGCCGACTGGGGCTTCGACTTCGTGCGCCTCCCCATGTGCTACCTCCTGTGGATCGAGGGCGACGACGTCTTCCGCCCCAAGGAGGCCATGCTGGCCAACGTGGACCGCGCGGTGCGGCTGGGCGAGAGGCACGGCCTGCACGTCTGCCTCAACTTCCACCGCGGCCCGGGCTACAGCGTCAACGCCGAGCGCAAGGAGCCGTTCGACCTGTGGAAGGACCAGGCCGCCCTCGACGCCTTCTGCTTCCACTGGCAGCTCATGGCCCGTCGCTACAAGGGCGTGCCATCCGAGAGGCTGAGCTTCAACCTCATCAACGAGCCGCCCGCGGAATCACCCGCGCGGATGACCCGCGCCGACCACGAGCGAGTCGTCCGGGCCGCCGTTGCGGCCATCCGCGCGGTGGACCCCGGCCGCCTGATCATCGCCGACGGGATCTCGTGGGGCAACGTGCCCTGTCCCGAGCTGGCCGACCTGGGCATTGCGCAAAGCTGCCGCGCCTACGCGCCCATGGGCATCAGCCACTACAAGGCCCACTGGGTGAACGTGTCGGACTGGTCCGAGCCCGTCTGGCCGGGGCTTGCGCACAGGGGCGAGACGTGGGACCGCGCGCGGCTCGAGCAACACTACGCGCCTTGGGCGGCCCTCGCGCGGCAGGGCGTGGGGGTCCACTGCGGCGAGGGCGGCGCCTTCAAGCACACGCCTCACGATGTCGTGCTCGCCTGGCTGCGCGACGTGTTGGGGATCCTCACGAGCCACGGCATCGGCCTCGCCCTATGGAACTTCCGCGGCTCGTTCGGCATCCTCGACTCCGACCGCGCCGGCGTGGCCTACGCCGACTGGCACGGCCACCGCCTCGACCGCGCGCTGCTCGAGCTGCTCCAGGAGTTCTAGCCCGCGGCGCGCGGCCCCTCATTTCCTCACGACGAACACAAGCTCGGCAGCGAATTCGAGGCGCTGCACCCGCCACGGGCGGTCCGCGATCATCTGGCGGAATATCGCCTCGTAGTTTTCCCGCATGCCCTTCGCGCGCCCGCCGAGGCTGGCGACGGGGAACGAGACGACCACGTGCCGCGCCCGCAGGGCGTCGAGGACGCGGCGGGTCGCGCCGCGCCCCTGCCGCTCCAGGTTGGTCGCGGCCTTGAGCAGGAACGCCACGTCGGCCTCTTCCGCGGGAGGCGCACACAGGATGTCGGCGTGGACCGCCTGGAAGCCCAGCCCGAAGAAGGGGGCGCAGCGGTTGAGGAACGCGACCGCACGGCCGTCGAGGTCGCAGGCCCGGTACGATGCCTCGGGCGGCAGCCCCATCCAGGGAATCGCCAGCGGGTGCAGGCCGCAGGCGAGGTCGAGCACGCGCCTCGGCACGCCCGTGACGGCGAAGACCTCGGCGTAGAAGCGCTCGAGGAGCGGCAGGCGTTCGCGGGTCGAGGCGTGGCAGGACATCGCGGCGCGGCAGACGGCCCGCAGCGCCTCGGCCGAGCCGCGGGCGTGGGCGGCCGCGAGGTCGGCGAGGAGGGCCTCATAGTCGGGCGCGCGCTCGAACGCGCCGAAGACCTGGTGGAGGCGCGACTTCGTGGCCTTCACCGCCTCTTTCAGGCTCCCGCGCTTCGCCAGCTCCGTCGCGCCGATTCGGCGCACGGTGTCGCCGCACACCGTCCGGTACTTTGGCGTCGCGAGCACTGCCGCCACGAGTTCGTCGAGGGCCGACATCGCATCGTCCACAGAAAGAAGAGGGCCTCGGCCACAGATTAGACCGATTTTCACAGAGAAAGACAAGACGGCACGCCGCGGTTGCCGCCGCAGCCGCGACGGCGTAGCATAGTGCGGGCCTCTGCGAGGCGCTCACAACGTAAGCGGAAAAGGAAGACCTGATGGAGCTCGCCTTTCCCGACGGCTGTGCAATCGAGGGCTACGCCATCGCCGTCGCGTGGGATCCGCGGATCCTGGCGCTCGAAGACGATGCCGCGCACGTGACACTGCGCCTGAAAACCGACGCGCTCGCCGCGGCTCCGCCCCAGCGCGTTGCCGTCTCAGGGCCGTTCGCCTCGTCGAAGGAGCGGATCGTACTCCCGACGGCGGAAGGGGCGATCACCCTTCACCTCTCGCGCGACACCCGCCTCGCGTATCTCGCGGGCGGAGAGGGCTGGACGCCCGTCGGCACGGTGGGCCAGCACCCTGCCGCGCTCGTGGGCGACGGCGAGGTCGTCTTCGCCTTCGACCCGACCGACCTCATCGCCCGCTATCTGAACATGATGGACGCGACGGTGACGGCGGACGTTCTGGACTGGGTCATCCGCTGCGTGCTCCAGGCCGCGGGCAGAGGCCCCGCGGAACCCCCGTCGAACTGGCGCGATTTCCACGCCCTCGGCATCGCGGCCTGGATGATCGAGCGGCTGGCGAAGGAACTGGGGCAGCCTTTCGACCCGTCGCCCATCCGCCGCCTCGCGGTCGCCGCGGCACAGGGCAAGGGCGATCTCGCCGCGGCCTTCGACGCGCTCGCCGAGGCCCGTAAGCGGGTGCTCGACCTGCCGGTCTACTTCGTGGACATCCTGCATGGCGGCATTCTCTTCGGCCGCGAGGGCTACGCCGAGTACGACTGGCCCCAGGCCGCCGCCGACCTGCTGGACTTCTACGAGGGCTGGAGCCGCGACCTCGGCTACCGCTACTCGCACGACGTGGCCGCAGGCACGCTGCTCAACCTCGCCCCGATGTTCCCCGAGACGCTCGCCCGCCTTCGCGCCGCGTGGGACGAGGGGCGCACCGAGTTTGCCAACGGCACTTGGTCGCAGCCGTATCTCCACCTGTGGAGCCGCGAGGAGTGCCGTCAGCAATTCGTCCACGGCCTCGCCGCCTTCGACGAGCTGTTCGGCCGCCGGCCCACGACCTATGCCGCCCAGGAGTTCGCCCTCCACCCCGCCCTGCCCGACATGCTGCGCGAGTTCGGCTACACCCACGCCATCCACCGCGTGCAGAACATGGGCGCCGCGCCCGACGACGATCGCCCCCTGATTGACTGGGAGGGCGTCGGCGGCGCGGTCATCCCCACGCTCCCGTCGCACTCGCCGAAGTCCGAGAAATTCGGCAGCGGCATCTACGCCCACTGGCCGCGCCTGGTGGCCGAGACGCATCGCCGCGGCCTCCCCTTCGTGGCGCTCGTGAACCTCATTGACCAGACGTTCATCGGCGCCTACAAGGAGGAATTTGTCCGCGCCTGCCGCTTCGGCGACGCCCTCGGGCGCTTCGCCACCTGCACAGACTTCTTCGCTGCGACCGCCGACGTGCCGCGGCCCCGCCACCGCTATGCCTGGGACGACTACGTCTTCGACCTCGAGATGCCGACGGCCAACTACCACCGCTACGAATCGGGCGGCTTCTCGACCACCATCGAATACTGGCGCGGCGTCGTCGCCGACATGGCAGGCCGCGAGCCGACCGCCGCCGAGTGGCGCCGCATCCTCGACGGCGAGGCCCACGACACCTACGTGCTGCCCCACTTCAAGACCGGCGGCTTCCTCGACCTCTATCTCACCGACTACCCCGGCCCGCGCTACCGCGTGACCGTGGACGAGCGGCGCGGCGTCACCCGCTTCATCCGCGACGCCGTCGGGTTCCCGCGCGACGTCCACGCCACGCCGCCTGTTCCCATTGGGGGCGACGGCCCCGTCGAGGTGGACCCGAGCACGGGCGGCGTCACCGTCGAGGGCAAGCTGTTCGGGGTCCTCGCCTCCACGCGCGGCGACAGCCGCGTCGTGAGCATCGAGCCCGGCGCGGCCACCCGCGTCGTCGTGGCCATTGACGCCGTGGGCGAGTTCATCGTCCGTCTGTGGCAGCGCGACGGCGTGGTCTACGGCCTCGTTCAGCGCCCCACCGACATCCCCTGGTTCTGCCACGACGTGCCGTACTGGCAGGACTGCGTCTACCTCCGCCACGCGCCGGGCGAGGACGAGGCGCCGACCCTCCGCTACTACTGGGGCATCGGCGAGGCGACACGCCTCGCGGAGTTCTATTCGCGCGACCGCGTGACGCTGGGCCGCGTCGAGCTCCTCCACGGCGGCAACGGCTTCTACCGCCTGGCCGGCGGCGAACTGCACAACCGCCTCTGGTCCCACAACGAGTCCGCCCGCTCGTTCTGGTGGGGCGTGCGGGTTGACGGGTCGCCACCCCGCCCGTAGAATGCGGGCGTGTTCCTCTTGTAGGCGGGATGTCCACATCCCGCGAAGCGCCCTGCTGACTCTGCTGCGCACACGAGCCCTGTGGGCCAGGAGGCCGCCGATGCCGAAGAAAGCTATTGACGTGACCCAGCCGCCCAAGGCCGCGCAAGTGCGCGCCGCCTACAAGCTGGCCCGCGAGCGCTTCGCCGCCCTCGGCGTGGATGCCGACAAGGCGGTGCGCGCGGCCCTGGCGATCCCCATCTCGGTCCAGTGCTGGCAGGCCGACGACGTGCGCGGCCTTGAGACCCACGAGGGCGCCCTCGACGCCGGCGGCATCCAGGCCACGGGCAACTACCCCGGCGCCGCCCGCAACGGCGACGAGATCCGCGCCGATTTCGATGCTGCCGCGGCCCTCATCCCCGGCGCCTTGCGCTTCAACATCCACGCCATGTACGCCGAGACCGCCGGCAAGCGCGTGGACCGCGACGAACTCGAGCCGAAGCACTTCTCGCGCTGGATTGACTGGTCGAAGGCGCGCCGCCGCGGCCTCGACTTCAATCCCACCTGCTTCGCCCACCCGATGGTCAAGGACGGCCTCACGCTCTCCAGCTCCGACGACGCGGCGCGCGCCTTCTGGATTCGCCACTGCATCGCCACCCGCCGCATCGCCAGCGCCATCGGCAAGGCCCTGGGCACGCCCTGCGTCAACAACATCTGGATCCCCGACGGGCGCAAGGACTCGACGGTGGACCGCCTCGGCCCACGCCACCGCCTGCTCCACGCCCTCGACGAAGTCCTCGACCGCAAGCTCCCGCACGTGATTGACGCCGTCGAGAGCAAGCTCTTCGGCATCGGGTACGAGGACTACACGGTCGGCTCGCACGAGTTCTACCTCGCCTACGCGGCCACGCGCGGCGTCGCCCTCTGCTACGACCTTGGCCACTTCCACCCCACCGAGAGCGTTGCCGACAAGCTCTCGGCCACGCTGCTGTTCGTGGATAAGCTCCTCATCCACGCCAGCCGCGGCATCCGGTGGGACAGCGATCACGTCGTCCGCTTCACCGACGAGTTGCGCGCCGTTGCCGACGAGGCGGTCCGCAGCGGCGCATTGCCCGACATCTTGTGGGCGCTCGACTACTTCGACGCCAGCATCAACCGCGTCGCCGCGTGGGTCATCGGCGCGCGGGCCTTGCGCAAGGCGTTGCTCTACGCCATGCTCGAGCCGTTCGACGCCATCGCCGAGCGCGAGGAGAGCGGCATTGGCGCGGCCAAGCTCGCCCTCGTCGAGCACCGCGCCGAGCTCCCCTTCACCGCCGTGTGGGACTACGCGTGCCTCAAGGCCGACGTCCCCGTCGGCGCCTCATGGCTCCGCGACGTCGCGGCCTATGAGGTCCACGTCCGCAGCGAGCGAGGGTGACCCCCGGTAGCCCATGGACGTTCTGCATACCGCCCACGGCGACGTGGCTCTTCCCGCCTTCTTCCCCGACGCGACGCGGGGGGTGGTGCGCGGGCTGGATGCCGCCGACCTCGAGGCCTGCGGGGTGCCCGGGCTGGTGGTGAATGCGTTCCACCTCGGCAACCGGCCCGGGTCGCGGACGGTGCAGTCGCTCGGCGGGGTGCACGCGCTGATGGGCTGGCAGCGGCCGGTCATCGCCGATTCGGGCGGGTTCCAGATTTTCTCGCTGATCCGCCAGAACCCCAAGCTCGGCTCGATCACGAACAAGGAGGCGATCTTCCGCTCCGCCGAGGGCCAGAAGACCCAACGCCTCAGCCCCGAGAAGTCCATCCAGATCCAGCTTCGGCTCGGGGCCGACATTCTGGTGTGTCTCGACGACTGCACGCATCCCGCGGCGCCGCGCGACGAGCAGGCGGCCGCGGTCGCCCGCACCATCGCCTGGGCCGAGCGGTGCAAGGCCGAGTTCGAGCGGGGCCTCGCCGCGCGGAAGGCCGGCGCGGCGGCGCGCCCGCTGCTCTTCGCCGTCATCCAGGGCGGGAACGAGCCGGAACTGCGGCGTCGCTGCGCGGCGTCGCTCGTGGCGATGGGCTTCGACGGCTACGGCTTCGGCGGCTGGCCGTTCGATTCAGACGGGCGGCTGCTCGCCGACACCCTGGCCCTCACGGCCGACCTGATGCCCGCCGACAAGCCGCGCTACGCCCTCGGCATCGGCAGCCCGGCCGCGCTCGTCGCCTGCGTGAGGATGGGCTACGACCTCTTCGACTGCTCGCTCCCCACCCGCGACGCCCGCCGCGGCCGCCTGTACGTCCTTCGCGACGAGGGCCTGGCATGCGACCGCCTCTACATCCGCGACCGCGCGCATCGCCGCGACGGCACGCCCGTCTCGGCGGCCTGCGACTGCCTCTGCTGCCGCGGCCATACGCGAGCCTACCTCCACCACCTCTTCGCCGTTGGCGACGCCCTTGCCTGGCGCCTCGCCACGATCCACAACCTGCGCTTCTACACCACCCTCCTCGCCCGGCTGAAGAGGACCTGAGAGCCTGCCCGACAACCGCCACCCACTGCGCTGCGGAGAGGACACTCGGATGTTTGACTTTCGGGGCCTTAGGGCTATAATGAAGGGGTTGACGGAGGAGCGGGGTGTGGCGCAGTTTGGCTAGCGCGCGTGCCTTGGGAGCACGAGGTCAGCGGTTCAAATCCGCTCACCCCGACCAGTCGTTCCTGCGGTGGGTGTAGCTCAGTAGGTTAGAGCGACAGACTGTGGCTCTGTAGGCCGAGGGTTCGAATCCCTTCACCCACCCCACCCCACCCGTCTTCGGCGCCCGTAGCTCAGTTGGACAGAGCATCGGATTTCTAATCCGAGGGTCGGGGGTTCGAATCCCTCCGGGCGTGCCAGCGTAACGGACGGTCCACTAAGCACTTAGGCAAGTGCTTTAGGGCCGTTTTTTGTTGGCCCGGAGCCTTGCGGTATGATTCTGGTATGATTACGACACCCTCCGGGGCGTCGTAGTCGTGCCGGAAGGGAGGCCCCGATGCCCCGCAAGCCCGGAGGAGTCGAAGGCGCTGGCTGCGAACACGCTCCACAAGGAAAGGCACTTCCTACTCCTTGAGATGGCACGAGGGCGGGGGGATCCGTCAGGAGTACTTGGGGAACGGGCGTCGGGTGCGGGCGGGTCGGTGGAGGTGCAGGCGGCGGAGCTGATGTTGCTGCTGGAGGGGATCGAGCTGGCGGGCCCGCGGCGGCGGGAGCGCTGGGTGCCGGGGCGGGCCGTGGCGGCGGGCCAACGGGGTGAAACAAAGTCGGGACGCTCCCAACACTTCTGAGCATCGCATCTGAACTAGTCCCAACTGCCTTTCTGTAGTCCCACAAATGCCCACTTCACGGGAGCCGGGCGTGACCCGACCCGGAATCACAGGCGGCCGCGGCGTCTTGCGCAAGGGCACGGGCTCGAAGAGCGCGGAGCCTCCTTCCTCGCGGATCAGGACCAGGTTGTCGAAGGCGTCGGCCAGGTAGATGCCCCAGCGCGAGTCGGGGGTCGGCTGGCACGAGACAAGGAAGTGCTTGTCGCTCATGAGAAGCAGTTGACCGGACGCCCTTCCGTCTCCCCTTCCTGGCCCCATACCACCCCCTCCTGGACCTCTCGTCCTCCGGGGTCCGCTTCGCGTTCACGATCGCCCTCTCGATCTCCTCAGTTCATCCTGCCTTTGCTGCCTGCTCCAGGTGCTGTGCGCAATGCATCGTGCGGGGCGCTTCATTGCGGCATTGTGAGCATGCGGCCGGCAATCCGAGACCCCGCGTCCGGGCCGCGCTTTTCGTAGACACACAGCACGCGTCCCGCGCCATCGGAGGCCAGCGCGGGCCTGGTTTCCTCCGCCGCGCTGGCTGCGATGGGCACGCCGGCCTCGTCGAGCGACTTGAAGCCGTCCACCCGCGCGGCGATGAGGTCGCAGTTCTCGAAGTTCGTCACCTTCTCCCCGCCAAGGTGGTGCCGCTGCCAGACGACGAGCGAGTGCTTGCCGTCCCAGGCGCTCGCGCTTTGCCCCCACGGCCAAGTGGCCCCTGGCTTCTTCTCCCTGCCGAAGTCGAGCCACCCGGGGAGCCTGGACTTGACGCCTGCCGGCTCCTTCACCGCGTCCTGGTTCTCCAGCTTGCCGTCGGGGTTCACGAATGCGGCCCGCATCGCCCCGGGTCCGCCCCAGCCCCAGGGGTCGGGCGGCGAGCGGTGGCCGACGACCAGCCAGCCCTTGGCCGCCGCCGCCGAGAGGGAGAACGCCGCCGCCTTCGTGCTGCGAATGGTCTGGTTTCCCCACTTGGCAGAGTTGAGCGGCTTGCCCTCCGGGCCGAGCATCACGGTGAAGACGGTCTGCGAGCCATAGGCGGCCAGATAGCAGTTGCCGCCCCACGCGAGCTCGGGCTGCGGCGTGGCGCCGGTCTCGATGATCGCGCCCACCTTGCCATCGGCGCTCACGGGCGCGGCGGAGCCGCGGTAGGCCGTCTCCTCACCCACCATTCCCTGCCAGGCCACAAGAAAGCCCTTGCCGTCCGAGGCGACCGAAGGCAGCGCCTGCGTCCGCGGGGCGGCGGCCACAGCGATCGGCTCCGCGTCGAGCACCTTCCCTTCCAGGCTGATGCGCGCAGCCAGCACGTCGTAGTCCTTCCCGTTGCGGAAGTCCTGCCAGACCACAAGGAACAGGCCGCCGCCGAAGGCCACGCGGGGGTGTTCCTGAACGCCGTCCTTGCAGGGAGCGACCTCAATGCCTTTGGGGTCGAGGACCTGGCCGTCAGCCGAGATGCGCGCGGCGAAGACCCGCGCCTTGCCGCCCTTGCCGTGCCAGCCCTCGCGCCAGACGGCCAGGTACACGCCGCCGCCAAACGCCGCGTCGGGCGTGGCCTGAATGCCCTCGCCCGGCCCGTCGGGCAGCAGGAGGGACTCCTCGCCGACCCCGATGCTCCCTTCGCCGCCAGCAGCCAAGGGGACAACTGCGACCATGAGCACGCTGAGAAGGAGGCGTCTCATGGCTTCACCTCCTTCGCGTTGTAGGCCCGCCAGAGTCCGTTCGGCTCGCCCGAGCACGACAGGTAGACGCCCCCCTTCGCGTCGGTCGCCACGACCGCGTTCCAGCACAGGAACACCTCCTCGGCGGGCACGCCGACCGCGTCCTTCGGCCACTTGTACCGGTCGGGCTTGGCGCCGACGACGGTGCGGAGCCAGCTGCCCTTGAGCCAGCGGAAGCGATTCTCGTCCGGCCCGCCGCACCAGAGGGCCTGGTGGAAGGGGTCCCAGCAGACGTAGGCGCAGCCGGAGTTGAAGCTGGCCCAGGTGAGGGCTGGGCCGTCGCAGTTGGCGTTATAGCGCTTCTGCTGCGGCGTCTGCTCCTGGGGCCGCCACTTTTCGGGCTTGGGCATGCCGGCCACGGTGGAGACCTCGCCCTTCTTGAGGTCAATGCGGCGCACACAGAAGTTCCAGTGGTCGGAGAGGTAGAGCGTGTCGTCGTCCTCGCCGGCGCAGAGGTTGCCGCCGAGGCCGATCATGGCGAACGTCGCCTCGGCCAGCGGGCCGTCGGTGCGTTTGCCGCTGTGGACCTTGGCGTTGAGGGTCGTCACTGCGCCGTCCTCGATGCGGCGGATGCGCTCGTTGTGGTCGAGGATGTAGACCGTGCCGCGGGACGTGATGACGATGCTGTCAATGCGCGTGAAGGTGGCGGCCGCGGCGGGGCCGTCGTCGTAGCCCGGCTTGCCTTGCACTCCCGCCACCACCTCGGCCCGGGCCGGGGCGTCGGGGCTGGTCACCAGGCGCCTCAGGCAGTTGCGGCCCGTCAGGTAGAGCCCCTTGTCCTTCGGGTTGTAGGCCACGCCGGCGTGGGCGCAGACCTGTTGGGTCGTGCCCTGAAGCAGATCCCCGTCCTCGAAGACCAGCCGCAGCGTCCCGCTGGCGTCCACCTCCGCCAGGCCGCCTGGGAAGGGGATGATGACCGTGCCATCTGGGAGCGGGCAGGCCCCGCAGCGGCCCAGGCCGCCGACCTCGCGCGCCGGCCCCTGGAGGAACTCCGGCCCGGCCGTGCTGTTGCCCGCGAAGCGGTCCACCAGCCAATCGGCGGCTGAGTCGTCGAGGATCATCTTCGGCATGTCCTCGGGCTGCTGAGCCGCGGCCGCGGCCAGCAGCACCGTCGTGCAGGCTAGAACGCAAACCCATCTCATGGCCATGCCTCCTCTAAGCTTGCAGCCGCCTCGCGCGTGGCTAGCCGGACATCTCGTTCGCCATCGTAGCCCCAAGTGGCACCCGGGCGCAAGTCCCCCATCCCACCATTCCTGCCTTCCTGGCTGTCTCGGGGTACCGCTGCTTCCGGAACCACTTGTCCGACTCGGTGCGCTTGGCGTTCGCGCTAGCTCGCTCAATCTCCTCAGCTCATTCTGCTCGTGCTGCCTCTGACACGTGCTCTGCGGCGTCCACAATGACCACCGTGAAGCGGCTCTGTGGGAACCGAGAGCCGCTTCATGACTTTGCTTCAATATGGAGAAGAAGTGGCCCCCGGTCTCGCCCAGCTGCCGCGCCACTGATCTCGAGGTGGGGAACGCTTCCGATGGCCGGCTTCGCCACGGCGAGTTGGTGCACCGGAAGATAGAACGTGTGGACCTCACCCGCCCGCGTGGGAGCTCGGCTGCGACCTCCGCCGCGGCGGCTGACCAGCCTCAGTCCCCTTCCACGCCGTACTTCTTTCGGAGGACCTGTCCGGCGAGTTTGCGGATCCGCTCCGCCGCCTTTACCGCCGCCGGCTCTTCCGCCCCGATGATGGCGGCCTGCTGTCTCAGCCGCTTGACCATCACGCGGTAATCTCCAATCATGCGATGCTGCGTCCCGGCGATCTCCCGCAGTTCGCGTGTCAGGGTCTTGCACTCGCCGAGGTTCTCGGGGTCGCTCCTTGACGCGATCTCTCTGACCCGTTGGCCGAGCTGGGCGGCGTGCGCCGGGTTCTTGATGGTCGGGAGTTTCTCCTGGTACAGAGCCTCGATCTCCTTCGCGTTCTTCCCGGCCTCGTCGAGCAGTTGGTGGGTGGCGGGCGCCGAGTCCCGCCGCATCGTGGCACACAGCTCGCCCAGTTGCCTGCCGAAGCCGCGGAACTCCAAGACCCTGGCGTTGATGGCTCTGTTGTCGGCCAGGATGTCGTCCACCAGATGGCCGATGAGAACGCTTTCCCTTGCCTCAATACCCAGGATGAAGAGGTACTCGATGGGCGTCGTCGTGTCGCACACCCCGCGGCCGAAGTTCTTCCGTCCCGTGTTGGCGCTCCGGCCCTGAAGCCCCTCTCGGTCCAGCACGTATTCACACGGCCCCACGCCCAGCGTGTCGCGCACGATGTCCACCGGCGTGAAGGTCGCAAGGGGCGTTTCCTTCTTCCTGTCCGACGGGTAAACCAGGACAGAATCCATCGCTCCCTTCACGTCGATGAACCGTCGGGAGAGGCGCACGAGGCCGTTGTCGCCATCGAACCAGCACGGCCACACCATCTCCTGGTAGAGGTACATCCAGGTGTCGCCCCTCCGGTCGTGGAAGTCCCACGAATCGCTCCGGCGTTGGGCGCAGAAGTTCGCCCGCCACTTCGCCGGGAAGGGTCTCTTCCATCCGAGAGCGACGTCCCGATCGGCGTAGGGCTCCCGCAGTCTGTGCTCGTGCCAGATGCCCGGGGAGTGGAGGAGCGCCACGTAGACGCTCTTGCCGTCGAAGGCGATCTCGGTGGCCCCGATGCGGCGCTCCTCCTTCGCCCCCGCCAGGACGAGTTCCGCTTCCTGACTGCCGGTCGGCCACACGCTCATCGCGATGGTATTCTCCCCCTCGAGGAGATTCAGCACGAAATTCTCCGAGGGGACGATCAACCTGGGCCGGGAATAGGATCGCGGATCGAAGACCATATCGGCCCCGAAGAAATCCGGGAGCACGGCGAACCGCGTCGCGGCCTCGACCCGGATTCGACCCGCATTCTGGACCGGCCTGCACTCGATGAACACGCGGCCCCGGGCCAACGAGTAAGTCGTGCGGATCTCCTGCCCGCTCTGCGTCCGGGTCGAGACCTCGAGCGCGACCTCGTCCTCGCTGTTCTTCCGGACCACGATCTGGCCCAGGCTGGTCGTCTGCTGCCCGCCCGGTGCGATGGGAACGAGCCGCACCCGGTCCGTGCCTTGTTGAGGGACAGGCTTCGGGCAGACCAGCGGACCGGCGCTCCGACGACAGAAGACGACGGCGATCCGTTCGTTCTCGACCACGACGTCGCCCTCGAGGGCGTGCGCCGCCGTGCCGGGGCTGACCAGTTCCCAGCCCTTCTTCCCGCCGAGGTCCACCTCTCCCCCGTCGGCGACGCGGCGCGTGTCCCAGAGAACGGTGTGCGGAGCGGTGTCCTCGCCGGCGGCCCCACACCTCCAGCAGAATGTAGCCGCCAGAAGCAAGAGGAGAGCAGCACGTAGTTCCATGCGTCCCATATGCCCCATTGGGTCCCATCTATTCGTATGGCCGCGGGCCCAGCCAGAAGGCGGGCACTTCGTAGTCCTCGCCTCGCCAGCCGCCCTCGATGTAGAATCGGTTTCTCAGGACGCTCTGGCAGGAGGTCATGATCTTCTCGGCAGCGTCTATGAGATCGGGCCGTGTCAACGGCGCGCTTCCGGCCGCGTCCCGCAACTCCACGGCGAGCTTTCGGTACGCCTTGAGCATCTCCTCGCGAGGCCCGACGGCCGCGAGGAGTTCCTTGCAGCATTCCTCGAACCGCTTCCGGTTCTCGCGGGACTCCTTGGCGGTCAACTGCCTGATCCTGGCGCACAGCGGCAGGACCTCCTTCGGGCTTCTCAGGCTGCGCTGCTTCTCGCCAAGCTCGCCGAGCCTCTGCGAGAGGGACGTCGCGCCCTCGAGCTTCGCGGCCGCGGGGCCCACATTCGCTGAAAGGACCTCCCGCGCGAAGCCGGCATACTCCGCCAGCCGCTGGTCCATCCCCTCGACGAAGAGCGGGATGTCATCGCAGAGGTGGCCGGCGTACACGCTGTCCTGCGCCTCCAATTGCCGCTGGAACAGGAAACGCAGGGATTCGATCGTCACGGAGAGCTCTGCCCACGTCGTCGGCCCGGCCGCCCGGCGGTAGCCGGTGAGCCCCTCTTCGTCCAGTGCCCGCTGCGCGGCTTGCAGCCCGAGCGCGTCGCGCACGAGATCCGCGGGGGTCAGCGCATCAAGGGGGGTGCTGGCAGTGCGATCGTAGAGGTAGATCGCGCCGAGCCGCACGGCGGCAGCGAAATCCCTGGTCCTGCGGAAGAGAGCGTCCTTCTTGTCGAAGAACGCGGATTCCTTCTCGCGGAAGAACGTGGAGTAGCGCTTCCCGTCGCCCCGCACCGTCAGGCGCCAGGCGGCCTCGAACGGCATCTGCCACTTGAACCTGAGCGGGTCCGGCTGGCCTTCAGTGCCGAAGCGTTCAAGGTGCCAGGTCCGTTCACCGGAAACGACCCCAGCGGACACGCAGCGGCCCTGAAACGCCACGTCCGCGCCCAGGAGGGACCGCTCTTTCCCCTTCCGTAGTTCCATCCGCTGGCCTTGCTCGGGACAGACCACCACCAGCAGGTCTGATCCGTCCCCAAGCAGTCCGGTCACGACTGGCGCCCACGGCAGGAAGGCTCTCCCCTCGCCGAGCGTCTCCGGACCAACGACGACGTCGTCGCCGAATCGGTCGGTCGCGACAACGCACTGCAACGGCGCCGCAATCCGGAGCTTGCCCGCGTTCTCGATTGGGGTCACCTGAACCAACGCTCGGCTCCCGCCGAGCGACCAGGACGCCTTCAGGGGTGCGCCTTCCGAGCGCGACGAGGATTCCAGCGCGCATTCCTCTGGGCCGTACCGGAGCACCCGGACCGATTCCACCGGCCCGGCCGCCCTGCCCTGCGGGTCCAGCGGGCCGAGCTCGATCGCGCTTCGCCCCGCGCCATTTGGGATCAGGACCGCGCCTGCGCTTCCGGCGAGCAGTAGGAGCACCGCTTTGTCGTTCTCGACCACGTACCCGCCACGCGAGTTTCGTGGCAGGGCATTCCCAAAGGGGACTGCATTCCATCCTTTCCTCTCGCGGCAGAAGGCTGCCCAGTCCGCAGGAACCGCGGCCAGCGGTGGGGCGATCTCCCACAGATGGATGCGAGGCGGCGGGCGAACAGCCGTGCCCTGCACCGGCTGGGGGGTGGGCCTCCTGCCTGGCCGTTCGACCCCCCAGTCCGGGCACAGCACGGAGCGGGCAGCTCCCGGTGGAACCAGGAACGTCCGCGTCCCGTCGGTGCGGGTCACAGCGATCTGCCATGGGCCTTTCGGCCTCGGACCCTGGCAGTAAGCGATCGCGGTCCCGTCTGGCGACCATGCGGGACGACGCTGGATTCCGCCGGTCGTTGTCAGTTGGCGCTTGTGGCTCCCATCGGCGTCCATCATCCAGATGTGCGCCCCGCTCTGGTAGGCGATCCTGTCCCCCGTCGGCGCCCACCTGGGTGCGCCGAGCGTCTCGCCCTCAGCCAGTCGCTTCGGCTCAACCGCACCGGGCGTCATCAGGAAGATCGCGTCGTCTGCGCCGCGGCCAACCACGAACAGAATCTGCCGACCATCGGGAGAGCAGGCCGGCCAGGAGCAGGAGTTCCGGCCTGTGGGGCTGATGACGGACTCTTCTCCGGTCGCGAGCGATCTCCCCACGATCTGGCCTCGGCGGCGGAAGGCAATCCGCCGGCCGTCTGGAAACCAGTCGCCCTGGTCCCCGTCGCAGACCCTCTTCGGCTCCGCCCCTTCCCGGCTCATCGTCCAGAGGCCCGGCGTGCCGCCGCGGGTGGAGGTGAACAGTATCCGGCCGCCGTTGGGGGAGAATCGCGGGTTGACGTCTTCACCGAAGAGGTAGTTGAGCCTTGCGATGTCCGCACCGCGGACATCGCTCAGAAAGGTGCCGACCACGGTTGCGTATTGCTTGCAGACCACGAGAGCGCCGGTCAGCCCAGCGTACTGGGCTTCCTCCTTGCCGCCGCCGAGCGCGGGCACGGCTCCGGCGCACACCAGCGCGATGAGAACAGTGCCCCCCAGGGGCCTCCTGAAAGGCCCACGGCTGAGGCAAGGCCAGCGACAGCTCCCGCTCATCCCGGCTTCCGCCACGTCCAGGGGATCGCTTGTCGGACCCACGGTCGAACGGCACGGATCTTACACCACCGATGCGTGTGACTCAACTGGCCATCGAAGGCGCTGGACATCCCCGTCCCAACCACCTCCCACCACGGTGTCCCTGATGCCGAACTCCGCCGCAGGGTCTGCCTGGACATCGCCGACTACTGTGATCGCTCCGCTGCTGCGGACCCGCTGCTCGTTCGCACGCACGAGTGGCGGCAGCCCGCCGCGTGCAGTTCGGGCCGTCGTGGCAGCGGAAGGGCTTGACACCTCCGCCCGGGTGCGGTATCTGTGGGCTGAACGCAATCGTCCCAGGGGAGCACCAGCTGCTCGAGTGGAACCGAAGAGAATGGTCAAAGGGAGAACCGCTATGCGTCGGACAATGAGCTCCATCGCGGTCCTTGCGGTCCTCTTGTGGAGGGTTTCCCCGCTCTGTGGGGGGACTGTCAGCGAGAGCCTTGGCCCGCCCTCGCTGGGCCATGTCACCCACGCGGGCAAGCTCACGATCGCTCCCGGCGCGGACGGGACCGTGGTGGCCGCCGACCTCTCGTCGATCCCACGGGGGGCGAAGGTCTTCCACGCCTCGCTCATCGCCATCCGCCAGCCCAAGGGGCTCGAGGACCGCCAGGACGACTGGCTCCTGCCGGTGGTCGTCTACGCCTCGCCGGACGCCTCGACGCCGCTCGTGTTCGAGGCCCCCTGGTATCGGAGCTTCGACGTCACCGAGGCCGTCCGCAAAGCCGTTGCGGAGGACGCCAGGACCGCCAAGTTCCTCGTCAAGCAGTTCTACCGTTGGATTCCGCAGTCCACTGAGTTGCGCGTGACCTGGGAGGGCGTGGCGAGCGACCTACCACCGCAGGTCACCGGCGCGCGGGCCTTCCACAGGAGCGGCAACACGTTCATCACGTGGAACGAGGTCGAGAAGCTCACAGACAAGGCAGAACTGACCATCGGCGAGCTGGCCGCGGTCCGCAAGGAGCTGGCCGAGAAGGAGAAGACGCGCAGGGTCCGCTACCGCGTGCTCCGCCACACCCAGCCGATCACGGCTGCAAACGTCGGCGAGGCGCAGATGCTGGCGGATGTCGAGCCGCTGAGCTGCGCGAACTGCGACGGCGGCCTCGACCACTGGAACCGGAAAAGCGAGGCGCAGAACCGCTTCGTCGTCGAGGACGGCAAGGGCAAACTCCCGTGGGGCACGGGCCTCTACGTCCACACGACCACGGAGCAGGAGGGCACGTTCCACTACGCCGTCGTCACGGTCATCAACGGCCGTGCCAACCTGAAAGACATCTCGCCCGCGAACGCCCCCACCGAGCCGGTCAGCGAGAAGGCGAGCCCCATTCCCATCCCGGTCCTCCAACTCGACACAGTGGCGGACAAGAATGAGTTCGGCGGCGTGCGCAATGGGGCGCGGGTCCGCCTCTACGTCACCTGGAACGCCGAGCCATTCACCAACGTGCCGAACATGGCCTATGACTGGTGCGTGACCGTGGACGAGAAGCAGCTCGCCAATCCCGCGCCCGTGGGGCTGTACCTTCACGAATGGGGCGGTACCCACGTGCGGACGACCTGGGCCTGGCCCGGCGGCCGCACCGGCATCCTGGTCAGCGGCAACGACTTCCCGCCGCAGACCTGGTGGTATGGCTGGCACGAGGCCAAGGGCACCTCGCGCTCCTGGGGCACCGGCAAGGTGCACAACTACACCGAACGGCGCGTGCTGGCCTTCCTCGACTGGGTGGCCACGCAGTGGCCGGTGGACAGGAATCGCGTCTTCGCCCAGGGTGGCTCGATGGGCGGCTCCGGCATCTACACCTTCGCCCTGCGGAACGGTGACCGCTTCGCCATGGTCCGAGGCAACGTCGGCATCGCCAACTGGACAATTCGCGGCCATTTCACCACGGCGCTCGAGCTCTGCACCGGCTACCTCAACTGGACCACCATTCCCGCCTCCGACGCGCCCAACGTCGCGGCCCGCATGAACATGGCGCAATGGCTCCGCGAGAACCCCACGGTCGAAACCCCGTTCCTCGCCGCCGGGAACGGCAAGGACGACGGGGCGATCGGCTGGGAGCAAGCGTTGACCTTCTTCCGCGCCCTCCAGGAGACCAGGCGGCCCCACGCCGTCTTCTGGGGGCTGCACGGCCACGGAACGCCGCCCCCCGACCTCCGGACTGACGACAAGCGCACCCAGAAGTTCCGCCTCGACCAGTCCCTGCCCGCCTTTGCCGGGTGCAGCCTCGACAACGACCTCGGTACGGGCAGGAAGCTCGAAAAGCCCAGAGAGGTCAAGAACCGTCACGGCGAGCTGAGGAAGGACTCGTTCGATGGCGACCCGGAAGGGGGCCTGAACCTCTACCTCCGCTGGGAGACCGACGACCTGGTGGACGAGCCGGACAGGTGGGCGATCACAGCCTTCCTGACCGCGGGACGCAACGGGGCACCGAAGGACGAATGCACCGTGGACATCACGCCGCGCTGCTGTCGAGAGTTCAAGCCCAGGCCCGGCGATCACTTCCGATGGACCAACACCTCCGTCGCCGATGGGAAGGGGGTTCAGTCCGGCCGCATCACGGCAGACAAGTGGGGCCTGGTCACCGTGCCGAAGGTGCTCGTGACCAAGGGCAGGAACCGGATCGCTCTCGCGAGAGACTGACCGCTGGCCATAGGAGATCCGTCGGATGAGCCACCGAAGCCTCATTGTGGCGTTCATCGCCTTGGAGTGCTGCTGGGGCCATTCGGTCGCGCTCAGCGAGGGGGAGCGCGCGCAGCCGGACTGGTCCAAGCCGGCGACGCCACAGATCCGCGCCTGGGCCGTCCCAGGCGAGCTCCGGCTCGATCCCCTCACTGGCTCGGCCATCAATCCGTTCGTGAAGGATCGCGACTGGCGAAAGGGCAGCGCCGTCTGGGACGCTCGGAACCAAACGGTCCGCATCGCAGGCGCTCGGAACGAGTGGGTGGGCTTCCATCTCATCATCGAGGCCAGCGGGGAGGATCTGCGGAACGTGGCGGTCCGGGCCGGCCTCTTGACCCTGGCCAACGCGGACCGAGCGCGGGCCATTCCGGCGCAGAGCTTCAGCCTGTTTCGCGTGTGGTACACCGAGGTGACCGAGCCGTCGCGGAACTTCGACGAGCCGGGCGGCGAGTCGTTCAACGCCCTGGGCATGCCCTCCTGCGGGGTGGGCTGGTATGGCGACGCCCTGATCCCCTTCCACGTCCGCGGCTGGGGGGCGCCCTTCGCCGTGCCACGTGGGCGCAACCAGGCTGTTTGGGTGGATCTGAAAATCCCCAAGGGCACGCCGGCTGGCGAGTACCTCGGGAAGTTCGCCATCGCCGCCGACCGCGCCGCCAAGGTCGAGCTCCCCGTGGGCCTGACCGTGTGGGACTTCGACATCCCCGACAAGCCGAGCGTCCGGGCCGAGGCCCCGCTGTATCGAGCCACCATCCCCGGGGCCTGGCGGGTCGGCGAGCGCGACGAGCGGGCGCTGAAGATCGAGCGTCAGTTCTTCCTCCAGGCCCGCGCCCACCGCTTCACGCCCTACGTCTACGATACCTGGCCCGACGCCAAGGGCGAGGGCAAGGATATCCAGGTGGACTGGGCCTTCCACGACCAGCGCTTCGGGCCCTACCTCGACGGCTCGGCCTACGAGGACCGCGTGCCGTTGGAGAGCTACCACGTCCCCATTGACACCTACTGGCCGAGCCCACGCGAGTGGGCCGACACGAAGCCGGACATCTACTACGCCCGCATCCGGGCCGTCCTGGAGCAGTTCGACAAGCACTTCGCCGAGAAGGGCTGGAACCCGCGCATGCACGTCTTCTTCCAGGGATTGGACGAGCCGAGCCGCGAGGGCCAGTTCGCCAAGATCAAGAAGCTCGCGGACATGGTGCACGCCGCGAGCACACGGATCAAGATGCGGCACGACTTCTACACTGCCCTGCGCCGCGACCCGGCGGCGTTCATCCGCAGCTTCGAGGGCTTCATAGACATCTGGAACATCTCCGGCTGCTTCTACGCGGTGGCGCCGCTCCAGGCCCAGCAGGCCAAGGGCAAGGAGTGCTGGTTCTACCAGGGCTCCGAGCCGTGGATCGGCGGGGAGAACCTCGACAACGTCGCCCTCGGCCTGCGCACCTGGGCGTGGATCGCCTGGAAGTACCGCGTGGACGGCTGGCACAACTGGTGCAGCGGGCGCTGGAGCAGCGAGAACATCTTCCTGTACCCCAACAACGGCGGCACCCGCCAGGCCTGGCGGCCCAACTCCAACGGCGTGATGTTCTACCCCGGCGCCGTCCTTAGCGTCGACGAGCTTTGGCCCTCCATCCGCCTGAAGGCCTACCGCCGCGGCAACACCGATTACGAGTACATGGCCATCCTCAGGAACGCCGGCGGCGCCGACAAGGCCGACGCCATCGTGAACGGCCTCATCCACTCCGCACTGGGCGAGGCAAAGAGAAGAGTCATCGGCGACTGGGGCGACTGGAGCCACGATCCCGATGAGTGGGAGGCCGCCAGGGCTAAGCTGGCAGAGGCCATCCTCGGCCTCAAGCACAAAGGCCGATAGCTCGTGAGCCCCGCCCAAGCACGCCTCACGGCCGTACACCTATGGCGGGCCGATGCGCTGAGTTGAGGCCGGCAGGCACCATCATCGGCATCCTGTGGCGCGGCGCCGAGGGACGCCGGCAGCGCCTGACGAGGAAGGAGGGACTCGCCAGAGGGTGTGCACGCTTCGCTTGCCACGCGGTACCGTGACCCCTTCGCTCTTGGGTGAGGCGATGCTCCTATCCAGAGGGCACCGGGCGCTCGCGCGAATGCTCTGCGTTCAGAGCTCCACCCCGGCCGGGTCGGGTGCCTCACCCGTGCACCAGGGGGGGTGAGCGCCTAGCGGGGGGCGGCGGAGCAAGTGCCGTGATGGCCGTAAGAGCCCAATCTGCCAAAGGTTACAGCCAGTGGCGAGTCCCACGCAGCCAGCTAGTTGCGCTAGGCGCTCACGTGTGCGCAATGGGAGGTGAGCGCCTAGCGGGGGGCGGCGGAGCAAGTGCCGTGATGGCCGTAAGAGCCCAATCTGCCGAAGGTTACAGCCAGTGGCGAGTCCCACGCAGCCAGCTAGTTGCGCTAGGCGCTCACGTGTGCGCAATGGGAGGTGAGCGCCTAGCGCGGGCGCCTGGGGGGGCCGCTCCGGGCGATCGCTTCAGGCGGATGAGCCCTATCTTGCGACTACCGCCGGCGAGGCCCCAAAGCCACGTTGTATTCAACACAACCACGCCTTGACACTCACCGCCCCGAGCTACGGACACTGCCGCTGGTCCTGAGGCACATCTCCCCTCTCCTTCAACGCCTCGGAAACACCTGCTGGCGGGCGACGAAGTGGATGTCGCGGCGGATAGCGTCTTCGAGGAGCGAGAGGATTCGCCGCCTGGGGTGCTCCCTCGGCATCGCCTCCAGCGCGGCAGCGAAGTCCTTGACGAGTTCGAAGATCATCTCATGCCCTCCGGCCGATGTCTGCGAGGTCGCGGGAAGACAAAGCGCGCCAAGCAGTCGCGCGCAGCCCGTATGTCGCGGAAGGGCGAGGAGGTGAAGACGCGGACCGTTCGCCAACCGTGAGCCATGGCACCCTCAAGCTCTGGGTCTACTGGCGGGATGAAGGATAGCACCCAGGCCGGGCCACGTCAACTGCCCTGCACCCCGCGGGCCCTCCGACGCCCAAAGCTCGTTTGCCGTGAGGATGGAGGATAGCACTCGGAACGGGCTACTTCATCACCGCAGTGCGCGCGCCGAGGCCGACTACAGCCTTTGGTGGGATGGCGGCAACACGACAAGCAGCCCTACGCTTGGCCTCGATGGCCAGCCGGGGATTCGTCGCCCTCTTGGAGGCGCTCGACAGCCGCGGCCACCGCCTCACAAGCCCGCCTCACAGATGCCCGCGCCGGAGCTGCACACCAATTGAGTACGATGTCCCGAGACTGGCCTTGATGAGATCCAGTCACAACAGCATTCGCATGAATCTCAGTGCTGAGCAAAGAAGAACCAGGCGGCAACTGCTCCCACCAGAAGCACGAAAACACAGACCACCCACGCAACCACGTTGCTCTTGCGGTTACAGATGCAAAGGCAGTTGGGGCACTGCACGAGCTTGAGTTCCCCGTGAAGACCAGTGTACTCCGAGAACACCAATCCACATTGCGGGCATTTGAACTTCTCTTTCATCACTTCATCTCCGTTGGGTTGGTCGAGCGAGCCCCGGTTCTCGGGACCTCGTTCACGTTCAAGAAAGACCGTTTGAGATTGCGCGTCGACAAGTGGCCATGTTGGGCTCCAGGCCGCCGCTCCTGAATCCCAATGACTTGGCTCTTTCATAGGCATGAAGCGCCTCACGGAAGCGCCTCGATTGTGCCAGGCAGATGCCCAACAGATACCACACGTCAGCGTATTCCGGCTCGATATTCAGAGCCTCGCGACACAGAACTGCGGCTTCGCCGTAGCGTTTCTGTTTCGACAGAATCAAGGCTTTGTTCCTGAGAACATCCGGCATGAGGGTGGGATCAGAACGGCCCGCCCTGTCCAACAATTCGATTGCCTTCTCGAATTGTCCATGCCCGGCCAGTTCAATGCCCTGCTCCAAGAGCAAGGCGGCCTGCCTATCGGGCTCGTGCTCCCAACGCTCAAGCGGGCGCTTCCTGATACGCAGGAACTTCTGGAGCTTCATCAGGTCCGAGAGTCTCGGGTCTATCCTCTCCAATGCATTGGCGACGTTAGCGCGCATCTCACAATTCCACCCCAGCAAGGTCACTCTCTGACCTGAAGGTTTGACATCCATCGGCAGATGGCCCTGTTTGATTATGAACTGGAACTGATCTTGCGGTACAGGTCGCTCCGTCAGCGGCGTACCCAACCCAAACAACGTGGCTCGGGCTAGCCAGAGCCATGGTTGCATGCACAGGGCGTAGGCCAGTAGCGCTGCCGCACCCTCCGCCTTGTCGGGGAAGACGTAATTGGCGTTCTCTAGCGCCATCATCAAGTCCCCCTGCACGTGGATCGGCAGATGCGCGGTGCTCAATGCCCTTGCGATATGGTATCTGACGAGCCATGCCGACAGAACAGGCGGGTAGGACAGAAGTACCTCGACGACGCCCTTGAGCTGCTCTGGGGTGCGGGTGTTGGCCTTGCCCCTGTCCGTCATAGGCTGACCCGTCATGCTCAAGTTCCCTTTCCTGAACGCCTCCACGAGGAGTTGGTCTGCCGGCAAGGCCATCCTCTGACACTCAAACTCCGCATCGCGGATGAGCCGCGCCTTGATCTCGGAATACGCTATGGCATTCCTGATGAACCTGAACATAGGTGTACCCTTTCCTTCTGTGCGCTGGCTGTACGAAGGCCAACAGTACTGAACATCGAGACGGTTCCCTGTTGATCGCAGGTAGTCACCAGATCGCCTGTTGGACGAATGGAAGCGAAGGCCAACGCGTTCGCTACCGGTAGTACCCATTGGTCGTCGAGTCCCTGGGCAGTCGTGTCCATGATGTGGCACTCCGATAGAGTGGGGATGTAGACCACAACCTGTTTGCAGCCTGAGCGGAGGCACATCAGTTTGGCGGGTTCGGAGAAACACCTCTCGGCAGTCTGCTCGAGCGTCACCAAGTTCCAGAGAGTGACCACACAGCCGCCGGCCGTTACACGCGAGGTAATGAACGCGTCGTCCTCAGAAACGAGAAGGTCAATGCCTTGGACAGCCAGTTCGCTGCCGAATGGCCCCGCGATCCTGTGCCCGCTGGCCGCATGCGGACTGAACCAGATGGCGATAACATCACGAGGCCATAGCTTGTTGAAACGGCAGCCGTGACCCAGCACTAGAACTGTGCCGTCATCTGAGAGCCGGACCGCACAAGCAACCATGGGCACGGAGAGCGTTGTGTGCCTTCCTGTGTCGACAAACACCCACTCAAGTCGCTCCCTGGCAAACACACAGACGATCCGACCGTTGGGCGAAACGGAAACGACCGATCCTGCCTCCATGCGAGCGCTGAACCTGCCGCGTGCATCCACCCCGTCGACTGTATCTCTGAGCCACCACTGACCGTCGTGGGTAACTAGAAGATGGAATCGGCATGAGGACACGGCGGATGCCGCAATGGGTTTGCCCAAGGATACGGGACGGCGCGACGCGTGTTGCTGCCAATTCGGCTCGGCGATGTCGAATGAGCGCATGTGCCCTGCATGCTGGGTAACCGTTACCGAATGGCCGGCGTGAGTGTAGTCAACAGCCTGGACTTGGGGTGACTCAAGCCCACCAACATCGAGAGCGCCTGGTAAGTCCACTAGATGGCACTGCTGGTCTCCTGAGGCCGCGACCATGAGTAGTGACCCTCCGGCAGCCGAGGCAAGCCGGACCGTTCCCCGGCCACATCCGAGGATCTTGGCCGGCGTGGTTCGCCTAGACAGAGAGACATGGAACACATTACCGCCGAAGTCGGCCACCGCGACGGCCGAATCGTCGAGGAACGTGCCCACAATGAGCGGAGTATCAGGAGGCGAGTCCAGCACGGAAGTCGCCCTGACCCGCCTGCTGTGAATCCCGGTCGGCCATATCCGACAGCTTCCGTCCTTGCCGACACTCATGACCGACTCGCCCGAGGGTGACAAGCTGATATCGGACACGCCACCAGCATGGCAGCGGATATCCTTCAGATGGGCACCAGACACCGTGGACCAGATCGTGCAAACGCCATCGCCACCGGCAGCGATGACGCTCGCATCATCACGTGAGAAGATGACCTTACGCATGAGCCTGCCAGGAGTTGCATACCTCCAAAGCAACTCACCGCTCTGCAAGTCGAATACGCCCACCCACCCTGCGCGGCTGGACACGCCGCAGGCTGCAAGCTTCTTGCCATCCTTTGCGAACACGACGGAGAGCAGTTCGCCGTCCGGGACACGGAACGTACGCTCTCGGGATCCATAGGTGTCTAGAACAAGGCATATTGTGCCGGCCTCTTGCGACCACTGGGCGCATCCCAGAAGGGACCCGTCCGCTGACAGCGCGACGGTGGAGTAACGGAACCCGACATCCGCGGGGAGTCTCAAGATCTCGCTGTCGGAATCCCTGTTGATCAGCCGCACTCGCTCTCCCGAACAGAGGGCGATTCGCCGACCATCGGCACTGGTTGAGGCCGCAACCGGCTCGCCCTCGAAGGGAATCGTATGATGATACACCCCTGATGACCGCGTTGCTCTCTCTAACCGAAGCCACCGGAATCCCGGTGTCTGACATTGCTTCTCGTCCCGCCACCGCCGAACAGAAGTACCCAGTTCCGCCGCTTCGGGGCAGTCGTACCACCAGCACGAATTCCACGTGCACTGGAAGAGGGTGGTGGGGTGGCGGGCGATGAAGTGAATGTCGCGGCGGATGGCTTCTTTGAGGAGCGAGAGGATGTGGTGCCGGGGATGGGACGCTGGCATTGCGGCAAGGGCGTCGTGGAAGTCCTTGACGAGGTCGAAGATCATGGCTTGGCCTCCCCTGCCGCTGCGGCGGGCTCGGTGGCGGGCTGCTCGCGGAAGTTGGGATCGGCCTCGGCCTTTGCCTCGAGGAATTGCCAGTCGGTGAGGAGGTCGGCGACGGCGTCCCAGTAGGGGCTCTTGGGGTCGTTCTTGCCGCCGAGCTTGGCGGCCTCGAGGCGATGGTAGGGCAGCTCGACGACTTTGCGGACGTTTGCCGGCCGCGGAGTGGGGGGCAACCGCTTGGCTCGGGCACGCTGGGCTTCGAGCGACTCGGCCCAGTAGTCCAGTTTGTGAAAGTAGTCGCCTAGGCGGACGTGGACGGCAAGCCGCGCGTCCTCCGTGGCGAGGTAGCGGAGGTTGACGGCCTCGGCAACCTGGCGATGGTAGAAGTTCATCACGACCGTGCCGTCGGCACGCCGCTCGGTCATGTAGGGCTTGAGGTCGGCACGCAGGCGCGACCAGATGACGACGGGCAGGCGGTCAACCTTAGGGGATTCGGGGTTGCGGCTGAGGAAATCCTCCATCACGGCTCCCTCGGCGGACAAGATGTCGAGTAGCTCATCCTCCGTGAGCCCGTTCTTCGCGGCGGCGATGCTGCCGAGGGCGCGCTCGACGAGGAGCCGTCCGTGGCGGCGCGGCTGTTCGAGGCCGCGGAGCATGTCCGCCAGGATGCCCTCGACGCTGTCGCCGAGGCCGGGGATGGCGTCGGCGCCGCACGGCAACCCGTCCCAGGAGCGCCAGCGCCGTGCCTCCTCGAAGGCGACCTTGAGATAGAGCGGGCGGCCGTTGGAGGCGAACTTGTCGAGGACGTCTCTCCGCTGGTCGTCCTGGAGTGTGCGGCGGGCATCGTCGAGCCAGGTCTCCAGCAGCGTTCCGCCGTCTTGGGCGCTCAGCGCGCCGACCTCCACGAGGCGGTCTGGCCAGATGCGTCGGGCGATGTCGCAGCACTCGCCGGCGGCGCCCTCGGCGTCGAGCGCGGAGACGACGAGCTTGACGCCGGGCGCCAGCTCGCGCGGCAGCCAGTAGAGCATCCGCGCGTTGTCGGTGGGATTGAGTTGGTCAAGGGCGTCGAGGAAGACAACGGCGCGGGCGGGAGGCGCCGCCTGCGCGTCGGCCTTCTCCGAGCCGGCGAGGCGTTCGCGGAATGCCTTGACCAGCTCGTTCATGTCAGAGGGCGGCGACGGGATGCCGAGCTGCTCGCAGAGGCTGCGCAGGAGGGAGCGAAGGTCGGCCGAGCCAGGCGTTGCGCCGATGAAGCGGGCGACCACCTGCTCAGGCTTGGTGAGGGTGAGCCAGGCGTGCGCCATCAGCGCCGTCTTGCCGCTGCCCGAGACGCCGTGGATGACGAGGGGGCGGTTGTCCTGGCTATCGCCGAGGTAGGCATTGATCCGCGCGAGCACATCGAGCCGGCCGATGAAGTGGCGGCTGCGGTCCTGGGCGAACTCCAGGTGGGCTTCCTTTTCCCGCTCCAGTTCCGGCCTCTGCTGGAACGCTTTCAGCTCTGCGTCAATGATGCCTTCCAGGTCCTGGACGACGCGCTCGCACAGGGCATCGAGGTCGGACTCTGGGTGGTCGCCTTGCCACTTCGCCTCGTAACGGCAGATGTGCTCGGGGGGCAGGCGATGCTCCAACTGCCCCTTGAGGGCGGCCAGGCACTCCCTGTCGGCGCCCGTGTCAACAAAGCCGGCAGCCGAGCCGTCGGCCGGGGCGTCCTTGATCTCGCGGAAGTAGGCGAAGACGTGCTTCTCCGCGTCGAGGCCGGGATGCAGGGCACCGTGATCGATCTCCTGATGCGTCGCCGAGCGCTCGTAGCGCTGACGGCGGGGGTCGTCTGCCGCCCAGCCGAGCTGGCCTATGGCGGAGACGAGGAGCGCGTGCATGTCGGCCTCGCGCCTGTGCCAATCCTCCGCCTCGTCGCGGCAGATGCGCCGCTTGTCGGCGTCTGAGACGTTCTTCGGGAAGTCGACCGTTCGCGGCTGGAGGACATACTCCGCGGGGACCGCGTTCAGGTCCTTGCGATACCACCCGAGGCGGTTGGCGGCCGCGCCGTCGCGCCACGGGGGCACGTCCTGGCCTGTCACGAGCAGTGGCCCCTGGGGTTCCGGCACGCGGGCGAGGATCGCCTCGAACTCATCGGCGGGGATTTGCTCGGGGAGCGGTCGCCAGCCGTAGCGCTCGCCCAGAAGGACGATGAAGTTGGGCTTCGGCGACACCTGCTGGCATCGGGCGAGTTCCTCGAAGCAGATGCGCATCGTCTGCTGGTCGAGGGCCGCTTCCTGGCTCACGCCCCAGCGCAGGTCAATCGCCTGGAAGCGTGCACCGCGCTTCTGGCAGTAGTCTCGCAGCCTCGGGAACGCCTTCTCCTGAAGTGCGTTCCGTTCCGCGATCAGGTCCCTGAACGTCGAGCTGACGAACACTCGGAAGATTAGATCTCGTCGTGTCATGAGGCATCCCCTTCAGTTGTCAATCGGCGGCCTGACCACGGGGATATCAGTGAAAGAGGATACAGACCGAAACAGGATCGGCGCCGCGCCGCGTGCATGTCGCGGAGATGAAGATGCGGACGGTTTGCCAGGAGACAGTGGCGGGCACGCGGGGAATCCTCCTCGGTGGAGGCACATTCGCGGTATTTGCCTCCCGCGCAGATTACAGGCCGGAATCTCTCGTGTCAAGCGACTCCGCTTCTGAGGCGGCCCAAGCTCGCCAGCGGCGGCAGTTGTGTCGCATCCGTCGGGGCTCAAGACGACCCAGAAACCCTCGGGCGCGCCGGCACCCTGCCCATTTGGCAACCCGACGCGGTCCGCCTATGATCCACGCGGCCGCGGAGCTCTTGCCCGCGGAGGGTCGCCCGTGCCCTGCGACCTCTTCATCAGCCACTCGCGGCGCGATAACGCTCAGGGGCGCATCAGCGAGTTGGTCGAGCGGATCAAGGCCGACTTCGCGGCCTTCATCGCCTCGGTCAGGAACTGGCGGAGGATGTCCCGGGCGCGGGCCTCCACGGCCGTGCGAAGCCCGATCTTGCGCGTGCGCTCGGTGACCGACATCGACCCGAGCCGCACGCATTGCAGCGAGAATCCGATGCCAAGGGGTCCGGCTGCCGTCGGCGCCTTTGTGGACGGGCGGGCCGAAGGCTGTGGAAAGGAGGCCATCGTGGCCAAGCTCGAAGCGTAGGAGAACTTGACACCCGTCGTGTGGCGGGGTATCTATGGCAGAGGCGGCGCTCTTCTTGCCCGCGACCTGCGGCGCTTTCCAGCCGGCGTTCACAGACCACGATGGCCCGAAGCGCACACTACTCAGGCGCCCGCCGTGCCCAAGAAGGTCTGACGACGTGCAGTCTCTGGGGGCAACGGATAGTGAAACCTGCAATCTGCCTGGCTCTGGCGGCGACAGCGGTCTTGTCTGTGGCATCCGGAGGAGAAGTCGGGTTCGTCGCAAGACCCACCACGAAAAGGTCTGGTGACAGGACGGTCATCTCGTTCGCGGTCAACGTCACGACCGACGTCGAGGTGGCGATCCTCGATGCCAAGGGGAAGGTGGTCAGGCACCTGGCCGCCGGCGTGCTCGGCGGGAAGAACCCGCCTCCGCTGCCGCTCAAGGCCGGGCTGTCCCAAGGCCTGGAGTGGGATGGGAAGGACGACTGCGGGAAGCCGGCGGCCGACCCTGCCGCGCTTTCCGTACGCGTCCGGGCGGGGATGGGCGTGTCGCTGGAGCGCGTTGTCGGCGGGGACCCCTACGCCTTCTATTCCAGGGAAATGGGGCAGGGTGATCATGCCGCCTGGAGAATCACAGGCCTGGAAGCCAAGCCGGACGGCAGCGTGTACGTCATGGGGAACGCCAACAACTACGGGCCGCCAACGATCCGCCAGTACGATGCGATGGGGGACTATCGGCGCACGCTGTTTCCACTCCCCGCGGGGAAGCCGATCGAGGACCTGAAAGGCTGGGGCGTGAACGTCAGGGGGGACGGAACCTATTCGCCGAAGTACAACGACCTGAGCTCCCCCGCCATGAGCACAACCCTGATCAGCGCGACCCGGGGCGGATGCGCGAGTCTGCTCCCGACGCCTGACAAGGACAGGCTGACGCTGCGAAGCCGAGACCATCGCCTGATGACGATCGGCACGGACGGCACGCTGCGCGAGTACCGTCCAGGGCCTGCCTTCGCCGACCCGCCCGTCCCCAAGGAGGGACTCCTCGGCCCGTTCTTCTCCGCCTGCTCTCCGGACGGAAGAGCCATGTACGTGAGCGGGCCGTTCTCATGCGACAACAGGTACGGCTCTGTCCTGGCCGTGCACACCAAGGGCTTCTGGCGCGACGGGCAGGTGTGGAAGGTTGACCTGGCCACGCGAAAGGTCAGCGTGTTCTTCGCGCTGGATGAAAGCGAGGTCATGGGCGATCTTGTTGCGCGCGGCAGTTCGCCGATAGCCGACTCCAAGTCCAACCCGTATGCCGCCTTTCACGGCGTCGCGGTGGATGCCGATCATCACATATTTGTCTGCGACCGCCAGAACAAGCGCGTCGTTGTCCTGGACCACGACGGCAAGATCATCCGCGAAATCCCGGTCATGTACCCGGATGCCATTGCGCTTCATCCGACGTCGAAGGCGCTCTACGTGACGACCCGCGTCGGCAACTATCACAGGAAGGGGGAGCTGAAGCTCCTGAAATTCAACGACTGGACGAAGGACGCCGAGCCGGCCGTTACATTGCCCTTGTGTCCGGTCGGCACGTATCGCCAGAACTCATTCCTGGCGGTGTGCGAGAACAAGGGGGATGTCCTGGTCTGGGTCGCGTACACCACGCTTCCAGTCCGCATCTACCGGGACAGGGGCGCGGCCCTCGAACTGGTCAAGGACTTCTACGAGGCGGGCCCGCAGCGCGCCCTGGACCTGCAGCATATCGCGGTGGACCGGGAGACGGAGGACGTCTATGTCTCCGATGGCTTCGGGTCCTGTTTCCGGATCAGCGACTGGAAGGCCCCCCGGTTCGTGCGATGCATGAGGGACGAGAAGAATCCGCTTCCGGCGGTGAGCCTGGCGATTGATGCCCGCAACCGCCGTCTCTATGCGCACTCCCACATGAGCGCCGTACTGCGGTACAAGATGGAAGGCCAATACTTCCCCCCGGACCCGGTGGGCGAGTCGGGAAGCAACGCCGTCACGCCGCGCCTGTGCAACGACTGGCGGATCGGCCTGGGCTTTGGCGACAGGGGACTGGCCGTCGCTCCCGACGGGGGCCTGGCCACATTGGGGGCGATCCTGAACGGAAGGGGGGATGACTACACCGGATACCTGCATTTCTTCAAAGCCGACGCTGCCAGGACGCCCTGGCAGCCGCTCTTCTTCAAGGGCTTTGGCAAGGCCCGCTCCGGCGGCATCCGGTTCGATCTCCGGGGCAACCTGTACGTGGGCAAGTACGAAGGTAAGCCGAAGGACCCGCCGAGCGGGTTCGAAAAGGACAGCAACTTCATCGGCAGCATGGGCCGCATCTACAAGTTCGCCCCCACCGGATCGGCCGAGAGCGGCAACCTGTTCCCAACGGAACCCGCCGCGCCGGCGAAGATCTATGATGTTCACTACGGTTCCATCGGGCCGGTGTTCGGCAGGACCCCTCGCTTTGGGGTAGACAGATATGGCCGGATCTACTACCCGACGTCGCTTCTGCCCCGGGTGTCGGTGATGGACAATGAGGGCAACGGGATTCTCAGCTTCGGCACCTACGGCAACCGCGATTCCATGGGCGGCCTGGAGGGCGACCTGGTGCCCACCCGGGACATCCCCATGGCCTGGCCCAACAGCGTGGAGGTGACGGATGACTACATCTACGTGGGAGACCTGGTGAACATCAGGCTGCTTCGAGTCCGGAAGACCTTCCAGCTCGACAGTTCGCGCCCGTGACATGGGCTCGAACCGGGGAGCCAGTAGTTACCTCCCACAGAACAACAGAGCGTCGCTGTTCACCGCGGTTGGCTGGAGTCTGTCATGGAAACACTACCCTTCTGATCCCGCGGAGGCCCAACCACGTCGCTTGCGCTCGGGGCTGGATCGCGTCTGACGCGTTCCGGCCTCCAGCGTCCAGGCGTGCAGACGACGGAGAACAGATCTCATTGGTCGCCGCGGCCAGTTCCCAAGAGGGGATCCGCTCCCAGTGTTTTGCCCGTGTGGTCAGTGGGGCGCGCCGGTCTTGTCAGCAGTCTTCGTGAAGTGCCGCGAGCGTATCGCGCGGCTCAGCCGGCCCCCCGTGCCGCCGCGAACCCTCCAGTTCATGCTCTGACGGTGTCCCTGGGGAATGCTCTGACGGCTCCAGGGTCTATGCGCGCGCACGCTGTGTCGCCAATCTGCCACGAGGCCCCGCTACTTCGGTGGGCGGCGTGTGCTCTCGACCTCGCTCGGGCCAGGCCCCACGCCGCGAAATCCCGATCACCCGATGCCCAGCACCGCTTCGCGGTCCACAGATTCCCACAGATTCGCACGGAGAGGGGAACAACAGCGCGCGGGTCTCAGAGCCTGACTGTGGCCCTTCTGGATCTGTGACAATCTGTGGACGCGTCTTCTCCGTACCCGACCACCGAACACCGAGGAATTCCCACCGCGGATTACGCGGATGGCCGCGGATGGGACAAGCCGGCAGGGCGTGCATACTTGCACGCGGAACCGACCTCGAAACCGGTTTGCCACACAGGGGCCACAGAGGGGGCCAAAGAGAGTCAGCAGAGAACAGCCTCACCACAGATTGCACTGATTCCACGGATGGGCACGGATGAGGCCGTGCCTCCGGCCCTACTGCCCGTGAAAAATGTAGAATGACGGGCTGACACCATCATCCCCCCATCATCCCTTGACACCACTATCCCCCATAGGCCCTTCGCGCGAGGACACAGGCCAGCTGACCGGACACCCACAATGTTTCGATGTCATAGCCTTGCCGTCTGAGGAGCCGCTCAAGCTTGGCCGGCGGCAGGATGCCATAGTAGTAGTTTCCACGAGAAGTCTTGAGGATCCACCCGTCGAGGTACTTGACCGATCCCTTCGCGGATGCCATTCTCTTGAAGTCAGAGTTCCTGAACTGAGTGACGAAGAGACAGTGACCGCCCCGCGAGAGACCAGAAAGGATCGCCCGAAGAAGAGAGCAACGCTCGCGCACTGAAGGAATTGCGGATATCACATTTGCGCACAATGCCAAGCCGTACGTGCTCTTGTCGCTCAGGAACTCCCTGGGCGTCATGGCCCTTGCGTTCGGCCAATGCTCTGAGATGTAGCAACGCACACTTGTCAACTCCCCCAGAATCCGCTGTCTCCGTTCCAGTTGGAGAGCGGAGTCAATCAGGGTTAATCGCTTGCACCGCTGGGCGAGGATCGGCGCATAGCGCAGTTTTCCGCAACCGTAATCGAGGCCATTGCACACCGGGTTATGTGCCAGCAACCACTCGCGCACCGCTCTCGCGGCCTGTGAGGCAGGCTTCGCGGCATTCTCTGTCCGAATCTCAATCCCTCTCACTCTATAACGCACGGAACACCTCGGCCACCGCCTCTGCGGTGTCCTCCTGCGCCATGATCTGCTGAACTTCTTGGTACGCATACCGTCGGCAGCCCCGCATTATGCCCTTGAGTACCGCCGTCAGCAACGCCACGGTCACCAAAGCGCCACAGGCTTCTGCAGGTTGCCCAGAGATGATCAGCACTATTCCCGTCGTCGCCGCGATGACTGCGGCTTCCACCACCACCCAGTACCAGCACCACTGATCCAGCGCCATCGTCACGTAATGTGGGTCGATGCGTGTGCGGCTAGGGTCAGAACTTGCATACTTGTAGAAAACGCGGTGCATTAGGTCGTTCCTTCGCCTTGAGATCTCCGGCACCTTATCCACTGGCAACGAGACACCCGAAGCTAGCGCCATGGGCATCAGGATCTCGTGGACATCAAAAGCCGCGCGAATCCCCAGGATGTCGGAAACCCTGTCATGCAGTTTGAAAATCCGACTTAAGCCGGTGAACACAACTGCCACCAGGAAGGCCCCCACGCCAATGGTTATGCTTGCCCACGTCACGGTTGAAGAGCCCCAATCAAGCAACCTATCGAGCTTCGGCACCCTCGATGCCAAGTACATCACTGCAATCAGGCTGAAGCAGAAATTGAAGAAACCGATTTTCCGAAGCATCTTTGAGTAACTACTAACGGTCCCAAATGGGTTGATGTCCATGTGTTGAATGCTCCTCGGGAGTTGTCCTGGCTCAGCGTGAATTGGGCAAACGGCCCTCGGAAATCAGAGGCTCGGACGGACGACTGGCCTTCGGCCAGTCACCATTCGACAAGCTTAGGGTGCCCGCGTGCGTTTCAACGGCCGGATGGAGTGTAGGCGTCTCTTTCCGGTTTGTCAAGAGCTTCTGCGGGTCGGGTGCGAGGCGGAATTGCAGGTGAACGCGGGCGGCATGGCCGCCACCGAGCTTGCCTCGGTGGGCACGCGGGTCGCGCGGTTGCAGCGGCGGCGGGGCGGGGCTATACTAGGGCGGTGGGGGACGATGGGGGGGGCCGCGAGGACAGTCGGCAGTGTAGGGCGTGCATACTCGCACGCGGAACGAGCCGCAGGGAATGTGCAGGTGGGCGATGGGCGCTGAAGAGAAGCAGGACGACCGCAGGGAAGCTCGGGGCGAGGGGCGGCCCGAAGGGCACGCCGCGTCCCCGCTCCACCACAGGCCGCGGAGGGAGGGGGTGGTGCGGGTGGAGGGGGCGGACCTGCTGAAGCTGGTCCGCGACGCGGAGGGGCACGTGCACCTGCCGGGGGCACAGGCCGCGCCCGGGGCGCCGGCAACTCGCCCAATCGCTCGCGGGCCCGCCGACGAGCGGTTCTTCCGGGTGATCCTGGACAGCATCGCCGACGGGGTGTTCACGGTGGACAGGAACTGGAATATCACGTCGTTCAACCGTGCGGCGGAGGTGATCACGGGCATCCCGCGGGAGAAGGCGGTGGGGTGGAAGTGCCACGACGTGTTTCACGCGAACATCTGCCAGACGGCGTGCGCGCTCCGACACACGATGGAGACGGGGGAGCCGGTGGTGGACCAGCCCGTGAACATTGTGGACGGGAAGGCCCGCGTGGTGCCGGTGCGCATCAGCACGGCGGTGCTGCGCGACGAGGAGGGGGATATCGTGGGCGGGGTGGAGACGTTCCGCGACGTGTCGGCGATCGAGGAGCTGCGCAAGGAGGTCGCCCGGCAGTACACGTTCGAGGACATCGTCAGCAAGAACCACCGCATCCAGGAGATCTTCAACATCCTGCCCGACATCGCGGAGAGCGACAGCACGGTGCTCGTCGAGGGGCCGAGCGGGTCGGGCAAGGAGCTGTTCGCCCGGGCCATCCACAACCTGAGCGCGCGTGGCGACAAGCCGCTCGTGGTGGTGAACTGCGGGGCGCTGCCCGATACGCTGCTGGAGAGCGAGCTGTTCGGCTACATGGCCGGGGCGTTCACGGACGCCAAGCGCGACAAGCCCGGCCGCATCGCTCTGGCCGAGGGGGGGACGCTGTTCCTCGACGAAGTCGGCGACATGTCCCCCGCGCTCCAGGTGCGGCTGCTGCGGGTGCTTCAGCAGCGGGAGTACGAGCCGCTCGGCGCCACCGTGCCCGCCAAGGCCGACGTGCGGGTCATCGCGGCCACGAACAGGAGGCTGGCCGACCTCGTCAGAAGTGGCGTCTTCCGCGAGGATCTCTTCTACCGCCTCAATGTCCTCAAGATCGAGCTTCCGCGGCTCGCGGAGCGCCGCGAGGATATCCCGTTGCTCGTGGACCACTTCCTCGAGCGCCTGAGCCTGCGGCAGGGGCGTCCCGCGCCGCGGGTCTCCGATGACGTCCTGGGGCTGTTGCTCCGCCACGACTTCCCGGGGAATGTGCGCGAGTTGGAGAACATCCTCGAACACGCCTTCGTGCTGTGCCGAGAGGGGGACATTCGCCGCGCCTGCCTGCCACCCGAGTTCCTTCGGGAAGTGGAGCATATCGAGAGCACACTGGCGCCCCCGGGGAGCATCGAGGAGAATGAGGCCCGCCTCATCCGCGAGGCCCTCGCCCGCCACAGCGGCCACCGCAGCAAGGCCGCGGCCGACCTCCACATTCATCCCTCCACCCTCTGGCGGAAGATGAAGCGGTACGGCATCCGGTATCCCTGAGTCTTCCGTCGCTTCCCTTCAGGCTTCTCCGTCCTCCCGATGCGGGCGCAGGGCCATTGCATGATGCAATGGCCATTGCAGAGCGCGACTGCGGTATGCAATGCCGCGGCGGAACCGCCCGTTCCATCAGCGGGTCGTCAGAGTTCGCATCCAATTGGCAGTTCAGTACTTGTGGGGATCAAGGCGCGGTTCTGTGTAGACTGGCACGCCGTGTGCTTCGTGCTCCCTGTCGGAGACGGTGATCATGAAAGTCGCAATCCCGCTCTTCGGCAGCCGCGTCTCCCCTCGCTTCGATTCCGGTGCCCAACTGCTGGTCGCAGAGGTGGAGGATGGAGCAGTTGGGGCAGCGGAGCAAGTGACCGATGCGGCAGGGAATCCGCTCCAGCGCGTGGCCCACCTGCGGGAGCTTGAGGTGGACACCGTGATTTGCGGCGCGGTGACGGAGTTCCTGCTACGGCACCTGGCCGCGAATGGGATTCGCGTGTTTCCGTGGGTGTTCTGCGAGGCCGGCGAGGCGCTCGAGGCACTGGCACACGGCGAGCTTCCCGCATCGCCTCCGCCAGGAGCGGGGCGCGCGCGGGGCCGGGGCCGTCGCCGCCGACGCATGGGCAGCGGGCGCCCTCGCTGGTCTCCCTGACGTCAAGGAGGTGTGACCATGCCACGTGGGAATGGAACAGGCCCGCCCGGAGGCGGTGCCCGGGGCGGGGGCTCCGGCCGAGCAGGGCGTGGCGGCGGTGGCCGCGGTCGGATGGGCGGCTTCGCCGCCGGGCCGGGCGGCCATTGCGTCTGCCCGAGTTGTGGCGAGAAGGTTCCTCACCAACAAGGTGTTCCGTGCTCGGGGCTGAGTTGCCCCGAGTGTGGGGCGCGGATGACCCGCGAACGGTAGAAAGGAATGGAACGATGCCAGGATTTGATGGAACGGGTCCGCTCGGCATGGGGCCGCGCACGGGCGGTGGCTTCGGCTGGTGCCCGCCCGCGGCGGGGCCGGTCCCGCCGCGCGTTGGGGGCGGGGTGTTGTACGGCATTGGCCGCGGCGGTCGCCCCTGGGGCGGCGGCCGCGGGCGGGGCTTCGGCGGCGGCCGGGGCTTCCGGGCACGCTCGCGATGGCTGGCGCCAGGGCAGCCGCTGGCGCCCCCGGAGGAGCCCGATGTGCTCCAGCGTCAGGCGGAGTTCCTCCAAGGCCAGCTCGACGCGATCCGGAAGCGGCTCGACGAACTGGGCGCCGGGGCCACAAGGGATTGAGGCGGCGCACACCCGTCGCCCGGAGCCCCAGCTCTACCAGGAGAAGCGGATGAGGATCGCTATCACGACGAGCGGCAAGGACCTCGATGCGCCCGTGGACCCGCGCTTCGGACGCGCGAAGTCCTTCGTCATCTACGACACCGACACGGGCCAGTCGTCCGTCCTCGACAATGCTCAGAACCTCAATGCCGCACAGGGTGCCGGCATCCAGGCCGCCACGGCGGTGGCCAACGCCGGCGCCCAAGCCCTCCTCACGGGCAACTGCGGCCCGAAAGCCTTCCGCGCCCTGTCGGCCGGGAAGGTCACGGTCTACACGGGCGTCAGCGGCACCGTCCGCGAGGCCGTCGAGAAGTTCCGGAGCGGAACGCTCCAGCCGGCCGCGGGGGCCTCGGTGGACGCGCACGCCGGCATGGGACTGTGAGAACGCGCTTGAACATCGCGGTCGCCAGCGGCAAGGGCGGAACGGGCAAGACCACCGTGGCCACGAGTCTGGCCCTCGCGCTCGCCGAGAGCGGGTCGGTCGAGTTCCTCGACTGCGACGTCGAGGAGCCGAACGCCCACCTGTTCCTCAAGCCGGCCATCGAGCGGCGGGAGACGGTGGAGATAGCTGTGCCGCAGGTGGACGAGGCGCGGTGCACGCGCTGCGGGCGGTGCGCGGAGGTCTGCCAGTTCAAGGCCATCGCCGTGCTGAAGGACGCGGTGCTGACGTTTCCCGAGCTTTGTCACGGGTGCACGGGGTGCTGGGTGCTCTGCCCCGAGCAGGCAATCTCGCCGGCGGGCCGCGAGATCGGGGCAGTGGAGAGCGGCCGGGCCTCGACAGGCTCAGCCCGTCTCGAGCAGGCCGAGGGACGGATGGGATGTATTGGCTTCCACCACGAATGGCTCCGTGTGGGCGAAGCCATGTCACCTCCTCTCATCCGCGCCGTGAAGCGGCAGGCCCGCAAAGCGGACTTCACGGTGCTGGACGCTCCCCCCGGCACCTCGTGCCCCGTGGTTGAGGCCGTGCGCGATGCGGACGTGGTGGTGCTGGTGACCGAGCCGACGCCGTTCGGGCTGAACGACCTGGAGCTGGCCGCCGACATGGTGGCGGCCCTGGGCCGGCCCGCGGCGACCGTGATCAATCGGGCCGGGATCGGGGATGGCCGCGTGAGCGACTTCTGCCGCTCGCGCGGCCTCCCGCTCCTGCTCGAGATCCCGTTCGACCGGCGCATCGCCGAGGCCTACTCGCGCGGCGAGCCGCTCGTGGCCGCCCTGCCCGAGTATCGCGCGCGGTTCCAGGAACTCGCCAGGGCTTGTCACCAGCTCTGCTCGTAGCCGCGCGCAAACCGCTGTCATTCCGAGCGGAGCGGAGCGAAGTCGAGGAACCTCTCAAGGGAGCGAGCTGACGTGGCCGAAGAACCTCCGTTGCCGGCGCGGACTCCCCGGACAGGTGCTTCGACAAGCTCAGCATGACAGGAGGGGGCGTGTTCCGGCTCCAGCGGCGCGGGCTGATGCGAAGCCCGGGCCGGCGGCAGGCCCGCAGAGGACAGCCACGTGGCGAAACAGCTTGTGGTCATCAGCGGCAAGGGGGGGACGGGGAAGACGACGGTCGTCGGCTCCTTCGCCGCGCTCGCCGAGCGGCCGGTCCTGGCCGATTGCGACGTGGATGCCGCCGACCTCCACCTTCTGCTCGCGCCGACGGTTCGCCACACGGAGGACTTCCTCGGCCCGCTGAGGCCGGAGCTCGACGCGAAGCGTTGCACGGCCTGTGGCCTGTGCGTGGAGAAGTGCGCGTTTGGGGCACTGGCCCGCGTTGCTCACCAGCGGCCAACCGGCGACGCCGTGCCCCGCTCGATTGTCCGGGGCGTGCCGCTGGTCGAGCACGGCGATGGCCCGGCGGCCAGGGCCGTGCGCGCACTGTGGCACAGCATCGCGAAAGGATGAGAATGGCCGAGGAATCGAGCTGCAAGGCGTGCGACTCGGATGCCTGCTCGGCGAAGGAGCGGCGCGGGGATGAGTCCATCGAGGACTTCCTCGAGCGCCAGGCTCTCGCGGAGCGGCTGTGCAAGATCCGCCACAAGCTCCTCGTCCTCAGCGGCAAGGGCGGCGTGGGCAAGAGCACGGTGGCCGCCAACCTGGCGGTCGCGTTCGCCGCGGCGGGTTCCCGCACCGGTTTGCTCGACATAGACCTGCACGGCCCCAGCATCCCGAAGCTCCTCCACCTGGAGGGCCGCACGCTCGACCTCCGCCAGAATACGATGGAGCCAGTCGCTGTGGGCGATCACCTCAAAGTCATCTCCATTGCGTTCCTGCTCCGGAGCGCCGACGACGCGGTGATCTGGCGCGGGCCACTCAAGATGGGCGTCATCAAGCAATTCCTGCGCGACGTGGAGTGGGGCGAGCTGGACTGCCTGATCGTGGATTCCCCGCCCGGCACGGGCGACGAGCCGCTGAGCATCTGCCAGCTCATCGAGGACGCCGACGGGGCGGTGGTCGTGACCACGCCCCAGGACGTGGCGGTGGCCGACGTGCGGAAGTGCATCACCTTCTGCCGCCAGCTCAAGATGCCCGTGCTCGGAGTTGTCGAGAACATGAGCGGCTTCGCCTGCCCCCACTGCGGCAACGTGACCGACCTCTTCAAGGCCGGCGGCGGCGAGCGAATGGCCGCCGAGATGGCCGTGCCCTTCCTCGGCCGCATCCCGATCGACCCCGCCGTCGTCGCGTCGGGCGACGAGGGGCGGCCACTGGTCTCGCACTATGCCGACACGCCCAGCGCGAAGGCGTTTGCCCATATCGCCGATGCCCTTCGGGAGAAGCTCGAGGAGACGTGCCATGCAACCTGACCTCACGTCGGCAAGGGAACCCGGCCCGCCGCCCGCCGCGGCCGACGACCCGTTCTTCGGACGGCTCAACGACCCCAGCAGCGCCGCCTCCATCCGCGGCCTGTGCGGCGACGAGATCGAGATCTACCTTGTCATTGACGACAGCGTCATCACCGACGTGAAGTACTACACCGAGGGCTGCGAGCACACGCGGCTGTGCGGCCAGGCCGTCGCCCGGCGGGCCAAGGGCAAGACGCTCCTCGACGCCCTGGCGATCAGCCCGAGGGAGATCATTGATTCCGAAACCACGCTCCCCGAGGACGGGCGCCACTGCGCCATCCTCGCCATGAGCACCCTGTATCGCGCCATCGCCGACTATCTGCTGACCCCGTGAGAACCTGCTACATGCGGAGAGGAGGAATGGATGGATGGATGAGAGAACGGATGAATGGCCCCCTGTCTGGCAATCATCCATTCATCCACTCCTCCACCCATCCCCTCCAGGGTCGGCCGGCACAGGATCACCGCCGCACCCATCGCCTCAGGGCCCTTGACACGAAGGAGTTGGAGAGATGAAGATCGCGATCCCGACCGCAGACGGCAGGCTGTGTCCGCACTTCGGCCACTGCGAGACGTTTACCGTCGTCACCGTCGAACACGGGGCGGTGAAGTCCAGCGAAGCGCTGGCGCCGCCGCCCCACGAGCCGGGCGTGTTGCCGCGCTGGCTGCACGACCAGGGAGTCACCGTCATCATCGCCGGCGGCATGGGCCAGCGGGCGCAACAGTTCTTCGCCCAGTTCGGCATCGAGGTCGTCGTCGGCGCCCAGGCCGAGGAGCCGGCCCGCATCGTCCGCGCCTATCTCGACGGCGCGCTCGCCACGGGCGAGAACGTGTGCGACCACTAGCTCAGAGCGAGCCGCCCTGCTGCCCCGTGGCGCCTGGGACGTCGGGGGACGCGGCCGGGGCTCGCCCCGCCAGCTCAGTCCACAGCCGGCGCACGTCGGCGCTCGGGTCAGGCATCGCGTGGCCGAGGGCCTCGGCTGCGAAATGAGCAAGGTCCACCACCTTGACGCCCGCGTCGCCTGCGAGCCGGAGCTGGAGCTGGCAGCAGGGGCACGCTGACAAGAGCATGGTCGCCCCCGTCGCGCGCGCCTCGTCCAGCACCTCGCGGGCGAGGGCGAAGGCCACCTTGGGGTCCCGCACGAGGCTCACCCCTCCGCCGCAACAGCGTGCCGCGTCGTGGTGGTGGGCCATCTCGGTGAGGGTGACATTCGGGACGGCGCGGATGACTGTCCGGGGCGCCTCGAAGATGCCCGATGCCCTGCCCAGGTGGCAGGCATCGTGCCAGGTGACCTTCCGGGGCGGGCCGCCGGGAGCCGGGAAGGCGAACTTGCCCGCCTGAATCCTCTCCGCGAGCAGTTGCGTGGAGTGCCGCACCTGGATGTCGAAGGCGATGCCGAGCTTCTGCGCCCACTCGGGGTAGGTGTGGCGCCACATCAGGTAGCAGGCCGGGCAAGAGAGGATGAGCTCGCGGGCACCGGCCTCGCGGACGGCTCGGAGGTTGTGGCGCAGGTTGTCGGCGAACAGGTCGGTCTTGCCCGCCATCAGCATCGGCATGCCGCAGCAGTTCTCGAGTTCGCCAAGGACGGCGAACGGCACCCCCGCCGCGTCGAGCAGACGAGCCGTGCCGAGGCAGATGTCGCGCTCTGCGTAGCAGGCCGTGCAGCCGGTGAGGTAGAGCACGTCGGCGCGGCGCCCCGGCCCGTGGGCGGCCAGCAGGTCCTCCGGCATCCAGGCCGTGCGCTGGGCGCGTGGGCGCAACCAGCAATTCCCCTCGCGCCGCAGCGAGTCGGCCATCAGCTCGAAGATCGGGAACGTGCTCCGCCCCTGCTCCGTCACCAGCACGGAGCGCATCTTCATCCACGACGCCTCGATGGGCAGCACCGCCGAGCACGCATGGTCGCACGCCTCGCACGTCGTGCAGGCGAGCATCGAGGCGACCGTGGACGGGTCCCATTCCTCGCGCCCGGCCATGTGCTCTTGGAGCCAGTACCACTTGCCGCGCGGCGAGTCGCTCTCCCAGCCCGAGCCGCGGAACTGCGGGCAGACTTCGGTGCAGTAGCCGCACTGGGAGCAACTGTGGGCATACCAGGCCACGTCGGCGGGGACGCCGCGGACCGGGGCCGTCGGCCTCTCGCCGACCTGGGTGGTCACGTAGTTGCCGAAGGGGCGGAGCGCCGGCTCGATGGCGCTGGCCACGCGGAGCGCGACGCCCAGGAGGCCGTTGCCCATGACCTTGCGGGGGTTGAGGATGCCCTGCGGATCGACTCGCGCCTTGAACGCCTTGAGCCGGCGGAGCCGCTCGGCGCCGAGGACCTGCCGGGCCTTCCCCGCGAAGTAGAGGCCCGTGGTGTAGGCGCGTCCCCCGTGTGCCTCGGCAGTCTTCAGCGTCGTGAGGACCAGGCTGAAGACCAGGTTGTATCGGAACTTCCGTTGGTCGCTGGGGATGAAGCCGAGGAGGACCGCCTCCGGCTCCCCCCGCCCGCCGTCGCGGATGACCAGGCCCTCCTCGACAAGCGGTTGCTGGACCTTGCGCTCGATCTCCGCCATCACGGCGCCCAGCGCGCGCAACGGCACCACCACCTCGGTGGGCACCAGGCTGGGGCCCAGGCGCTTGATCGTCATCAGGCGCGAGCGGTGCTCCCATTCGTGGTGCGCGATCCGCTCGCTCAACAACTCCGAGTCGCACGCGGCCGCGAGCCTGGGCAGCGCGCCCAGCACCTCGGCCCGGTCGCGCGCGCGGAAGGCCAGCGTCGTGATGTAGGCGCCGGGCAGCAACACCCGCTCGGGCGGCGGCTGGCCGCGCCGTGTCGGCAGCGGCGAGCGGTTCTTCAACTCGGCCATCTGCGGGTTGATGAACACGAGCGACCAGATGGGCAGCCGTTCGCGCACGAGGGCCTCGGTCAGGCGCTGAAGCGCGTGGCCGTCGGGCGAGCCCACCGCCGCCACCTCGATCTCGTCCTTCGGCTGCACGTGGAGCGTCACCGCGCTGATCAGCCCCGTGGTGCCTTCGGCGTCGGCGATCACGGCCAGCTCATCGCCCGCGAACTCGCGGACCTCCCCGTCGGCTAGGACCACGCGGGCGCTGACCACGTGGTCGCGAAACCAGCCCATCTCGAACGAGCCGATCCCCGCGCCGCCCTGGGCCAGCCAGCCGCCGACAGTGGACGCAGGGAAGCTCGTCGGGTACAGCCGCAACGCAAGGCCCGACCCCGCGAGCTGCTCCTCGAGGCGCTCCCAGACGACGCCTGCCTGCGCCGTGACCGTCGTCGCGGCGGTGTTCACCGCAAGGATCCGGTTGAGGCGGTAGAAGTCCACGACCACGCCGTGTCTGACGGGCACTGCCCCACCATACCCCGAGGTGGCTTTCCCCCGCGGCGTGAGTGGCACGCGGTTGGCCGACGCCCACTGCACGAGCGCAACCAGTTCATCCTCCGAGGCCGGTTGCACGACGGCATCGGGGACGCGCCTGCCGACCAAAGGTCGGAGAAGGCTCGGGAACGCCGCAATATCGTGGCCGTACAGCCTCCGCTCCACGGGGCGGAACGAAACCCGCTCCCCGAAGAGCTCGCGCAACTCCAACTCCTGCTTGCGCTTCAGCTTGCTCATGCTCCCCATTGTCGTCCTGGTGCATCAGAAGTCAAACGCCGGTGCGAAAGGGGTATGCTCCTCATCCTTCACTGTCCTGGCTGATGGAACGGCAAGGCGAACAGGAGGCAGGAGCGTGGCGGCGCCTGCTGCCGCGCCTTCGCCGCCTCAGGTGCTGGCCTTCCTGGTGCGGGTGAAGCGGAGGCGCTTGACGTGGCGGGGGTTGGCGTCGAGGACCTCGATGCGGAAGGGTCCGAAGGAGATTCTCTCGCCCACCTTGGGGATGCGGCCGGCGAGGTGGGTGACGAGGCCGGCGACGGTTTCGAAGCCCTCCTTGCGGATGGCCAGGCCGGTGAGCTCGGCCAACTCGTCCACGTCGGTCGTGCCGTCGCACTCGAAGGTGTCGCTGCCGCGAGCGATGAGGTTTCCTCCCCCGCCGCCGAGGCGCTCGTCGCGGATGTCGCCGATGATTTCCTCGACCAGGTCGGCGGAGGTGGCGAGGCCGACGACGCCGCCGTACTCCTCGACGACGATGGCCATGGGCACGGGGCTGTAGCGGAGCTCGCGGAGGAGCTCGGCCAGGGGCTTGGTCTCGGGCACGTAGGTGATGTCGCGCCGCACAAGAGGCGCGATGGGCGTGGCCGCGGGCTCGGCCGGCAGGTCGCTGCGCAACACGTCCACCACGCTCACGATGCCCACCACGTTGTCCACCCGCCCCTCGTAGACGGGGAAGCGCGAGAAGCCGGTGCGCGCCGCGACCTCGTCGAGCTGGGCCACCGTGGCGTCGAGCGGGAGCGAGACGACGTTGACGAGGGGCACCATGGCCGAGGCGACGGGGCGCTCGCGCAGGGCGAGCACGCTCTGGATCATGCGGCGCTCCTCGGTCACGATGACGCCGTGCTCTTCGCCCATCTCGGCCAGGAGCTTCAGCTCCTCGCGGGTCACGTAGGGGCTGTCCTCGGTCGGGCGCACGCCCACGAGGGCCAGGAGCGCCTCGGCGATGCGGGAGACGACGACGACGACGGGGTGCATAATCCTCTGGGCGACGCGCAGGGGCCCGGCCACGCGGAGCGCGATGGCGTTGGCCGCGGCTCGGGCGATGGACTTGGGGACGATCTCGCCGAAGACGAGGATGAGGGGGGCCATGACGGCGGTGGTCACCGTGGACTCCCACTGGTGGGGGACGCCCCAATGGGCGAGGAACACCGTGGCGAGCGAGGTGCTGGCGACGACGGCGAGGTTGGTGCCGACCAGGGTCGTGCTGAGGAGGGCCTCGGAGCGGTCGAGGAGGCCGACGACGAAGCCGGCCCGCCGGTCGCCGCGGCGCGAGGCGGCGCGGAGCTGCGCCTTGTCGGCCGAGATGAGCGCGGTCTCGGAGCCGGAGAAGAACCCCTCGATGAGGAGGCACAGGACGACGAGCAGCAGGATGGCTGTCATCATGCGGGGGGCGCCTCCGGTTCGGTGGCGCGCCGGCTGGCGGCCCAGATGCGCTGCCAGGCCTCGCCCGCGGGATCGTGGGGCCGCACCTCGACGGCGCCGATGCGGCGGCCGGCCAGGCGCAGGACGCGGTAGAGGAAGCACTCGTCGCTCGCCGTGGCCCCCGGCTTCGGCAGCTCGCCGATGAGGTCGAGGACGTAGCCGCCGATCGTGTCGGCGCGGTCGAGCGGGAGGTCGAAGCCCAGGTCGCTGTTGAGGTCGCGCACGCGGGCCTCGCCCAGCACCTGGAGGCACCCGTCGCCCCGGCGGCAGAGCTGCCGGGTGTCGGGCTCGCGCGACAGCACGCCGCCGACCAGCTCGTCGGCCAGGTCGCGCAGGGTCACGAGGCCGGCCGTGCCGCCGTACTCGTCGAGCAGGATGACCATGTGGGTGCCGCCCTCGCGCATGTCGCGCAGGAGGTCGCCGACGTGGCGCGACTCGGGCACGAAGAGGGCCGGGCGCACCAGAGGGCGGCGCGGCGGGTCGGGCATCGCGTCCCGGGCCGCGACGAACTCGCGGACGCTCTGGCCCCAGATGTTCTTGCCGCGCCAGGCGGGGAACTCGCGGATGTCGAAGATCCCCCAGATGTCGTCCACGCTCTGCCCGTACACGGGCAGGCGCGAGCGGTGGGTGCGCTGGGCCAGGTCGAGGGCCTCCTTGATCGTCGCCTCCTCGGACACGCACGCCATCTCGGTCCTGGGCACCATGAGCTCGCGCGCGGCGATGGTGGGGAACTCGAAGATGTGCTCGACCATGTCGGCCTCGTGCTCGTCAATGGCGCCCGCCTCCTCGCCGGCCTCGAGCGCGGCGGTGAACTCGCGCCGCGTGAGCAGGTTCTCGCTCTCGATGTGGCCGCGCCGCAGGAGGCCCAGCAGGGCGTTCGTGATGTACCGCAGCACGCAGCGGATCGGGAAGATGAGCCTCGAGAACCACAGCAGCGGCAGGGCCGCGGCCCGGGCGACCGCCTCGGCGTGGCGCACGGCCAGGGTCTTCGGCGTCACCTCGCCGAAGAGCAGGAGGAGCAGAGTCGTGGCGGCGATGGCGAGGGCGACCCCCTGGCCGCCCAGGTTCCGCGTGAGCCGGGCGGCGATGATGCTGGCGGCCGCGGTGTTGACCAGCATGTTGCCCACGAGGATGGTGATGAGCAGCCGGCGCGGCAGGCACAACAGGTTGGCGATGGCCCGCCCGGTGACGCCGCCCGTCTCGCCCAGGCGCTGCACGCGCGCGCGGCTCAACGAGAATAGCGCCGTCTCCGACGCCGAGAAGAACCCCGAGAGCAGGAACAGCACACCCAGGCCGGCAAGCTCGAGCAGCAACCCCTGAGGCATGGGCAGGGATCCATCCCTTCATACAAGGCGGGGCAGCCGCTGCGCCGGCTGCGCCTCCGCCTTCTGCCTACATCATACCCGGTTTTCCCTTGCCGCGCCAACTGCTACCGAGCGGGGAGGGGGGCCTCGGCTCGGCGAACCACCGAGGCCGGGGGCCATACCCGCGAGTGGTCGGGGGCTGGGCTTGAAACCCACGAGGGATACGCTATTATGGTGCGTGGACGATAGCTCGCTGGAAACCCACGTGTCGAGTGGCCTCTACGCCCACGCCGCGCTCGCCGTGAGCGTGTCGGTTTCGCGGCCATTCATGGGGGGGGAAGGAGGTGCCTCATGGCAAGGAGGGTGTTGTTGGCGGTGGCGGCGCTCGGGATGCTCGCGGCGGATGCGCGCGCGACGATCATCCACTGCTACCTGCTCGACGGCAACGCGAATGACTCGGTCGGGACCGCCAACGGGACGGTCAAGAACTACGGGGGCTTGGGCGGCTGGACGACTGGGAAGTTCGGCCAGGCATTCAACGGCACCAGCTCGGGCTTCATCTCGTTCCCCAGCACCGGCATCCCGCTCACCCAAGGCACGTTCGTTCAGTGGGTGCGCATCGCCACCAACGCGGGCGCCTGGGACGACCCTCTGGCGTCGCCCGTCTGGGACACACAGGCCGGCTCGCCGGACCCCATGCGGCACGAGATCCACAGCGCCTACATCCCTCGCGTCTACAGTGTTCCCAACGGCGCCTCGGGCAGCGGGACGATTGCCCGACCACCCCGCCCATCCGCGATGGCCTCTGGCACCAGTGGGTGACGACCTATGACGCCGCCACCGGCATAGCCAACCTCTACGTGGACGGCGTCCCGCGCGGCTCTGCCGTCTACGCCAGCAGCGATGCCAACCTGGCGGCCACGTGGCGGCTCGCCACCAAACGAGAAGATGGCAGCGCCGGCCGGTGCGAGGGCACCTACGACAACTCCGCTGTCTACAACGACGCACTCACCCCAGAACAGGTCAACGCCCTCTTCTATCGCGCCTACGATGGTGTCACAACCACCAACCTCCCCGCCTTCTCCTCCGGCCTGCGCCACTTCCATCCCATGGCCACGAATGCGAACGACACGTGGGACGGCTACAACGGCACGGTGACGGGCGGCTCCTGGGTGGTGGACAATCCGCCGCTCAATGCCGGCGGCTGGCGCAAGACGGCCAACACCAACAACGTCGTCCTCCCCATGCGCGTCAACCTCCTTGAGGGCACCTACGAGGGCTGGTTCAAGAGCAGCGCCTCCGCCCCCGACTGGTCCAACCCCCTCGCCACCTCCATCCGCGCGACCAACGAGGCCCACCCCTCCGACTCCATGCGCATCGAGGTCACCTCGACCACCAACACCAACAACACCTACATCTTCGACAGCCCGGGCGCCGGCACGGTGACGGCCAACTTCGACACGACCGACGGCCTATGGCACCTCATCGCCTTCACCTACAAGGACGGCGAGAGCGTGAAGCTGTACATTGACGGCCTCCTGCGCGGCGAGTCGCCAGGCGTCTACGACGTGCTGCTCGCCTACGACCGCAACCTCACCATGCTCGGCTCGCGCACCGCCTCGGCGACGACGGACTGGCGCGGCACCGTGGGCACGGTGGCCTACTACGACTTCGCGCTCTCCGACGCGGACATTGCCTTCCACTGGCAGTACGGGATCTCGGAAGTGCTGAGCACCGTTATTCCTGAGCCGGCGACCCTGAGCCTGCTCCTCGTGGGGCTTGGGGCCGGCCTGGTGCGGCGGCGCAGCAGGAGGGTCCGGCAGGCTACCGGGGGGAATTGAGGTCCGACGGGCCGACCTCGAGGGTGAGGGTGCCGCGGGCGCCGCGGGCCTCGTAACTCCGGGCCTCGGCGAGCACCTGGCCCGCCGCCGACAGCGCCGCGACGCGGTGCGGGGTGAAGGCGTTGGCCGGATCCGCGCCGGCGGGGTCCGTGGGCGTGGCGACGTACTCGGTGAGGACGAGGGGGCACACGCCGTCGGGGCCGGTGCGCCCCCGCACGGTTTCGGTGGCCGCGGCGCCCTGGCTCGTGGCCTCGACGGCGATGTTGGCGAGGGGCCTGCCGGTGCCGCGCTCGACGGCCTTCACGGCCACGGTCCACCGCACGGCCACGCGGCCGCTGCTCTGCTGGAAGCGGACCTTGCCGCGGCGGAACTGGCAGTCCACCAGCTCGGCCGCCGGGCGGTTGCCGCTGAGATACAGGTCGGCCTCGGTGCCCGAGAGGCGGCAGCGCTCGAGGCGCAGCGGCTCGCCCCCCGTGCCCTCCACCCACACGCCGTAGCGGCCCTCGCACAGGAACTGGCCGTCGCGGATGGCCAGCCGCGAGCCGTCGGCATAGTAGGCGTGGAACGACACGTCGTCGCTGAGCCCGAACGTCACGCGCTCGAGGTCCGCCCGCGAGTTGGCGGTGACCGTCTTGCCCCGGGCGCCGGACATGTAGAGGATGCGGCTGTCGGCGGCCTCGAGCGTGCCGTCGGCGAAGAAGTAGTAGCCCCGGCTGCACTTCTCCTCGGTGATCACCTGGCTGACGGTTTGGAGGACCGAGTGGTAGATGCGCAACTCGCCACCGCGGGCGACCTGGACCTGGAGGTCGCCGCAGACGATGGTGTTGAGGAGCAGTGTCTCCCCGAGCGCGGGGTCGGCGGGGTCGCCGATCTGGAGGCTCCCGTGGACGATGAGGCTGGCGTTGGCCAGGGCCTCGCGCTTCCTCGGGTCGTAGCGGAACATCTCGGGGTGGCCGGCATCCTGGGCCAACTGCGCCAGGCGGGCCAGCGTGTAGCCGCTGCCGTAGATATCAATCGCCTTGCCCTGGAACACCACGCCCTCGCGCCTCTGCGGGCGGCTCATGAGCACGACGAGGCCCACGACGCACGCCAGGGCCGCGACCGCCAGGAGTAGATTCAGCTTCCTCAGCATTGCCGTATCCGCTTTCCGTGCCCCTCCTGCTGCCCATTATAATCCGCGCGCCGGAGTCCTGTCCAACGCGCAGACTGGGCCGTTGCTACATGTCATTCGGTTTGCGAAGAACCGTCGTGACGTGATCCCGCCGCGAACCATGGGACCCGTCGGACGCAGGCGCCCTCCTGAAGGCGGCGGGCCGCATGTCCCATCGGTCCTATTCGTCCCATAGGTCCCATTCAGACGAGATGGAACACCTCCCGGAACTCGGGCGCGGAGGCATCCACGGCGAGGACGCGTGCCTGGTGCCGCTGAAGGAGTTCGAGGGCCGCCTCGGCATCGGCGTCGCGGCGGCGGAGTGCGACGACGGTGACGAGGCGCCCTCCGCCGCGCACGGCCGGCTCGGCCGCCAGCTCGACGAGCGACCGCTCCGGGTTCGGCTCGAGGCGCGCCAGGGTCCCGAACAGGGCGCGCAGGCCCGTGGCGCTCTTCGCCGGCGCGGTGACGGCCAGCTCGGGCGCGTAGGCGGCCAGGCCGACGAAGAGGCCCCGGAGCATCAGGTCGCGCGCCAGCGTGGCGGCGAAGCTGATCGCGGCCTCGAGGGCCGCCTCGCCGCTCGCGGGGCACCGCGTGTCGAGGAGAATGAGCACGCGTTCGCTCACCACGGCCTCCATCTCGCGCACGAGCGGCTTGCCGAGCTTGGCCGAGGTTTTCCAGTGGATGCGGCGCGGGTTGTCGCCGGGGCGGTACTCGCGGAGGTTGCGGAACTCCTCCTCGCCGCGCGCGCCGCGGGTGCGTTGCTGCGCGAGGGCCAGCGCCCGCGTGCGCCCCAGGAGCTGGGCCGACACCTCGCCCAGGCGCGGGTAGACGACCAGCTCGCCGGGCAGCGCCCTGGCCCGCCCCTGCTGGAAGAGCCCGAAGGGGAACCGCGTGGAATACCCCACCGTGCGGAACGCGTAGACGCCCCGGCGGGCCGCCGTCGCCGTGTAGGGCACCGAGGCCGCCTGCCGCGAGCGCAGCTCCAGCACCACGCCACCCGGCGGCTCCGCGCTCACGCCCTCCGGCAACTCGTCCTGCACCACCAGCCCATACGAGGCGAGCCGGCGCTTGCGGTTCGTTACCCGAAGCTCCACCCGCAGCGGCTCGCCTGCATGCACGTCGGTGGGCAGCGCCCGCGCGAACTCCAGCCGCCGCATCGTGAGCCGCGAGAGCACGAACGAGAGGACGAACGCCGACAGGAGCATGCCGAACACGAGCACGAGGAAGTTGATCTTGGTGTGCAGCGCCACGATGGCGATGGCCAGCGTGAGCAGGGAGAAGACGCCCCCGCCCTTCGTCATGCGCTGGCCGACGCGCGACCGCCGGCCGCGCCGCACCGCGGATACCAGGTAGAGGCCCAGCAGCACGCTCGCCGCGACCGCCACCAGCACGTAAGCCGCCGCGCGCCAGTCCGCCGCCGCGGCGGGGAGCAGGGCACTCGGTGTGGCGTGGGGGAAGCTCATGGCGGCGCGCTTGCCGACGAGGGGGCACGGGTCAGACGGGAACCGGCGTGGCGTTGACGATCTGCCGCACGATCTCGCGGTCGTCCTTCCCCTTGCCGCCGGCCAGGCCGGCCCGGCGGATGACGCGATGCGCAAGGACGGCCACGGCGAGCCGCTTCACGTCGTCGGGCAGCACGTAGTCGCGGCCCTCGACCAGCGCCAGCGCCTGGGCCGCACGCGACAGCGACAGCGCGCCCCGCGGGCTCACCCCGATCTCCAGCTCCGACGCCTCGCGCGTCCGCGACACGATCTCCAGAACGTAGTCCGAGATCGAATCGTCCACCCGCACCTCGCGCACGGCGTCCTGGAGGGCGACCACCTCGTCGCCGTCGAGCACGGGCTCCAGCGTGTCGAGCGGGTTCGCCAGCCGCTGGGTGAAGAGCACGCGGCGCTCGTCCGCGCGGCTCGGATACCCGATCTCGATGCGCATCAGGAAGCGGTCGAGCTGCGACTCGGGCAGCGGAAACGTGCCCTCGAACTCGTGCGGGTTCTGCGTGGCGAGGACGATGAAGGGACGCGGCAGGGCGTGCGTCGCGCCGTCCACCGACACCTGGAACTCGTTCATCGCCTCCAGCAGGCTGCTCTGCGTGCGCGGCGTCGTGCGGTTGATCTCGTCGGCCAGCACCACGTTGGCGAAGATCGGCCCGGGCTTGAAGATGAAGCGGTCCTCGGCCGCATTGTAGATCGGCACGCCCAGGATGTCGGTCGGCAACAGGTCGGGCGTGAACTGGATGCGGCGGAAGCTGCTGCGGATCGAGCGCGCCAGGGCGCGGGCCAGCGTCGTCTTGCCCACGCCAGGCACGTCCTCGATCAGAATGTGCCCGCCCGCGAACAGGCCCACGAGCACCAGGCGCACCGCCTCGGGCTTGCCGATGAACACCGTCTCGATGTTCCGCTGGAGACCGATCGTCTTGTCGTGCAGGTCGGCAGAGAGCATGAGTGCCTCGTGGTCCGCTGAGCCGCCATCTCCCCGGATTATACGGGGCAGGCCCCGCGAAGTCAATGAGCCTGGCGCCTGGGGTGCGTGTAATCTCCTACGCTCAACGGGTGCAACGCGAACGCCCGAAGGGCGTGGCGGAGTAAAGCCCACGGTGGAGCGAAGCGGAACCGTGGGCTTGGCCAGGGGGCGATCGTCAACCCACGGCTCCCCAAGCATCGCCGTGGGCTTTACTCCATCGCCTCCTTCGGAGACTGAAGATGCGGACGCCTCGACCGTAGGAGATTGCATGCACCCGGTGCCTCACAGCCATCCAGTGAGCTTCGCCAGCAGCCGCGAGTAATGGACGAAGTTGGGCCACGAAATGTCGGGCGGCACGCCGTGGTCGCAGCTCGGGATGAAGCCGCCGTCCTCGACGACGGGGCGGATGCGCTCCAGCTCGGCCTCGATCACGTCGCCGCCTTTCGCGATCGCCCGCTTGTCTACCCCGCCCTTGTAGGCCATCTGCCGGCCGAACGCCCGGCGGAACGCCACGATGTCGTTCCCCGCCGCCACCTCGATCGGGTCGCAGGCGTTGATGCCCGACTCGATCCAGATGGGGATCAGCTCGCCGATGTGGCCGTCGGAGTCCATATCCATGATCTCGCAGCCGCTGGCGCGGACTTCGCTCACCCAGCGCTCGTAGGCGTGCTGGAGGAACCAGCGGGCCATGCGCGGCGAGATCATCGAGTGCTCCTTGTAGGCCATGTCCTCCGAAATCCCCACGTAGTCGAGCTGCACGTGCTCCAGGACGGGCCGCATCGTGGCCGAGACGAACTCGGTCCAGAACTCGGCCATCTCGGCCACGAAGCCGGGCTCCTCGATCATCTTCAGGCACAGGCCCTCGAAGCCGCACCACTCGCGCAGTTGCCAGAACGGCCCGTTGAAGTGGATGCCCACCACCGTGTCGCGATCGCGGTCGCGCTCGCAGCGCGCCTCGAAGTCGGCGGGGAAGCGGGCGGGCGAGGCAGGGTCGAACCGCCACTTCATCGCCTCCCAGTCGGCCCGTGTCTCGACGGGAAACTTGTGCCACTTGCGCGTCACGAAGTCCTTCGCCGAGCGGATGTAGGTGTAGTCGTACTGGTCGGAGATCTCGGTGGTTGCGCCCATCCAGTCCTGCACCACGTAGTGCCCGTCGCGGTGCTCGAGCACCTTTTCCTCGAAGGTCGGGATCATCTGGAACGACACGCCGAGGCCCACGCCGGGCTGCTGCGGCGGGTCGGGCCGGAAGCCGAGGATGCCGAACAGCGCGTCCATGTAGCGCTCGGGCTGCTCGAGCCCTTGAGCCTTCCACGCCGCCCGCGTGGACTCCCTCGGCCCGCCGGGCGAGAAGGGAATGCGGTCGGGCGAGCCGAACAGCAGCGTCTCACGAAAGCGCTGGCGTTCAGTCATGGCATTTCACCTTCACTTCTTCGCCTTGCCCCGGCACGAACGATGCAGGGAACGTGGCTCTGGCCGCTTCCAGGGCTTCCGGGAGCTTCGCTTGAGCGCAGTGGACGATGGCCAGGCGTTCGACGGCGGCCTGGCGGGCGACTTCGGCGGCGTCGGGCGCGCCCGAGTGGCCCCAGCGCACGTCCTCGCGGACGCTCTTCGCGCCATACGATGCCTCGTGGACGAGCAGCCCCGCGCCGCGGGCCAGCTCGATGAGGTCGGGGTTGAACGCCGTGTCGCCCGAGCAGACGGCCGACGCGCCTGCCGCATTCTCGAAGCGATAGCAAAGCCCCGGCACGCTGTGGCGGGCGGAACACGTCTTGACCTTCAGGCCGCAGATCTCCAGTTCCGCGCCACCACGAAGCTCGGCCACCTCGATCTCGAAGCGAAGCTCGGGGTAGCGGTCGAACTGGAGGAATCGCTGAGCATCGTCCACCACGCGGCGGATCTCGCCGGCTGGGCCGTAGATGCGGAGCGGCCGCTTCGGCCGCTTCTCGCCCTGGATGCCGTAGTAGAAGATGAGCTGCGGCAGGCCCATGATGTGGTCGTGGTGGCAGTGGGTGAAGACGACCGCCTCGACGTCGAGCGGATTGATCCCGCACGCCAGCAGCCGGTCGGTGAAATACCAGCCCGTGTCCACCGCGACCCGCCGGTCCACGACGAACGACGCGGTGTTCGCCCCCTTCTCGGGCGTGCACGTGGTGGTGCCGAGGACGGTGATCGAAAGCTCGCGCGGCCTGTCGTTCATTCCTGGGCGTTCCTACTTGGGTGGGGTCACTGAGACGGCCTTCTTCGGCGGCTCGACGGTGATCGTGTGCGTGCCCGCCTTCGATTCGACCTCCATCACGAGCGCGTCGGGCCCGCTCTTGCGGATGCGGAGGGCCGGAGGCTCGACGTCCTTGCCGAGGACAAACGCGGCGAGGAAGGTGGCCTCCTTGGCGTCGGCGGCACGGGCGAAGGTGACTTCCATCGGCTGCGCCTGGTAGCCGCCGACGGTGACCGCCTTGAATGCCTGAAGCTCCCGGTCGGCGACGAGGCGCATCTTGAGGCCGTTGCCGAACTCCACGCGCAGCTCCTTGCCGCAGGGGCCGCCCTCGATGTCGGTGAAGGCCCCGCGCTTTGGCAGGTTCGGCAGCCCCTCGAGCTTCTTCGCGTCGAGCTTCAGCGCCGCCTTGCCCTGGCCGTACTGGTAGCGGTCGAAGGTATGCGGCTTGTCGCTGCTCACGCGGTCGAACACCACGTAGCAGCCCTCGATGAGGGCGATGCCGCGAAGCTGCGCGACGCCCTCGAAGAGCGGCGCCTTCGGGTCGCTCGCCACCACGGCGATGGGGCACTTGCCCCCCAGGTCGCTCGCGACGAGCCAGCCGTCCTGCTCGCGCTCGTCGAGGCCGTCCACGACGATCGTGTTGTGTGCGGCGGTCGCGGCCATCCAGGCGCTGCGGGGCGAGCTGTAGGTGATTCGCCCGACCGTCGAATCCACCTGCTGGCCGTTGCGGAAGAAGAACGTCGTGAACTTGTCGTGCTCGTGGCGGTCGAAGGTCTTCAGGTAGTTGAGGCGGATCTCGCGCGAATCGGCCACGTTGCCCGCGCGCAGGAACACGTAGCCCGTGCCGGGGAAGAGCACCGACCTGACGGGCATCTGCTCGGCGCTGGGAATGCCGAGCACGCCGCGCAGGATGGTGCTCTCGCGGGGGCTGCCCCGCTCGCGGCCGAGCACCTGGAGGTAGGCGGGGTCGCGGTAGACGCGATAGGCCAGCTCGTAGGACACACCCACGCCGCCGCCCATCAGCAGCGAGCCGTCGAAGACGCGCTTGAACCGGGCCGTCAGCAGGTTCACGCCCTGGTCGCGCGCGAACTCGGCGAACTCCTCCATCGCCCCGAAGACGGCGCGGTGGTAGGCGCCGGCCTCGTGGCCGACGCCTTCCTCGGTGAAGGCGAACTCGACCAGCTCGTGGAAGCCGAACTCGCCCCAGATCGCCTCGGCGGCGAGAGGCCAGAGCCCGGTGGCGAGGCCGACCGAGCCGTAGGCGCGGAAGTGCTCGGCCGACTGGTTCGAGTACTCGACGCTGTGGCGGGCCACGCGGAACGCCTCGTCGTTGAGGAAGCGGGCGATCTTCGCCCGCGCCGCCTCGTCAATGCACGACGCCTCGGCGAGAAACGCCCAGGCCTCGGCCAGAGCAGGCAGCTTGTAGCTCGTGTGGAGCGTGCTGTGAGCGAGCCGCGCGCCGCCCGAGGTCGAGCGCGGGCCGTCGGGCTGCACCTTGGGTATCGCCTCCGCGAAGGCCAGGAGAATCCCCTCCGCCTTCCTCGCATAGGCGTCGTCGCCCGAGAGCAGCCAGCCGAGGGCCAGCATGCGCACGGCGTGGAACGCCCGGCCGAGGTAGCGCGAGGCGAACGCCTTGTCAATCCCCTCTTTCCCCTCGACGACCTTCCTGCATTTCGGGCAGACGTGCTTGCGGAAGCTCGCGTGCGCGGCCGGCTGGAGCCACACGCGGCAGTCGTTGCAGCGGTACGACTGGTCGAAGCCGGCGGGCAGCAGCTCGAGCGGCGGCACGGGCCAGTCGAGCTTCAGCGCCTCGCCCGCCTCGCGGAGCAGGCGCGCCCGCCACTCGGCGACGCCGGGCAGCGCCTTCCCCCGCGCGTCGAGGAAGGCCTGGAACGTGGCAGGCGTCCACCGCACGGGGTTGAACACCGGCACCACGCCCCACATCGGCCACGGGCGATAGCCCATCAGCGGCACGGCGTCGGAATCGGCCACGCCCTCGACGCTCAGCCTTAGGACCGCCGGCTCGGCGTAGAGCGGCGGCAGGGCCATCGCCCTCGAGCGAGGCAGGAAGATGCGGACGGGCACGGCCTTTTTCTCGCGCGGGCCGAGCGCCACCTCGGCCGGCGCCTCGACGCGGAACCACTTGAGCGTGCGGGCCGAATCGGCCTCCAGCTTCGCCTTCTGCGGCTCGTCGGTGCGGTTCTCGACGCTCAGGCGATACACGGCGGCCACCTCGCCCGCGTCCTGCGTCAACTCGGTCTCCAGCAGATCGAAGTCCACCGACACGACTCGTCGGACGAACCGCGGGCGGCGAATCTGCGCCTTGCGCCACTTCGGCTCGCCGGGAAAGCCCACGATGCGGCGATAGAGCCGCAGCTCGAGCGTGCCGGGCGCGGCCTTGGGCCGGCCCGTGAAACCGTCGTCGTCCACCCGCAGGTCGTAACGGCCCGAGGCCCACTGGCCCTCGACCGCTCGGAACTTGAGGTACCAGCGGCTCACCTCGTCCTTGGTGGGCAGGCCCGCGATGGTCGTCTGGAGGCCGACCTGCGAGCCGAGCGGCTGGATGTCGAAGCGGAACTCATCGAACTCCTGCGGCTTGATCCCCAGCTTCGCCAGGTCGAGGTGGAGCATCTGCGCATCGCCTGTCGGCAGGCTCCACTCGAACACCCCCTCCTCCACCTTCGCCAGGTCGGCCTTGTCGGCGGGGTCGTGCTGCGTGAGGTCGAGTGGGACGACCCGCTCCCCGCTCACAGCGCTCGCGTGCCAAAGCAGTCCCAAGAGGCCGATGGCCACGTGCAACGCTGTTCGGTGAAAAGCCTGGGGAAGCGCACTCATCGCTCTTGTTGCCTCCTGACAAGGTTCCCCGGTGCGGCCGCAAGGCGTGCTCCCCGCACGAGGCTACACGCCTTGCCCGCGTTTTGCAAGCGCACTGCGGCCACGGGTGCGTGTAATCTCCTTCGAGACAGGTGGCCGCGTTCTGAGCCTCCGAAGGAGGCGGAGGAATAAAGCCCACGGCGATGCTTTGGGAGCCGTGGGATGGTAGGCGCAAGAGGG
>Ga0307379_10000579_pt1 | contig 61263 bp, 48 predicted proteins | sample UN2MG_FD_202237 | JGI IMG/M metagenome (GOLD analysis project Ga0307379, IMG submission 202237) | Soil microbial communities from Risofladan, Vaasa, Finland - UN-2 | ecosystem: Environmental > Terrestrial > Soil > Coastal area > Acid sulfate soil | place: Finland: Risofladan, Vaasa | collected... | reverse complement strand
TTCTCAGCCGTAAAATCTTTAAGCTCGGGGGGGTGGATTCCGTGGGCAAAGGTCTTAACCTTCATTGCATTAAAGTTAGTTTGAAAAAATGAGTATAAAGTTTAGTCGTTATCTCATGGAGTTGTCAACCGTGGTTTGGCGTGTTTTACAAAATATGTTTTATTATAAATGGGGTCAGGTCTTGCTTTTTGCCTGTCTCAACAATCTCATATAAACGCGTTAAAATTTCATAACAAGGATGAAAGTGACATAGATACTTCCTGTCTTCAGGATGAGATTGCTACCCCCCTTGCTCATTTATAAAAAGTGCGGGATCGCCCGTAATGTAATTCATTAGTATAAATTGCGTTTATATGAGTAAAAGCAAAAAGCAAGACCTGACCCCGGGGATGTTCTGAATATTTTAAAGCGAAATTGTACTATCTATTTTTTTTGGTTGATTTTTTTTCGATAATATAGGATAAAATTCAAGGACAAGAAAATGGATATAAATATAAGAGAACTCAGAACGAGGAAGGATTTGAAAACATTCATTTATCTTCCTGAAAAGATTCATGCCAATCATCCCAATTGGGTGCATCCCATATATATGGATGAATGGAAGTATTTCAACCCAGAAAAGAACAAGGCTTTCTCTTACAGTGATACGGTTCTATTGATTGCTTTCTGCGGAGAAAAGGCCGTAGGAAGGATCATGGGTATCATCAATTCTCGCTACAACGAGTACAGAAACGAGAAGACGGCAAGATTTGGCTATTTGGAGACAGGGGAAGATGAGGAGGTTGTCCGCTCCCTTTTGAGTTATGTCGAAGACTGGGCAAGGAAGAAAGGGATGACAAAAATTATCGGTCCCTATGGATTCTCAGACCAAGATCCCGAAGGGTTTTTGATAGAAGGATTCGAGAATCGAGCGACCATTGCGACCTATTATAATCTTGAATGGATGCCTCGCTTTGTTGAAAAGCAGGGGTATACGAAAGATGTGGATTATTTTGTTTACAAACTGGATGTGCCTAAAGAATTTCCTGAATTTTACCGGAGAATTTATGAGAGAATCCAGAGAAAGGGAAACTTTGAAATTGTCGAATTCCGGAAGAGAAAAGAACTGAAGCCTTGGGTAAAGCCGATTCTTCATCTTATGAATGAGTGTTATACTGGAAGTAGCATTTATGGATACGCTCCTTTGGATGAAAAAGAGATGGAGGATTTGGCCAGGCGTTACATGCCCGTTCTCGATCCCAGGATTGTGAAGGTAGTTAAGAAGGATGATGAAGTGGTGGCCTTTATTATTGGCATGCCAGATATAACTGAGGGCATTCAAAAAGCCAGGGGGCATCTTTTCCCTTTTGGCTTCCTGAAGATATTGCGAGCAGCGAAGAAGACAAAACAGTTGGACCTGCTCCTTGGTGCCATCAAGGAGAAATATCGAGGCCGGGGGCTCGATGTCCTTATGGGAGTAAAGACAATCCTCTCAGCTCATGAAGCTGGCTTGGAAATGATTGATACCCACCATGAGTTGGAAGAGAATGTAAAAATTAGAGCGGAGATGGAGAAAATGGGGGGAAAGATTTACAAACGCTTTCGTGTGTTTCAAAAAAAACTCTAATAATAAAGTAAAAAATTGGGGCCAGGCCCCAATATTTCAGGCCCCAATATTTTACTTTGCCTCGGCCCAGTTCACTCCCCAACTAAGGTGAACTTTCAAGGGGGCTTTTAGTGGAAAAACATTTTCCATTCTTTCCTTGACCAAGATCTCCACTTCATCTTTTTCTTCGTCTGGAACTTCAAAAACCAGTTCATCGTGCACTTGAAGAATCATCTTTGACTTCAGGTCTTTCCTTTTCATTTCGCGCCAGATGTCGATCATAGCTTTTTTCATTAAGTCAGCAGCAGAGCCCTGGATAGGAGTGTTGAGAGCGATGCGGCGGCCTGCCTGCTGGGTCATTTTATCTTTGTGCTGGAGCTCTGGGACCTGCCGCTTCCTCCCAAAGATGGTTTCAGAGAAACCTTTTTCCTGAGCATCCCTTACCTTTTTTTCCAGAAACTGGTGAACTTTTGGGTATTTCTCATAGTAGAGATCAATAAAATCCTGGGCTTCAGAAGTTGAGGTTTCGAGCTCTTTTGCCAGGGAGAAAGCTGAAACGCCATAAATCATACTGAAATTAATAATTTTTGCTCTTCTTCGTTTTTCCTCTTTGAAGAGAATGGAAGCGTTGCCAAAAACCCGCTCTGCTGTTTCTTCATGAATATCCCGGTCATGAAGGAAAGTTTCAATCAGGGCTGGATCTTTTGAGAGATGGGCCAGGACCCTGAGCTCTACTTGGGAATAGTCGGCTGAGAGGAAAAGGTGCCCTTGGGCGGGGATGAAAGCCTCCCGAAACCTGCGCCCCAAATCTCCTTTTACGGGTATGTTTTGCAGATTTGGATCACTGCTGGAAAGCCTGCCCGTTGCCGCCACGGTTTGGTTGTATGAGGTGTGAATTCTCCCTGTTGCTGGATTGAGAAGGAGAGGAAGAGAGTCAGCATAGCCTGATTTTAGCTTGGAGAGCTTCCTGTATTCTAGGGTATATTGTGCGATCGGATAGTCCCTTGCTAATTCTTGGAGGATGTTAACACTAGTCGAATAGCTCTTGGTTATTTTTGTTCTTCTTGATGCGGGCAGGTTCAATTTATCGAAAAGAATGCTGGCAAGCTGTTGAGGAGAGTTTATGTTGAATTCTCCACCGCTGATATCGTAGATTTTTTTTCTGAGATGGCCAAGTTCATATTCGAGTTCAGAGGATAAAGTTTTCAAGGCCGGGGTATCGATTTTCACCCCCCACATTTCCATATCAGCAAGAACCTCGATCAGGGGAAGCTCAAATTTACGGTAAAGGGAATCTAAATTTCCCTCTTTAACTTTAGGCCAGAGCAAGGAGCTGAGCTGAAGGGTTAGATCAGCATCCTGGCAGGCATAGGGAGCAACCCGATCTATATCCACGGCGTCGATCGTGACCTCATTTTTTCCTTTGCCGACAATATCATTGTAAGAGATGGCTTTGACCTGGAGATAGGTTAGAGCCAGCCTGTTTAGATTGTGTTTGCCCCAATTTGGCTCTAGAAGATAGGAGAGGATCATCGAGTCTAAATCTATGCCTTGGACATGGATTCCTTCTTTTTTAAGAACTATATAATCATATTTGATGTTCTGGCCAATTTTTTTAATTTTTGGATCTGCGAGAACTTTTTTGAGAAGGTTTAAGGCCCGCTCTTTCGGTAGTTGTGATGGAGCATTTGGATAATCATGACGTAGAGGGAGGTAGAAAGCATGGTTTGGCTTTGTGGAGAAGGACAGCCCGACCAGACGGGCCTGAGTGGGAAAGGCACTGTCTGTTTCTGTGTCAAGGGATACAAATTTTGCCCTTTTTATCTTTGCGATCAGCTCTCGCAATGCTTTTTCTTCAAAAATAACCCTGTAATGTTTTTTAGTGCTCTTGGGCTTTTTCATGTATTCAGCTAAGAGGGCAGAAAATTCTAACTCCTGGAAGATCGGAATCAATTCTTTGTAGTTCGGTTCTGATACAGAAAAATCCTCCAGGTTGAATTTCACATCCAACCCTTTTTCGATAGTTACCAATTGCTGGCTCAATTTCAGCTGCTCCAAGTTCTGTTTGATTTTCTCCTGAAGTTGAGTTTTCTTTATATTGTCTAGATTTTTAAGGAGCTTCTCCAAAGAGCCAAATTGATTTATGAGAGCTTTGGAAGTTTTTTCTCCGATTCCGGGAACTCCTGGAATATTGTCTGAAGAATCTCCCCATAGAGCAAGAACATCAGTGACCTGGGAGGGTGAAACGCCAAAGTGTTCCTTCACCTTTTTTTCATCCAGAGAGATTTCTTTTACAGGATTGTAGACAATTGTTAACTTATCAACGAGTTGAAAGATATCTTTGTCATTAGTGACAATGACAGATAGAATATTATGGGAGGAGGCCCGTTGAGCCAGACTGCCTAATACATCATCTGCCTCATAATTTTTCTGCTCGAAAAAAGGGATGTTGAATGCTCTTAAAATTTTTTTAATGACTGGAATCTGGACAACTAAGTCCTCTGGCATGGGTTTGCGGTGGGCCTTATAGTCTTTGAAGGCTTTATGGCGTATTGTGGGGCCTTTAGCATCAAAAACTATTCCAAGATAGTGAGGCTTCTCCCTCTCCATTAGTTTTTTGAGCATACTGATAAACCCATAAACAGCATTAGTGGGGAAGCCTTTAGAAGTAGAAAGGCGTTGGATGCCGTAATATGCGCGATAAAGGAGAGAATTGCCGTCGATTAAATATAGTTTTTTTTTAGCCATCCAGGTCAGAGTTCAAAAACAATGATTTTTTCTGGCGAAAAAACCTTATTATCGATTTTTCCTTTGTATATCTTAAACTAAAAGATTTTCCTTATTGATGATATTGCTTTATCATGTATTATTATACTCTTAAATATCGAGATATCAAGTTGGGAGTCCCCGATTGGGTAGTGTCAAGAATATTGTGTAAAATTGGGAATCGGTGTATTCTCCCATTTTTTACCTCAGTTGACAAAGGTAACTAAGATGTTATAATAAGTAAATTATTTGGAAGAGAAGATGATTATAAATGTTGAAAAACTGCCCAAGGAAGGGCGAAAACTCTCCGAAGATTTTGAATTCCTCAGTATGGCCCTTGTTGAGGAAAGTGCCATTTTCCTTAAACCTGTTCACACTGAGCTCACTATGAAAAAAGCAGGAAAAGAGATTTTAATAAAAGGGAAGATTATCACTTGCCTCAGCTTAATATGCAGCCGCTGCCTCGTTCCCTTTGAATCCCTGATTGATTCAAAGTTTGATCTTGTTTATCTTCCTGAAGAACTTGATATGATCCAGGATAAATTGGAGAGCGATGATATAAATAAACTGTTTTATTATAATGGCAAGATAGATATCGAAGAGGTGATTTTGGAACAGTTGAATTTAGTTTTTCCTGCCAAGCCTTTATGCTCTGATGATTGCCAGGGAATCTGCCCTGTTTGCGGGAAAGTCATAAGAGACAGCGAGTGTGTCTGTGTTACGAAGAGCTCTGATTCTCGCCTCAAGAAATTAAAGATATTTATAAAAGAGAAGAGTTAAATGGCTCATCCGAAAAGAAGGCATTCCCATTCACGAAAAAAGATGAGAAGAGCACACGACGCTCTTTCCGTTCCTTCTTTGGCCCTTTGTTCCAACTGCGGAACTCCCAAATTGCCCCACCGGGCATGCCCTGAGTGTGGCTTTTACCGAGAGAGGCAGGTTATTGATGGATCGGAAGAGTGATGAAGGATGACGGATGAAAGTTGCTGTTGATGCCATGGGCGGAGACTTTGGCCCCAGAGTCACGGTAGAAGGGGCTTTGAAAGCATCCCGGGAGTATAAGATTGAAACCCTTCTTGTGGGGCGTGAGGACCTTATAAAAAAAGAGTACGAAAGGCTCGACCATTCAAAGGCAAAAGTAACAATTATTAATGCTACAGAAGCCATCGGCATGGGCGAGGGGATAGTTTCTTTCAGAAGAAAGAAGAGGTCTTCTATCCGCATAGGGGCTGAGCTGGTTAAGAAAGGGGAAGCAGAGGCTTTTGTCAGCACCGGAAATACGGGTGCCGTCGTCTATTTATCCAAAAAAATATTGGGAGCTTTAAAGGGAGTAGAGAAGCCAGCTTTGTCCCTCCTTGTTCCTAATCTAAAAGGTCTTACTCTCCTCATAGACGTAGGAGCAAACGTCAACTGCCGTCCGCATCACTTGGAGCAGTTCGGTGTGATGGGTCACATTTTTATGGAGAGCGTATTAGGCCTAAAGAATCCCAAAGTAGCCTTAATGAGTGTAGGAGAAGAAGACTCAAAGGGGAATGAATTAACTAAGGAAGCATTTGAAAAACTTCAAGCTTCCTCTTTGAATTTTATCGGAAATATAGAGGGTAAAGACATGTATTCAGGAAAAGCCGATATCATCGTTAGCGACGGCTTTACAGGAAATGTGGCCTTAAAGGTAAGCGAAGGAGCCGTGGAAACCTTTTTTTACATGGCTCGCACTGAGCTCATGAAAAATTTCTTCTCCAAAATTGGGCTTTTTTTAATGAAGAGACATTTAAAGAAGATTTATAAAAAGATAGATTATGCAGAATATGGAGGAGCCCAACTTTTAGGAATAAACGGAGTCTGTATAATCGGCCATGGGCGCTCAAATCCCAATGCCGTGAAGAATGCTGTGGGATTAGCCAAGGATTTTGTCCAGAACAAAGTACAAGAGAAAATTCAAAACAGGATAGCCAATATTTCCCACTCCATTGGAAAAGTTGAGGTTTAAGATGGATTTTCAGGGGAGAACTTCGATTGTTACCGGCGCTTCTCAAGGAATTGGGAAGGCTATAGCGCTCGAGCTTTCCAGGGAAGGAGCTGAAGTTATTCTAGTTGATATTCAAAAGGAGAAACTTGAAGAGGTGGCCGATAAAATTAGGGAAAATAAAGGCAAGGCTGCTGTCTTTGCCGCAGATGTTTCTCGGATGGACGAGGCTATGGAGGTTGTAGAGGCTGTAGTAAAGAGTAACAAAAAAATCGATCATTTAGTCAATAATGCAGGCATAACAAGGGATAACCTGTTGATGCGGATGAAAGAGGAAGAATGGGATTCGGTTTTGAAGGTAAACTTAAAAGGGGTTTTCAATTTTTCCAAGGCTGTGATAAGGAATATGATTAATAATCGAGATGGTCGAATTGTTAACATCTCTTCGATCGTGGGCTTGATAGGAAATGTGGGCCAGTGCAACTATTCCGCTTCAAAGGCAGGCGTTATCGGGTTCACTAAATCCTTAGCCAGGGAGGTTGCCTCACGGGGCATAACCGTGAATGCGGTAGCTCCTGGCTATATTGCCACGCCGATGACTGAGAGTCTTCCTGAGTCTGTGCAACAAAAGTTTCGAGATTGGATTCCTGTAAAAAGGTTTGGAACGCCCGAGGAGATAACTCATGCTGTAATTTTTCTTCTCTCTGACGAGGCTGCTTATATCACAGGTCAGGTCATAAACGTAAACGGCGGAATGTTTATGTAGGCAAAGGAGAATAATTTGTTAATAGCAAATCTAAATAAAGAGGAGGAAAAGAATGGAAAGAGATGAATTATTGAAAAAAATAAAGTCTATTGCCTCAGACAAACTCAGTATCAGTGAAGATCAAGTTACCGAAGAAGCGTCTTTTATTGATGACTTAGGCGCTGATTCCTTGGATACAGTGGAATTAGTCATGGCCCTGGAGGATGAGTTTAGTATGGATATTCCTGATGAAGAGGCAGAGAAGCTGACTACTGTTGGCAAGGCTATGGATTACATATTGGCTCATCTCTCTAAGTAAAAAACTTCAAAGTTCCTGATGGGAAATTCTCCTTCTTCCCGCCAAAAGCCTAATGAAAGGCGAGTTGTAATTACGGGGATTGGTCTGGTTTCTCCCTTAGGAGTTGGAATGGAAAATAACTGGGAAGCCCTCTCTAAAGGCAAAAGTGGGATCAGCCTTATATCCCGCTTTGACACATCTAAGCACTCGAGCAAGATCGCAGGCCAAATCAAGGACTTCGACCCTCTTCGTTTTATCGAAAAAAAAGAACTGCGGAAGATGGACTCGTTTATCCAGTATGCTGTGGCAGCCGCTCAACTGGCAGTTCAAGATTCCGGTCTCAATCCTGCTGCTTTGGAAGGAGACAGATGTGGAGTTTATGTGGGATCTGGGATTGGAGGTATCGGTTTTATTGAAGAAACTCACAAAGTACTGCTTGAGAAAGGGGCAGATCGTATCTCGCCCTTTTTCTTGGTTGCATCGATCATTAACGAAGCTTCAGGCCAGATTTCCATAAAATACAGAGCCAGAGGTCCGAATTCAGCCACTGCAACGGCATGTTCCACAAGCACCCATGCTATCGGTGATTCCTTTCGTATTCTTGCCAGAGGAGATGCCGATATCATGATCGCCGGAGGCGCGGAAGCCCCCATTACGCCACTCGGAGTTGCCGGATTTTGTGCTATGCGTGTCCTTTCTTTAAGAAACAACGAGCCTGAGAGAGCCTCTCGTCCCTTTGATGCGGAGCGGGATGGATTTGTCATCGGAGAAGGAGCAGGAATACTTATTCTTGAGGAATTGGGAGCAGCCCTCAAGCGAGGAGCTAATATTTATGCGGAAATCATCGGCTACGGAATGAGCGGAGATGCCTATCATGTTACAGCCCCCGCACTGGATGGAGAGGGTGCTGCACTGGCGATGAAGAAGGCCCTTGATGATGCTGGCGTTGATCCTAAAGAGATAAACTATATAAACGCCCATGGCACTTCCACTCCCTATAATGACAAGATCGAGACTGGAGCTATCAAAAGAGTTTTCGGAGAACATGCTTACAAAATTGGCGTAAATTCGACAAAGTCGATGATAGGGCATCTTTTAGGTGCAGCAGGTGGAGTTGAAGCTGGCTACACTGCTCTATGTCTGAAAAATCAGGTTATGCCTCCTACAATCAACTATGAGCATCCTGATCCGGAATGCGACCTGGATTATGTTCCCAACAAAGCCCGGCCGGCTGAAGTTCATTATGCCCTGAGTAATTCTTTTGGATTCGGGGGGACAAACGGTAGCCTTCTTTTGAAAAGATTCGTAGATTAAACCATAATTAGGCTTTGTCCTAAAGTTACATGATTATATGTCATTGTGAGCGACTGGAAGGAGCGTGGCAATCTCAACCTTTTTTTATGAGATTGCCGCGTCGCTTCGCTCCTCGCAGTGACATATGTAATTAGAAATGCATCTAATCATATCAAGTAACTTTGGAACAAATCCAAAAATAAATTTAGATATTTATAATAAAAAAAGATTAAAAGAGGCGAGAAAGTCAAAGCAGGTGCAAAGTCTCTTTTTTCCTAGGCAAAGCCGTTAGCTTAGCCATACGAGCAGGCCATAAGAATGGGGCAGGATAGGAAAAATTGCCTTTCTCGATTGTCTACCTTGTCTTGCTTCGTTCTTGCTGAACGAAGTGAAGCAAATGCAAAGAGGAGGAACAAGTGAATATATTTGTGTTGGTCAAAAGGATTCCTGATACTGAATCAAAGATAAGAATAAACCATGAGACGGGGACAATTGTTGAAGAGGGGCTAAACTTTGTTCTCAATCCCTATGATGAGTATGCGGTGGAGGAGGCGCTTCGTTTACGAGAGGCAGGAGGCGGGAAGGTCACCGTCCTTTCGGTTGGAGCTGAGGAGTCGCTGGTTATTTTGAAAAAATGTCTGGCGATGGGAGCTGATGAAGCTTTTCTCTTGAAGGATAACACTCCTGAAACCTACGATGGGTTGAGAATGGCGAAGATTATCGCCCGCGCTTTAGAGAAAAATTTTTCCGACTATAGTCTCCTCCTGTTTGGAAGACAATCCATGGGCGCTGACAATGCCCAGGTGCCTTCTATGGTTGCCGAATTACTCGGCTTGCCTCAAGTTAACGTAGTGACAAAGCTGGAGATAGAAGGGGCGAAGGGCACTGCTCATCGAGAGATTGAGGGCGCCTTGGAGAAAGTCTCATTTTCTTTACCTGCGGTTATCAGCGCTCAGAAAGGATTGAATGAGCCTCGCTATGAAACATTAAAAGGAATAATGATGGCCAAAAAGAAGGAAATTCCAATCCTTTCTTTTGAAGACCTGGATCTGAAGGAAGAAGACATTGCTCCCCTTTTGGAGGTGGCCAAGATAGAAAGTCCTCCTCCAAGGCAGGCAGGAAAAATAATAGAAGAAGAACCTGAGGAAGCGGCGAGGAAAATGGTGGAATTTTTGCACAACGAAGCCAAGGTTATCTAAGAGGAGGAATAAAATGATTTTAATTTTTATAGAAGTGAGAGAGGGTAAAGTCAAAAAATCTTCCTTGGAGGCACTTTCAGAAGGGAAAAGAAGAGCAGATGATCTAAACACAGAGGCAAATGCTGTTCTTGTCGGCCACAATTTGGAGAGTCTCGCTCACGAAGTTTTGCCATATGGGGCCTCAAAGGTTTATGTTGTGGAGAATTCTCTCCTCAGCCATTATTCTGCCGCGGGTTTTTCTCAGGCCCTTTTTTCCTTAGTGGAGGATATAAAGCCAGAGGTTATCCTCTTTTCCGCAAGCTCGATGGGCAAAGATTTGGCTCCTCGCCTGGCCGCCAAGCTGGGAGTGAGCTTGGCTTCTGACTGCACCAGGACGATTGCGAAAGATGGGAAATTGGAGGTCGTCCGTCCCATCTTTGCTGGTAAGGCCTTTGTAACCCTGCGTTTTAAATCTTCACCAATAATGGCTACGCTCAGGCCAAATGTTTTTCCTCTTGGAGAACCAGGAGAGAAAAAGGGGGAAGTGATTAGAAAAGAGGTGGTTATTCCTGAAGATCAGATAAAAGCTCCAGCACTCGAGATCCTGAGAGAGAAAGGAGCAGAGATTGATGTGACCGAGGCTGAAATTGTGATTTCAGGAGGAAGAGGGATGAAAGGGTCAGATAATTTTGATCTTCTTAGGGATCTCGTTTCTCTCCTTCCTCATTCAGCTGTGGGAGCATCCCGCTCTGCAGTAGATGCTGGCTGGATAGATCATCAGCATCAGGTCGGCCAAACTGGAAAAACCGTTTCTCCTAATCTTTATATAGCCTTTGGAATTTCGGGGGCCATCCAGCATTTGGCAGGGATGTCTTCCTCAAAATTCATCGTAGCTGTTAACAAAGATTCTGAGGCCTCTATTTTTAAAGTTGCCGATTTCGGAGTTGTCGGCGATTTGTTTCAGGTTATTCCTTACTTAAAGGAAGAATTAAAAAAGATGGCATCAGAATAGGTTTTGGGCTTTGCCTCAAAGTTACTTGATTGTATGTCATTGCGAGGAGCGTAGCGACGTGGCAATCTCATCCTCTTTTTATGAGATTGCTTCGCCCCTGCAGGGCTCGCAATGACTAACGAAGAAATCTTTTGTGCTCCTCTCAATGACAGTTGTAAGTACTTTATTTTTTTCATTGCCAAAAGCCGCTATTTATGTTTAAATTGAACCGAGTAAAATTATAAAATGTTCACAATTACCGTTTCAAGATAGGAGGCCATTATGAAGAGACTTCCTTACGTGCTTTTAATCCTAGCCATGCTGACCACAATTATCTTCTACCAGGTAGCTACCATTAAAGCTCAGGAGGCTGGGACTGTAGAAGTGGCCGAAGCTGTCATCTGTCGGGATGTAGTCGACCGGGAATCCATAGATGTCGGAGACAGCTTTGAGGTTTCGGTAGCGAAGCTCTACTGCTTTACAAAGATTGTCGGGGCTCAAGAACCCATTGAGATCGCCCATGTCTGGTATTACGGAGATGTCGAGAGGGCAAGGATAAATCTCTCAGTGGAAGCCGCTAGCTGGCGCACCTGGACCTCAAAAACAATCCAAGCTCATGAGATTGGAGACTGGCATGTGGATATAATCGGCCCAGACAATGAGGTGTTGGAGACAGTGGAGTTCGAAATCACTCCGTAAAAAAGGGGATTTGATTAGAAGGCAGTTCGCACCTAATACAAACGCAGTTATCATCGTTACATTGTCATGGCGAGCGACCGAAGGGAGCGTGGCCATCCGCCGTTGCGAGCGCAGCGCGGCAATCTCACCCTTCTTTTATTTTCTAAAAGAGTTCTTCTTCCCCTTTTATTATATCAAGGAGGAGCTGGTTCGTTTCAGAGCGGCTTTCTCCCACACTTGTTACATAAATCGCAGGTTCATCAACGACGGGACATTTGGTTTCGCAAATTCCGCAGCCGATGCAGAGGTCTGTATCAATGACCGGAGCTACTGGAGTTCTTATGGTTCCATCAGGAAGCTTAACCTCTGTTTTCACAAGCTTTATTGCTTTTGGAGAGGTAGGGCAGTGCTCCTCGCAGACGATACAGGGAGTGCCCAAGTTATAGGGGATGCAGGTATTTTTGTTGACCCAAGCTAACCCAATCTTGATTTTCGTTTTTTCTTCTACGGTGAGTTCTTGTATAGCTCCTGTAGGGCAAACCTGAGAGCAGAGAGAGCAGTAATATTCACAATAGCCAATCTTAGGGACAAGAACAGGGGTCCAGATTCCTTCTGGCCCGGCTTCGGCAAGTGCCGGCTGGAGACCATTAGTAGGACAGGCCTTCATGCATTCGCTGCACTTGACGCATTTTTGAAGAAACTTCTTCTCGGGAAGAGCTCCTGGAGGTCTGATCAGCTTGGGAGAAGCTCGCCTCGTAGAAGGAGAGAGACGGAAAAAAGGAATAGCTGCCATCCCTAAGAGGGATGTAAAAATAAGCTTCCTCCTTGAGAGATCGACACGCACGATTTCTTCAGGCGTGGATTTCAGGGGAAAACTAACCGCGCTGGTGGGACATATGGCACTGCACGTATAACAATATATACATTCGGAACTTTTCCAATCTTCTTCGGGATAGGGCCTTGCTTGAGTCTGGCAGTGAATGGTGCAGAGCCAGCAATCGATACATTTTTGAGGGTCTATTTTAAGCTTCATGACATTCCATCGTGAGATGAGTCCGAGCAAAGCTCCCAATGGGCAGAGGTAGCGGCACCAGTATCTTTCTCTGGATAGGTTAAGAAGCAAGATGCCGATGAAAAGCACTCCCAGGAAAAAGCCCTGGCGAAATACGGAATTGACTGCTAAGTTCTCGAAGAATTGAACAAGGCTATCACCTAATGAGGAGATGTTTATTTGATAAAGAAGACCAATAAAAGCAGAAAATCCATGGTTTATGGCAGGGAGGATGCTTGCTACAAAGGAACGATAGAGTAAAGAAAGGGGATCGAATATTCCCACCAGGTCCAGGGAGAAAAGGGTGCCCACAAGAATAAATAGCAGGAGATAATATTTCCAGGCCGTCCGGTTGTCGCCGTTTTTCTTAGGTTTTAGGAGCTTAGATTTTTTGAAGATAAAAGAGAAGAATTGATGGATGGAACCCAGAGGGCACACCCAGCCACAGGCAACTCGTCCCAGGACAAACGTGAGCACGATGGTCAAAGCCGCAAGAGCAAAGGAAACAAAAAAGGCTCGTGAAGCGATTAAAGTTGCTATGGCTAGAAGAGGATCAAAATGGAAAAAAATTTCTACATGCCCTATATAATCTTCTCCAGGAAAATGAGTTACCAACAATAGATAGAAAAAGAGGATAAAGAAGATCGATTGACTGAGGATTCGGGTAGCTTGGATAACTCTGTATTTTTCAGAGCGTTCTTTTTTCAATTATTAACTTCTCCAAGTCGATTTCTCCAAATCCTTTTTGGTGGGCCACCCGAAGATAGGGCAACTCTTGAGGTCTTAGATCAAAAAAGGTGGCGCCTGCTGCGTCAACAGCCACATAATCCACTCCTGCTACAACGGTTTTGTAGAGCTTTGTATCTGAGACCCGGCCTCCTTGAGGGCCGTTCCTGATGAGTATTCGGTAGCCGTCTAAGACTGTCAGGCAAGGCTTAAAGAAGGCAGCCAAATCGATCATAGCCTGGTCAAGCTTTTGGTGGAGCTGGTTGCGGTTTCCTCCGAGTGCTCCTAGCCAGTTTTTCATGCCCATGGTCAGCCTTGACAGGCTGTGGGTTTTGGCAATCGGCACATTTATGATTTTGTCTGCTTCGACAAAATCCGTATAGACTTCCCATTCTTTAAGCCATTCTCCCTTTAGTGCCATTTTTTTCAAGTGATGCGGATTGGGGAAGAGAACCTTCGCTCCTGCTTCTTTTGCAGCTGCCGAAATACCAGAGCGAACATAGGTTCTTCTGGCCGGGTTGCAGGGATTATCCATAACCTTAACTTCTTTTGCCCCTGCATCGAAGCAGAGTTCGACCAGAGTCTTGACGACTTCAGGATTGGTGCAGGCTGCCAGTTTAGGAGTCCTGTCCCAGCCAATATTGGGCTTAACGACTACAACATCCCCTCGGGAAATAAAGCGCTTCGCTCCTCCTAATGAAGAGAGAGCTTCTCTTGTTATCAAGGCTGGAGAATCACCTTGAATCCAGGCTAAATCAGGAGAGTTCTTCTCTTGAGCCAAAAGGGAAGGATGGAACTTCAGCAAAAGGCTGCCTACGGCCATATCCTTAATAAAATTTCTTCTCTTCATTGCTATTTTCCTTTCCCTAATGAGTTCACGTATTCTTTTATTCCTTCATAAATTCCCTGGGCAACGTGCTGGCGGTATTGAGGATTCTTAAGCCTTTCTTCTTCAGTCGGGTTGCTCAAGTGAGAGATTTCTACGAGAACAGAAGGCATCTCTCCTCCAATAAGAACCCAAAAGGGACCTCCTTTGACACCCAGACTTGTGACATTGCTGTATTTTTGAGAGAGGCTTTTCACCAGGCTGTTTTGGATACTTTCAGCGAGCTCTTTTGATTCAACAATCTTGCTGTTTTGGACGATTTTCTCGATAATATCTTTCATTTCGCGTATGTTCTTGGTAGAAGTTGCATTTTCTTGGGCGGCTGTTTCGATGACCGAGGGGTCCTGGCTGAAATTAAGATAAAATGACTCTATTCCCGAAAGCTTCCGGCTGCGGTTGGCGTTAGCGTGGATGGAGATGAACAGATCTGCCTGTTTCTGGTTGGCTACCACCGTCCTGCTCTCCGGATCAAGATAGATGTCTGATTCCCTGGTCATAATAACTTCAATGTTCTCTTTTGATTCCAGTATTTTTTTTAGACGCGTGGCAACATCGAGAACTATCTTTTTTTCCATGAGTCCGCTTTTCCCGATGCAACCAGGATCTTTTCCTCCGTGGCCAGGATCGATGACAATTCTCTGGATTCCCAAGCCTAACTGGCGGATTATGCTTGATCCTGATTTGGCAGGTTGAGCAGGCTGAGGAAGACGAGGGAGTTTGGAGGGATATATATCAATGATGATCCTGAAAGGGTCGGGGAGGTGCCAGACCCGATAATATGCTTTCTTGAAATCAAGGTCAGCCACAACTCTGACTGTAGAAGATGTCTTCTGAGCAATACGTATTTGTTTGAGGTAGTCATTCTCAACAAGGAATATTTCGCCATGTAAAATAGGATTCAGTTTGGCTTGGTAGATATCAACATAAACTCGATCTGGAGAGAGAAGCTCGCTGAATACGTACTCCCTCAATTTCCCGATATCAACAACGATTCTGGTATAAGAGGGATGTGTGTGGTAGCGAAGGTTATGGATTTCCATTCTTGAGTCAGGATGAGAAGGAAAAGGCAGGAAAACAAGGGAAAAAAAGAGGATTATCCATAACCAGCAGCTTTTGTGCTTTGACATCATTAATCTCTATTAATTCTATAGTGTAACTCGATTGTTGTCAATGGAAAGGGACCTCAAGCTCCAAATTTTTTTAATTTTTCTGCATGGGCTAACATCAATGGCATGGCATAAATTGCTTGAAATCGTCCCAGGTAGCCTTGACTGCACTCTATTTCGGTAAATCGTCTCACCTTATCAGCCTGGGAAGTTTTGGAGAAAAGGAGGAATGGATTGGGGTGCCAGGAATGAGATTTTAAAAGAGAAGGAGTAGAATGATCAGAAGTAACGACCAGTACTTCAGGCTTAAGGGCAAGAAGGCGGGGAATGTAGGCATCTGATTCTTCAATGGCCTCCTTTTTAGCCTTAAAATTTCCATCTTCTCCCGCAGAATCCGTTTTTTTCACATGGACATAAATAAAGTCATAGTCTTTGTAGTTTTTTTCTAAAGCACCGAAGAGTTCGGGTAAGTTTTGGCCTGCAGTCAGGACGTCCATCCCTACAAGCCTGGCCAGACCCTTGTACATGGGATAGTTAGCTATGGCGGCGGGTTTTAATTTATAAAGCTCACCCATGCTCGGGATAGAGGGATGCTTGGAGAATCCCCTTAAAAGGACGGCATTGGCTCTGGGAGAATCTTTCAAGAGATCTATCACCTCATCAATAAAATCATTTACAATTTGGGCAGTTTTTGCGGCTTCTTTGGATAATGCTTGAGCAGGGACTCTGGGTTTGTTGTCCTTTTGAGAGTCTGCATCGGAGAGAGCATCTGAGAGCCCTTCTCCGCTGAATTTGACCACAAAGCGGTGCTCTTTCCCAGGGAAAAGGGTGATTTCTATGCCCTCGACCCTCTTTAAAGAGCTATTGAGTCTCTGGCAGAGCTTTTCATTTTCGCTGGTGGGGATCCTGCCCGCTCTTCTGTCAATAATAAGATTGTCTCTCAAAGTCGCAAAATTTCCCCTGGCCACTACATCATTTTTCGCTACCTCTACGCCAGATCCGAGAGCCTCCAGGATTCCGCGGCCCAGGAGGTATTTCAAGGGATCGTAACCAAACAGAGAAAGGTGGGCTGGTCCGCTCCCAGGAGTTATGCCCATGAAAACCGGGTCAGCTAAACCGCAATCACTTTTTGCGGCAAGACGGTCGAGATTCGGTGTGTGAGCGGCTTCAAGTTCTGTTTTCCCCTGAACGGGAAGTCCACCCAAACCATCCAGAACCAAAAGAATGATTTTTGAAGCAGTTTTTATGCTTAGTTCTCGAGCAATTTTTTCCCAGTCCATTATCAAAACAACTATAAGATAATAGAGAATTGAAGTCAATTTTCTTTCTATTTTTCAGTTTTCTTTAATTGCGTTTACAATCCTTTATTCCTCTGCTAAAATCGGAACATGAAGAAGGTCATTGTCCTTGATTTTGGTTCCCAATACACACAGCTCATCGCCAGGAAAGTAAGGGAACTAGGAGTTTTTTCTGAGATTTTCCCCTTCAGCATTCCTCCTTCCAGAATCAAAGGAGAAAATCCCGCTGCTTTAATCCTCTCTGGAGGTCCTCAGAGTGTTTATGGTGAAGAGGCTCCTCTTGCTTCCAGAGAGATTTTCGAGATGGGGATTCCTGTTCTGGGCATTTGCTACGGATTGCAGCTTATGGCTTATCTTTTGGGAGGAAAAGTGGCCTCTTCCAAGAAAAGAGAATACGGGTTTGCTTCTTTGAGGGTAACAGACAGAGGGGGATTGCTCTCCGGGATCAAAGACAACGGGCAGGTATGGATGAGTCATGGGGATAGAGTGGAGGCAGTTCCACCCGGCTTTATCGTATCCGGGAAGACCTCTCATTGTGATGCGGCTGTTATGGAAGAGAGGGAAAGAAAGTTTTTTGGCGTCCAGTTCCATCCAGAGGTCGTTCATACTGAACAGGGAAAAAAGATCTTGTCTAACTTTCTTTTTTCTCTTTCGGGGTTGAAGCCTGAATGGAGAATGGGTTCTTTCGTTTCCCAAAAAGTGGAGGAAATCCGGAGGTCTGTAAAAGAAAAGAAAGTTATCTGCGGGCTCAGCGGTGGAGTCGATTCTCTGGCCACGGCGCTGATCGTCCATAAGGCTATAAAGGATAATCTTTTCTGCATATTTGTTGATAATGGGCTTTTGAGAAAAGGGCAATACGAGGAATTGATGAAAAAATTCAGGAGTAAATTGGCCCTTAGCGTCATTGGTGTTGACGCTTCCCAACTTTTTCTTGAAGGGCTGAAGAAAGTGACATCCCCGGAGAGGAAGAGAAAAGTCATCGGGGAGAGGTTTATCCGCATATTTGAAGAAGAAGCGGATAAAATAGGAGGGACAGAGTTCCTGGCCCAGGGCACTATTTATCCTGATGTGATTGAAAGCAATCCTGTCAAAGGCCCTTCCTCTTCAATTAAATCTCACCATAACGTGGGGGGATTGCCCAGCCAGTTGAAGTTTAAGCTTATTGAGCCTCTCCGAGAACTTTTTAAAGATGAGGTGAGGGCTGTGGCTTCGGAGCTGGGGGTGGACGGGGAATTTATTCAGCAACACCCTTTTCCAGGCCCGGGTCTAGCAGTAAGGATCGTAGGGGAAGTTACTCGAAAGAGGATTAAGCTTTTAAGGGAAGCTGACGAAATTCTCCTCCAGGAAGTAAAAAAGGCAAATATTTACTATAAGTTATGGCAGGCGTTTGTTGTTTTGCTCCCTGTTAAATCAGTCGGAGTCATGGGAGACCGGCGGACTTACCAGAGCGTTGTTGTCATCCGCCTCGTCCAGAGTGTGGACGGGATGACGGCTGATTGGTATCATGCTCGTCCGGAACTCCTGTCGCGCATATCGAATCGGATTGTTAACGAGGTTGAAGGTGTCAACCGTGTGGTTTATGATATTACAAGCAAGCCGCCAGGAACAATAGAATGGGAATGATAGAAAGCGTCTTTTTTCCCGTTATGGTAAATAAACGATCAGTCTGGGTGTTTCGAAAACACGCGGGATTTCCCCAGCGAGGAAATCCCGCTCGGATACAGGCTTCGCTCTCCTCTCCCTATTTAAGAGATTGCTTCGTCGCTTCGCTCCTCGCAACGCCCGCTCAGCCTTGCTCACGGTTTTCTCAAACAGCCAGCCTGATCACTGTAGATGTCTTGGGAATGATAGAAAAAAAAGGGGACAGGCTACTTTTTTTACGTAAACTGTTTGCAAGTAGAAACTGTGCTTTTTCTTCCAGAAAAAGAGAAAAAGCAGCCTGTCCCCTTTTTATTAAGAGATAAAAATGGAGCTTACGTTTATTCATCTGCATACCCATTCAGAATTTAGCATTCTGGATGGTGCCTTCAAAACCGCATCTTTGGTGGAAGCTGCCTATAAGAACAATATGCCTGCCGTTGCCCTGACCGACCATGGAAATATTTTTGGTGCGGTGAGTTTTTTCAAACAGGCAAAGGAGAAGGGGATAAAACCGATTCTGGGTTGTGAAGTCTATATTGCTCCTGGAAGCCGAATGATCAAAAAGCCTGAAGGGAAAGGACAGAACCATTTTCATCTGGTTTTGCTTGTTAAAGATGAAAATGGGTATGAAAATCTATGTCATCTTATCACCAAGAGCTATTTGGAGGGTTTCTACTATAGACCCCGTATCGATAAAGAGCTTTTAGCTCAACATAGCAAGGGCTTGGTCGCGCTTTCTGGGTGCTTAAAAGGAGAGATTAGCCACGCTTTGGGATTAGGCCTGGAGGAGAAAGCAGAAGAGGCAGCCCTTGAGTATGCTTCCATCTTACCCAATAATGATTTTTACATCGAGATTCAGGACCATGGCCTTGAGGAACAGAAGAAAATTAATCCTTTACTCCTCAACCTCTCTCGAAAACTCAATATCCCTTTAGTTGCCACGAATGATGTGCACTATCTATCAAAAGATGACGCTGAGAGCCAAGACATTCTCCTCTGCGTTCAGACCAACCGAAGGGTGACAGAGCAGGATAGAATTCGTTTCGGCAGCGATCAATTCTATTTTAAGTCGAGCGAAGAAATGATAGATCTCTTTGGCGAAATCCCTGAAGCCATCCAGAATACAGCCAAGATCGCAGCGAAGTGCAATTTCGAATTCCCTCTTTCCGGGTATTTTTTGCCACAATTCAAGGCGCCGGAGGGTACATCCCTGGGTGAATATTTTGATAGAGTGGTTAAGGAAGGATTCAAGAGTAAGATAGAGACCATCACCAAGGGGAAGAAAAAGGATGAGATCGCGCACCTTGTTGAGGAGTACGAGGAGAGACTGGAGAAAGAAGTTAGACTCATTAAGGAAATGGGCTTCGAAGGGTATTTTCTGATCGTCTGGGATCTTATTAAGATGGCCAAAGACCACAATATCCCCGTTGGACCGGGAAGGGGCTCGGCTGCAGGGAGCCTGCTTGCCTATTGTCTAGGAATAACAGATATCGACCCCCTGGAATACGACCTTTTGTTTGAGAGATTTCTCAACCCGGAGCGAATCAGCCTGCCTGATATAGATATTGATTTCTGCGGAAGAAGAAGGGATGAAGTTCTCGATTATGTCAAAGAAAAATATGGACGAGAAAATGTTTGCCAGATCATCACCTTTGGGACTATGGCTGCTCGTCAGGTGGTCAGAGATGTGGGGAGGGCTCTTGAGGTCCCCCTTCCCGAAGTGGATAAGATTGCCAAGATGATTCCTCCTTTCGGTCCAGATGCCACTATCGAGGGAGCATTAAAGAATATTCCCCAGTTGAAGGAACTGAGGGACAAAGATGCCAAGATCGCTCACCTCCTCTCTGTGGCACAAAAATTAGAGGGACAGGTTCGCCATCCCTCCATTCATGCCGCGGGAATCGTCATCGCCCCCAAACCGCTGGTGGAGTTTATGCCGCTTTACCAATCCGTCAAGGGTGAGATTACGACCCAATTTCCTATGCAGGATATCGAAGCCATTGGCCTGCTAAAGATGGACTTGCTCGGGCTTCGCAACCTGACTGTTATTCAAGATACGGTTGAACTCGTCAAGAAAGAAACAGGCGAAAAGATAGACGTGAAGAATATTCCCCTGGATGATAAGAAAACTTTTGAGGTCTTTAAATCAGGCAATACAGATGGTGTCTTTCAGTTTGAAAGCTCGGGAATGAAGGATTTGCTCCGCAATTTTAAGCCTGAAAGCTTTCCCGATTTGATTGCTTTGAATGCCCTCTACCGACCGGGCCCCCTAAAGAGCGGAATGACAGATGAATTTATAAAATGCAAAAACCACCCTGAGCGAATTAGCTATGAATGCGCGGAGTTCGAACCTATCTTGAAAGAGACTCAAGGCATCATTGTCTATCAGGAGCAGGTGATGAAAATCGCCACCGAGTTGGCAGGCTTTTCTATGGCTGAAGCCGATATCCTGCGCAAGGCTATGGGGAAAAAAGTTGTGGGCATGATGAAAGCCCAAAAGCAGAGATTTGTCCAGGGAGCGAAGAAGAAGGGCCTGAGCCAGGCTAAAGCAAATAAGATCTTCGATCAGATAAATTATTTTGCAGGCTACGGGTTTAATAAATCCCACAGTACAGCCTATGCCTATTTGGCCTACCGCACCGCTTATCTAAAGGCCCATTATCCTTCCCATTTTCTGGCGGCTCTCTTGACTTCAGAAGCCGAAAGAGGGGTAACCTCTCAGGTTGCCAGGTACATCAATGAATGTGAAGAACTGGGAATAAAGATTCTCCCCCCTGATATTAACGAAAGCGATTTCAATTTTACTGTCGTTAAGGGAGATATACGCTTCGGCCTTTCCGCCGTAAAAAATGTCGGGGAAGGATCGGTCCGGGCTCTAATACGGACGAGAGAGAAGAGAGGAAAATTTGCTTCACCTTTTGACATCTGTGAGGTGGCAGATTCCAAAGTTTTAAACCGCAAGGTAATCGAGAGTTTAATAAAGGCAGGAGCTCTAGATTCATTAGGATGGCGAAGATCACAGATGTTTCATCTCGTAGATAAAGTGATTGAGTATGCTCATGAAATGCAGGAAATTAAATCTTCAAAACAGAGTTTCCTGTTTGGCTCAGGACAAATCAAGCCTCCCCCCATTCCTCCTGAGTTGGAGGAGATGCCAGAATGGGATGAATCTCTAATTCTTTCCTATGAGAAAGGTGCTTTAGGATTATATATCACGGGTCATCCTCTGGCCAAGTTCGGGAAGCAGTTAAAGAGGCTTGTTTCCCAGTCTATAAGCCAGCTGGATGAGGAAAAAGATTTTAATAGCGAAATAAGAGTTGCAGGAATCATATCTTCCCTTAAACCCCTTAAAACAAGGAAAGATGAGAGGATGGCCACCTTTATCCTGGAAGATATGAGTGGCCGGATTGAGGTCGTTGCCTTTCCCGATAGCTACAAAAGATATTATGACTACCTAAGAGAGGACCAGCTAGTCTGGGTTAAGGGGAAGTTTTTAGGAGAAGGAGAAAGCCAAAGGATCCACCTTCTGCAAGTTATGCCCTTAGCTGAAGCCATCCAAAAACAGGCGAAAAGGATAATCCTGAGGGTTTTTCTTCCTGGCATAGAGGAGTCAGTATTTGAAGAATTGAAGAGTATGCTGGACGAGAATCGAGGAGAGTGTCCGGTGTTTTTTGAGCTTGAAACTCCTCATTCCTACCGAATGGTGGTTCAGTCTATGGAGGTCCACGGCATCTCTCTCTCAGAAGATATGACGACAAGAATCGAGAGCCTGTTAGGGGAAGATTCTGTCTTTATTGAATATTAATGGGATCAGACCCCGATGAACCGATGAAGAAAAAGCATATTCTGGAAAAAGTTTACGATCCTAAGCCTGTTGAGGAAAAATGGTCGAAATTCTGGATCGATGAAGGCTTGTTTGTTCCTCGGGTTCCTTCGTCCAAGAAGAAATTTTCTATGGTCCTTCCCCCTCCAAATGTCACAGGCTCTCTTCATATAGGACATGCCCTATGCTTCACCCTGCCTGATATCATTGTTCGTTGGCGCAGGATGCAGGGATACAACACTCTCTGGCTTCCCGGAACAGATCATGCTAGCATCGCTGTTCACAATGTGATTGAACAGAGTCTGGCTGAAAAAGGGCTGACGCGGGAGAAAATCGGTCGAGAAGAATTTCTGAAAATGGCCTGGGACTGGAAGGAGAAATATGGCGGGATTATCACCCACCAGCTGAAGAGACTTGGAACTTCTTTAGACTGGACAAGAGAAAGATTTACCCTGGATGAGGGTTTTTCCAAGGCGGTAAGGCACGTTTTTATCGAACTCTATCATGAGGATCTTATCTACAGAGACTATTACTTGGTTAACCGCTGTCCCCATTGTGGAACAGTTCTTTCAGATATCGAAATTGAACACAAGGAGCGAAAGGCGAAACTCTACTACATCAAGTATCCCCTCTTGAATTCTGAAGAGAGTATTACGGTTGCCACCACACGTCCCGAGACTATGCTTGGTGACACCGCGGTCGCTGTTCACCCCGATGATGAGCGCTATTCGAAGTATCAGAAGAGGAAAGTCCTTCTTCCCCTAGTAAACAGAGAGATTCCTGTTATTACAGACGAGCGAGTTGAGAGAGAATTCGGGACAGGAGCAGTCAAAGTGACTCCAGCCCATGATCCAGTCGATTTTGAATTAGGAAAACGCCACCATCTTGAGCAGGTTATCGTGATTGATGGTTCAGGCAGGATGACTGAAGCGGCTGGAAAAGAATTTAAAGGGTTAGACAGGTTTGAATGTCGAGAAAAAGTGATAGCAAAGCTTAAAGAGATGGGATTGCTCGAAAAGATGGAAGATTACGAGCATGCTATAGGTCATTGCTACCGCTGTCAGACCATTATTGAGCCTCATCTTTCTTGGCAGTGGTTTGTTCGCGTGAAGCCTTTAGCCGAAGAAGCTATCAGAGTGGTTGAGGAAGGGGAAATTAAGTTCATCCCCTCCAACTGGGCCAAGACCTATTTTGAATGGATGTACAACATTCATGACTGGTGTATATCACGTCAACTCTGGTGGGGACACAGGATACCTGCCTGGTATTGCCAGGAATGCGAGCATGTGATGGTTTCGGAGGAAACCCCTGCAAAGTGTGAAAAATGCCCGAGTTCGGAGTTCGTTCAGGATGAAGATGTTCTTGATACATGGTTCAGCTCTGCCCTTTGGCCTTTTGTGACTATGGGTTGGCCCGAAAAAACAGAGGATTTTAAGGCTTTCTATCCCACAGATCTTATGTCAACAGGGTTTGATATCATTTTTTTCTGGGTTGCCCGGATGATTATGATGGGGCTTAAATTCGCCAGAGGTATCCCTTTCCGCCATGTTTTTATAAACGGCCTGGTCAGAGATGTTAAAAGACGAAAAATGAGCAAATCAGAGGGAAATATTATTGACCCCCTTGAAATGATCGAGAAATACGGCACAGATGCTTTGAGATTCACCCTGGCTGCCCTAGCTATTCCAGGCATGGATCTCTCTCTTGCTGAAGAGAGGATGGCAGGCTATCAGGCCTTTGCCAACAAGATCTGGAATGCGTCCCGCTTTGTTCTGATGAACATCCAAGGAGAGGAATTTTGCCTGAAAGAAGAGGAGTTAACTCTGGCTGACAGGTGGATCCGCAGCAGATTAGTCGGGATTATTGACGAGTTGAATGATGCCTTAGAAAACTATAAATTTTATGAGGCGGCCGATAAGATCTATCATTTTATATGGCATGAATTTTGTGATTGGTATATCGAGCTGGTCAAGCCGAGCCTTAAACAAGGGAACAAAACGTCAGAAGCCGTCCTGGTTGATACATTAGACCAGATACTGAGGCTTCTTCATCCGTTTATGCCCTTCATTACCGAAGAAATCTGGCACCATCTCCCTTCCTCCGAGAAATCTTTGGTAGTGACATCCTTCCCTCAAACAAGAAAGGATCTAAGAGATAAGGAGGCAGATAGAGAGATGAAATTTCTCCAGGAGGCGATAGTCGGGATCAGAACCATAAGAGCAGAGAACAGGATTCCTCCTAAGAAAAAAGTTGATCTTTGGGTGAAAGTGAAGGATGAGAGAAAAGTGGGGAAAAAAGCAGAGGCAGAAATCATTCGCCATAACAAGGAGTACATTCAGGCTCTAGCTAATATTCGCCAGGTTGAAATTTTGGATCATTTTCCGCAGCAAAAGAAGTTCTTAAAAGGTATTGCTGGTTCCTGGGAGATAGCTATTCCCATCGAGGAGGGGGTCTTCAATTTAAATCAGGAGAAACAGAGGCTTGAGAAAGAACTTTCGAAAAATATGTTGGAAATAGAGAAAATAGAATCCAGACTTAAAAAGACCAATTTCCTTAACCGCGCTCCAAAAGAAGTCATTAATGAAACAAAGGGAAAGCTTCGGGATCTTGGGGGCAAAAAAGCAAAGCTGGAAGAAAGCCTCAAGCATATTCTCTCCCTGATTTAATGTTTTGTCCCAAAGTGACGCGATTATAATTATATGTCATTGCGGGCATAATACTCACAAAGTGTTGCTGGTCATATTAGTAATTTTATTTAAATGATCAACATAGAATCGATTTTTAGCAACAATGTTGAGAGGCATTAACTTTGATAGCAAAAAACGTACTTTATCTATACTATATGAAAACATTATGTCCTTTAATAACAATGGTTTATTTCTACTGCTCTCATATGGAGTATAAGAAAATAGCAACACTTTTTGAGTATTATGCCCATTGCGAGCGACCGCAGGGAGCGTGATAATCTCATACAATAAATTGTCATTGCGAGGAGCGCAGCGACGCGGCAATCCCAATTTTTTCTCGTGAGATTGCACACCACTTTTTACCATGGAGATTGGAGCTAAAATTTTCCGCGTTAAAAGCTGTCCTTCTACTAACGACCTAGCTAAAGAAATGGCCCTTTCTGGAGAAGAGGAAGGGACTGTTGTCATCTCTGATGAACAGACAAAGGGGAGGGGGATGAAAGGAAGGAAATGGTACTCGGCCAGAAAAAAAGGGATTTATCTCTCTGTAATTCTCCGTCCCCCCCACTCCAACATTTCCCTTCTTCCCCTTGTAGCCGGATTGGCTGTCACTGATGCCGTTTTTGATTCAGTCGGTCTTAGGATCAAGCTGAGATGGCCAAACGATTTAATATGGGGAAAGAAAAAATTGGGGGGCATTCTCTGCGAGGGTGGCTTTTTAGGAGACCGAATCAGCTATGCTATTCTGGGGATAGGTCTGAATGTGAACCATGGGAGGGGCGATTTCCCTGAAGAAATTCGTCATCACGCCACTTCCCTTAAGCTTATATCAAAGGAAGATATGGATGAGAATATCGTGCTTAAAAACCTTTGGCCTGCTTTAAATCATTGGTACGGTCGATTCTTACAGGATGAGAAGGACAAAATTGCCTGCCATTTCCAAGAAAACTCGATTCTGCCCCTTGGAAAGGAAATAACTCTGGTCACCGAAAGCGGGGAAGTGGCTGGGATTTACAGAGGGATTCACTCTCAAGGGAGCTTGATCCTGGAGAGTCGAGGAAAGAGAAAGTCTTTTTTTTCAGCAGAGATAAAGACAATGAAAAAGTGAGCATCTTATTGTCAATAATGGAAGAAAAAACCATTGATCAGGCTGGGTGTTTCGAAAACACGCGGGATTTCCCCAGCGAGGAAATCCTGCTCGGATACAGGCTTCGCTCTCCTCTCCTGCCGTCGAGGAACCATGCCCGCTCAGCCTTGCTCACGGTTTTCTCAATCACCCAGCCTGATCTTTGTTTATTTCCTGGAGATGCTTCCAGTGCGAAATAATAAAAAGGAGGAATGAGATGATTTTAGTCATAGATATAGGTAACACCAATATCGGGATTGGAATATTTCAGGAGAAGGAATTAATCAAGAATTGGAAGATCAGGACAGAAAGGGAGAAAACTTGTGATGAATACGAGATTATATTTTTAAGCCTGCTTTCCTTATCAGGGATGAATGCGGAGGATATAAAATCCGTTGTTCTCTCCAGTGTTGTTCCTCCCCTGACGCCGGTCTTTCAAGATCTAAGCCAGAGTCTATTCAGGATTAAACCTCTTGTAGTCGGACCAGGATTGAAGACAGGAATGGCTATTCTTTATGAAAATCCCCTGGAGGTTGGAGCGGATAGAGTAGTTGCTGCTGTTGCAGCCTTTGAGAAGCATGGGGGCCCCTGCATTGTGGTTGATTTCGGAACCGCCACGACCTTTGACGCTGTCTCCTCTAAAGGAGAGTATTTAGGTGGGGCGATAGCTCCGGGAATTCAGATTTCCGCCGAGGCCCTTTACCTTAAAACGGCCAAGTTGCCCCATATAGAAATAAAAAAACCCCGCAAAGCGATAGGCAGGACGACTGTCTCCAGCATGCAATCGGGTCTTTATTTTGGTTATGTCGGCCTGGTCTCCAATATTATTGAAGAGATAAAAAGAGAATTAGGAACGCAAGCCAGCGTCATCTCTACTGGAGGCTTTGCCGCCCAAATCAGCCATGAGGTTAATTCCATAGATTTTCACGAGCCCTATCTTGCTTTAGAGGGAATGAGGATCCTTCATGAAAGAAGCCAGGAGTAAATATTTCCAGTCTATCGCCCTTCATTTTTTCAAGCACCGTGGGGCTCCCTTTTTTCTCTCTTCCAAAGAGCTCGATTATATTACGAGATGGGAAGAGATGGAAATTCCTCTCCATGTTGTTTTGGAAGGGATCGAGAGATCTATCGAGATTTACAAGAGAAAACCAGGGAGAAAGGCTAAAATTCAATCTCTTGCTTTCTGCGACCTCCAAGTATTAAAAGCCTTTGAACAGGATAGAGAAAGGAAAGTAGGACACAAAGAAAGGATAGTGGAAAGACATGAGAAAAGAGATCGAGCCAAGGCTGAGGTTGAAAGGTTTTTAGAAATAATCCCTCACCAGATAAGCTATTTACAGGAGGCTTATTCTCTGGCTCAAAAAGTGCTTTCTCAAAGTCACTTTGATGAAGAAAAGCTGGAGCGAATAGAAGGAAAAATCGAGGAGCTTCTCTGGAGGAATTCTTTGGATGAAGAGAAAGAGAGGGTGAAAAGAAGGATTGCGAAAGATTATAAATTCAACGAAGAAGAGGAATTTGAGAGGATTTTCAAGATAAAATTGGTAAAGGTATTAAGGGATAAGTACAAAATTCCGTATATCTCTCTATTTTATTATTAGGCTTTGTTATAAAGTTACATGATGAGAAGTCATTGCGAGGAACGATGAAGATTCCTTCGCTTTGCTCGGAACAGGCTACGCAATCTTTTATAATAGGTTGTCATTGCGAGCGACCGGAGGGAGCGTGGCAATCTTATACAATAAAACGACTTTGGAATAAGGGCTATTAATGAGAAAGGCGATGAAAAACGAGATTATCTCTCTGCTCAGGAAAAGAAGGGAAGGCTTGAGTTTCCAAAGAATTGCCAAGGAGCTTCATGTCCTACCCAGAGAAAAGCAGCTTTTAAGAAGGACTCTTAGAAGACTGGAAAACCTGGGTGTCGTCCTCAATCTGAAAAGACAATATTTTGTCCCTGCCAAGTCAAACATAGTAAAAGGAAGATTCATTTCCTCTCACCGAGGATACGGCTTTGTTAGCCCAGAGGGAGGAAGCTCTGAGGATATTTTTATTCCTGCCCGTCATTCTGGAGGTGCCCTCAAGGGAGATGTTGTTGAAGTCCTTTATCGAGATAAAGGGAAAAAAGGGAAGCCTGAAGGACGAGTGATAAGGATAGTGAAAAAGGGAAAAAAGAGAATGCTCGGTCTTTATAAGGAACGGTGGGGACAAGCTTTTTTTCTTCCGTTTGACTCGCCCTCTCCCGAAGAAATTCCTTTAACCTGTGAGAAGCATCTTTCTCCCCTTTCCGGGATGATCGTTGAGGTGGATAGAGACTCTAAGCGTTTGACGGAAGTTCTGGGTATGCCCGATGACCCGGGAGTAGACACCCGAGTTGTCATAAAGAGATATAATTTAGCCTCTTCCTTTGCAGAAGAAGCCTTAGCTGAGGCCGAAAAGTGCTCCCCTGAAATTAGATCTCAGGATAAGAAAGAAAGAAAAGATTATCGAAACTGGAAGATTGTGACTATTGATGGCGAAAGCGCCCAGGACTTTGACGATGCGGTGAGCGTCAGAAAACTTCGCAATGGGCATTTTCTTCTCGGAGTCCATATTGCCGATGTTTCCCACTATGTCAAGCCGGGCACCGCCTTGGATGCTGCTGCTTATGATAGAGGAACGAGTGTTTATTTTCCTGATCTTACTCTTCCTATGCTGCCAGAGAGGCTTTCCAACGATATTTGCAGCCTACGACCTCAAGAAGAGAAATTTGCTTTTTCAGCATTGCATGAAATAGATGGGGAGGGTGAAGTTATAAAGACTGAATTTCATCCTTCTGTGATTCGAACAGCGGAGAGGATGACCTATAATTCTGTTTACAGAATATTTGAAGGGGATGAGGAGGAAAGGGAAAAATTTTCCGACCTGGTTCCTGATTTATTGCTGATGAGAGACCTGGCTCGCGTTTTGAGAACAAGAAGGGCGAAAGAGGGGAGCCTGGATTTTGACCTCCTTGAGCCAGAACTCGTGTATAAAGAAGGAAGTCTCCATTCGATCGTGCCCTTTGAGCACAATGAAGCCCACCGGGTTATTGAAGAATTTATGCTTGCGGCTAACGAGGCGGTGGCTTCCTTTCTCGGAGGAAAAAGTGTTTCCCTTATATACAGAATACATCCTCCCCCGGGTCTAAAAGATTTAGAAAGGCTTAAGGAGATACTGGCTCATTTTGGTCTTTCGCTTCCTGTGCCAAAAAAGATACGCTCCCAGGACCTGCAACAACTCCTTAAGGAAGTAGAAGGGAAGGCTGAGGAGAAATTTATCAGACTCCGGGTTTTGAAATCCATGAAACTAGCTGTTTATTCTGAAGAAAATATGGGACATTATGGTCTTGCCAAAAAGGAATATACTCACTTCACCTCTCCCATCCGGCGGTATCCGGATTTGACCGTTCATCGGATTTTAAAAAAAGTCCTCAGGCAAGAACGAGCGAAAATACCCGCAATCTCTTCGATTGCACTTCACTGCTCCCAGGAGGAACGAAATGCTGAGGGAGCAGAGAAAGAACTCATGGAGTGGAGGATCTATCGGTTCCTGAAAGGGAAGCTCGGCGATGAATTTGAAGGGATAATCGTTGATATCACAAAAGCGGGTTTAGTTGTGGAACTCGAGAATTACTTTGTCGACGGCATAGTTTCTTACTCTGATTTAGGTGGAGATTACTATTTTAAAAGATCAGAAAAAACTCTTATCGGAAGAAGGACAGGGAGGAAATACGAATTAGGGGATAGGCTAAAAGTGGCTCTGGTTTCTGTTGATCCCATCCTGAGGAGGATGGGCCTGACGATGAGTTCAGAAAGGAAGAAAGAGGCTCGATGAAGACGAGTTGCTTTGATGCGGCAGTCAACTTTTCCCCGGTTGATAGAGAGAAACCTCTGGATGTGTCCCTTCTTATCCAGGGAGAGAAGATTTCTGCTTCTTTTCTCTTCTATGAACAGATTCAAAAGGAAAAGCCCGCACGTTTTGCTTGCGTCCACCCTCGGCAACCACTCCTGCTGAAATGGAAGGATAAGTTTGAAGTCCATGGGTCGGGAAAGACGCCACTTATGGGAGAAGGATGCGTTCTTAATCCCTTTTCGGAGAAAATAAGTCAGGGGAAGGTAAAAAAAAGAATTGCCTTTCTCGAGCGGCTTCAGGGCGATGAAATAGAGATGCTTTTTGCTCTAGTCCAGGAAAAAGGGCTAAATGGTTTAAAGGAAAGAGAGATAACCGCTTTTTCTTCTCTGACCAAGAGGGTTCTTCAGCGTGTGGCTCAGGAGCTAGAGGCAGAAGGCAAAATAAGAATTCTCTCTTTCGCCCCTCTTTTTCTTTTTTCCCAGGATAGTCTTGATTTCCTCGGCCAGACAATTCTCAGATTTCTTACTCAATTTCATAAAAGGAATCCTGAACAGAAAGGGGTATCTCTAGAAAGAATAAAAAAGAGATTTGAGCTTCACCCAAGGATTCTCTCCTTAGGCCTGAAACATCTCTCGCGTGCAGGTCAGATTAAAGAGTCCGAAGACAAGCTTGCCCTTTCCGAATTTATGATGACGCTCACTCCTGAAGAAGAAGGCATCTTAAGGGAGCTTGAGGACTTATGCCTCAAAGGAGAATTTCGCTCACTCTCTTTTGAAGATCTTCGAAAGCGTTTTCGTCTCTCTTCAAAAAAACTCGATAAGCTGCTTTCTTTTCTTATCGAAAGGAAAAAGATCGTCCAGGGAAAAGATGGATTGATCCTTCATTCCAAATGGCTGGATGAGATTATCTTGAGGATCGAAAAATCCAGAAAAAGGGAGTTGACTGTTGCGGATTTTAAAGAATTGACTGGCCTTACCCGTAAATATGCCATTCCTCTTCTAGAGCTGCTGGATCAAATGGGAGTGACCCGAAGAAAAGGTCAAACTCGAGAAATCTTGTGAATTTTTTACTTTTTCTTTGTTTTGCCTAATGCTGTTTTGAGCTTTTCGGCAAAAACTCCAAAGACGGGTTCTTCGGAGACATAAGGTTTAAACTTTCCCTTTTTTTCTTTTGTTTCAGCTTCTTCTCCAGTCTCTTTTTTCACCTCTGCCCTAATTGCACTTTGGGCTTCCTGTTCTGATTCTTCGATTTCAATTTTCTCTTCGATAATTCTTTTCTCTCCCTTTCTCTCCCGGTGGACTTTATCGCGCTCCCCCCTCAGTTTCTTTTTCTTTAAAAACTTTTCTCTTTTTGGCTCTGGTAGCTTTTCTCTTTCTCCCTTCTCTTTAATTGCTCCTTTCACAGGCTCGAAAGGAGCGTCGACTCTAACCTCTTCTTTTCTTCCCTCACTAATCTCTGGAGCAGGGATTTCCTCAACAGGAGCTTCTGAGGGGGGAGTAAGGTGCGGGGCTTCTTTAACCTCTTCCGGAGGAGGTGCTTCAGGCACGATCTCTGCAGGCATTTCAGGCTTCATCTCTTCTTCAACCTCTATTTTTTCTCGATAGAAGAAAATCCCTTTATCTTTTTCTGATGGGGAGAATTCTGGCGAGTTGAGCAGAGTTTTTTCCACTTCTTCCTGCGTGGTTTGTTTTAAAATGTCGACTAGATGATATGCTCTTAAGTAATGGAGGGAAAGATTTTTGCTTTCCAGGCCGAAGTTCTTATAGATGAGAACTAAAAGCTCCTTGAGATCTAAGTCATCTCTTTGGGGGTAGAGGGAAAAAAGCTCGCTAAGAGTTTCTCTTTTCAGATGAATGATTTTGTTGGGCAGAGAGAAAGTGAAAACTTCCTCGCCGCTAGCGGTGAATTTATCCTCTTTGGGATCATAGTCTATTTTCAATACAGGAAGCTTTTTCTTTGACCTCTTCAGCCAGAAGTTGAATTGAGTGGGCCCTTTTCTTTCCAAAGTCAGGCGTGTGCCTTGAGGAACATTATTGCTCTCGAAGAAGTCTTTTAAGCCCAGAAAAAAGGCAGATGATGGGTAATAAAAAACAGTGTAGTCCTTCTCTTCCTCTTTGTCAGTGAAAACATATTCTCGGGAAAGGGATAATTCTTTGTTAAGTTTATTTGAAATTTTAACGCCCCCGGAGAGAATTTCTCTCCAGGTAAGATAGGTATGTAAAGGGAACTCGTGTATCTGGATCGTCTCCTCCCTCTCTGCCTTGCCAAAAGCAGGAAGCTTTGCTTTGGGAGCCGATAGGGGCAAATTCTCGGGGAGAGAGTTAAAGACGTTCTTCAAATGCCATTTACCCCACCCTTGAGGAGAGACATATATAAAATCCTTCTTGTGTTTTTTTTCTAGTATATAGTTTAAGCTCATACAACAAAGTTCGAAGAGATCATCCGTGCTTTCCATGTCAAAAAATTTATTCGCCAACTCACCTGATGCAGTTGACAACTTCTTCTCCAAAAGATGGTTTTTGATTTCCTTTATTTTCTTCTCCTGGATTTCCATTCGCTTCTCATTGAGCTGCCAGTAATTGTTCCAGCAGAAAAATTTAGATGACTTGGATAGCGCAGACCTCAGATTCTTCTCCAGGGTTTTTAAATCTCTATCCGTCATAGGAAGTTCACTGAGTCTCGGGTCCTTCTTTTTTTCAATTTTTTCTGGAGTCTTTGCTTTTCCGTCGACGTTACAAGGGATGAGAATTTGAGTTTTAGTCTTCTTCATGTAATCGATGTATTTTCGGAATATTCCTCCTCCCGAGCAATCAACTTCCAGCATCTCGCAGTTGTAATTTTCATAGGCGACTTTCCCGACAACTTTTAAAACAACAGCTCCTTTAAAGAGTACCATTCCTTTACTGCTTACCATCAAGGGCTCATCGTATTCTTTATAGATGAGGTCGCCGATTTCATATGTGCAAAGGGGATCGTATTTCTTGACCTCTTGAACCATCTGACTTGAAGTCTTCTGGTAGGCCATTTTTTTTGTTATCTCTTCGAGAGAAAAAGGTTTGTTGCTTTTAGAGATTTCTTTTTCAATAAACAAAAGATCTTTTTCAGTGATTTCTGTGCTTTCTATCTCTTTTTCCATCGTCATTTTTATTTTTTCCCTAAAAGTGAAAGCATGATTACTTTCTGGATATGGAGCCTGTTTTCTGCTTGATCATACACAATGGATTGTGAGGAATCAATGACATCATCTGTCACCTCTTCTCCCCTGTGGGCTGGAAGGCAATGCATAAAAAAGACACCTTCTTTGGCCTTTGCCATCAGGCTCTTGTTGACTTGAAAGGGGGCAAAAATTTCGCCTCTTTTTTCCTTTTCCTGTTCCTGTCCCATCGAAGTCCAAGTATCAGTATAGACAGCATCAGCATTCTCGACCGCCTCAGAAGGATCATTGGTGAAAGAGAAGCCCGCCCCTGTTTCTTTCCCGTCTTCCTCTGCCTGTTTTCGAATTTCTGGATCAGGCTCATATCCGGGTGGCGTAGCCACGCTCATCTTGCTTCCCGCTTTTGCTGCAGCAGAAAGAAGGCTGTGGCAGACATTGTTGCCATCCCCAACGTAAGCCAGTTTGAAATTAGCCAAGTCTCCTCGTTTCTCCTTTAAAGTGAAGAAATCAGCCATAGCCTGGCAGGGATGAAGGAGATCGGTCAGGGCATTGATGACAGGAATGTGACAGGCCTGGGCTAAATCAATGACATTCTGGTGGGCAAAAGTTCTTATCATGATGGCGTCAACCCAACGCTCCAGATTCTTGCCCATATCGTAAACGGTTTCCCTTGTGCCTATCTGGATATCTGAAGGGCTTAAATAAACAGCCTCTCCTCCCAGCTGGAGCATCCCCACTTCAAAAGTCATCCTGGTTCGTAAAGAGGGCTTTTGAAATATCATGGCCAGGATTTTTCCTTTGAGTTTATTACGAAAACGGTGGGGGTTGTCTTTTATTTCCCTCGAGATGTCTAGAATTTTGCTAAACTGATAAAGGGTTAAATCATGGATAGAAATAAAATTATCAAGCATCTTTTTGCCTATAGCGCATCTTTGATTTTCGTTCCTGAACGATTGAGCAAAGAAGCTTTGAGGTGATTAGCTGAGGTTATCAAAACTTCTTTTCCTCCACCCTGGATATATTCAATCGCTGCTTTGATTTTAGGTCCCATTGAACCTGGAGGGAACTGTCCCTGAGAGATGTGTTCTTCAGCCTGCTTAACTGTCATAACTCCGATTGGCTCTTCATCAGGCGTGCCGTAATTCAGACATACGCGATTCACATTGGTTAAGATTATAAATAGGTCTGCCTTAACTTCTCGGGCGACAAGGCTCGCAGCATAATCTTTGTCGATAACCGCCTCTACTCCCTCAAAAAATCCTCGGCCGTTAATAATGACGGGAATGCCTCCCCCACCCAGGGCAATAACGATCTTTCCCGAGAGCACTAAGTCTTGGATGATTCTTTTGGGAATAACATCGATTGGCTTGGGAGAAGGGACAACTTTGCGGTAGCCGCGGCCAGAATCTTCTATCATTGCCCATTTTTTCTCTCTGCGAAGCATCTGCGCTCTGTATTTCGTGTAAAAGGGACCGACAGGCTTGGTCGGGTTTTTAAAAGCCGGATCTTCCCTGTCGACAACGACCTGGGTGATCAGCGTAGCCACGTCCTTATCCACGGAATTTTTGCGCAGTTCGTTAACTATGGCCTTCTCGAGCATAAAGCCCATACTCCCTTCTGTCATGGCATCGCAGACTTCAAGGGAAAAAGGTGGGACTTTGGTGATCGATTCTTCCATCTGGATGAGAAGATTGCCGACTTGAGGGCCGTTGCCGTGAACAACGATCAGATCGTAACCTTTTTTCACTATATAAATCATGAGCTGGGCTGCTTTTTGAGCATTTTTAATCTGCTCTGATTGAAGTCCTCGCTGGGTTTTTGGGAGAATAGCATTTCCGCCGAAGGCTATAAGAGCAATCTTTCTCTTCATCAGAATTCTCGCAGAACCTCTTTAAGATCAGGAGATCCGATTTCTTCCAGTTCATATGTGACCCGAAGAATTCTTTTGCTTGTTTTGATCAACCGGCCGAGATCAATAGGAGTCCCGCTGACGACGAGGTCGCAGTCGACTTTATCAATGGTTTGAGTAAGCTCAGCCATTTGTTTTTTTCCGTAACCCAGGGCGGGAAGGATTCTATCTAGATGGGTGAATTTTTGGTACGCTGCCTTAATGCTTCCTACCGCAAAAGGCCTGGGATCTACAATTTTTGAAGCTCCGTATTTTTGGGCAGCAAGCAATCCTGCACCGTAAGGCATCTCCCCATGGGTCAGTGTTGGTCCGTCTTCGATAACAAGGACTGTCTTTCCGGCAATATCCTTTCCTTCTGGAACAATTATCTTGGAGTTAGCACGAATTATGGTGGCTTCGGGATTGAATTCCTTGATGTTTCGAAGAAGATCCGCTAATTTTTCCTTTTCAGAACTATCTATCTTGTTGATCACGAGAACCTGAGCTCTTCTAAAATTCGTCTCACCAGGATGATACCGGAGTTCATGACCTGGCCGGTGAGGATCGGCAACTACTATTTCTAAATCCGCCTTATAGAAGGAAAAATCGTTGTTCCCTCCGTCCCAAAGAATGATATCCGCTTCTTTTTGGGCCTCTTCCAGGATGGCCCCATAGTCCACGCCGGCATAGACCACAATACCATTCTCGATATGGGCTTCGTATTCTTCCATTTCCTCAATTGTGCATTCATGCTTTATCATATCCTCGTAGGTGGCAAAGCGCTGCACTCTCTGTTTGACTAGATCTCCATAAGGCATGGGATGGCGGATGATGACAACTCTTCTTCCTTTTTCTTTGAGGAGAAGGGCGATTTTTCGGCTTGTCTGGCTTTTCCCACATCCAGTCCGGACAGCACAGACCGATATAACAGGGAGGTTGCTCTTTATCATCGTCTCCTGAGGACCAAGGAGAGTAAAACTTGCACCCTCTGCTAACACTTGTGATGCTTTGTGCATGATGTATTCATGAGAAACATCGCTGTAAGCGAAAAAAACCTCTGAGATTTCATTTTTGCCGATGAGCGAAGAAAGCTCTTCCTCAGCGTAGATCGGGATACCTTCCGGATAGAGCTTTCCAGCAAGAGCAGAAGGGTATTTTCTATCTTCAATATCAGGGATCTGGGTGGCAGTGAAAGCCACAACCCGGTATTCTTCTTTGTCTCTAAAATAAACATTGAAGTTGTGGAAATCTCTTCCTGCAGCACCCATTATGAGGACTTTTTTCATCCGTATACCTCCTTAAAAAAAGAAATTAAGTATAATACAGGTCTCTAAATTATGCAAACAGAGCAAGAAATGGGGTTAGACTTGCAAAACTTGAGTTATTTGAATAAAGGGAAGCAAACAATGGGCAAAGGAGAGGGGCGTTCCCCAAAGTGTTACCGAATTATTGAGTAAGCACGACAGGTTACTTTTTTCTACCGGGCCCTTTTTTCCTTTCTTTGGGGGACCGGGATTTAGGCGGGGCGGGATAGCGCTTTCGGAGTTTTTGCCAGGCTGGCTTTTGACGTCTGTTTATTTGACGAGGCATTGTGTCTGCCCTCTATAAATAACGAAGAGTGGGGACAGCGCGAAAAATCCGCAAGAAATGGGGCCTGTCCCCATTTTTGCACACATTTTTACAGCCCCCATTTTTATCTCATAATGTAATGATGTCTACGGATAAAGTTTTTGGGTCCAAAAGAGCCACGGTGCTTTTGCCCGAAACCCACCCTCCTGCTTCTCCCGGATTGATGAACAGTATTTTTTTCTTGTGTCTTATCTCTGGCTTGTGAGTATGGGCAAAAATTATAACGTTGTACTTCTCAGAAGCAGGATAAAAGCCCCGGGCTGCAGGAATATGGGTGACCAGGAAATTGAGGTTCTCATGATTGAAGGCCAGAGGGGCTTTTTTTATCTCTCCAAAGAGGTAGAAAACTTCCTCCAGCCCTTTTTTTTCTCCATCACAGTTTCCAAAAACAGCTTTCACCGGGCAGTTTAGATTTTCAAGCTCTCGAGCAGCAAAGGGAGCAACAAAGTCTCCGGCATGAATAACCAGACTGCACCCTGTTTCATTGAACAAACGGACAGCCTGTTTGATAGAATGCAAATTATCGTGAGTATCGGCCATAATTCCTATCATCCTTTCTTTCCTTAAGGGATATTCCTCGCATTTATTCTAAGGAAATGAGGCATAATTGTCTAATTTCATTGGATGTCATCGGTATATTGGGGTCAGACCTTTCAAACTTGTATTATTTATGAACTAATATAAACGCAATATATATTTTTACAATGTCATTGCGAGCCCTGAAAGGGCGCGGCAATCCGCCGTTGCGAGCGCAGCGAGGCTAAGTTTAACTAGTAAAAAGGTTGAGATTGCCACGTCGCTGCGCTCCTCGCAATGACAACTAAATAAAATGAGATCGCACAGCCTGTTCCGAGCAAAGCGAAGGAATCTTCTTCGCTCCTCGCGATGGGCATAAAGGTCATAAAGTGTTGTGTTTCATATTTGTATTTATATTTTAATAAACAACATAGAATTGATTTTAAACATGTTTGTTGAAATGATCCAACAATGTTAGTTAAAAGCACCCTCAACCTTGCTCATTTAATTGTTATATCTTCTTTAACAACAATGGCTTGGATAAACGAAAATTAAATGTATTATAAGGAAATAACAACATTCTGTGACCTTTATGCCCGCGATGACACTGGAATAATTGTGTTTGTATTAATAAGTCCGAAAAAATAAGATTTATCGATAATCTTATAACAATAAAAGTTTGAAAGGTCTGGGCCCGTATCTACCCAGATGCTATTGACACTAATAGAGTAAATTACTTAGTATATATATAGCTTGAAAGGAGTAGGCGCGTAGCTCAGTGGGAGAGTGCTTCCTTGACGCGGAAGAAGTCGAGGGTTCGATCCCCTCCGCGCCTACCATTTATAAGGAGTGCGTATTCATGAGGAAGAGTAGAAGAGATAAGTTGCTTCGCCTCCCATGTTGGATGCAGATAGATTTTGATGGTTGAATCGGTTAAAGCTAAGGCAGAGAGGTCTATTTTTTCGATTAAGAAAGACACAATACTTTCCGGTTTAATTCCCCGTCTCAAGCTGCCCTATGACCCCCCCCTCGCCAAAATAGACGAACAGATAGTGGAAAGAAAATGGGGACAGTCCCCATTTTCTTTTGATATACTATTGAAAAGAAAAATAATTGGGGCCTGGCCCCAATTATTTTTCATTTTTTTTAAGATACGGAGATTCAGTTGATTTACAAAGGCTCTGATGAGGCTCTGGACGTCTTAAGGCACAGCTCTGCCCATCTTATGGCCCACGCGGTCCTTGATCTTTTTCCGAAGACCCAAACAGGGATTGGACCAGCAGTAGAGGATGGGTTTTTCTATGATTTTTTAAGAGATAAACCCTTTACCCCAGAGGATCTCGCAGCCATCGAAAAAAAAATGAGGGAGCTCTCTCAACAAGATATTCCCATTCAAAAACGAATCCTTCCTAAGAAAAAAGCCCTTCGCCTTTTCAAGGAACGGGGTCAGGAGCTAAAAGTAGAGCTTATCCAGGAGAAAGGCGACAAAGAGGTGACCTACTATGAGCAGGGAAGTTTTATAGACTTCTGTTTAGGCCCTCATGTTCCCTCCTCAGGCCATATCAAACACTTCAAACTTCTTTCTGTATCAGGTGCTTACTGGAAAGGAGACGAACAGGGAAAGCAGCTTCAAAGAATCTACGGGGCTGTTTTTTTTACGAAGAAGGACTTAAAGGATTATCTCACTCTCTTGGAGGAAGCCAAAAAGAGAGACCACAGGAAGCTCGGCAATGAACTGGATCTTTTCAGTTTCCATGAGGATTTGGGAGCTGGATTGATTCTCTGGCATCCCAAAGGAGCTGCTATCAGGCACGTTATCGAGTCCTATTGGAGGGAAGAGCATCTGAAAGACGGCTACGATTTTCTCTGCACGCCCCACTTAGCCAAGCTTGATGTTTGGAGGAAAAGTGGGCACACGGAGTTTTATGATGCCATGTACCCTCCAGTCCAGAGCGATGAAATTGAGTACGAGCTTAAACCCATGAATTGCCCTTTCCATATGATGGTTTTCAACTTCAGGCAGCGAAGCTATCGCGATCTGCCCATAAGATGGGCGGAACTGGGAACAGTTTACCGTTACGAGAGGAGTGGAGTTCTCCATGGACTCATGCGAGTCAGAGGATTTACCCAGGATGATGCTCACATTTTCTGCCGCCCTGAACAACTTGAAGAAGAGATAAAGCGCGCCATCTTTCTGGCTTTACGAATTTTGAAAACCTTTGGATTTGAAGAGTACGAAATCTTTCTTTCCACCATTCCTGAAAAATATGTGGGAAAGATTGAGGATTGGGAGAGAGCGACTCAAGCTCTGGAGAAAGCCCTGAAGGCTGCAAAACTTGATTTTCGGGTGGATGAGGGAGCAGGAGTTTTTTACGGGCCCAAAATAGACATCAAAATAAAAGATGCTTTGCGGAGGTCCTGGCAGTGCACAACCATCCAGCTTGATTTTAATCTGGCTGAAAGGTTTGGTTTGAGCTATGTGGGCGAAGACGGAAAACGCCACAGTCCTTTTCTCATTCACAGGGCAATCCTGGGCTCACTTGAAAGATTCTTTGGTGTCTTGATCGAGCACTACAACGGAAATTTCCCGGTCTGGCTTGCTCCTGTCCAAGTGATCATTATCCCTGTTGCAGAGAGGCATAATGATTATGCGACTTCTTTAGATAAAACATTCAAAGAGAATGGGTTGAGATCAGATGTGGACCTTCGCCGGGAAAAAATCGGTTATAAAATCAGGGATGCAGAAATTCATAAGATTCCTCTCATTCTAGTTGTGGGGGATAAAGAAGTCACTAAGGGAACAGCTTCCCTGAGAGTTCATACGAAGGGCGATAGAGGTGAAGTAGTTATTAATGAATTCCTTGAAAAAGTAAAGGAATTGGATAAAAATAAATATTTAATCGTGAATCTTTAAAGGAGGTCAATCATTAGAAGGCGCACATTTTATCCAGTGAGAAGGAGTAGAAAGCCGCATAGGATAAACGCGATGATAGAGGCGAATGAAATCAGGGTGATTGATGAGGATAAAAAACAAATGGGAATTCTGCCGGTGGCGGAGGCCATATCTATTGCCAAGGAGAAAGGCTTGGATTTAGTCGAGATTGCCCCTAAGGCAGTTCCCCCTGTATGTCGAATTATGGATTATGGCAAGTTTCTGTATGAATTACATAAAAAAGAACATGAGGCAAAGAAGCACCAGAAGCAGATTCAAGTCAAAGAGATGCAATTCAGGCCTAAAATTAGCATTCATGATTACAGTTTCAAGATGCGGCATATCCAGAGATTTCTGAACGATGGCAACAAGGTTAAAATAAGGGTTATGATGAGAGGAAGAGAAAAAGCTAAGCCCGAGTTGGCCACCCAGATTTTAGACAGGGTTTTCGAAGATACCAAAGACACCGGGTTTCAGGACGGAGTTATTCGACGACAAAGCTGGGCTGTTTCAGCTCTGCTATGCCCCGTAAAGGCAGGAGGAAAAGATGCCAAAACTGAAAACGCACAGAGGAGCCAAAAAGAGGTTCAAAGTAACAGGGAAAAAGAAGATATTTCATAGTAAGGCTTATAAGAGTCATATTCTCACCAAGAAGTCAGCAAAGAGGAAAAGGAAGTTAGGGAAAAAAGACCTTATTAAAAGTCCAGATCGAAGAAAAATTAAAAGGATGCTTCCCTACGAATTTTAGAGAATAAACCCTCTAAAACACTACTGATTTAAACTGCAAGGAGAAGAAAATGCCCAGAGTAAGAAGAGGCACTAAAAAAAGTAGAAGAAGGTCAAAGATTTTAAAATTGGCCAAGGGTTTTTGGGGAGCGCGGAGCCATAACTACCGCACAGCTAAAGAAGCGGTGGAGAGAGCCCTTCTTTATGCCTACAGGGACAGAAGAACCCGCAAGAGAGATTTCAGACGGCTGTGGATTATCCGCATCAAAGCTGCGGCAGAGAACAATGGTCTCTCTTATAGCCGCTTTATCCATGGCCTGAAAGAGCTGAATATCGAACTCGACAGGAAGATCTTGGCGGACCTGGCTGTCAATTCTCCCCAGACTTTTTTCGAGATAGTCCAAAAAGTAAAGGATCCAAAATAAAAAAAAGAACTAGAAAAAGGTGGACATAAAAAATGGGGCCTGGCCCCATTTTTTATTTTTGTCCCCTTTATTAAGGAAAAGAGTGCATAAATATGAAAGATTTTAAGGCTAAGATAGAAGAACACAAAAAAAGATTTGAAAAAGCTCTGTCTCGTGCGAAGGATGAAAAATCCCTCCAGGAAGTTCGTAATGCCTTCATGAGTCGGAAGCGAGGAGAGCTGAAGCTTCTTTTTGAAGAGCTTAAAACACTCAAGCCGGAAGAGAAGGCCGCATTTGGTCAAGTGGTCAATGATCTGAAAATACATATCCAGAAGAAAATTAGAGCTCGAGGAGAACTTAAGGTCATCAAGAAAGCATCCGCAGCCCTTAAGGCAAGCTCTGGGAAAATTGACCTTACCCTCCCCGGGCAAAAGGAATATTGGGGATCCCCACATCCTGTCGTGCTTTTTCAACAGGAGATTGAGAATATATTCATAGCCATGGGCTATTCCATCGAAGATGGTCCGGAAATTGAAACAGATTATTATAATTTCGAAGCTTTAAATTTTCCCCCTTATCACCCTGCTCGAGATGACTGGGATACTCTTTATATAACGGATGACTTGCTTCTCCGCACTCACACCTCTCCTGTCCAAATACGAGCTATGGAAAAGCGGAAACCCCCCATCAGGATAATTACCCCTGGTAAAGTCTACCGGAGGGAAACACCCGATCCAACCCATCTTCCCATGTTCTACCAGGTTGAAGGGCTTGTTGTAGACAAGGGCATCACTTTTGCCCATTTAAAAGGAACGTTGGAGCATTTTCTCAAGACGCTTTTTTACGAAAAAATCAAAATAAGGTTTCGGCCGAGCTTCTTTCCTTTCACCGAGCCATCGGCTGAGATTGACATCGAATGCACTGTCTGTGGAGGCAAAAATGAAGAATGTCGAGTTTGCGGAGGGAGTGGATGGATAGAGATTTTAGGTTCTGGGATGGTGGACCCTCAGGTTTTAAAGAACGTCAACATCGACCCCGAGAAGTATTCTGGATTCGCTTTTGGCTTGGGAATAGACAGGACCGCCATGTCTGCTTTCCAGATACCTGACATGAGATTTTTTTATGAGAATGATTTAAGGTTCATAAGGCAGTTCACGTTAAAATGAGAATAAGTTTGAATTGGCTCAAGGATTATGTCGAGCTAGACCTTCCTCTTCCTCAACTGATCGAAAAGCTAAATATGATTGGATTAATGGTGGAGGATTGGGAAGAGAAAGGTTCAGATGTCATATTGGACATCGAGACCTACGCCAACCGTCCTGATACTCTCGGACATCTGGGAGTTGCCCGAGAATTAGCTGCAGCGCTTGAGCTGGGCATTAAGGAGCAGAAGTGGCCACTGACGGAGATTGAACAAAAGACTTCTGACCTTGCTGATGTCCGAATCTGGGATGTTGACCTTTGCCCTCGTTATAGCGGTATGGTTATCAAAGGCATACAGGTTGGTCCTTCCCCTGAATGGTTGAGGAAGAGGATTGAAGCTGTGGGCTTAAAGCCTATCAACAACGTTGTTGATGTGACCAATTATGTCCTCTTCGCAACTGCTCATCCTATTCATGCTTTTGATTTGGCCAAGATTTCTGGCAGAAAAATCATAATCAGGAAAGCAAAAGATGCAGAAGTACTAAGAAGTTTGGAAGGCAACGATATTTCTCTTAGCCCAGAGATGCTGGTGATTGCCGATGAGAAAAAGCCCATAGCCCTGGCCGGAATCATAGGCGGGGAGGAGTCCTCTGTTAAGGAGGGCACTCAGGATGTTTTTATAGAAAGTGCCTGTTTTGACCCAGTTTCTATCCGGAAAACCAGCAAGAAAACAGGGATTTCGACGGATGCTTCATACCGATTTGAGAGGGGAGCTGATATCTCTTTTCCCCCTCAGGCCGCCTTAATTGCAGCCTCTTTGCTGACTCAATTAGGAGGTAAAGCTTCTAAGGGCATTGCAGATGTCTATCCTGAACCTAGAAAGGAGAAAACAGTCGTCTTACGCCACCATCGTATTTCTGATCTCCTTGGGCTGGAGATTGATGAGGAATTTGCCGTGCGAACTCTCGCCAGCCTTGGCTTCCAGGCCGAAGTCCAACAAAGAGGGTTATGGCAGGTTAAAATTCCTCAATTCAGGGTCGATGTAGAAAGGGAAGCGGACCTTATTGAAGAGATTGCACGTTTTTATGGATATGATAAGATTCCTGCCTCTCTCCCGCCTCTCAGAGTGTTAGAACTCCCAGTGGATCAGAAAAGAGAGAGAATCAATAAATTTCGGCAGCTTCTTTTCCACAATGGTTTTGATGAGGTTCTCAATTACAGTTTTTCTGATCCTGAAAAGGAAGCCAGACTCCAAACCGGGCAAAAGGCCATAGAAATCAGAAATCCTGTTTCTTCAAAGGCGTCACTCCTCAGGACAACACTCCTGGGGGGATTGCTGGAGAACATTGTCTGGAACAAAAATAGAGGGGCCGAAGGTATTCATCTCTTTGAGATTGGAAACGTTTATTTTTGGCAAAATGAGACAAACCGAGAACAGTTAACGCTTGCCCTGGCAACAACAGGTCTAGTGGGCCCGGTCCAATGGCATAGAAAGAGCGAAGATACTGACTTTTTCCGCATTAAAGGAGCATTGGAATCTCTTATGACTTACTCAAGGTACGAACCTTTTTCCTTTAGGGAAGAAGACCATGCCTTCTTCGAGCAGGAGTATTCTCTTGCTATGATTTTCAAAGAGGAGATGGTTGGTTATTGTGGGTTGCTCAAAAAAAATCTTCTCGATTCCTACTCCTTGAAAGAACCCGTCTGGGCAGCTGAATTGAACCTGGCCCTGTTATTCGAGAAGCAACCTTATTCTTTCGAGTTCATTCCAGTGGATAGATTCCCCAGCATCACTCGAGATGTTTCTTTTATTGCTGGTCGAAGCGTGCTGTATCAAGATATAAAGGAAGTTGTGGAGAAGCTTGCCGTTCCGTACCTGATGGAGTTTGACCCTCATGACCGTTTTTCAGGATCTTCGATTCCAAACGGTAAAATCAGTTTATCTTTTCGTTTTGTTTTTCGCCATCCTCAGAGGACATTATTAGCTAAAGAAGTAGATACTCTTCTGGAGAAAGTTATTAATGCTTTAGTTACGAAATTCAAATTTCAATTAAGGGAAGGAGGGAAAATTGACAAGCGAATTAGAAAGGATTAAAATACTTGAAAGTAAGGTTACTCAAGTTGTTGATTATATAAATAAGCTTCTAAAAGAGAATGAGACGCTGAAGCAGCAGGTAAAAGAGTTGAAAACGGAGAAAAAGGATTTTGAGGATCAGGTAAAGAGAACAGAAAAACTTGATGAGGAGCTGAAGAGATACGCGCAGGATAGGAAGATCATGAAAGAAAAGATAGAGACAATATTAGCCCAGATAGACCAGGTTGGAATATGAGCGACAAAGTAATAGAGATCGAAATTTATGGACAAAAATACAGGATAAGAGTCAAAGGAGAAGAGGATGAAAAATATATAGGCCGTCTTACTTCTTATGTTGATCAAAAAATGCGTGAAGTTGCTGTTAAATCAAAATCTGTGGATTCATTAAAAATCTCGGTCCTGGCATCATTGAATATCGCCGACGAATATTTTTTATCTCGGAAAAAATTAGATCAACTGAATGAAGTTATCGGCCATATGGAGAGTAAAGTAGAAAGTTTGGAGGAATATCTTTTAAAAGATGAGAATACATACAAAAATATTGAGGAAGCCACTAAATAAAATTAGGATTAAAGCTCGAAAGTCCTTAGTTGAGCTGAGGGAGAGTCAAAGCCCTCAGAGAGGAAAATTCAGGCCTGTCATCTTCCCTGAAATTCTTCTCTTTTTTGGCGGGAAAGAGTACCGGTTCTTAAATTTTCGCTCCCTCGGGTTTCCTCTTTGTTTTCGAACTGAAAGAGAATTTCTTTTGTAACCCTCCTTGCTTTCATCTCCTTTGATTCAGCTAATGAGGAGGTGATCAAAGTGAATTTAGCTCCATTTATAATTGTTGGAGCCTGCGTTGTTTTGGTTGGATCCGTTATTTTTATCTTGATCAAAAAGACTTCTGGGGTAAAGTCTATATTTAAGGCCAGTCAGGAGGCCAAGGATATTAGAGAGGGAGCAAAGGAAGATGCAGATAAGATAAGGCGCGAAGCTTCTATAGAAGCCAAAGAGAAGCTTCTGAACCTCAAGGCTGATTTTGAGAGGCAGACTCACGATGGACGCAGAAAACTTAACGATATGGAAAGAAGGCTTGTGCAAAAAGAGGAAAATCTGGAGCGCAGGTTCCAGGGACTAGAAAGAAAAGAGAAGGAATTTTCAGCTAAAGAGCAGGGGCTTCACTCAAAAGAAAGGGAAATTACGGAAGAAAAGAATAAGTATGAAGAATTGGTCAAAAAAGAAGCGGAAGAGTTGGAAAGGATATCAGGGTTGACTCAGGAGGGAGCAAAAAACATATTGATGAATAAGATGGAGCAAGATGCCAAACTCGAGTCTGTTCAGGCAATCCGACGGATTGAAGAAGAGACCAAGGAGAAAAGCCATGTTCTTGCTTGCGAGATAATGAGTCAAGCTATACAGCACTCAGCGGCCGAACATGTGGTAGGAACAACGGTTTCTGTGGTTGACCTTCCTTCTGATGACATGAAAGGCCGAATCATCGGAAGAGAAGGGCGAAACATTCGTACCCTTGAAATGGCGACAAACGTTGATATCATAGTCGACGATACTCCTGGGGCTATCATTCTCTCAAGTTTCGACCCAATTCGTCGAGAGTTAGCTCGTCTGGCAATCGAAAAGCTGGTTATCGACGGAAGAATTCATCCTGCCCGTATTGAAGAGGTAGTGGAGACAGTAAGGGCAGAATTGGAAGAGAAAACCAAACAGGAAGGAGAATCCGTAGTCTTGGAGCTCAGGGTTCAGAATGTTCATCCTGAGCTCATTAAACTTCTGGGCAAGTTGAAATTCCGGACAAGCTATGGTCAGAATGTCCTCCAGCATTCCAAAGAAGTTGCCTATTTAGCAACTTTAATGGCTAAAGAGCTGGGGGTGGATTCAGACATTGCCTTAAGGGCAGGACTTCTCCATGACATAGGAAAGGCAGTGGATAAAGATATCGAAGGAACTCACACAGAGTTGAGTGTCGAACTTACCAAGAAATACGGAGAATCTGAAGCTGTCATCCAGGCCATTGCTTCCCATCATCGTGATATTGATTTTCCTTCCATAGAAGCGGTATTAGTCCAGGCGGCGGACACTCTTTCAGCAGCACGGCCTGGTGCACGCCGTGAGATTCTGGAGACCTACGTCAAGAGACTGGAGAAACTCGAAGAAATAGCCAATTCTTACGATGGAGTTTCTAAGTCCTTTGCTCTCCAGGCAGGTCGTGAGATAAGGATTATCGTAGAAAGTCATAAGATCTCTGATGAAAAGGCAACGGTAATAGCCAAGGAAATTGCCCAAAAAATAAAGGATGAGGTGGACTATCCAGGACAGATAAAAGTGACGGTTATACGCGAGACGAGAGCTGTGGAATATGCCCGATAAGATTAGCATTCTGTTTATAGGTGATGTAATCGGCCGTCCAGGGCGTAAAATATTGAAGAAATATTTGCGTCCTGTTGTCAAGAAATATTCTCCTTCTCTCATCATTGCCAACGGTGAAAATGCCGCAGGAGGATTGGGGATTACAGAGAAGGTGGCACAGGAGCTATTGAGCGAGATTGATGTTTTAACTTCAGGGAATCATATCTGGGATAAGAAGGAAGTGCTCGATTATCTGGATCAAGAGCCGAGGCTCCTTCGACCTGCTAATTATCCACCTAAAAACCCAGGAAAAGGGACATACGTCTTTGAGACAAGGGGGAAGGGAAAGATCGGCGTCCTGAATCTTCAAGGAAGAGTCTTTATGGAACCGATAGATTGTCCCTTCAGAACTGCTGATGAAGAACTCAAGAGCCTCAGAGCTTCTACTCCAGTAATAGTTGTTGATTTTCATGCTGAGGCAACTTCAGAAAAGCAGGCAATGGGCTGGTATCTGGACGGGAAAGTTTCAGCCGTCGTAGGAAGCCATACCCATGTTCCCACCGCTGATGAGAGAATCCTTCCCCAGGGAACGGCTTATATCACTGATGTTGGGATGGTCGGTGGCTACAATTCTGTAATCGGGATCCGCAGGGGCCAATCTGTAAAAAGATTCCTCACCGGCCGGCCTCAACGCTTTGAGCCAGAAAAGGAGGGAGTATTCTTCTCTGCTGTCTTTGTTGAGGTCGATCCAAAGACAGGGAAAGCTCTTTCCATCTGCAGAGAAATCATAACCGAGGAAGAAAGTGGAGATTAACAGCCTCGTAAAGCCAGACAAGATTTACGCTGTTTCTGAAGTTACGCGGATGATCAAACAGGAGCTGGAGAGTGCATTTCCTCTGTTGTGGGTGGAAGGGGAGATATCCAACTTCTACCGCCACCAATCAGGTCATCTATATTTCACGTTGAAAGACGAGCGAAGCCAGCTTCGCGCAGTCATGTTTCGCTCTATGGCCCAAAAAGTTCCTTTTGAGTTGGAGGATGGACTCCAGGTTGTCTCCCGGGGACAGGTTAATGTCTATGAACCCAGAGGGGAATACCAGCTTTTGGTTGAGGTGGTTGAGCCCAAGGGCAAAGGTGCGCTCCAATTGGCCTTTGAGCAGCTCAGGGAGAAGTTAAAGAAGGAAGGCCTCTTCGATGCCAAGTTTAAAAAGAAACTTCCGCTTCTTCCCAAAAAAGTCGGGATCGTCACTTCCCCGAGGGGAGCAGCCATAGTCGATATCCTCAGGACGATTGAGAGAAGGTTTGCCCGACTCCATATACTTATCTATCCCGTCAGAGTTCAGGGAGAGGGAGCAGCGGACGAGATTGTCGAAGGGATAGATTATTTGGGCCGTCTTCCCGATATCGATGCCATCATTGTCGGTCGAGGAGGAGGATCAATAGAAGATCTGTGGGCTTTCAACGAGGAAAAGGTTGCCCGGTCCATTTTTAGCTGTTCTGTTCCCGTGATATCAGCCGTCGGTCATGAGATTGATTTTACCATTGCTGACTTTGTGGCAGATATTCGGGCCTCGACTCCCTCTGTAGCGGCGGAGATTTTGATCGAGAAGGAACAGTCCTTTGAGGAACGAATCAAAAACTTGGAGAAAAGAATGATCCACTCTCAACAATATTTTCTCCAGGAGCAAAGACATCAGGTGTTTAGCCTCGCCCAACACAGAGCTTTTCAGAATATGAAAATAAAACTATTGAATCTCGAACAAAAGGTGGACGACCTGGAGACAAAAGCCTGGAACACCATCAGGGATATGCGGCAAAAGATTGCTGGGGATAAATCCGCGGCTTTCCTGATGGAAGAGAAGATGCGCGGCACGTTGAGAAGAATGCTCCAGCATTTCCAGGCTCAGTGGGAAAAGCTTTCTGCGCAGTTGCATAACCTGAGTCCCCTGAATATACTAAAAAAAGGCTATGCTCTCTGCTGGAGAGATGGCGGCCAGTATCTGATTCGCAAAATAGATGAGGTCAAAAAAGAGGAGGAATTGACAGTTTCCTTTTATAAGGGGGAATTCAACTGTCTGGTTAAAAAAATAGATGGAGCGAAGCTCATCGAATCCCGGCTTAGTAAAAAATGAAAAATAACTCCGGATTCAGAACTTTAAAAAAAAGGGGACAGGTCCCATTTTTATTTGAGAAAGAGAAAATGGAGGCAAAAATGAAAAAATGGGACCTGTCCCCATTTTATTGAAATCATGACAAAAAAAGGAGAAAAAATGGCTACCCTTAGCTTTGAGAAAGCCTTAGAAGACTTGGAAAAGATCGTGGAAAAATTAGAGAAAGGAGGGTTTTCTTTAAGTGAGTCACTGGCTCTTTTTGAGAAAGGAGTCAAGCTGGCAAGATTTTTAAGGGAAGAACTCGAGAAAGCTGAGAAGAAAGTCGAGATTCTCCTCAAGGATGAAAAAGGAGAGGTCAAAGAAAAGCCTTTTGAACTCGGGGAAGAAGAAGGTGCGCCTTCAAAAGAAGAAGAGGAGGAAGAAGAGGAGGAAGAAGAGGAGGAAGAATCGTCCGATTCTGGAAAAGATGAAGAATCGCCCGAGCCAGAAAAAGATGAAGACCTTCCCTTTTAAAAATGGGGACAAAAAATGGGGCCAGCCCCCGTTTTTAATGTGGCAGGCCCCGTTTTTAATGTCATTGACATATGCAGCGCTTTCATCCATGCGACGAGCGCACTAAATATTGTCATTGCGAGCCCTGAAAGGGCGAAGCAATCTCATGGGACATGTCATTGCGGGCATAATACTCAAAAAGTGGAGCTGACCATAACGGTAGTTATATTTAAATTAGCATCATAGAGAGATTTTTTTATGCAAAAGTTAAACATCTTTAACATTTGTGGCAAGAATGTCTTTAGATCGTCCATAGAAAAGCCTTTGATCTGCATTAATTTCAATATTTTATGTATCCAGCATGTTAAAGTGAATATATGATTATAGCTCCACTTTTTGAGTATTATGCCCATTGCGAGGAGCGCAGAAGATTCCTCACGTTGTTCTGAACAGGCTGCGCAATCTCATAGGAAAAAATTGTCATTGCGAGCCCTGAAAGGGCGAAGCAATCTCATGGGACATGTCATTGCGAGGAGCGAAGCGACGTGGCAATCTCAACCTTTCTTTAAGAGATTGCTTCGCTTTGCTCGCAATGACACAGGAACAGGAATGATTGCCACGCTTCCTTCGGTTGCCCGCAATGATATGTTATCGCTAACTTTGGGATGAGGGTTAAAGGACAATGAAAGTCGAAGAGAGCATCAGCCAGAAAAAGAAGGCCGTAGAGCGTGAGCTGGAAAGTATTCTTTCTCAGGAAAACTCCCTCCTTTTTCAGGCTATGAGACATGCTGTTTTCTCTGGAGGGAAGAGATTTAGACCTATGCTCGCTCTCTCTTCAGGGGAGTGTTTCGGAGCCTCCCCTGATTTGGTCCTGCCCTTTGCCTGCGCCTTGGAGTTAATCCATAATTATTCGCTTGTCCACGATGATCTGCCTTCGATGGACAATGATGATTTTCGCCGGGGCAAGCCTTCCTGCCATAAAGCCTACGGCGAGGATATTGCACTTCTGGCTGGTGATAGTCTTCTGACCATGGCTTTTGAAATCGCAGCTCAAGCTCCTCTGAGAAATAATCTCCAGATTAAAAGAGGACAGATCATCAAGGAAATTAGCCAGTTTGCGGGCGTAAGAGGGATGATCGGGGGACAGCTTATGGACATAACGCTTTCTCAAGACGCGTTGACAGAAGAAATCTTTCATGAGCTCATCCTTAAAAAAACAGGCTCGTTAATTATCGCCTCAGTCAAAACAGGTGCGATTCTGGGTGAGGCAGGAGATTCAGAGCTTGAAGCCGTTATCAAATACGGGAAGAATGTAGGCCTTGCTTTCCAAGTCAGGGATGATATTCTCGACTCAGGCCAAGATGCGCAAAAAGGCCGCCTTCCCCGACCCAACTATGTTTCTCTATTCGGGCTTAAAGACTCAGAACGCAGGCTGAAAGACTTTGTCGAGGCTGCAAAAAACGCACTGGATGAAGCTTCTTTGGAATCGGAGGAACTTCACTATCTAGCTGCAAGACTTTTAGAACTCGAGAAAAGGAGTGAAAATGAGCAGAATTCTTGATGGGATAGAAAGCCCGCACGATTTAAGAAAGCTCCCTGTTAAAGATCTCTCCAAAATCGCAGAAGAGATTAGAGGTCTAATCCTTGATGTTGTCTCCAAGCACGGAGGGCATCTTTCATCAAACTTGGGTGTGGTCGAGTTAGCTCTTGCTCTCCATTATGTCTTTGATACTCCTCGAGATAAGATTATCTGGGATGTGGGCCATCAATGCTATCCTCATAAGATTTTAACCGGGAGAAAAGAGAAGTTCTGGACTCTTCGTCAGTATCAGGGTCTGTGCGGATTTCCATCCCGGAGAGAAAGCGAATACGATGTTTACGATACAGGCCATGCCTCAACCGCCCTTTCTGCCGCACTGGGAATGTCTGTTGCCCGGGACAAAAAGAAAGAAAACCATAATGTTGTGGCGGTTGTGGGAGATGGGAGTTTGACAGGAGGTGTAGCCTGGGAGGCCTTAAACCAGATCGGGCATTTAAGAGAAAAGTTAATTATCGTTCTCAATTATAATGAAATGTCCATTTCTCATAATGTGGGAGCCATGTCCAAGTATCTCTCCTACATTGTTTCCGGGCAGCATTACCTGAAAATAAAAGACCTTGCGAAATCTATCCTGGGAATTATCCCTGCTGTGGGTAAGCCCATGATTAAGGTAGCCGGGGCAGTGGAAGAAGCAATTAAAAAGATGGTTTTCCCTGGCTTGGTTTTTGAAGAACTGGGAGTGAGGTACATCGGTCCAGTCCAGGGGCACAACCTTAGATCTTTAATCGAGGTTTTTGAAAATGCTAAAGATTATGACGGGCCTGTGCTCATTCATTGTGTCACTCAGAAAGGAAAAGGGTATTCTCCAGCGATGTCCAATCCAGAAGGCTTCCACAGCGTAAGCCCTTTTGATATCCAGACAGGAGAAACTTTAAACAAGGATAAGAGACCAAGCTTTTCTTCTGTTTTTGGGCAGACTGCGGTGAAAATAGCCAAAGAAGATGAGAAAGTTGTGGCTATTACGGCTGCTATGCCTGATGGAACAGGCTTGAGGCCTTTTGCCGATCATTTTCCTGATCGATTTTTTGACGTCGGTATTGCCGAGCAGCATGCTGTTGATTTTGCCTCGGGTTTAGCCCTCAGCGGCTTCAAGCCCGTGGTGGCTATCTACTCCACTTTCCTTCAAAGGGCTTATGACCAGCTTTACCATGATGTTTGTTTGATGGATATCCCTATCTTGTTTGCCCTTGATAGAGCAGGTATTGTGCCCGATGATGGTCCCACCCATCAGGGTATTAATGATATCATCTACTTGAGACATTTACCCAACATGATCGTCATGGCGCCCAAGGACGAGAATGAATTGCAGCACATGATAAAATCCGCTCTTTCTTATTCGCACCCTGCGGCTGTTCGTTATCCCAAAGGAAAAGCGCTGGGTGTTCCATTAGATGAAGATTTCAAAGAAATTCCCCTTGGCCAGAGTGAGGTCCTTAAGGACGGGGAGGATTTACTAATAGCCTATGGCAGCATGGTTTACCCTGCTCTGGAGGCAGCTCGGAGGCTGGAGCAGGAAGGGATAAGCCTGGCTGTTGTGAATGCCAGGTTCGCTAAGCCTCTTGATGAGGAGACGATCCTTCGTTTCGCTAAAAAGGCAAGAGTGATTATCACCGCAGAGGAAGGTGTTACAGCCGGCGGGTTTGGAAGTGCTGTTCGAGAGCTCTTAGACAGGGAGAAGAGGTTCGATATCAGATTCAAGATCATAGGGCTCCCTCTGGAGATCTACGCACTGGGCAAGGTTGATCAGATAAAAAAGGAATGCCTTCTGGATGAGGAAGGCCTCTTCAATCAAATCCGGGATTTCTATAAATAATGTCCTTAATGTAGGGATTCGATGCATCAAATTCTATAAAATGTAAGGGCCTGATTCTTTGCAGGAGCCTGATTCTTTGTTGTGATTTGATTTATTGTAGGGGCTTGATTCATCAAGCCCACCATTTGTTTTTTATAAAAATGGTTACAAGAATGGGGAAGGTACCCTTTTCAACCTTCAAATCCTCAAGAGCAAGATAGGGAGACTATCCTCTTTTGAGGAGAGACTTTTTCTTGATGAAAAAGGAAAGAGCAGATAAGATTGTTGCAGGCCGTGGTTTGGCTGAAAGCTGCCAGAAGGCTCAGGCTTTGATCATGGCAGGATTAGTTTTTTCAGAAGGGCAGAGGATCGAAAAACCGGGTCAGATGATAGGCACAGACCAGGAAATTTCGCTTAAAGAGAAAATGCCCTATGTAAGCCGCGGGGGGCTAAAACTTAAAGAAGCACTGGAGGCATTTCAAATACCCATCCAAGGGAAGGTTGCAGCAGATTTAGGAGCCTCCACAGGAGGCTTTATTGATTGCCTACTCCAGAAAGGGGCAAAAAGGATTTATGCCGTGGATGTGGATATACGCCAGATAGACTGGCACTTAAGAGAGGATCCGCGGGTTATTTGTATACAGAAAAATGCACGCTATTTAAAAAAAGATGATTTCGGAGATGCTCTGGATATCGTCACCACAGACTTATCCTTTATTTCTGTGCTTAAAGTCTTGCCTGCCGTGAAAGAATTCCTGGGCGGCGGCAGGCTCCTTTCTCTTATCAAACCTCAATTTGAGGTAGAAAAAGGTCAAGTGGGAAATAAAGGAGTAGTCAGGAACCCGGCTTTGCATGAAGATGTCTTAGACAGGATCATCGAAGAAGCGAGTAAAATGGGATTTGCCCTGAGAGGTTTAATCAAATCCTCTCATCGAGGCCAGAAAGGAAACCGAGAGTTTTTTATCTTCTGGTCTTTAGAGGAGGAGTCTTTAGGCCGGGGCGAAGTTCAGAGATTGATCAAGGAGGCGGTCTGGAATGAAAAAAATTAAACGAGTGGGCCTTATTATAAAACCTCATGCTCCTCGCATTGAAAAAATTTTAAAAGAGCTCCTCCATTACTTTGAAGAGAAAGGAATAGAGTGTCTCTTGGAGGGCGCGGCCGCGCAAAAACTTAAAAGAGGCGAGGGAATACCGAGAGAGAAGCTCCCGGGGAAAGTTGAATTAGTGGTTGTTCTGGGAGGAGATGGCACTCTGCTCAGCATTGCCCATTTGGCAGCCCAGAGGGATGTTCCAGTTTTGGGGATCAATATGGGGGATCTAGGCTTTTTAACAGAAGTACCCGTCGATGAGATGTACTTAACCCTGGATACTTTTTTAGGGGGAGATGAGAAGATTGTGAGCCCCAGGGGAATGCTTGAGACCAAAACTAAAAATAATGTCTATTATTGTCTGAATGATGTAGTCATAAACAAGGGAGCATTAGCCCGGATGATTCAGTGCAAGATCTGGATTAATGAGAAAGAAGTTACAACTTTTAGATCTGATGGCCTTATTATTTCGACTCCCACAGGCTCTACAGCCTATTCTCTGTCTGCTGGAGGTCCAATCATCCAGCCTTATATTCCAGCCATTATCATTGCTCCTATCTGCCCTCACACCTTATCTTTCCGGCCTATGGTCATTTCCTCCTCATCCATGATTAAAATTCGCCTCCTTACTGAAGGAGAAGAAGTCTACCTCACCCTTGATGGACAGCGTGGAAACCCGCTGGTGAAGAATGATGAGGTGGAAATCATGCGCAGCGATTTCGAACTCCGCCTGATTTCTTCTCCTAAAAGGAACTACTTCGATCTTTTGCAGGAGAAATTAGGCTGGGCAGAAAGATAAACGGGGTCAGACCTATTTGACATTTTGAGAGTAGAGAATTAATATTATTTTTCATGAGCCATAAGCCTCGAGTGATTTATGTTTCGCCTGAATTCTCCCCCCTTGCTAAGTCAGGCGAACTGGCTGATGTAGCCGCCACTTTGCCCAAGTATCTCTCTTCTTTGGGGATAGAGATTTCCATCTTCATGCCCAAATACAGAAATCCTGAGATTGAATCCTTTCCCAAGGAACTGGTTATGAGAGACCTTATGGTTCCTGTTGGAGGAGAAAAGGTCAAGGCCTGTGTTTATAAGGGTGAGCTGGGGAAGCACGATATTTACTTTTTTGATAATCCCAAATATTTCTGGAGAGACTACATCTATGGTACAGGCAAAGGAGAATATCTGGATAACGATGAAAGGTTTATTTTCTTCAATCGTGGAGTGCTTGAGTTCTTGCTCAAGGCGAAAATGCATGTCGATATTATCCACTGCAACAACTGGCCCACAGCTCTTATTCCGGTTTTCCTGCGAACACATTATTCAAAGAAAAGCCAGTTCAAAAATATCGCTACGGTTTTTACTCTCCATAATGTTGCCTATCAGGGGGAGTTCCCTCCTGAAACTCTTGCTTTAACAGGCTTGAACTGGAATTATTTTAATCCCAAGCAGTTGTCCTTTAACGGAAAGTTCAACTTTCTTAAAGCGGGGGTGATTTTCTCAGATGTGCTCAACACGGTTAGCTCGGCTTACAAAAGAGAAATCCAGACAGAAAAGCACGGTTTTGGTCTGCATAAAATATTGAATAACCGAAGAGATGTCTTTTTTAGCATCCGTAATGGTTTAGATTATGAAATGTGGAACCCGGAAACAGATCCATATATTTTCGCCAATTATTCTCTCTCTGACCTTAAACCCAAGAAAGAATGCAAACGTGACCTGATCAAAGAGCTTGGTCTTTCCCTATCAGTCAAGACTCCCTTGATAGGTATGGTCTCTTACCTGAGTTCCCAAAAGGGCTTTGATATATTGCTGCCGACTGTGGATAAGCTTATGAAAATGGATGTGGGACTTGTCATTCTCGGAAAAGGACATGAAGAATACGAGAATCGATTTTTAGACATGAAGAAAAAGTATCCGCAGAAAATAGCATTAGAATTTGAGATGAACCCTGGTTTGGCCCATAAAGTTGTTGCTGGTGCGGATATTTTTCTCATCCCTTCCCTTTACGAACCGTGTGGTTTGAATCAGTTACGCAGCTTCAGGTATGGTACTGTGCCTGTTGTGAGGGCAACCGGAGGTTTAGGGGAAACCGTAAAACCTTTCAGCCTTAAAACTTTGAGGGGAAATGGTTTTGTCTTTAAAGAATATTCACCGCAGGCCTTGCTTTCTACCATAAAGCAGGCTTTAAGCTGTTATAAAAAACCAGATCACTGGCAGAAAATTATGAAAGCAGGTCTTCGTGAGAATTTTTCCTGGGACACTGCAGCCAGAAAGTATGTAAGACTCTACCAGAATGCTCTGAAGATAAAGAGAGGAGGTTAAATTGGCAGGAGACATCTTGGATATTTCCGATGATACTTTTGAAGAGGAAGTTCTCAAAAGTGAACTTCCGGTGCTTGTGGATTTCTGGGCCGTTTGGTGCGCCCCTTGTCATATGGTTGTTCCCACCTTGGAGCATTTAGTTCAAAACTACAAGGAAAAGTTGAAGGTCTTCCAACTTAATCTTGATGAGAACATGAAAATCTCTGCTAAATATGGCATAAGAAGCATCCCCACGCTCCTTCTTTTCAAGGGAGGGGAATTGAAAGAGACGATAGTAGGCGCGCTTCCCCAGGATAAGATTATAGATGTCATATCTAAACACCTATGAAGGAAACTTTAGATGTTGTCATCATAGGAGCCGGTCCGGCAGGCCTCGCCGGAGCTGTTTACACGGGCCGGGCTAGACTTAACACCCTCATTCTTGAAAAGGGTATGCCCGGGGGGCAAATCCTCCTCACCGATTTTGTCGAGAATTACCCTGGCTTTCCGGAGGGAGTCGTTCCTTTTGAGTTGATGGAAAATTTTCGCAAGCACGCCGAAAAATTTGGGGCAAAAATAGAAACGGATGAAGTCAAAAAAATTCAAAAGCAGGGTGACCTCTGGCAGGTCTTCGGGGTAAAGGGAGAATATCCAGCGCGGGCCGTTATTATTGCTACAGGTTCGGTCTACCGCAAGTTGGGAGTCCCAGGCGAGACGAAGCTAACAGGTAGGGGAGTGTCCTACTGTGCAACCTGTGACGGAGCTTTCTTCAAGGACAAAGACATAGCGGTTGTCGGTGGAGGGGATAATGCTCTTACAGAAGCACTCTTCTTGACGAAGTTTTGCCGCATGGTGAAAGTCATCCACCGCCGGGATCAATTTCGTGCCGTAAAGATACTCCAGGAAAGGATTTTCGCTAATGACAAGACTGAAGTTCTGTGGGATTCTGTTGTCGAGGAGATTTCAGGAGAGGACAGGGTCGAATCCATAACCATAAAAAATGTCAAAGATAACAAGACTTCCAAGCTAAAGCTTGATGGGCTTTTTGTCTCTATCGGAATGGATCCAAATAGCGAGTTTGTGAAAGGGCTGGTGGATTTGGATGAATGGGGGGAAATCAAGGTCAGTCAGAATATGTCTACGTCTCAGCCCGGAATATTTGCTGCTGGAGATGTTACCGATGCCTGTCCTGAACAGATGGCAACAGCGGTAGGGACAGGTGTAGTTGCTGCCCTGGCCGTGGACGAATATCTGAGTAAATAAAAATGGGGCCAGGCCCCATTTTTCCATCCAGGGCAAATAAAAAGGAATTGTCCTAAAGTTGCTTGAGGCTATGTCATTGCGAGCTACCGAAGGGAGCGTGGCAATCTCATAGAAAGTGTCATTGCGATCGAAGCGAAGCAATCTCATAAAAATGAGTTATTTATTCCTATGAGATTGCTTCGTCCTTTCAGGGTTCGCAATGACACACGAGGGACCTTTCTCAGTTCCTCGCAATGACATAAAGGAATGAACAATCCGTATTTTTATATCAAGCAACTTTGGGACAGTGCCAAAAAATAGATGTTTTTCAGATATGATGAAAAGGATGTGGTTAAGAGCTTGCCTTTGCCTACATGCAGGGCAGGTTAAGGCTTAAATATTTGTTTAACTGATGGGAACAGCTTAATATCAGTATGCGGCAGGAATAATGCGCCTGTAAATTGGTTCATGTAGTTAGGTTCTGTATTCAATTCTATATAAGTCATTTTTTGAGCCACCTCATCGGCTAAATCTTTGTTTTTATCAGAGAGAAGAATGAGGTAAGCGCCGATAAGAGAGCTATTTCCCAGATAGTGAAACCTGTCGCGATCAAGATCAGGCAAAAGACCGATGCGGACCGCATTCTCAACATTCAAATGCTGGCCGAATCCGCCGGCAATGTAGAGTGAATCTATTTCTTTGAAGCTCAGGCCGACATTTTTTAACAAAAGAGAACACGCCGAAAACACAGCACCTTTGGTCCGGATAAGATTTGAGATGTCATTTTCGGTGATAATCAGATCTTTCCCCCAAAAACTTTTTTTGCCTTCTTCGATGAGAAAGCCCTTCCCTTCTTCAGTCTCGACAATTTTCCTACTTGCTTTTTTCTCGTTATATTTTCCATGGCGGTCAATATATCCATGGATGAATAGCTCAGCCAGAAGGTCAACCAGTCCCGAGCCGCAGATACCTTTGGGCTTTGTGCCGCCGATGACTTTATATTCGAGCTTGCCGCTGTCCAGCATTTTTATTTCTTCAATTGCCCCTTCCGAAGCAGGCATCCCGCATTTTATTCCGCTGCCTTCAAATGCAGGCCCAGCAGAGCAGGCGCAGGTCACAAGCCAGTCTTTATTGCCTACGACAAGTTCGCCGTTGGTCCCAGCATCGATGAACAAGGAGATTTTTTTTGAGTTCCGGAGCAGAGGCGTACAAAGCACCCCTGCCGTGATGTCGCCGCCTACATAGCTGCCTACAGCAGGGGAACAGTGAATTCTTCCTTCATGGTTCATTTTTACACCCAGGTGCCTGGATAAGATAGTAGGAACCTCGTTAAAGGTAGGGACATAGGGCTCCTCCCTGATATAGCGTGGCTCAAGATTCAGAAGGAGATGGAACATAGTCGTATTCCCGGAAAGAGAAGCGTAATAGATGTCTGAGGGAGAAATTTGAGCTGATCGTGAAGCTTTTTCAATAAGATTGTTGACCGTTAAAATAATAAGCTCGTGGAGTTTTCTCAGCCCCTCAGGCTTTTGGGCATAGTTTATACGTGAAATAATATCCTCGCCACCTTTTATCTGTTGGTTTAAACTTGAAACAGTACTTTCGATTTTTCCACTCCCAAGATTGACCAGATGCAAAGCTACAGTCGTAGTTCCGATGTCACAGGCAACACCATAAAGCTTTTGTTTCTCAGATTGGGGGACAACATCTATGACTGTCGCCTCATTCCCTGATGTGAATAGAATGACGCTTATCTTCCCTTGATCTTTGCGGACAGAATGAGCCAATTTTTTTAAGACGGAATATTCACAGTTTAGCTTTTTTATAGAGAGCTTTTTTTGTAACTTGCGCTCGATTCTTTTTAAGTCACTGTAGTTATCTTCAAGAGTTGGAGGAGGAAGATCCAGCTCGATTTTTTTTAGAGGGGGATCAATTTCATATAATCCGGAAATGCTATTTTTCTGCTCTTTAAAAAATTTCGAATCAACGATACTCTTAATGGCCAGTTCACGGAATTGGGGAAGCTGGGCGGTGATATCATCAGTAACTTCTGTTTGGCAAGATAAAGAGAAACCCTGAGAAGCAAGCTTATCTGATAGGGCAGCCGATTGTTTGCTACGGTAGGAGCCACTAATAATTTGAACAACACAATCGCCACATGTCCCTTTCCCTCCGCAGGTTGTTTTCAGAGGTAGATCGGCTGTTTTAACTGCATCAAGAAGGCTTGTTCCAGATGAGACTTTAATGCTCACATCAAAAGGCAATAATTTCACATTGAATTCTGTCTTTCTTATCTTAGTTTTATTCTTGTTCATTTTATTTTCTGCTGTCTGCTCCCGTTTTCTGTTGCCTGTTTTGTTCTCCGTTATTTATATAGATCTAATATATACCGAAGAGTTTATGTTAGCTTGACACTCTTCACAAATGAGGGGATATCAGAGGCTTCCTGGCAGCCCACGATAACTTCCCATCCGGGAAGATGCTCCTCTAAATCACCGCTAATCTGGGCGACAAGCCCGGGAATCACAATTTTTCGTGTTTTAACCTGCTCTTCCAATTTAATATCTTTAATAAACTTGGCGATAGTTTCGCCCCCAAACTTGCCCGCAGCCCAGGCTGTGAGAACGGATTGGCCTTCAGCCTCGGCTACTACCAGATGGGCTGAAATCCCTGAGTTTTCAATCTCTCCAGAGACCATAAAATATGTCAAGGAGAAATTGGTAGTAACAAAAACAGGCGATTCAGGTGTGGGCTCTCCTATGGGATAAACTTTGGGGTCGACCTGAATCGGCTTCTGAGGATCGGTATAGATATTCTGGCGGAGGGTCAGAAGAGTGTAAAGCATGGCTTTATTGTACTCAGGGAGAACGATGATAGAACCATATTTACAAAGCAGCGTGGAAGCTTTAGCCAGTAAATCGAATTCATTCTCTGCCTGAAGATGGGTGAAAAGAGGATATCCGAAGGGTTTAAAGTGTTTCTTTAGCGCACTGCGCCTCAGGATTGTGTTATCCTGCAATTGATGACCGATATTCCGGGACTCGAGATTTAGAATCAAGTTATTCATTCCAGAGTTTCTTGCTCGCTCTGCCTGCTTCTCTAAATCACTGAATGACAGTCCGGTCAGTATGAGATTGACATTATTGTCTTTGGCCAGCACGATGTCATTGTCTTGAAGCTCTTTTTTCAGAAGGACTGCAGGGCGATCATCTTTTAAAATTTCAATTCCTTCCCTTAAAAGCTCCTCATCTGGACAATCCAGTATGATTCCTTTGTTTGAATTTTCTTTAACAAGCTTTATCGTTCGTAAAAAATCTTCTTTGTCTTTAGAATCATGGGAGATAAAAAATAAATCTGTTTGGAGTTCTTCACCCACCCGCTCGACGGCATAATCTTCTATCTCTTTTATTTTCGCGAGAAGCTTTTCTTCTCCCTCAGAAGTTCGAATCTCAATAGCAATTCCTGTCTGGTGGAAGAATGTTTTTTCGTGGCGGAACATAACGGTTTCATTCCCTACTTCCAGGGAATGTGCGCCTCCTATTTTTACCAGGCGAATAGGCGGTTCGCTTGCCGCCCCAAGCGTTGCTTTTGCTTCTTCGGAAGCATGGGGACACTCGCTTAATTTGGCTTTTTTCTGAGCCAGTTTCATGGCAAAAGCCATGCAGGTTGGGACGTCACAATCACCGCAATTGGTTCGAGGCAGGAGCTTGAATATATCTAATCCGGATAAGGCCATGATTACTCTCTCTTTTTCGATTCGTACATCTCTGCAATCTTCTTTTTAACGACTTCAACAGCCTGGGGATGATACATTATCAGTAATTCTGCCCCTGTGACTAAAAGACTCATTGCCGTAGCGATTTCCCAGTAGGCAGCTCTCTGCTCCAGGTTTCCCCAGTCAGGATAATCCTGCTCTGAAGCCCGGGTTTCTTTGACGTGGAAGCTTTCATGCCCGGGATTTATGAGCATTGGAAAGGCAAGCATTTTGTCTCCTGCCAAGCCGTCGTTTCGAATTCTCTCCATGATAGAGTAAGTATACTCCAGTCCGTATCCCAGAGTTCCTGTTAAAGGGTCCATCACGATTCTCTCCGGGGGC
>Ga0307379_10000575_pt1 | contig 61467 bp, 70 predicted proteins | sample UN2MG_FD_202237 | JGI IMG/M metagenome (GOLD analysis project Ga0307379, IMG submission 202237) | Soil microbial communities from Risofladan, Vaasa, Finland - UN-2 | ecosystem: Environmental > Terrestrial > Soil > Coastal area > Acid sulfate soil | place: Finland: Risofladan, Vaasa | collected... | reverse complement strand
GAAAGAAAGGCCGGACATAAACATATACCTGTCAACAAAAGTTTTAAAGATCTTAAAAACCGGGGACGGATTAAAAGTTATAACAAACAGGGGTGAGTTTGAATCATCTGCTGTGGTCGTAACTGCAGGCAGCCATAGCCTCAAGCTCGCAAAATCACTTGGATATGGTAAAAACCTCTCTATCCTGTCAATGTCAGGAAGTTTTTATACCGGACCTAAAGTCCTGAACGGGAAGGTCTATACCATGCAGGTAGCCAAGCTGCCATTTGCGGCTGTTCATGGCGATCCGGAAGTAAATAATGAAAACATAACACGTTTTGGTCCGACAGCAAAGCCTATCTTTTTCCTTGAGAGGTATAATTTCTCAACATTCTTTGAATACTGGCAGACATTTGGTTTCTCAATAAAACCGATCTTAAGCATATTGAAGATATCCACTGATAAGGTAATATTCAATTATCTCCTTAAGAATGTCATTTACGATATTCCTGCAATAGGGAAACGCTCTTTCCTGAAAGAAATAAGGAAGATTGTTCCTGCTATTCGGCTCAATGAGATTAAATTCGCAAAAAAGATCGGCGGAACAAGGCCACAGATAATAAACAATACGACCAGGAAGCTTGAGATGGGAGAAGCCAAAATTGTCGGCGATAAGATCATTTTCAACATTACTCCATCTCCGGGTGCCTCGACATGCCTGGGGAACGCTTTTGATGATACGATTAAGCTCATGGACTTTCTTGATAATAAATTCACTTTTAATAAGGAGAAATTTGAACGCGACCTTGTTAATGAGACTTTTAAGAATTCAGAAATGGTAAAGGAAAAAACCCAGATCTCCGAAAGCAAATAATCAGGTCTTTAGATAACTGTCTGTCTGATAAATGATTAATTAAACTAACGTTATGATTGTTGATCCTGAAGTCATAAGATTATTTTATAAGGAGCTGGCTCATAAAGTTTCATTAACAAAGAAACGGATCGGCCGGCCACTGACACTTACCGAAAAAGTACTTTACAGTCATCTTTTCGATTTTAATACCCTGACTGCATTTATGCGAGGGGCAGAATATGTTGAATTCAGACCTGACCGGGTAGCGATGCAGGATGCAACTGCACAAATGGCTCTCCTGCAATTTATCCTTGCAGGCAGGGAAAATTCTGCCATTCCCGCGTCAGTACACTGCGACCACCTGATTATGGCTAAATCGGGAGCTGCCAGCGATCTTGGAAAAGCAATTCAGTCCAACACAGAGGTTTACGAATTCCTAAGCTCTGTCTGCAGTAAATACGATATCGATTTCTGGGAACCGGGTTCCGGAATTATCCACCAGATAATCCTTGAAAACTATGCCTTCCCCGGCGGGATGATGATTGGAACCGATTCCCATACAGTAAATGCCGGAGGGCTGGGGATGATAGCTGTTGGAGTTGGCGGTGCCGATGCTGTCGATGTAATGGCAGGAATGGGATGGGAGCTAAAGTTTCCGAAATTGATCGGAATAAGGCTTACCGGCAGGTTAAATGGCTGGACATCCGCCAAGGATATAATTTTAAAGGTTGCAGGTGAGCTCACTGTCAAAGGCGGAACAGACTCAGTAATTGAATATTTTGGCGAAGGGGCAAGATCTCTTTCATGTACCGGTAAGGCTACAATTTGCAATATGGGGGCTGAAGTTGGAGCTACATGCTCAATATTTGGGTATGATGATGCAATGGCTAAATATTTGTCGGCCACAGGGAGAGATGCTGTAGCTAATGTTGCCGATTCATTCAAAGCGGATCTGACAGGTGATCCTGAAGTTTATGCTGATCCTGCAGGATATTTTGACCAGTTGATCGAGATCAACCTCTCTGAACTGGAACCTTATATAAATGGTCCGTTTACTCCTGATATTGCAACACCTATCTCAAAAATGAAAGAGGCAGTTGAAAAGAACAACTGGCCGCGGAAAATAGAAGTGGGACTCATCGGATCGTGTACCAACTCTTCATATGAAGACATATCAAGAGCTGCTTCAGTCACCAGAGATGCTGTCGATAAAAAGCTGGTCATTAAATCTGAGTTCACAGTGACTCCCGGATCCGAACTGATAAGAGCAATCGCCGAAAAAGACGGATATCTCGGCATTTTTGAGAAGATTGGCGGGAAGATATTCGCTAATGCCTGCGGCCCATGCATAGGTCAATGGGATCGTGAAGGGTCTGATAAGAAGGAAGTTAACACCGTCATACATTCTTTTAACAGGAATTTTGCGAAGCGCACTGATGGCAATCCCAATACTCATGCATTTGTAGCCTCTCCTGAAATTGTTACCGCTCTTGCTATTGCCGGCGATCTGACATTTAATCCATTAACTGATACCTTGACCAATATCCACGGACAAAATGTAAAGCTTGACGAACCTGCAGGATTTGAACTTCCGGCCGGAGGATTTGGCCATAATGTCCGCCCTGTTCAGAAACCATCAAAGGATAAAAAAGGAGTCGAAATAAAAATTAATCCAGGTTCCGACAGGCTGCAGGCTCTTACGCCTTTCCAGAGGCTGATTGAGAAAGACTTTACGGGGCTGAATCTGCTTATAAGAGTAAAAGGGAAATGCACCACTGATCATATTTCAATGGCAGGCTTCTGGCTTAAATACAGGGGTCATCTGGAAAATATTTCAGATAATTATATGATTGGAGCCGCCAATTACTTTAACAGTGAAACAAATAATATACTGAACCTTTTGACCGGCAAATATGAGCCTGTTCCGGATGTTGCACGGTATTATAAAGGAGAGGGCATCGGATCTTTCGTAGTTGGTGAGGAAAATTTTGGAGAAGGTTCATCGAGGGAACATGCAGCTATGGAACCAAGGTTTCTGAATGTAAGAGTTGTACTGGTCAAATCGTTTGCCCGCATCCATGAAACCAACCTTAAGAAGCAGGGTGTTCTGGCTCTGACATTTTCTGACAGGGATGATTACAATAAAATAAGGGAGGATGACAGAGCAGATATTACCGGATTGAATAAATTTTTACCGGGGAAACAATTAAAGGTAGTCATTCACCACTCTGACGGAACCGATGAAACAATTCTTGCAGGCCATTCATATAATGAGTCACAGATCGAATGGTTCAGGGCAGGAAGTGCGCTTAACCTGATCAGAGAGAAAAGTCATGGTAAAGTTTAATTTCTTAATAGAGAGGTAGTTGCTTTCTTTATAATATAGACAAATAAGAATGAGAGGCGATAAGATCAGAATCAGAAACGGGAAGCTTGAAGTGCCTGATTTTCCTGTAATACCATTTATCGAAGGTGATGGTACAGGACGTGATATCTGGAAAGCATCTGTCAGGATATTTGATGCGTCAGTTGAAAATGTTTATAAAGGCAGGAAGCAGATTGTCTGGAAAGAGGTGCTGGCCGGAGAGAAATCATTCAACAATTCAGGAAACTGGATGCCCGATGAGACCCTGACAGCATTCAGGGAATATCTGGTGGGAATAAAGGGACCGCTCACGACACCTGTTGGGGAAGGTATGCGTTCTCTTAATGTAGCTCTCCGTCAGGAGCTCGATCTGTACACATGCTACAGACCTGTGAGATATTTCAGCGGCGTTCCAAGTCCTGTAAAAAATCCTGAAAAAGTCAACATGCATATTTTCAGGGAAAACACTGAGGATATTTATGCCGGTATAGAATTTATGAATGGTACTCCTGAAGTTGAAAAAATGAAGAAATTCCTTATTCAGGAGATGGATATTAAAAAGATCAGGTTTCCCGCGACTTCATCAATTGGCATAAAGCCGGTATCTGTTGAGGGAACGGAAAGGCTTGTACGTCAGGCAATTAAATTTGCCATTGACAAAAACCTGCCATCTGTTACCCTGGTCCATAAGGGCAATATCATGAAATTTACCGAAGGAGCTTTTATGAGATGGGGATATGCTCTTGCTGAAAGGGAATTTGGCGATAAAGTATTTACCTGGAATCAGCACAAGCTTATTGCCAGGAAGGAGGGAGACAATGCAGCAGAAAAGGCATTAAAACAAGCCGAAGCCGCTGGTATGTTAATAATAAAAGATGTGATTGCCGATGCATTTCTGCAGCAAATACTTACCAGGCCTTCTGAATACTCTGTAATTGCCACCCTCAATCTTAACGGCGACTATATTTCCGATGCACTGGCTGCAATTGTTGGCGGTATCGGTATTGCACCCGGAGCAAACATCAATTTTGAAACAGGTCATGCAATTTTTGAAGCTACACATGGAACGGCACCAAAATATGCTGATCAGGACAAAGTCAATCCGGGATCAGTAATCCTCTCAGGTGCATTGATGTTCGAATATATTGGCTGGAAAGACGTTGCGGAAAGAATATATACCGGTCTTGAAAAAGCAATTCAAAATAAAATGGTTACATACGATTTCCACCGGTTGATGGATCAGGCCACACTTTTAAAAACATCTGAATTTGCGGATGCAATAATTTCAAATTTATAAACCCATACACAAAAACTTCATAGCATGAATATGATCAACGACAAATTGTTTGAGAAGCTTCAGTCATCGGTAAGAGAATCTTGCCAGATCGAAAGTGATCTGTTTGAAAAATACGATGTTAAGCGTGGTCTGCGTAACTCAGATGGAACAGGTGTACTTGTAGGACTTACAAAGATAGGGGAAGTAGTCGGTTATAAGAAGGAGGGTGATAAAGTCCTGGCCATACCGGGCAGATTGATGTACCGGGGCATAGATATTGAAGATATAGTGGCCGGATTCCAGAAAGACAAGAGACACGGATTTGACGAAACTGTCTTTCTCCTGCTGACAGGTCATCTGCCAGGAAGTGAAGATTTGAAAGATTTCTCTGAACATATGGCATCACTTCGTTCCCTGCCTGATGATTTCACGAAAGATATGATACTTTCAATGAAAGGTAAGGATGTGCTTAATATACTTGCACGATCTGTGCTGGGCTTATATACTCTTGATGAAAATCCGGATAGTATAACCCTCGATAACATGATAAAGCAGTCGCTGAATCTTATTGCAAAGTTTTCCACCATCGTTGCATATTCATATCAGGCGCTAAGACACCTTTACAAGGGGAAGACACTTTCAATCCGTCACCCGCAGCCCAACCTTACCACTGCTGAAAACTTTCTTTATCTGATCAAGGGGGATAGTAGCGGCTTCTCAAAGCTTGAGGCTGATCTGCTTGACCTGTTGCTGGTCCTTCATGCGGAACATGGTGGTGGTAATAACTCAACCTTTACCATGAGAGTGACCAGTTCTTCTGAGACTGATATATATTCCTCAATTACTTCAGCCATTGGATCATTGAAAGGGCCATTACATGGAGGAGCAAATGTAAGGGTTCTGGAAATGATGGAAAACATGAAAATGCATGTTAAAAGCTGGACCGATGAGGAAGAGGTAAAAGCTCATCTCCTCAGGATCCTGAATAAAAAAGCAAATGATTATTCAGGCAAGATCTATGGTATTGGACATGCTGTATATACAATCTCCGATCCCAGGGCAGCAATTTTAAAAGCAAAAGCCAGAGAGCTTGCTATCGAAAAAGGACGGCTTGCTGAGTTTGAATTGTATGAAATGGTGGAGAGGCTGACACCTGAAGTCTTCAGAGTGTTTAAAGGTGAGAAATCAACAAAAGTAGTTTGTATTAATGTCGACTTTTATTCAGGGTTTGTTTATTCAATGCTTGATATCTCAAAGGAACTTTATACTCCTCTTTTTGCTATCGGAAGGGTCTCAGGATGGTGTACACACCGTATCGAGGAACTGACCTTTTCTGCAAAAAGAATAATCCGTCCGGCCTTCAAGAATGTATTCGGTAAACAGGAATATATTCCAATTTCATCCAGAAATAATATCTAAAACTCATAATTTCTATACTATGAGCCACGAAATCAAAGGGAAACCATTCGAAAGTGCATTTGATAAAATGCTTGAAGGCAACCTTCAGGAAGCAGCTGTAATATTTGAAGAAAAGCTTAAGGAACAGCCTGACAATATTCATATAATGCTGGAACTGGGCAATATATATTATATCATGTGCGAGATGTCGAAATCAATTGCGAATTATGAAAAAGTACTCAGGTTGAAACCGGACAGTCCCTATGTGCTGTACAGGATGGGGGTTGCATTGTACAGATCGACACATTTTTCGAAAGCAGCAAATATTTTCAGTATAATAATTGATTCCGGCAAATATCTTCCAATGACCTACCTGTGGCTGGGCCTATGCTATTATCACCTTGGACAGGAAGAAAAAAGTATTTCTGCCTACAGAAAGCTTATAGAATATGGCCCCGAAACCATAATGGGCAACTATTACATGGGAATAGCACTCAAAGCATCAGGTAATTACAAAGAAGCTATAGCTTTTTTTGAAAGGCTGCTCAATCATACGGATAAACATGTTTCTGCTCTTTATCACCTGGGGAGGACTTACATGAAGGACCACAACTATGAAAAGGCAAAAGATTACTTCAAAATGGTTGTTCAGCTAGATAAAGAGAATAAAAACGCTGAATTCATGTTAGATTATCTTATCGATACATGATCATCTTTAGACAATAATAAAAAAGGGTCATCATTCACAAGACCCTTTTTTGTTTTCTGGTTCAGGGGAGTTATTTTATTCTTCCTCTTCCTCTTCGGTATAAGCTTTTATCACAGCCTCCTGTACATCACCGGGCACCTGTGAATATTCCGCGAATTTCATAGTATACATTGCACGTCCGCCGGTTATGGAACTAAGTGCTGTAGAGTATTTATTCATTTCGGCAAGGGGCACCCTTGCTTTGATGACTTCAAATCTCTTCTCACTCGACATTCCAATAACCATTCCCCGGCGTCCCTGCAGGTCACTTATTACATCACCCATACGGTCAGATGGTACCATTATCTCCACATCATATACGGGCTCGAGGATCTTAGGATTTGCAATCTTGAATGCCTGGCTGAACGCATTACGTCCGGCAAGCCTGAAAGATATTTCATTTGAATCAACAGGGTGCATTTTACCATCATATATGTATACCCTTATATCGCGCGCATATGATCCGGTAAGAGGTCCGACTTCCATTTTCTCCATGATGCCTTTAAGGATAGCCGGCATGAAACGGGCATCAATTGATCCGCCAACGATACAATTCACATAAATAAGCTTCCCTCCCCAGTCGAGATCTATCTCCTCCTTGCTTCTTACCGAGAGCTTTATTTCCTTGCCTCCGAACTTTTGCATTGTCAGTTCCTGTGAACCCTCCACATATGGTTCGATGATCAGATGAACTTCACCGAACTGTCCTGCACCTCCTGACTGCTTCTTGTGCCGGTAATCAGCCTGAGCTGCCTTTGTTATTGTCTCACGATACGGTATCTTGGGAAGATTGAAGTTTGTCGGTATCTTGTAAATATTATCAAGATGCCACTTCATAATATTTAAATGGTATTCTCCCTGTCCGTGGACAATGATCTGTTTCAGCTCCTTGGAATATTCCACAATGATGGTCGGATCTTCATGATGTATTTTATTCAGAGCTTCACCAAGCTTTTCGTCATCACTTTCACTCAGTGCCTTGATAGCTGTACGGTATTTCGGTGCAGGAAATTTTACTCCTTCATATCGCCAATCATTACCATGAACATTGAGAGTATGGTCTATCCTGGTATTCTTGAGCTTTACCAGCGCTCCTATATCTCCGACATGCAGCTCAGGAACACGTGTCCTGTTTTTACCCGCACAAATATAAAGCTGTGAAAGCCTTTCTTTTGTGCCGTTATTGCTGTTAATAACGTCGATATTTTCAGTGATCTTTCCTGAATAAACCCTGAAATAGTTGATCTCTCCGATATGTTCCTCTATTGAAGATTTGAAGACATACAATGATGCAGGTCCTGCATGATTTGGTTTTACCTCATTCCCCTTGCTGTTTTTGGGAGCAGGCATATCGGTAATTGAAGGTGCCTCGCTTACTATGAATTCCATCAGGCTGTCTATTCCTGTATTATTCTTTGCCGATATACAGAGTACCGGGAACATTCCCCTGGAGAGAATACCTTTGGCAATGCCCTTTCTTATCTCTTCTTCGCTGAGTGTATCATTCGAAAAGAAAAGCTCCATCAACGCTTCATCACTTTCAGCTGCTTTTTCGACAAGGGCATTATGAAGCTCTGCAGCTTTGTCCTTCAGATCATCGGGGATATCGACTATCTTAGCTGCTCCGCCTTCATTCGGATACTGAAGCATTTTCATCTTAAGGACGTCAATTATGGAATTGAATCCAACACCCTCATTGACAGGATATTGTACCAGAATAACGCCATGACCGAACCGCTCTTTCATCATTTCAATCGACTTCTCGAAGTTGGCTTTTTCATGATCCAGGCCGTTAACTGCAATTATAAGAGGTTTATGTACTTTTTCTGCGTGACGGAAATGAATATCGGTACCTACCTCAACACCATTCTGTACGTTTATTACAAGGACAGCGGAATCAACTGCATAAAGTGAGGAGATGACTCCTCCGCTGAAATCATCAAGACCTGGAGTATCGAGTATATTTACTTTCTTGTTCTGAGATTCCGTATAAAGAACAGTTGAAAAGATCGAGTTTCCGTTTTCATGTTCAATAGGACGATAATCGGACACTGTATTTTTGCCATCGATAGTTCCTCTTCTTTCGATGATACTGCCATTAAAGAGCATGGCTTCGCCAAGAGTTGTCTTTCCTGATCCGGAGTTACCCAGCAGAGCAATGTTCTTTATCTGGTCAATCTGATATGTTTTCATCATTGATTGATTATATTATTACTGTTATATACGGATTTTGCGCGGACAAAAATAATGATTTTTTAAAAACAGATCCAGAAAGAGAGCAGAATATCAAAAATTTTTATTTTCTTTGCACGAGTTTTTTGAAACGCAGGAGTACCGGTTTTTCTTTCGAAGGTAAGTTTACAAAACATTTTTCTGCAAGGGAAGTCGGGAAGTTACCTGTTCATAACTTACAATTAAGTTTGAATGGTTATTGTTTCAGAACATGCTTCGAAGCCTGATTTATTTTGATTTCAGGCAGATGAAGGATACATGGTTTTTAATTTGAAAAAATTTGCAGGCTTGCTTGTAGATTAAGAAATATAATCAATACCTTTGCGAACCATTTTTTTGAGTAAAATTTATAATAAAAAACTGGAAATATGCCGACAATTCAGCAACTAGTAAGAAAAGGCAGGAAGAGACTGGTAGATAAAAGTAAAGCTCCTGCCCTGGATTCGTGTCCTCAGAGAAGAGGTGTTTGTGTTCGTGTTTATACCACGACTCCCAAGAAACCGAATTCCGCTATGAGGAAAGTGGCCAGGGTAAGACTTACAAACCAGAAAGAAGTAAATGCTTATATCCCTGGTGAAGGACATAACCTTCAGGAGCACTCCATTGTACTTATCAGGGGTGGCAGGGTAAAAGATCTTCCGGGAGTCCGCTACCACCTTATTCGTGGTGCACTGGATACTTCCGGAGTTGATGGCCGTACTCAGAGAAGATCAAAATATGGTGCAAAAAGGCCCAAGAAGTAACGTTAAAGGAATAAGATATGAGAAAATCAAAACCAAAGAAGAGGATCCTGTTGCCGGATCCCAGATATAACGATCCGTATGTAACAAGGTTTGTCAACAATCTTATGTATAATGGTAAAAAGAACCTGGCTTATCAGATTTTCTACGATTCGCTCGAAATAGTAGGTGATAAGTTTAAAAGTGAAGATAAAACTCCTCTCGAAATATTCAAGCAGGCTCTTGAAAATGTTACGCCTCAGGTTGAAGTTAAGGCACGCCGGGTCGGAGGTGCAACTTTTCAGGTTCCAATGGAAATACGTGCCGACCGTAAAGTAAGTATAAGCATGAAAAATATGATATCCTTTGCACGCAAAAGGACCGGCCACTCGATGGCTGAGCGTCTTGCCGCAGAACTGATGGCTGCATATAAACTCGAGGGCGGAGCATATAAGAAGAAAGAAGATACTCACAGAATGGCTGAAGCCAATAAGGCTTTTGCTCATTTCAGATTTTAATTGTTGACTGCAGAAGGTAAATGGACCAGAATCTGAAATATACCAGGAACATCGGGATCATGGCTCACATTGATGCCGGGAAGACCACAACGACAGAACGTGTTCTGTTTTATACAGGTCGTACCCATCGTATGGGCGAAGTGCATAACGGGAATGCCCAGATGGACTGGATGATTCAGGAACAGGAAAGAGGAATAACCATCACATCAGCCGCTACAACAACATTCTGGAAATATAATGGTGAGGATTTTAAGATAAATATAATTGATACTCCGGGGCATGTCGATTTTACTGTTGAAGTAGAACGTTCATTACGGGTCCTTGATGGCGCCATTGCTGTATTCTGTGCCGTAGGAGGAGTTGAACCCCAGTCTGAAACAGTATGGAGACAGGCGGATAAATATCGTGTTCCCAGGATTGCCTTTGTTAACAAGATGGACCGTGCCGGAGCTGATTTCTTTGGTGTTGTGCACCAGATAAGGGAAAAGTTTGGAGCCCACCCGGTACCGGTGCAGATACCTATAGGCGCAGAGGAAAATTTCCGGGGTGTCATCGACCTCGTAAAGATGAAAGCAATTATTTATTACCATGACGAGGATCTTGGAACTAAATACAATATAGAAGAGATTCCGGCAAACCTTTTTGATGAGGCAGAAGAGTGGAGAGGAAAACTGATTGAAGCAGTCGCTGAGGTTGATGACACACTTCTGGAAAGGTTTATTGAAGATCACAAATCAATCTCTGAAAATGAAGTCCTGACGGCACTCAGGAAATGTACAATATCCGGTACCGCCGTACCTGTAATTTGCGGAGCTGCCTTTAAGAATAAAGGTATCCAGCTCCTTCTTGATGCTGTTACCGCATTCCTTCCGTCACCAATTGATATTGGAGCAATTACCGGTACTGACCCGAGGAATAATAATGAGATTATACGTGAGCCGGACAATGAAGCACCATTGGCGGCTCTCGCATTTAAAATAGCCACAGACCCGTTTGTCGGACGACTTGCATACCTGCGCATCTATTCCGGCATTCTTCATTCAGGAGATACTGTTCTCAATGTCCGTACAGGTAAAAGAGAGAGGATAAACCGCCTCTTCCAGATGCATGCCAACAAACAGAATCCGAAAGAAAGCATATCAGCAGGAGATATTTGTGCAGGTGTGGGATTCAAGGATCTTAAAACAGGAGATACGCTTTGCGCAATACATAAGCCTATCTTACTCGAATCCATGGATTTTCCGGAACCTGTCATTGGTATAGCTATTGAGCCCAGAACACAGGCAGACGTTGATAAGCTGGGACTTGCGCTGAATAAGCTCGCTGAAGAAGATCCGACATTCCAGGTGAAGGTTGATCCCGATAGCGGGCAGACAGTTATCCATGGCATGGGGGAACTGCACCTGGATATCCTTATTGACCGCCTTAAGAGAGAATTCAACGTGGAATGCAACCAGGGACCACCACAGGTTGCTTACAAGGAGGCTATCACATCGACTGCCGAATTCCGCGAAGTGTTTAAAAAGCAGACCGGTGGAAGAGGCAAATTTGCAGATATTACAATTGAATTGTCACCGGCAGATGACGGAATAAGAGGACTTCAGTTCTTTAATGAAGTAAAGGGAGGAAACATACCGAAGGAATTTATTCCTTCAGTCGAAAAGGGATTCCATGAGGCTATGTCAAACGGACCTCTTGCCGGATTCCCACTCGATAGTCTCAAGGTCGTGCTCAAGGACGGTTCATATCATCCGGTTGACTCTGATGCGCTTTCATTTGAAATAGCTGCAAAACAGGCATTCAGGCGTTTTGCGGGTAAATGCAATCCGGTCCTGCTCGAACCTGTTATGTCAACTGAAGTGGTCACTCCTGAAGAATATGTGGGTGACGTCATCAGCGACTTTAACAGGAGGAGAGGCAAGGTGGAAGGTATGGAATCGAAAGCAGGTTCAAGGGTTATAAGGGCAAAAGTACCGCTGGCAGAAAAATTTGGTTATGTTACAGTACTCCGGACCCTTACCTCTGGAAGAGCTACTTCAACAATGGAGTTCTCTCATTTTGAAGAGGTGCCTGCAGAAATAGCAAACAGAATTGTTGAAATTACCAAAGGAAAAATTCTTTAAAGATGAGTCAGAAAATTCGTATCAAACTGAAATCTTATGATCATAATCTGGTTGACAAATCAGCCGAGAAGATCGTGAAAACAGTAAAATCTACTGGTGCAGTGGTAAGCGGCCCGATACCGCTTCCAACCCATAAAAAGATTTATACGGTCCTTCGTTCACCGTTTGTGAATAAAAAGGCCAGGGAGCAGTTCCAGCTCTCTTCATACAAGAGACTGCTTGATATCTACAGCTCCACTCCCAAAACAATAGATGCTCTGATGAAACTGGAGCTGCCAAGCGGTGTAGAAGTGGAAATTAAAGTGTGAAACCAGTAAAGCTTAATAGAGATGCAGGGATTAATTGGGAAAAAAGTTGGAATGACCTCCCTCTTCGATGAAGACGGGAAAAATATTCCTTGTACGGTTCTGCAGGCAGGTCCGTGTGTTGTAACACAGATAAAAACAGTGGAAAAGGACGGCTACTTTGCTGTACAGCTTGGATTTGATGAAAAAAAGGAAAAGCATGCTACAAAGGCAGAACTGGGCCACTTCAAAAAAACCAGTACAACTCCGAAAAGAAAAGTTATTGAGTTCACAGGCTTTGCAGAGGGTCAGGTAAAGGAAGGCGAAGTACTTACAGCGGAACTTTTCAGGCCCGATAACTGGGTAGACGTGAGAGGCTGGTCAAAAGGAAAAGGCTTCCAGGGTGTCATCAAACGTCATAATTTCAGAGGAGTCGGCGGCCAGACCCATGGTCAGCATAACAGGGGCAGGGCACCGGGTTCAATTGGTGCATCATCTTTCCCGTCAAGAGTAATGCCCGGTATGAGAATGGCAGGACATACAGGAAATGAGAAAGTGATGGCTATAAGCATGAGAGTCATAAAGCTTATGGCTGAGGATAATTTGTTAATAGTAAAAGGATCAGTACCTGGTCCCAAAGGTGGTTACGTAATAATTACAAAATAATGGAATTAGCTGTTCTTAAAATCAACGGTAAGGAAACCGGAAGAAAGGTTAGTCTTGATGACTCTATCTTCGGCATTGAGCCTAACGACCATGCCATTTACCTGGATACAAAACAGTTCATGGCAAATCAGCGCCAGGGAACGCATAAAACCAAGGAGAGAAGTGAAGTGACAGGCAGTACCAGGAAGATAAAAAGACAGAAAGGTACAGGTACGGCACGAGCAGGGAGTATTAAAAATCCGCTGTTCCGCGGAGGAGGCAGAACATTTGGCCCGAAACCAAGATACTACGGATTCAAGCTTAATAAGAAATTAAAGCAACTGGCAAGAAAATCTGCCCTTTCATATAAGGCTTCATCCAATAATATTATTGTTCTGGAAGACTTCTCTTTCGAAGCTCCCAAAACAATGGAAATGATCAAAATGGGCAATAACCTGAAAATCGCAGATAAAAAATCGCTGATTGTTTTATCGGAACAAAATAAAAATATATATTTGTCAGCCCGAAATATACAAGGGGTTGAAGTTGTAACTGCTAATGAATTAAGCACTTATGAAATCATGAGGGCTTCAATTTTAGTATTTGTTGAGAGCGCAGTTGACGTTTTGCAGGCAACTTTTGAAAACTAGTAAACTATAAGTAATGAATATTTTGCTGAAACCGATAGTAACGGAAAAAATGACAAGCCAGGGCGACAAATTCAATCGCTATGGTTTCCTTGTTGCTAAAAACGCAAATAAATTACAGATTAAGAAAGCCGTTGAAGAACTGTACGGAGTAACAGTTGATTCGGTTAATACGATGCGTTATAGCGGGAAAGTAAAAACCCGTAATACAAAGAGTAAACTTCTGAAAGGCAGAACGGCTGACACAAAGAAAGCTGTTGTTACGCTTGCTGAAGGTAACAAGATAGATTTCTATAGCAATATTTAAGAAACGATATGGCAGTCAGAAAGATCAAACCTGTAACACCAGGTCAGAGAAACAAAATCGTCAGTGCTTTTGACGGCATAACAGGCGCTTCACCGGAAAAATCCCTCCTCCGGCCGCACAAAAAGAGCGGAGGCAGGAACGTTAAAGGCAGGCGAACGATGAGATACCTCGGTGGCGGTCACAAAAGGATGTACAGGGTCATCGATTTCCAGAGGAATAAAGATGGCATGCATGCTACAGTCAAGGCGGTTGAATATGATCCCAACAGAACATCAAGAATCGCCCTGGTTGTTTATGAAGATGGAGAGAAGAGATATATCGTTGCCCCGATTGGACTGAAAGTGGGACAGAAAATAGTATCAGGCAAAGACGCAGCTCCGGAAGTTGGCAATACGTTGTTCCTGAATGATATACCCCTGGGCACTGTGGTTCATAACATAGAACTTAAGCCCGGGAAAGGCGCTGCTCTGGCACGCAGTGCAGGAACCTATGCCCAGCTGTCGGCCAGGGAAGGCAAATATGCAACGATCAAGCTGCCCTCAGGTGAAACAAGAATGGTTCTGACCTCCTGCCGTGCAACTATAGGTACTGTTTCCAATCCTGATCATAACCTTGAGAAATCAGGAAAGGCCGGGCGGACACGCTGGCAGGGACGCAGACCAAGAGTAAGAGGAGTGGCAATGAACCCGGTTGACCATCCCATGGGCGGCGGCGAAGGAAAAGCTTCAGGCGGTCACCCGAGATCACGCAGAGGAATTCCTGCAAAGGGTTATAAGACCAGGGACAAGAAGAAATATTCTGCAAAACATATTTTGGAAAGAAGGAAAAAATAACTGATTTAATATGAGCAGATCTATAAAAAAAGGCCCTTTCATTGATTTTAAACTTGAGAAGAGAGTTCTCGAAATGAATGAAGGAAGTAAAAAATCAGTGGTCAAAACATGGTCAAGGAGATCGGTTATATCTCCTGACTTTGTAGGACATACTATTGCAGTTCATAACGGGAATAAATTCATCCCTGTATACATTACCGAGAATATGGTAGGTCATAAGCTTGGAGAATTTGCACCTACACGTACTTTCAGAAGTCACTCCGGCAATAAATAATCAGTAATGTGAACATTGTAAAAATTTAAGTAATGGGTGCGAGAAAAAGAAATTCAGCTGAACAGAGAAAAGAGGCCTCCAAAACCAGGTACCAGGCAGTCCTCAGGAACTGCCCCACCTCACCACGCAAGATGAGGCTTGTGACCAACCTGATAAGCGGAAAGGAAGTCAACAGAGCGCTTGATATCCTCAAGTACAGCCCTCAGGAAGCATCACGCAAGCTGGAGAAACTGCTGCTTTCCGCAATTGCCAACTGGCAGTCGAAAAATGAAGGCACCAGGGTTGAGGAAAGCAATCTTTATGTGAAAAACATTCATGTTGATGGCGGCAGGACACTGAAAAGACTCCAGACAGCACCGCAGGGAAGAGCTTACAGGTTGAGAAAAAGATCAAACCATGTAACCCTTGTGCTTGACAGTATGAATAAAGAAATTGAAAAAACATCAGAGTAAAATATATGGGACAAAAAGTAAATCCGATTGGTAACAGACTAGGTATAATCAAAGGCTGGGATTCAAACTGGTACGGTGGAAAAGACTTTTCCGGCAAACTGGTTGAGGATACAAAGATCAGGGAATACCTGAACGCCAGGCTTGCAAAAGCGAGTATTTCAAGAATAATAATTGAGAGAACTCTCAAGCTTATTACCGTGACAGTCAACACTGCACGCCCTGGAATTATTATTGGAAAAGGCGGACAGGAAGTCGACAAGCTGAAGGAAGAACTTAAGAAGATAACCAAGAAAGAGGTACAGATCAATATTTTTGAAGTTAAGCGTCCCGAACTTGATGCAAATATCGTGGCAAACAATATAGCAAGGCAGGTTGAAGGCAAGATCTCTTACCGCCGGGCGATCAAAATGGCTATCGCTTCAACAATGCGGATGGGTTCCGAGGGGATTAAAGTTGTGATCTCAGGCCGTCTGGGAGGAGCCGAAATGGCAAGAACCGAAACATATAAGGAAGGACGTATTCCACTTCATACTTTCAGGGCAGATATTGATTATGCCCTTGGAGAGGCTCATACAAAAGTGGGTCTTATCGGTATAAAAGTATGGATTTGCAACGGCGAAGTATATGGCAGGAGAGATCTGAGTCCCAATATCGGAGCCAGGAATGCGAAAAGCAAGGGCCTCAAGAGAAAGACAAAGAAATAAGGATTTACCAGTAAACAACAAATAACACAATAAAGCGATGTTACAACCAAAAAGGTCCAAATACAGGAGAGCCCAGAAAGGAAGAATGAAAGGCAATGCACAGAGAGGTAACCAGCTGGCATTCGGATCATTTGGCATTAAGGCTCTGGAACAGAGCTGGATAACCGGAAGACAGATCGAGGCAGCCCGTCAGGCTGTTACACGTCATATGAAACGTGAAGGACAGCTCTGGATCAGGATTTTTCCTGATAAGCCTATAACAAAGAAACCGGCCGAAGTCCGTATGGGAAAAGGCAAAGGTGCCCCTGAAGGATTCGTGGTTCCGGTTACGCCGGGCAGGATATTGCTGGAAGCAGAAGGAGTATCGTATGAAGTAGCCAAAGAAGCTCTCCGTCTTGGAGCACAGAAACTGCCTATAACAACAAAGTTCATTGTAAGACGCGATTACGTAAAGTAAAATTAAATAAGTTATGAAAACTTCAGAAATAAGGGAATTAAGTACATCCGACCTTATCGAACGCATCGACACGGAAAAGACCATGCTCGTCCGAATGAAGCTTAACAATGCCATTACTCCCCTTGATAATCCTCAGAAGCTGAAACAGACAAGGCTCACTATTGCTCGTCTGCTTACGGAATTACGCGAAAGAGAATCAAAACAGAAATCTACATAGCCGCTAGTAACAATGGAAAGGAATATCAGAAAAGAACGCATTGGAGTTGTTGTCAGCAATAGTATGGACAAGTCTATAGTCGTTGCCGTCAAAGGAAAAGTGAAGCATCCCATCTATGGCAAGTTTGTCAACAAGACAAAGAAACTGATGGCCCACGATGATGAAAATACATGCAAGGTCGGTGATACTGTAAAGATATCAGAGACCAGGCCTCTGAGCAAAAATAAATCCTGGAGATTGGTTGAAATAATAGAAAGAGCTAAGTAATTATGATACAGCAGGAAAGCAGACTAACAGTAGCTGATAATTCGGGAGCCAAGGAAGTCTTGTGCATCAGGGTACTTGGTGGCAGCAAAAAAAGATATGCCACAGTGGGCGACACTATCGTTGTCAGTGTTAAGTCCGCGCTTCCTTCAGGTGAAGCAAAAAAAGGTACGGTAAGCAAGGCCGTCGTCGTCAGAACAACCAAGGAGATCCGTCGTGCGGACGGCTCCTATATAAGATTTGATGACAATGCCGTGGTTCTTCTCAACAACCTGAATGAGGTAAGGGGAACCCGTATTTTTGGTCCTGTGGCAAGAGAACTGCGCGACAAATACATGAAGATCGTTTCACTGGCACCTGAGGTATTGTAATAAAAAATACACAACAATGCAGAAGAAATTACATATTAAGAAGGGCGATACGGTTATGGTAATAACCGGTGAATCAAAAGGTCAGAAAGGAAGAGTACTGAGTGTTGACAGGGACAAGAACAGGGTTATCGTGGAAGGTGTGAACATGGTTTCGAAGCACACCAAGCCTCATTCAAAGGCTCCTCAGGGAGGCATTATAAGAAAGGAAGCACCCATCCACCTTTCAAACCTCATGCTTATTGATCCGTCATCAGGAAAACCTGCACGGACAGGAAAAAAGCTGAATGAGAAAAATAAACTAGTGCGTTATTCAAAAAAATCAGGAGAGGAGATCAAGTAATGTACGTACCAACACTGAAAACAAAGTATAAGGAAGAGATCATTCCTTCATTGATGAAGGAATTCGGATATAGTACCGTAATGCAGGTCCCCAGATTGAAAAAAATTGTTCTCAACCAGGGTGTCGGACAGGCAATTGCCGATAAGAAACTGCTTGAATTTGGTGCCAAGGAATTAACAGATATAACCGGACAGAAAGCTGTTCTTACCTATTCATCAAAGGATATTTCGAATTTCAAACTTAGAAAGAATATGCCTATCGGAATAATGGTGACCTTAAGGCAGTACAGGATGTATGAATTCCTTGAAAGACTGATATCTGTTGCACTGCCCCGTATCCGCGACTTTAAAGGAATCAATGCAAAACTCGATGGTCGCGGTAACTACACACTAGGAATAACTGAACAGATCATATTCCCTGAGATTGACCTTGACAAGGTGGCAAAGATCATGGGCTTACAGGTCACTTTTGTGACATCAGCTAAAACAGATGAAGAGGCCCTTGCCCTGCTGAAGAACTTTGGATTACCGTTTAAAACTTCTAAAAACTGATAATATGGCTAAGGAATCGATGAAGGCCCGCGAAGTAAAACGCGCACGACTGGCACAGAAATATGCTGCTAAAAGAGCCGCTCTGAAAGCCGAAGGGAACTATGTGGGTTTAAGCCGTCTGCCAAGGAACTCAAATCCGAACAGACAGCGTAATCGCTGTAAGCTGACCGGCCGCGCAAGGGGATACATGAGACAATTCGGCATCAGCAGGATAACTTTCAGGGAAATGGCCTCCAACGGGCTTATACCGGGTGTGAAAAAAGCCAGCTGGTAATTTGAAGATGAATATAAACACTATAAAAAATTTAAGATGACGGACCCAATTGCAGATTTGCTGACCAGAATAAGGAATGCCATTATGGCCGGTCATAAGGTTGTGGAGGCGCCAGCATCCAATCTTAAAAAGGAGATTGCAAGAATACTATTTGAGAAAGGTTATATTCTCAGCTATAAGCTTATGAAGAGTGATAACGGCCAGGGTATTCTTAAAATTGCCCTTAAGTTCAATCCAAAGAGCAAAAAGCCTGCTATCAAGGAATTACAACGGGTGAGCCGTCCCGGCCTGAGGCATTATACAGGTGTTGGTGATATGCCGAAAGTGCTGAACGGACTTGGGATTGCAATCATATCAACTTCAAAGGGTTTAATGACCGACAAGGAGGCAAAGAAGGAAAAGATAGGTGGTGAAGTGTTATGTTATGTTTATTAATCAGGAGGAAAGCTTAATGTCACGAATAGGAAAATTACCTGTAAACCTGCCCAAGGGAGTCACTGTAAGTGTCAGTGACAACAATGTGGTAAGTGTGAAAGGACCTTTGGGAGAATTAAGTCAGTCTGTTGACAAGGACCTGAAGGTTGAAGTGGTGGATAACCAGGTTATTATCTCAAGACCCTCGGAATCCAAAAACCATAAATCGCTGCACGGACTTTTCAGAGCCCTTATTGGCAATATGGTTACCGGTGTTTCACAGGGGTATAAAAAGGAGCTTGAGCTTGTAGGAGTAGGCTACCGTGCCGAAGCCAAAGGACAGCAGCTTGAAATGAGCCTTGGATATTCACATGAAATAATCATTCTGCTTCCGAAGGAAGTGAAGGTAGAGACAAAAACAGAGAGAAGGAGCAATCCGGTAATAACGCTCTCCAGCATCGATAAGCAGCTTATCGGGCATGTGGCGGCAAAGATCAGATCCCTCCGCCCGCCTGAACCTTATAAAGGCAAGGGTATCAAGTTTGTAGGTGAGCAGCTCAGAAGGAAAGCAGGCAAATCCGCAAGTGTTTAGTAATCTGGTAAATGTTTTGAGAAATGGCTTTAACTAAGTTGGAAAAAAGAACAAGGATCAGAAAGAGGATCCGGAATAAGATAAGCGGTACTGCCGATACTCCGAGAGTTGCAGTATTTCGCAGCAATAAACAGATATATGTTCAGGTTGTTGACGACCTGAACAAAATTACGCTTTTGTCAGCATCATCAACAGAAAAAGAGATTGCTGGCACGAAGGGCATCAAGAAAACCGAACAGGCAAAACTTGTAGGAAAACTGCTTGCCTCAAAGTGTAAGGAAAAAGGTATAGAAAAAGTTGTCTTCGACAGGAGCGGCTACAAGTATCATGGAAGAGTAAAATCATTGGCAGATGCAGCCCGCGAAGGCGGATTAAAATTTTAACGAACTATGGCAGACGGCATTAGAAAAGTAAAAACCAGCGATCTTGAACTTAAGGACAGGCTGGTAAGCATACAGAGAGTTACGAAAGTCACAAAGGGTGGACGTACATTCAGCTTCTCGGCAATCGTTGTTGTGGGGAATGAAGATGGTATCGTAGGACATGGCCTCGGGAAAGCCAGTGAAGTTACGACGGCTATTGCAAAAGGCATCGAAGATGCCAAGAAGAACCTGATCAAGGTTCCGGTGATCAACGGTACAATACCTCATGAGCAGATTGCCAAGTTTGGCGGAGCAAAGGTATTCATCAAGCCGGCTTCCGAAGGAACAGGCGTTAAGGCCGGAGGCGCTATGCGTGCCGTCCTTGAGAGCGTTGGCGTGAGAAATGTGCTAGCCAAATCAAAAGGCTCATCAAATCCTCATAACCTGGTGAAAGCAACCTTTGCAGCACTTCTGGAAATACGCGATGCGTTTTCCATAGCCGAGCACAGAGGAGTTAAAATGGAAAAAGTATTTAACGGTTAGTAAAGCATATTACGATGGCAAAAATTCGTATTACCCAGGTGAAAAGCAAAATCGGCAAACCCGAGAGACAGAAAAGAACTCTTGAGGCACTTGGCATCCGTAAACTGAACCATAGTGTTGAGCATGAGGCTACCCATCAGATACTGGGGATGATAAATAAGATCAAACACCTTGTTAAAGTAGAAAATATTTAAGGTTTAAACCATATTTACAAAATAGAGTTATGGATTTAAGTAGCTTAAAACCTGCAAAAGGATCGGTGAAAAAGAACAGGCGTCTTGGCCGCGGACAAGGCTCAGGAGCAGGAGGAACTTCAACAAGAGGTCATAAGGGCGCAAAACAGAGATCGGGCTATAGTAAGAAAGTCGGATTTGAAGGAGGTCAGATGCCGCTTCAGAGACGAGTTCCGAAATACGGTTTCAAAAATGTAAATCGCAGGGAATATAAAGGAATTAATATAGGAGTACTGCAGATCCTGGCTGAAAACAATAAACTGGAGAAAATTGATCCGGAAGTACTTGTTTCAGCCGGACTTATTTCCAAAAATGCACTGGTGAAGATACTTGGCAAAGGGACACTCGAAAAGAAACTTGAAGTGCATGCCCATGCTTTCAGCAAATCAGCTGCAGCAGCTATTGAAGCCAAAAACGGAACCATTGTAAAACTGTAATTTTATGAGACTGATCCAGACCATAAAGAACATATTCAAAATAGAGGATCTTCGCGCAAGATTATTGTATACGTTTGGTATTATCCTTTTATACAGGCTTGGTAAATATATTACTCTTCCGGGAATTGATCCTTCCCAGCTTGCCGGGCTGAAAAGCCAGACTTCTTCAGGTATTATGGGATTGCTCGATATGTTCTCGGGCGGAGCTTTTTCGCAGGCCTCTGTCTTCGCACTCGGAATTATGCCTTATATATCTGCTTCCATCGTGGTCCAGCTCCTTGGAATAGTTTTTCCCTATTTCCAGAAACTGCAGAAAGAGGGTGAAAGCGGAAGACGTAAAATGAACCAGTATACAAGATACCTTACAGTTGCCATTCTTATATTACAGGCTCCCACATACCTTGTTAACCTTAATGCCCAGCTGCCCGGTTCGGCATTTATTATAAAAGGAACATTCTTTACTGTATCCTCAGTGATCATCCTTACAGCAGGCACAATGTTTGTGATGTGGCTCGGTGAAAAAATCACCGATAAGGGTATCGGGAACGGGATTTCTCTCATCATCATGATAGGGATTGTAGCCAGGATGCCTTCAAGCTTCATTTTCGAAGCCGGCGCAAGGATGAACGGTGCAGGAGGTGCAATAGCCCTGATCGTGGAAGTAGTATTACTGTTTGTGGTTGTCCTGGGTACTATACTGTTGGTTCAGGGTACACGCCGTATCCCGGTACAGTATGCCAGGAGAATAGTCGGCAACAAGCAATATGGAGGAGTGCGCCAGTATATTCCATTGAAAGTCAACGCAGCAGGTGTCATGCCAATTATATTTGCCCAGGCTATCATGATGCTCCCTATCATTATAGCGGGTTACTCCCAGTCAGGTTCTGGATTTGTTGTAGCGTTCTCGAATATGTATGGATTCTGGTATAACCTTGTAACGGCTATCCTGATTATTGCATTTACATATTTTTATACAGCTGTCACAATTAATCCGGTTCAGATGGCTGAGGATATGAAGAAGAACGGAGGGTTTATCCCTGGCATTAAGCCGGGCAGGAAAACAGTTGATTTCTTTGACATGATCATGTCGAGAATCACCTTGCCGGGATCGATTTTCCTGGCTATAATTGCGGTTCTCCCTTCTGTTGCGGTTCAGGCAGGCATTACGCCTCAGTTTGCGCAATTTTATGGTGGAACATCGCTTCTGATCCTTGTCGGAGTTATCCTTGATACTCTGCAGCAGATTGAAAGTCACCTGCTTATGCGTCATTACGATGGTTTGATGAAATCGGGACGTATAAAAGGCAGATCGGGCGCTGTTACATCAATTTAATAAGTTTAACGTTCTTTGATGTTGTATTTTAAGACAGATGAAGAGGTCGGGTTTTTAAGGGAAAGCAATCTGCTCGTGTCAAAAACACTTGCAGAAATTGCCAGACATATAAAGCCGGGGATTACCACTCTTTATCTCGATAAGATTGCCGAAGAATATATCCGCGATAATTCAGCGATTCCGGCATTCCTGGGATATGGCGGGTTTCCGAAAACCCTCTGCACATCTGTCAATGAAGAAGTGGTTCACGGTATTCCTTCAGATTATACTCTTAAAGAGGGTGATATTATATCGATCGATTGCGGTGTGATTCTTAATGGATGGTATGGTGATAGTGCATACACCTTCGCAGTAGGAGAGATAAAGGAGGAAGTGAGACGGTTGCTTGACTATACAAGAGAAGCTCTCGAAGAGGGTGTCAGGGCTGCTGTAAGCGGAAACAGGGTTGGTGATATATCATCTGCAGTCCAGGCTAAAGCCGAAAGCGGCGGATTTTCTATTGTCCGGGAACTTGTAGGTCACGGAATAGGCACAAAATTGCACGAACCTCCTGAAGTACCTAACTTCGGAAAACTGGGAACAGGTCCGAAAATGGAAAAAGGACTGGTTATCTGCATTGAGCCGATGATCAATATGGGAATCAAGGAGACTATCCAGATGACGGATGGATGGACCATAAAAACCGCTGATGGAAAACCTTCGGCACATTTTGAGTATGCCGTTGCAGTCGATAAAGGGAAAGCAGACGTATTGACAACATTTGAATTTATAGAAGAAGTTTTAAATAAAATGTAATCGTATGGCCAAGCAACCATCAATAGAGCAGGACGGTACAATTATTGAAGCCCTCTCCAATGCAATGTTCAGGGTTGAACTTGAGAACGGGCATGTGATAACCGCACATATCTCCGGAAAGATGAGAATGCATTATATCAAGATTCTGCCGGGGGATAAGGTAAAAGTGGAAATGTCACCATACGATCTGACAAAAGGAAGAATTACATTCAGATATAAATAAGAAACATTACGATAATGAAAGTAAGAGCATCTGTAAGAAAGCGCAGTGTTGACTGTAAGATAGTCAGAAGGAAAGGGCGCATATATGTTATTAATAAGAAAAATCCCAAGTTCAAACAGAGACAGGGATAATTTTAACTAATTTTGCAACTTATTTTAAGAAAAAATTATTATGGCACGTATTGTTGGGGTAGATTTACCAAGACATAAAAGAGGCGAAGTTGGCCTTACGTACATTTACGGGGTTGGCAGGAGCACTGCTCAGAAAGTGCTCGATGCAGCCGGTGTTGACAGGAATGTCAAAGTTGAAGAATGGACCGACGAACAGATAAATACTATCCGCCGGATCCTTAACGATACCTACAAGCTCGAAGGAGAACTCCGTTCGGAAACTCAGCTTAACATAAAGAGGCTTATGGATATTGGCTGTTACCGTGGTGTCCGACACAGGATAGGTCTTCCCGTCCGGGGTCAGAGTACAAAAAACAATGCCAGGACACGCAAAGGCAGGAAAAAAACTGTTGCAAACAAGAAAAAAGCTACTAAATAAACAGAATATGGCAAAGAAAACCGGAGCATTAAAGAAGAGGCTTGTTAAGGTAGAACCGTCGGGTCAGGCTCATGTTCATTCATCATTCAATAACATTATTATTACACTGACAAATAATTCCGGTCAGGTTATTTCATGGGCTTCTGCAGGTAAAATGGGATTCAGGGGCTCCAAGAAAAATACTCCCTATGCCGCACAGATGGCATCGGAAGAATGCAGCAAAGTAGCTTATGACCTTGGCCTTAGAAAAGTAAAGGTTTTTGTCAAGGGACCGGGATCAGGCCGTGAATCAGCAATAAGGGCTATATCCGGCGTTGGAATTGAAGTCACTGAGATTGTTGACGTTACCCCGATGCCTCATAACGGCTGCAGGGCTCCCGGAAGAAGAAGAGTATAAATATTGGAACTGATATAATTATTTATTAATATGGCAAGATATACCGGCCCAAGATCAAGAATCGCAAGAAAATTCGGAGAACCAATATACGGTCCCGACAAACACCTGGACAGAAAGAATTTTCCGCCAGGACAGCATGGAATTACTAAAAAGAGAAAGAAAACTTCGGAATATGGCATTCAGCTGCGCGAAAAACAGAAAGCAAAATATACCTATGGCGTTCTGGAACGTCAGTTCCGTAATACTTTCGAGAAAGCTTCAAGATCAAAAGGGGTTACCGGTGCAGTACTCCTCCAGCTTCTGGAATCACGTCTCGATAACGTTGTTTACCGCCTCGGTGTTGCTGCTACCAGAGCAAACGCACGTCAGCTGGTTTCCCACCGTCATATAACAGTGAACGGAGGAGTGGTCAATATACCTTCCTATCAGCTTAAACCGGGTGATATCATCGGGGTTCGTGAAAAATCAAAATCTCTCGAAACAATCGTTGATTCACTTACCACACGGAAAAGCTCCAAACTCCCCTGGATTGAATGGGACGAGACACAAATGGCAGGCAAATTCATGAATGTGCCTGAACGTACCGATATTCCTGAAGATATAAAGGAACAACTAATAGTCGAATTGTATTCAAAGTAATAATATAAGATAAATTCTATGGCCATTTTATCATTCCAGAAGCCCGACAAAGTAATAATGCTGGAAGCGGATGACAAACTCGGTAAATTCGAGTTCCGTCCTCTCGAACCTGGCTATGGTATTACTGTAGGCAATGCATTGAGAAGAATTCTTCTCTCTTCACTCGAAGGTTATGCCATAACAACGGTTAAAATTGACGGCATTGACCACGAATTCTCCACCATTAAAGGTGTTATGGAGGATGTTACTGAAATCATCCTTAACCTGAAACAGATAAGGTTTAAAAGAACTATGGATGATGTTGAAAATGAAAAGATTACAATAAAGATCCATAACCAGGAAGTTCTCAAGGCAGCTAACCTGAACAACGCTCTAAGCAGCTTTGAGGTGCTTAATCCCGACCTGGTTATCTTCAGGATGGAACCGGGGACCAAAGTCCAGATGGAACTCACAATCGCCAAAGGCAGAGGCTATGTTTCCGCTGAAGAAAATGAACCGGCTGATGCCGAGTTCGGACTTATAGCCATTGATTCTATCTTTACCCCTATATGTAATGTGAAATACTCGGTCGAGAATTTCCGTGTTGAACAGAAGACTGACTATGAAAAGCTGCTTTTCGAAATTGAGACCGATGGTTCCATACATCCGAAAGATGCACTTAAAGAGGCAGCCAAGATACTTATCTATCACTTCCTGCTTTTCTCCGATGAAAAAATAACCCTCGATTCAGATGATAAGCTGGCCAATGAGGAGTTTGATGAGGAAGTTCTGCACATGAGACAGCTCCTGAAGACAAAACTGATAGACCTTGACCTGTCTGTCAGAGCTCTCAACTGCCTCAAGGCAGCTGAAGTTGAAACACTCGGGGATCTTGTCAAGTTCAACAAGAATGACCTGCTCAAATTCAGGAATTTCGGAAAGAAATCACTTACAGAGCTTGATGAGCTGCTTGAATCCATGAGTCTTTCCTTTGGCATGGATGTGAGCAAGTATAAACTGGATAAAGATTAATTTGAAAATTGTTTGAGGATAAATAGAAATGCGACATTCAAGAGTTATAAACCATTTAGGAAGGAAGAGTTCACATAGAAAGTCAATGATGGCCAATATGGCTGCATCGCTGATCCTTCATAAGAGGATCAGGACCACTGTTGCCAAAGCCAAAGCACTGAAAACTTTTGTTGAGCCGCTCATTACTAAATCAAAAGAGGATTCAACACATTCCAGGAGAGTGGTGTTCAGCTGCATTAAGGATAAAGTAGCTGTATCTGAATTATTCAGGGAAATTTCACCAAAAATAGCAGAACGGCCGGGCGGGTATACACGTATTTTAAAAACCGGTAACAGGTTAGGAGACAATGCTGAAATGTGCATACTTGAGCTGGTGGATTACAACGAAGCTATGGCTGGCGGAGGTGAAGCTGGAAAAGCCAAATCAACGAGAAGAAGAAGATCACCTAAGAAGAAAGCTGAAGCCGCTGCTCCTGCGAAAACCGCCGCAGGGAAAAAGGCTGTGAAGGAAGTTGAAAAAGTTGAAGAGGATCAGGAAAATACTGAGGAGATTGCGCCGGAAGAAAAATAAAGGGCCGGAAAATATATTGGATTGAAAGGGATAAATCATTATCCCTTTTTTTGTATATTGCACAATTGTTTAATAAAAAAAATTAATTTCCTATGGGTCAAATAGTTAGTGTACATGCTCGTGAGATACTTGATTCCCGCGGCAATCCGACAATCGAAGTTGATGTGATGACAGCCAGCGGATTCTTTGGACGTGCTGCAGTGCCGTCAGGCGCATCTACAGGCGAAAATGAAGCTCTTGAGCTGCGAGACGGCGACAAAAACCGTTACCTGGGCAAGGGTGTTCTCAAGGCTGTTCATAATGTTAATAATGTTATTGCCGAAGAGATTAACGGGATGGATGTCACCGATCAGGTGTCAATCGATAAAAAGATGATCGATCTCGACGGGACAAAGACCAAGAGCAATCTCGGTGCAAATGCTATCCTGGGTGTTTCACTGGCTTGTGCTAAAGCTGCAGCAACAGCCCACGGATTACCTTTTTTCCGTTACATCGGGGGTACAAATGCAGTGGTGATTCCGGTACCAATGATGAATATCATAAATGGAGGATCTCACTCGGATGCACCTATTGCTTTCCAGGAGTTTATGATCAGGCCTGTCGGAGCCCCCTCCTTTAAAGAAGGTCTGAGAATGGGTGCTGAAGTATTCCATTCGTTGAAGAAAGTTCTGAAAGGCAGGGGATTAAGCACAGCTGTTGGTGATGAAGGCGGATTTGCACCCACACTGGAAGGTACTGAAGATGCTCTTGAAACAATATTGAAAGCAATCACCACCGCCGGATATAAACCAGGTGTTGATGTTACAATAGCACTTGATTCTGCTGCCTCAGAATTCTATGTGGATGGGATGTATGATTATACCAAGTTTGAAGGACCAAAGGGTGCAAAACGTACATCAAAAGAGCAGGTTGATTATTTTGAAAAACTAATCAGCAAGTATCCTATAGATTCAATTGAAGACGGTATGGCAGAAGGCGACTGGGAAGGATGGAAGATGCTTACTGACAGGATAGGCACGAAGTGCCAGATTGTTGGTGATGATGTATTTGTAACAAATGTTGAATACCTGAAGAAAGGTATTGAAATGGGTTGTGCCAATTCAATACTTATCAAGTTGAATCAGATAGGCACCCTGACGGAAACACTTTCATGTATTGAAATGGCGCATAAAGCCGGTTATACTACGGTTATATCACACCGCTCGGGTGAAACTGAAGATTCAACTATTGCAGATGTAGCTGTCGCAACAAATTCGGGACAGATCAAGACCGGATCATGCAGCCGTACTGACAGGATGGCCAAATACAACCAGCTTCTCAGAATTGAGGAGATGCTGGGTGATCTGGCACTGTACGGGTATAAGAAGTAGAGCACATGTAATGTTAAGAAATCATGTAACTGCCAGTTACTGAAGCTATGATAATGTTATTAACAATTGTTAATAACATTTGTTTATATCGGGTTTACAACAAGGACTTCCTTTAATTGTATTTTTTTTATCCTTGAAGTATATTTGATCTATCGGGTGAGCGATAAAAGGCTGCTCAAACGATGTGGAACCGGAAAAGGTTACTTAAATGAAACACGATCCGGTTCGGTCAGACCTTCGGGTCTGCACATCAAGAGAGCCGAAGCCCGGATGAAAGGACCAAAAGTCCCGGGTATCCGGCAGGTCGAAGAAAACCGGAAACGTTCTTTCAGCGACTGAGTCACAGGGCTTCAGAAAGCAAAGGGTCTCGGCCTGGAGTGATCTGAAACTGATGCCGCATCCTTCGGGAGATGAGCACCGGAGCCTGAAGGACACTTCGTCCTGGAATGTCCGGCCGAAAGGCAGGAACAAAGGGACAGCCGGAAGGTTCTGCCATAACAAGCAAAACCGGAAAGCCATGGGTTGCAGGAACAGATCGTAAGACCTGGAATGCAGCCGGTCAGAATAACAGTAACCCGACGCCGTTAACGGCCTCGGTCGAAAACGGTGGATGGGAACTACTCTAAGGAATAGTTCCCATTATTGTTTTATAGCCTGACTATTAAATCTCAATAAACACACACCAGACCCTTCCCGGCAGACGATTTATCTTATATTCTGTCATTGCAAGAAGCGAAGCGACGAAGCAATCTTTTCCTCTATTGGTTATTATCTTTTATCTTTGACATTCAATCAGTTTTTATAATGGCCTATTCAGGACTCTATGATTTTATCGCTGACCTTGAAAAACATCACGAACTGCTTCGCATAAATACATTCGTTGATCCGATACTCGAAATAACTGACGTTACTGACCGGGTAACCAAAAACAATGGTAATGCCCTGCTGTTCGAAAACACCGGAACTGAATTCCCTGTACTCATAAATGCTTATGGATCAGATAAAAGAATGGCAATGGCCCTTGGCAGAAATGACCTTGCCGAAGTCGTAAAAGAAATAATAGCATTGTTTGAGATTCTTACAAATGCCCATGACAGCATTCTGAATTCACTGCCTTCCCTGTATAAGGTGTCAGGACTCCTCCCTTCACACATCAGAGGAAAAGGCAAATGCCAGCAAATAATAAACATGGATCCTGATCTTAACATACTTCCTGTCCTTAAATGCTGGCCTTATGACGGAGGACGTTTTATCACCCTGCCGATGGTCCATACAGTGAATCCTGATACAGGTAAAACAAATGTCGGGATGTACAGGATGCAGATACTCGATAAAAACACGACCGCAATGCACTGGCAGCTCCATAAAACAGGAGCCAGCCATTTTGAAGCATGGAAAAGAACCGGCCGTAAAATGCCCGTATCCGTAGCACTCGGAGGTGATCCGGTATATGCATATTCAGCAACAGCACCCCTGCCCGAAAATATCGATGAATATATTCTTGCGGGATTTCTCAGGAAGAAAAAAGTGAAGCTGGTAAAATGTATTACCAATAACCTTTATGTTCCGGATGATGCTGATATAGTTATTGAGGGTTATGTTGATCCCGCCGAAGAACCTGTTTGGGAAGGCCCTTTTGGTGATCATACGGGATTCTATTCACTTGCAGACTGGTATCCCAGGTTTCATATTACCTGTATAACACATTCCGGGCATGCTGTTTATCCTGCCACTGTTGTCGGCATTCCGCCCCATGAGGATGCCTGGCTGATAAAGGCAACGGAAAAGATATTCCTTGCCCCGGTAAAGCTGGCAGTACAACCTGAAATTGAAGACTTTCACATGCCGCCGGCCGGTGTTGCCCATAACCTTGTCGTGGTAAAGATCAATAAAACTTACCCGGGTCAGGGTAAGAAAGTAATAAGCTCCCTGTTTGGAACGGGACAGATGATGTTTACCAAATACCTTGTGGTTGTCAGCAGAAACGTTGATATAAGAAATTACCGGGAGCTTCTCCGTCATGTTCTCGAAAATACTGATTTCAGATCCGACCTTTTATTCTCCTCGGGCCCCCTTGATGTGCTTGACCATTCATCTGACACTTTTGCCATGGGAGGCAAACTGGGAATAGATGGTACAATAAAGACCTCACAGGAATTGTCAGGAAGAGCTGAAACTGGACTGCGAAATACTTCATTTTCAACCGAATATGCAGATAAGCTGAGAAACAGGATCCTTGAAACTAACAATAATGTTTACATATCTGATAGCATACCTGTAGTAATTGTCGGATTGAATCAGAATGAAAACGCAGCAGCATCTGAAAGATCCAGAAAAGGATTCAGGGAAAATGAAATGAAGGATCTTTTCAGGCTGATACTTGCAGTTGACCACACTGTTGATGTGGATGACCTGTTCATGGTTGCCTGGCAGATACTCGGAAACTCTGATCCTCAGCGTGATATTGAAACCATTTCAGATAATTGTCTCTTTATCGATGGGACCATCAAGGTTTTGCATGGACGCGGTTTCCCGCGCAGATGGCCAAACATCGTTTGTTCCGATGAAGATACTATTAATAAGATCGATCAGAAGTGGGAATCTCTTGGATGTGGTGCATTTATACCGTCTCCGTCTCTGAAAAGCTCCAGGTTGCTCCGTGAAGGTTCCGACGAAGTGATAATCAGAAAAGCCTGACAGCCCATTATTTAGTATTCTTTAAGATTTCAGGTACCGATTTTTAATCTATTTTTGCAGTATCTGATGATGCCTCTCATTTATACATATTGTAGTATCCTGCTTTTAGATACCGGCAGGTTTTACAGTCCTTTGCAGGCGGATCTCCGTTCAGCTGATCCTGCAACCTCAGTTCTTCCCTATATACTTTATGGAATATTGCTGTTGATTGCAGTCTACCTGGCTGTGATGTTTCAGACAAGAAGCCTGCTTAAAACCAGGAAGCTGCTTAAAGAAAAAGAGAAGATCCTTGAACAAATTGAAAAACAAAAATCAGATCTTGAGTTAAAAGACAAGAATCTGATTGACAGCCTGATATATGCACAGAGGATACAGGAGGCGCTGTTACCGTCAGAAGAATACTTCAGGAAGTATTTCAGTGAGTCATTTATCTTTTTTAAGCCTAAGGATATAGTCAGCGGTGATTTTTACTGGATTGAGGAGATGGAGGATAAGATCTTTATTGTCGGTGCGGATTGCACAGGTCATGGAGTTCCGGGAGCACTAATGTCAATGATAGGTCTTGAGATCATCAAGAAGACTATCATTGAGGATAAGAACGAAATACCATCAGAGATACTGGCTGTCCTGAACAAAGGCCTTGAAAAGACATTCAGCAGGGAGAAGAATATAGGGACGATTATCAGGGACGGCATGGACATAGGGCTCTGTCTGATTGACAGGAAAAACAGGAAAGCCCACTATGCTGGAGCCTTTTTCCCCCTTTATCTGATACGTGATAATGCGCTGATAGAAATAAAGGGCGACAAGCTGATTATCGGGATGAATCCGGCCGGTATTCCCTATACCAATCATGAGATTGAACTCAGGGATCACGATATATTCTATATATTCTCTGATGGTTATGCTGATCAATTCGGAGGCACAGAAAATAAGAAGTTCATGTACCGCAGGTTCAGGTACCTGCTTAACACAATACACCGTTTTCCCGTGAATGATCAAAAATCCATTCTTGATGATAACATAAAGACATGGATGTCAGGGAATCCCCAGATAGATGACATTATGGTCATCGGATTCAAGCCGCTTTCAGACGGAGTATCTAAATAAACTTCTTGATCTTGTCAATCAATGCTGATGGTTGGAACGGCTTGCTGATATAGTCATCAATGCCGGCTGATATGCATTTCTCCTTGTCGCCGAGCATTGCATTCGCAGTTATTGCTATAATCGGGACATGTGTGCTGGTGCTTGATTCCAGCGCTCTGATTTTTTCTGCTGCAACAAGTCCGCTCATCACCGGCATCTTGATATCCATCAGAATAAGATCGTAGCCGGTCGTTCCGAATTTATCAAGAGCCTCCTTTCCGTTTGAGGCAGTGTCAATACTGTGTACAAGAGGCTTAAGTGTCAGAAGTGTGATCTTCTGGTTTATAAGGTTGTCTTCAACAAGTAATATCTTAATGTCCTTCAACTCCTTATGGACCTTTTCCTTCTGAATGAGCTCCTCAATTTTAGGAGACGCAATTTGTTGTTTTGGTTCACGGATAATATTGGTAAAAGAAAGGCTCATATTGAGAACGGTGTAACTCTTGCCGAATTCCTGCGTGAAGGAGCCTCTTTTAAATGATATCAGCCTTGCTGCAAGACTGTGTTCAGCAGCTTTTTTTTCGTCAATCAGGATAATATTCTTATCGGTCTGGATTCTTAAACCTACATGAGTTTCGTTTGCTGTCTCCTTTTCTTTTTTAAGGTTGATTGTAACTTTTGTAGGTCTTTCAGAATCATGGTTCTCAATGGTATTGAAGATATCAAGGAAGATCTGTTTCAGGATTATAGGATCGCCGAGACATTCAAAGTCACTGAATTCCTTTTTATTAAGGATGAAATCAATGCTGGTTTTATCCTTGAGGTTATATAATTCAATGGTATTCTGGATTGTAGACAGAAGATTAAACCTGATATGTTTCCTTGGCTCGAGACTGAGACTTCCGGCCGACTGCATTGTCAATTCATTAACAGTTGAGACCATGTTGGTCGTTGATGCGATAAATGTTTCGAGAAGCTCTTTCTGCTTTTTCTCAAGTCCCGACTCTATCAGCATATCAGTGATTATTACCAGATTGTTTAAAGGTTCCCTGATTTTATGCGAGAAATCGGTTATCACATCGTCTTTCTTTTCACTCGAAGAGGATGCAGCATTTATCGTATTCCTGGCATTGGTTATCATCTTAACAACTTTCCTGATAAGGTACAATCCGATGCTGGCTGCAATGATCATAACCACGCCTGCAAAAAGTCGCAGGTTGAACATCAGGAAGATTATAGAAATGATAGTCCCGGTTATGGCAGTGTAAGAGAGAGTCTCAATCAGCCTGCGGTTTTTATCATAATACTCACTGATAAGTTGATTCTCCCCATTCTTCGTATTGTTTGTCGATTCCCTTGCCATATTATTTTTTGTAGACATGTAAAATTACGCAAAATATATAATAAATATACACCCTCTGAAATAAAGATCCTTTCAGGGAAAAAGCTAATTTTGTCTTTGCGGTATGATATTTGAACGTAAAGGGTAAAGCTGTGATTATTATGGGAAAGACTTTCAGGACATTTACTTTATTCCCTGTTATTCTGTTTGCCTGTTCCCTTTTCCCAGTTACCGGGCAGGAACAGGAGAACATGGTAAAGTTTACTCCTGATTTCAGGTTCAAGGATGGTATTTACCTTGATTTTGAACAGGTTAAGACTAATAATCCTATTCCGAAAGCGAAGCTTCTTACCTCTACTGATTATAACGACAGGGAGTTTTTCAAGAAGCTTCTTGAAGCCGGGAAGGTCTATTTTTATGATAATATGGGCATCCGGCAGGAAGTGGCGAAAGACAATATATGGGGATACTCACGAAACGGGATATTGTATATCCAGGTGCAGGAGAATTTTAACAGGATCACCTTTGTTGGAAGCATCTGCCATTTTGTCGCTGATATTACCACATATGATCCTCGTTATTATAACTCACCGTATGGGTATTATGATCCGTATTATTCATCATATTATTCTCCATATTCAGCTTATTCGCCTTATGGATATGGACGTTATAATTATCCGGGATCATATTATTCGCCTTACAGGCAGGGTAATATGGCCAGGAGTGAGCTCAAGCAATATCTGATTGATTTTGAGACCGGTAAAATTGTTGAATTTGATATGCAGAATACGGAATTGCTTTTGATGAAGGATAGTGAGCTATATGAAGAATATATTCAGCTTCCAAGAAAGAAGAAGAAAGACCTTATGTTTGTCTACATACGTAAATTCAATGAAAGAAATCCCTTGTATATACCAGTAAATGAATAAAAATATGAAAAGAGCAGTTTCTATCCTATCCGTACTTTGTTTTTCCGTGACGCTTTTCAGCCAGGCTCCTTTTCCGAGCAAGGAGGAAATAAAGCAGTTCAGTGAATCAAAGACATGCGTGGTCCTTGAAGATGATCCTTTATCCGACTTTAACTTCTACATTAAGGATGCAATGAAGGAATACTGGACTATAACCCCTTATGAATTTATTAACGTCAGCGATTTTAATGTCAGGAGGATAAGTAGCTCCCTGTCGTTTATTGTCCTGACCGATACAAATTATGACAAGGATAAATCGAATTCAGTCTTCAACTTTATCAATCTTCTTCAGGGGAAGAATGTTGACAAGCTTGGAGAAATGCCTGAGATATGTGCCATACCGCTTTCCTTTGCCGGTGAGGAAGATATTGAATATGGTTATAAGCTGGGAGCTATTCTGTCATTCATGCAGAAACATGCACAGCTGATAATGGAGGATCCGTCCAAAACAGGAAGAAAATACCTGAAGTTTTATAATGAAAATATACCTGCTGTAATGGGAAAAACAATCCTGATAAAGCAGGAGGACCTGGCTCCAGAGATCGGGACAATTGGAAAAATCAAAGCCATCTATTCAAACAAGGTGGAAATCGTTTCGGAAGAAGATATTGTAAATGCAATTAAGAATAAAACTCCCAACACTCTTATCCTTCATAAGGTAGGTCCTGTTGGAGATAATATCTTGGAAGGCTACTGTTTCAAGATGCTTATCGGGACTGATGATGCCAACATGTATTATTACAACCTGCATTCAATTGACAAGAAAAATCCGAACGGATTCCTGCCTGCCGATCTGAAGCGTCTTGCAAGGTTTGATTAATGCATCATTCCTCAAAAAACGGCGTCTTTTCAATAAACTAATTACAATATGGAAGAGGTTAGAGAATTATCAGAATCGGAAAGAAACTGGGCGATGCTTTGCCATCTGTCTGCATTTGCAGGTTTCTTTTTCCCGTTTGGAGGGATCATAGGACCACTTATCTGCTGGTTAACCCGGAAAGATGAATCAGCCTGGGTTAATGAAAACGGAAAAGCATCAATGAACTTTCAGCTTTCCATTCTGCTTTATATAGTACTCGCAATCCCATTGTGCTTTATTATCATCGGTATTCCGATCGTTGCCTTTCTGGGTGTTCTGAAAATAATCTGCATAGTGATTGCAAGTGTCAAAGCTGCAAAAGGCGAAAGATTTAAATACCCGTTATCGATACCGTTTATACAATAATCCCCCAACCCCTCTGCCTTGCTCCGCCGAAGCGGCTACCATCGGCCGCCATAGGCTTGCCGACGGCGCGGCGCGAAGACAAAGAAGGGGGGCTAATTTGTTGTATAACATAATTATTTGGATGACTGTATATTAGACCCCCTTTAGGAAGTGCCACGCTTCAGCGTGGCGGGAGTAATATAGCTTCAGAAGGGAGCGAGGTATATGTTTTTCCATCCTGAAAATTCTGCTTTTCAGGATTTTTTTTTATCTTTCTTTATTATTTAAAACTATTTGCCATGGCAGCAGATACTAAAAAGGACAAAAAGGGAAAGAAGATCAAGGTAGAGACTTTCAAAAAAGATGATCTTTATCACGATGTTAAGCCTGAAAAGAAGGAAAAACTGGGCCGGAAGGAATTTGAAAAACTGCTTTTGAAGCAGGAAATTGAACTCGTCAAACTCCAGGAATGGGTAAAGACAAATAAGCTTAAAGTGGTTGTAATCTTTGAAGGAAGGGATGCGGCTGGTAAAGGTGGGGTAATAAAGACTATTGCCGGATGTATGAATCCCAGGATATGCAGGATAGTAGCCCTTGGAATACCGACCGAAAAGGAAAAAACACAATGGTATTTTCAACGCTATGTGACTCAGCTTCCGGCCGGAGGCGAAATAGTCCTTTTTGACAGGAGCTGGTATAACAGGGCCGGGGTTGAAAAAGTTATGGGATACTGTTCCAACGAGGAATATGAAGAATTCCTGCGGGCCTGCCCGGAATTTGAAAAAATGCTCATCAGGTCGGGTACGATACTTATTAAATACTGGTTCTCAGTCAGTGATAAGGAACAGGAGAAGCGTTTCCAGGACAGGATCCAGGATCCTACAAAACGATGGAAGATAAGCCCGATGGATGTCGAATCGCGTGATAAATGGGTGGAATATTCCATGGCAAAGGACAAAATGTTCTCTTATACCGATACCAAGCAATCACCATGGTTTGTAGTTCATGCAGACGATAAAAAAAGAGCAAGACTGAACACAATTGAACATCTTCTGTCACTTATACCTTATAAGGATCTTACACCAAAGCCGTTCAAGCTTCCTCCGCTGAAACATGACGTTGCTTATGTAAGGCCTCCTGTTACTGACCAGACCTTTGTACCTGAAAAACACTGAAGAAGATAAAAGATAAAAGTCACAAGATAAAGATGTTTAAAATGAATGGATTCCTTAGATTCAAGGTGTCCATTTTTTTTGTAGTATTTTTTGCCGGACTTTCATAAGTAAGATACTTTTATCTTTATACTTTTGTCTTTTATCTTTATTCATATGTTGAAGCCTTCCATACCCAAAGGAACCCGGGATTTCTCCGCCGATGAAATGCTGAAGCGGGAATTTATTTTTGACACCATCAAAAGCGTCTTTAAATTGTATGGTTATCAGCCCATTGAAACCCCTGCATTGGAAAATCTCTCGACATTACTGGGGAAGTACGGAGAGGAAGGCGACAGACTGATCTTCAGGATACTTAACTCGGGAGATTTCCTGACATCAGCCACCGATGAGGACCTGCAGAAGAGAGAAACATCAAAACTTTCTTCATTGATATGTGAAAAGGGACTGAGATATGATTTGACAGTCCCCTTTGCCCGCTATGTTGTACAGCATCGTGATGAAATTGTTTTCCCCTTTAAGAGATACCAGGTTCAACCGGTCTGGAGGGCTGACCGACCTCAGAAAGGAAGATACCGTGAATTCTTTCAGTGTGATGTGGATGTAATCGGCAGTGACTCATTATTAAATGAAATTGAAATGATTCAGGTCATTGATGATATTTTCAGCAGATTAAATATCAACGTTCAGGTAAAAATAAACAATAGAAAAATATTGGCAGGAGTTGCTGAGTATGCAGGTGCCCCTGACAGGTTTACTGATATTACTATTGCCCTGGATAAATATGAGAAACTAGGTTGGGAAAAAGTTAAAGAAGAATTGGTAAATAAGGGTGTCAGTAATCAAGTAATAAAAGAATTTGGGAATATTATCCTGGTTATAAACAGAAATAACAAAGATAAAATTGAATTTTTAAAGTCTATTCTTTTAGATTCAGAGATCGGACGTAAAGGTGTCCAGGAGATCGAATCATTAATGAACTATCTGGAACCACTTCATTTAAAATCTCAGGTAATATTTGATTTAACCCTAGCACGTGGTCTGAATTATTACACGGGCGCCATCATTGAGGTCAAATCTGCTGATGTAAATATTGGAAGCATCTGTGGGGGAGGCCGTTATGATGACCTGACAGGTGTTTTCGGACTGGAAGGTGTCTCAGGTGTTGGTGTCTCATTCGGAGCCGACAGGATATTTGATGTGATGAAGCAGCTGGACCTCTTTGAAAGTATAGCTTCAGTGTCAGCAGAGGTGCTTGTGCTTAATTTTGGCGATGCTGAAACAAAATATGCATTCAGGATCCTCGGTCTGCTCAGGAAGCTTGGCGTGAAATCTGAACTCTATCCCGATCCGGTAAAGCTTAAGAAGCAGATGTCTTATGCTGATTCAGGGAAAATACCATATATAATCATTGCAGGGGCTGAAGAGATCAAAAACAATGAGCTTACGTTAAAGATCATGTCTACAGGAGAACAGAAAAAGATCCTAATGAAGGATCTTAAATCATTTGTTCTTTCAGAAATAAAATCTGCTGATTAATTCCTTTCAGGCAGCGGTCCCGGTCTGGTCGGATTATCTCGCTGCTGTCTTCTTTGCTGAAGTTCGTTTAAAAGCTGCTGCCGGTATTGATTTTCAGCCTGGTAGAGCCTGAGAACCTTTTCAGGAGGAAGTATTCCTTTCAACTGATTGTGGAATGCCACACTTAATTCAGTTTCCAGAACCTGCAGTTCAATAAGTTTATCACCTGCTGCAGTGAGCTGTTCATCGCTCATAGCAGGAGCCTCCTGGTTGAATTTTCTGTTAAGCAGGACTCTTTCCTGCTGGATCTGAAGTTTTTTTGCCTGGGATTCATTATAGACAGGCCAGAATTTCTCCGCTTCCCCGGGAGTGAGCTTCAGTCTGTTTGTAAAAAAGGCAATCTTGTATGCATTCAGTCTTTCCTGATTCGGATTCTGAGCCTTTATCAGATGCGAGGATAACACCAGGCTGACAATAAAAAAAATGATTTTTCTCTTCATGGACTCAGGCTTATAAAAGTTCATATATTTCATTTATATCAATATTTTCAAGCAGAAGGTAATCGATTATTTCCGATTTGCTGACCTCGGGCATCTCTTCGGAGAAAAACAACGGATCAGTAATCTCTTCAAGTGTAAGTATGTCAATATCATTGAGGTACGATTCAGAAAATTCCTGCATACTTATTTCCGGCATAAATTCTGTTTCACCGGCAGGAAGGAAAATTTTGACAGCCGTATAGCTTAATAATACAAGCACTGCAACTGAAGCGGCTATGGCAAGGTATGGCCGCAGCCTGATGGAGAGTCCCAATTTGTTTGTTTCATTTACAGTACCGGCAGTGGCAGAGATGATCTTCCTGTTGACATCTTCAAAGTAATTGTCAGGCACTTTGAAAGGATTTATACCCCTTATTTTATCTGTCTTTTTCATCTTTACTTTAGATTGTTACAAATCGAAAAAGTTTAATCTCCTTCAAGATATTTTTCTATTTTATTAACCGCATGATGATATGAAGCCTTAAGTGCTCCTTCAGATGTTTTAAGCACTTTACTCATATCTTCGTAAGTCATTTTGTCAAAGTATTTGAGATTAAACACAATACGTTGTTTTTCAGGAAGTTGCAGAATGGCATTTTGCAGCCTGGTCTGTGCTTCATTGCCGTCAAACCATGTACTGCCTTCAATTGAATTCGCCAGGTAGCTGCCAATATCTTCAAGTGAAGTTGTGGTATTTCTTTTCCTTTTGTTGATTAATGTCAGCGATTCGTTTGTAGCAATAGCGTAAAGCCAGGTATATAGAGAGCTCTCGTTCCTGAACTCCCTGATATTTTTCCATGCATTGATGAAGGTATTCTGAAGGGCATCGTCTGCATCTTCGTGCAGTATCACCAGTCGCCTGATATGCCAGTACAGCTTTGAGCTGTAGGTTTCAATAACTTCCCTGAATCCCTTGTTGACATCTTTCTTAAGGAGCTGTATCAAATCTTTATCCTGATCAGGAGTGCTCAAGTGAAAGCTGAATTTATTCTTTGATGTAAGATAATGGAAAAGGTTTAAAGAAAGTGGAAAAACTATGTCTTAAATTTGATTAAAGTAAATCGTACATTTGCAACCATATTCAAAATGCAATCTGATGGCTCTGCAATGCGGGATAATCGGGATCACGAATGTTGGCAAGACAACCATCTTCAATTGTATTTCAAATACCCGTGGTGAAACTCATGCCTTTGCCTTCAGTGCCGTAAAATCTAATATTGGCGTTGTGCAGGTTCCTGATCAGCGGTTGTATGAACTTGAAAAACATCAGGTTACTGAAAAGGTTATTCATACAACTGTTGAGCTGGTTGATATACCTGGGCTTTCAAAAGGATCAAACAGGAGTGAGGGAGGAGGTAATAAATTTCTCGGAGATATCAGGAACACTGATGCCCTTATCCATGTCCTGAGGTGTTTTGATAATGAAGCCTTGCCTCATGTTGATGGTTCGGTCGATCCGGTAAGGGATATAGAGACAATTGACCTTGAGCTCCAGGTGAGGGATATGGAATCTGTTGAAAAGAAAATCGAACGTCTCCATAAGACTTCCAAAGCGGGGGATAAGGATGCAATACACGGACTGGAGGTACTTGCCCGCTACCGTGAACATATTGAAGGCTTCAACAATGCCAGGACTCTTGTCGTAAAGGATGAGGAACGGAAGTATATCGATGATCTATTCCTCCTGACTATGAAACCTGTAATGTATGTATGCAATGTTGATGATAAATCGGCCGTAAACGGCAATCATCATACTGAAAGGATAAAAGAGTTTCTGAAAGATAAAAATGCTGAAATTTTGATCATTGCAGGTGCCCTTGAAGCTGAGATAGCCGAGCTGGAAAATAAGGATGACCGTCTTTCGTTCTTAAAGGATGCAGGACTTGATGAACCGGGGATTGATAAGCTTGTAAGAGCAGCATACAGGTTGCTTGACCTTCAGACATTTTTTACAATAGGACCAAAGGAAGTAAGAGCCTGGACCATTAAGAAGGGGATGACAGCCTCACAGGCGGCAGGGGTTATTCACAGCGATCTTGAACGGGGATTTATTAGGGCGGAAGTGATGAAATATCACGATTTTGTCACCCTGGGTTCGGAGCATGCCTGCAAGGAAGCAGGCAGGTTTCATGTTGAGGGGAGGAACTATGTCGTATGTGATGGCGATATTATGTATATAAGATTTAATATCTAGGACAGGCAATGACGGGCAAAGGGATTCTCATATTACTGCTTCTCCCATTTATTGCATTGAACATCCGTGCTCAGGATTCTGTCAAAGATATCAGGCTCCGGGATGAGGTAATCCGTTACGGACAGGCAAGGGTAATGATAGCATTTCCCGGAGTTACGGTTATGGATGAGCTCGTACGTGGTGTATCAGTAAGTTCAGTAAAAGGAAAGATTGTAGAGATTGTTCTTTCTCCTTTAACCATTGACTGGTTCATTTCACGGAATTATGATTATGAAATAACTGACAGGCCTGATAGTAAGTCGTATACAACAGCATCAGATGTAAAACAGGCAATGGAGTGGGAGAGTTATCCATCATACACGCAGTATGATTCAATTATGAGAAGCTTTGCCGGCACTTACCCTGATCTTTGTCTTCTGGATACCATTGGGACGAGTATTTACGGCAAACTGGTCCTTGCTCTTAAAATATCCGATAATGTGACTGTTGATGAGGATGAGCCTGAGACATTCTATTCATCAACTATTCACGGGGATGAGACAGGTGGATTTATTTTAATGCTCCGCCTGGCAGATTATCTTCTTAAGAACTACAATACAGATACAAGGGTTAGCAGCCTTGTTGATAATCTTGAAATATGGATCAATCCCCTTGCAAATCCTGACGGAACCTACAGAACCGGCAATACAATTATCTCACCTACAAGGAGTAACGCAAACGGGTATGATCTTAACAGGAACTTTCCCGATCCCGGTACCAATCCTGTGAGACAAAAGGAAACCCTTGACATGATGAAATTCATGAAGGAGCACCATTTTGTTATTTCAGCTAATTTTCACTCGGGAGCAGAGGTCGTAAACTATCCATGGGACAGGTGGTCGATATTCCATGCTGATAATTCCTGGTTCTATAAAATAAGCAGGAAATATGCTGATACTGTTCATCTTTATTGTGCAGAGGGGTATATGACTGATCTTCAAAACGGTATTACAAACGGGTATACATGGTATTCAATAAAAGGAGGGAGACAGGATTATGTAACATACGAGCTTCAGGGAAGGGAAGTGACAATTGAGATTCATAACAATTTTGTTACGCCGACTTATCAGCTTGATATGTTATGGCAGTACAACTGGAGATCTTTGCTTGGTTATCTTGAAAACACCTTATTTGGGATCCATGGGAAAGTGAAGAATAATGTTACAGGCGATCCGGTCGCGGCAAGGATATTCATAACCGGACATGACAGGGACAGCTCCCACATATATTCCGATACGCTCTACGGAAGTTTCGTACGGCTTCTTGCCCCTGGTACATGGGATCTGGTGTTCACATCATTTGGTTATCTTGAAACAGTTGTTAATGACTTTGTTGTGACGGGTGATCAGAAGACTGAAATTACCGTAGAAATGATGCCGATATATAATCCGGTGGATACCATTCCTACACCTGTACTTTTATTATATCCTAATCCCTCAGAGGAAAACATTCGTGTTGTTCTTCCCGGGCGTCAGACTGGCGAAGTATATGTTAGAGTAGTTAATTCACTGGGTTATAAGATTTTAGAATATAAAGAAAATACGGTTCTGGGTTATCCTCTTATTATTGATGTCACAGGGCTGCCAGCTGGAGTTTATACATTGATAATAACAAACGTAAAAACCCAATTCTCTGACTTTAGCCGGTTTGTTGTCGTAAGGCATTAAGTGAGTGTCATGGTAAATTATTTATGCAAAGTTGCTTCTCTTGTTAAAAAAGCTACTTTTGGAATTTTGTTTTATCAGAGTTAGTAGTTTCAGAAAGGAAATGCAAAAAGATTTTATGAAGGTGCAAAAATTGACAAAGCTGACAATAGTGCTTTATATGGCATTATTTGTATCTGGAGGATTAAGAGGACAGGGCCCTTATATTCCGCCTGACAAGCCTAAGCTGGTTATAGGGATAATAGTGGAGCAGTTAAGATATGATCAGATTGAAAGGTTCAGGGGCCGTCTGGTTCAGAATGGAATAAGGCGTCTGCTAAATGAGGGTACCAGTTTTCAGAATGCATCTTATCAGTATATGCTCACGGAATCGGCTCCCGGACATGCTACAATTTCAACCGGAGCTGAACCAGCCTGGCATGGAATTGCTTCCGACAGCTGGTATCTTCCTCTGAGGGATGAACTTATTTATTGCACGAAGGATCTGAATGTTAAACCGGCAGGAGTGAGTTCCGAATCTGGGCAGCATTCTCCGGTTAATCTGCAGGCGTCGACATTCACCGATGAGCTTAAGATGGCATCAGGGAAAAATGCAAAGGTTTTTAGTGTTGGTCTGAAAGACCATTCTGTAATTCTTTCTGCTGGGCATTCAGCCGATTGTGCCTATTGGCTCGACAATGCTTCCGGTTCATGGATCTCGAGCTCCTGGTATATTGATTCTCTCCCTGCATGGGTGAATGACTTTAATGCGATGAAATACCCTGAGGCATTTCTTAACAGCAAATGGGAATTGTTCAGATCGGCAGAGTATTATAATGATTGTATCACCGATAAAAATGATTTTGAGGCTGGTTTTGAAGGTCAGAATTATTTTCCGTATGATCTCAGGAGAATAAGCATGAAAGAAAATCCTGCCCCCCGCCGTGACCTGTCAGTGATTCTGGAAACACCGTATGGAAATACCCTTACAACAAGTTTTGCCAAAAAGCTTATTGAGAATGAGCAGCTGGGCAGGGACGACATAACTGATTATCTTGCAATATGCTATACGTCAACTGATTATATAGGCCACAGATTCGGACCATCGTCATATGAGATGGCTGATGCAATATTAAGACTCGATAATGAAGTTGAGGATCTGATGACTTATCTGGTTGATTCGATTGGCAAAATGAATGTGCTGGTATATTTTACGTCAGCACATGGAATTTCTGAAATACCCGGTATTCTCGAAAGTAACAGGATCCCTTCAGGATATTTCAGGCTGGAACAGGCGTTATACCTTCTCAGGAGTTACCTTAAGGCATTATACGGGGAAGGTCAATGGATTAAAGGATATTCGGAGCGCCAGGTTTATCTTAACAGGACACTCCTTGAAGACTCAAAGATCCCGCTTGAGGATGTCCAGAAGAAAGTGGCCAGATTCATGGTTCAGTTTTCAGGCATAGCCTCTGCCTATCCATATTCAGCTTTTGAGGTAAACGATTTCGGGGAGGGGAACCTGAAGAGGATAATTAATAATTTCAGTCCTCAGCGTTCGGGTGATGTAATAATTACCTTCTATCCCGGCTGGGTGGAAAAGGTAAATGATTATGTTACAAACCACAATTCACCTTATGAATATGATTCCCATGTCCCGTTGTTGTGGTGGGGTTGGAGTATCGACAGGGCAATGATCACGCGGAAAGTCAATATGACCGATATTGCACCTACCCTTTCATCGCTGCTAAAGGTGCCATATCCCAATGCATGTACAGGTGAGCCGCTGTTTGAATTATTCAGGTAATTTTAGTATTTAATACGCTGATTATTCAGGATTTACGAAATCCATCCCTTACACTGCATGCATCAGCCAGCAGGTCCGGATTCTTTTCACAGCCGTTACCGAGTATGATAAGACTGGCGCCAGCTTCAAAAATTTCCTCAACCTCTTTCATGTATCTAATTCCTCCCCCTACTGCCAGCGGAACCGAGATATTTTCCCTTACAGCCCTGATCACAGGTACAGGTATGGTATTTGTGGCACCGCTGCCTGCTTCCAGGTAGATCATGCTTAGTCCAAGCATTTCACCTGCCATAGCTGTTGCAACAACAATATCTGATTTATCGGCGGGAATAGCTTCGGTCTGGCTTATATACTCCACCGATGTTCTTGATCCGCAGCTTATAAGGATGTATCCAACGGATACCAGTTTATCCCTGACATCCTTCAGGTAGGGGGCTGCTATGACATGATTTCCGATCAGAAGCTCAGGATTTCGTCCGGAAATAAGCGAGAGGAGAAGTATAGTATCAGCTTTATAACTTAGCTGAAGGAGATTGCCGGGAAAAAGTATCACAGGAATGGAACAATGTTCCCTTATGGTATCGATCAGCTGATCTATATTGCTGAAGGTAAGGCTTCCTCCTGCCATTATGTAGTCGGCTTTGCAGTCAGTTGCAACTTTAAGGATATTGCGGATGGAATCTCCCCTGGCTTTATCAGGATCAAGAAGCAGAGCGATGCTTTTTTCCCCTGGAAACTTATTTGATTTCATAGTTCTTTTTTGTCCATACTATAGCATAATTATCATACCTGGAATAGAAAAGATCAAAAGAGTCATTTATTTTCCGTGTATGAACAGCTCCCTTTATCTCTCCTGAATCCTTTACCTCAAAAGGCTTAATGGTTATATTCTTTCTTATGCTGATCCCCTCTTTGTCGCATATTTTATAGAGGGCTTCTTTTGCACACCAGTGGAGATACAGATGATATTTACGGTTTTGGGGATCTCTGGTAATTTTCTCCTTCTTGTTAATGAATTTAAATGCAATGGCGCCTATATTGGCGCTCATGTATTCCAGATCTATACCTACCTTTTCTGTGGTGCTGCACAGGATAGCAGTAAGCCTGTTTGAATGCGATATACTGATGAATCTTGATCCGTCTTTTAGAAATGGCTTGTTGTTCTTGTTATATACTATTCGTGCATCTTTCCCCAGAAGTTCAGCCAGAAGTGCTCGTACACTCAGAAATTCAAGCCTGCGGGAAGTGCTTGTAAATCCCTTGTATTTTTTCTTATCCTCAGTATCCAGCACGACCAGCTCAAGGAGTGCATTAATGTCCTCTTCTATTTTCCATACTCCAAGGATAGAAGATTCATTGAGATAATGTTTTGTAATACAGCCCATTAATATGGTAATCTAGGTTATATTTCCTTCCATCTCAGGGTTTCAATCATATGTATGATATCTTTCCTGAAAAATTCATTTACCGGTGCAATGGAATCCGGATTCGGCTCAGACATAAAATAGAGTGATCCCCTGAAATAATGTCTGGTACTGTCTGTGACGAAGAATTGTACTGCGGTGGCAGTATTCCCTTTCAGGTCGTAAAGAATGCCATAAACCTTATTTTCCGGATCACTGAATACCTGTTCACTGATCGCATCGGCTTTTGAAATATGGTTTTTTACATTCATCGTGTATGTTTGTTCCATCAGCTCCTCCAGGTCATTGTCGATGTCTCTGTACGTGAGGTAAATCCTGGCTTTGTAAGCCGGGAAATCAACATTGAACCAGCCAGGTTCCGTGTTGACATCCTCTCCGAATGAAATCCTGCCGTAAGTCGGATATTCAAAGCTTACAGGAATATATCCATCCTCTCTGACAGTATCATTAAAAACTGTATATTCTTTGGGCGGCAGGTCGATACGGAAGTATCCTTTTGGCTTTGGAACGGAGACGTCCCCGCACCCTGCCAGGATGAAGGCTGAAGCTATTATTATCAGAATATTATTCTTCAATATTCTCATCCTTCACTTTATCTATTATGACCCGGATCTCCCTGATCCTTCTCCTGTCGACCGATTCAATCTGGAATGTGAATCCCCTGTATTTGATTGTCTGATCCTTCTGAGGAAATTCACCGGTAAGTTCCAGTATAAGTCCCGCCAGGGTCTCAGATTCTCCTCTTACTATATCAAAAGTATCATCTTCAAGGTCAAGTATCTTGTTGAAATCATTTAACAGGATCTTGCCCTCAAAGACATATGTTTTATCGTCAAGTTTCCTGTATAGTTCCTCATCCTCGTCGCTTTCGTCGGTAATTTCACCGACGATCTCTTCGAGGATGTCTTCCAGGGTTATGATTCCTGCTGTTCCTCCATATTCATCAATCACAACAGCCATGTGGATCTTCTTAACCTGGAACTCTTTCAGCAGGTCATTGATCTTCTTGGTTTCCGGCACAAAATATGGTGCCCTGAGAAGGGACTGCCATTTAAACGAATCGGAATTGTCCATATATGGAAGAAAATCCTTTGCATAGAGTATTCCTTTTACATTATCGAATGACTCTGAATAAACCGGGATCCTTGAAAATCCTGAGTTTATTATTACAGGAATTATCTTGCTGAATCCGGATTGGATATCAACAGCCGTGACATCAATGCGGGGGCACATTATGGCGCTGACATTTATATTTCCGAAATTTACGATCCCTTTAAGGATCTTTTCATCTTCGCTCAGATCATCAGATGTCAGCTCAAGTGCATCAGACAGGTCATCCATGCTGATATTCGACCGGTGCAGACCGGCTCGTTTTTTAACAAATGAAGAAGTAAGAATAAGCAGAGAGGTTACAGGACGGAATAACTTTTCAATAACTGCCAGAGGGAAAGCCATAAACAGAGCCATGGACACATTGTATCTTGTTGCATAGACCTTGGGTAATATCTCCCCGAATAAGAGCAACATGAAAGTAATTACGACTATTTCCATCAGGAATCCAAGAACCGGGCTTGAACTGAAGTCAAAAAGCCTGGCACTTATAAAAGCCGACAGTAATACTACCGCAATATTGACTGTGTTGTTGGCAACAAGAATAGTGCTCAGAAGTCTCTCGGGCTTATTAAAGAGGCTCAGGACTGACTGTGCTTTTTTGCCTTTATCGCTTTTGATTTTTTTAATATCGTCAGGGCTTAGTGAGAAGTATGCTACTTCTGAGCCTGACATAAGTGCCGAGCATAAAAGAAGGCATGCCAGTACAACAAATCCTATAATTATTTTATAATCAGGAGCATATATAATGACGCCTGAAAGGAATTCCACTACTGAATATGAATATCCAGGTTCCAATTGGACTTTTATTAATACGGTTTAAAAGGGAAGGTCATCTTCATTCTGTCCTTTACCCGGCCCGTGATTGAATGGTCCGCCTGATCCCGGGTCATCGTACTCAGTACTGCCTCTTTCAGTCCGGTTTTTGTTCGGATTTTCGCCAGGTACCTGGTAAGGAGGTGCCGGTTCATTAACCTCCGGTGAAGATCCGCCTCTTTTCTGAGAATCCGTCACGGAGTCTTCAGCCTGCCCCGAAAAACTGTTCTGTCCCTGTTTCTTTTCCATTACCATCATTGTATCGGCAAGGATCTCGGTAAAATATTTATTATTTCCGTCCTTGTCGACATATGAACGGGTTTTGATTTTTCCGATCACATAAACCTGGGTTCCTTTCCTGACCGTTTTTTCAGCAACTTCAGCCAGCGCACGCCATAAAACGATATTATGCCATTCCGTTGAGGTGATCGTCTCCCCCTGCTGATTTGTATAGGTTTCACTTGTAGCCAGCGGAAAGGTTGCTTTGGCAACACCTTTGTCAAAATACCTTATGACTGGATCTTTCCCGACGTTGCCCAATAATAAGACTTTATTGATTGACATGTAGTTATATAGTTAGTATTTTATGCAACAACAGACAGTAAAGTTAAGAAAAAAACCGCTTTTGACAACCGTTACTGATTACATAGGGTAAATCCAGCCTGTTTAACCCTCATTATAATTCCGGAAAACATGCTTAAAACAACTAGCCACCTTCACCCGAACAACTGATGCGTTCAGTCAGGAGGGCAGCAACAAACAACCGGCTACCCGGTTTAATTTTCTATTTCATTGTAATTAAGGCAATAATAAACAGCAAAAAAAAAATTAATTATATAAGTGTTTCAATTTAAATAAATAATATTTTTATATTTGCAGGGTTGAAAAAACGAATAATCAAAATAATATGTTGAATTTTAAATTACTAGAAAAATGACTAAAGCAGACATTGTTAATGAAATTGCCAAGAACACTGGTATTGAAAAGGTGACTGTACAGAAAACTGTAGAAGCCTTAATGGAAACCATAAAGCATTCAATGGTAACTGGTAATAACGTTTATCTCAGGGGTTTCGGAAGCTTTATCGTTAAGAAAAGAGCAAAGAAAACTGCAAGGAATATTTCAAAGAACACCACAATTATCATCCCTGCTCATAATATCCCTGCTTTTAAACCGGCTAAATCATTCATTACCAAGGTTAAATCGCACGTTAAGAAATAATCCTGTATGCCAAGCGGTAAAAAAAGAAAGAGACATAAGATGGCCACCCATAAACGGAAGAAACGTTTACGGAAGAACAGACATAAGAAGAAGTAGCAGACAGATCATAGGGTGGTCTTTACGATGATATATTAAACCTAAAGGTCCTGTGATCTTTAGGTTTATTGTATGTGGAGGTTGGAGATGACAGGTAGAAAATAAATTCAGATCATAAGAGGAAGTGGCAAACAAGGATCTGATCATTGATGTAAGTGATTCCGAGGTTTCGTTGGCGTTGCTGGAAGACAAGCAGTTAATTGAGTTAAACAAGGAAAAGCGAAATATAAAGTTTTCAGTCGGGGATATTTACCTTGGAAAGGTGAAGAAAATAATGCCCGGGCTGAATGCTGCTTTTGTTAATGTCGGTTACGAACGTGATGCATTTCTGCATTATCTGGATCTCGGAGCCCAGTTTAAGACTCAGCAAAAACATTATCTCACAGCGGTTCAGAAACAGGGACGGATTGTGCCTGTTCACAAATTCAAGCCTGAACCCGAAATCGAAAAGGATGGAAAAATAACTGATGTGCTCACTCAGGGACAAACGGTTATTGTACAGATCACCAAAGAGCCTATTTCTACAAAAGGACCCAGACTCGCATCCGAAATATCACTTGCCGGCAGGAATCTTGTCCTGATTCCTTACTCCGATAAGGTTTCCATTTCATCGAAAATTGAGAGCCCGGAGGAAAAAAACCGGCTTAAAACACTTCTTCAAAGCATCAAGCCCAGGAATTACGGGATAATCGTTAGAACGGCTGCTGAAGGCAAGAAGGTTGCAGTCCTTGATTCTGAGCTGAGAGAACTCGTAAGAAAATGGGAATCAGCGTTTTACACAATCAAAAAAGAGACAAAAGCACCCCGGCTCTTTATCGGTGAGATGAACAGGACAACAACAATCCTGCGGGATATGCTGAATGTCACCTTCAACAGTATACATATCAATGATCCTGCCTTTGCCGATGAAATCCGTCAGTATATAAAGGAAATAGCTCCGGAAAAAGCCAAAATAGTCAAACTCTATAAGGGAACCCTTCCTATATTCGATCATTTTGGCATTAATAAACAGATAAAAGCCCTGTTCGGTAAAACAGTCTCTTTTAAGCATGGAGCCTATCTGATCATAGAACATACTGAAGCTCTGCATGTTATCGATGTAAACAGCGGCAACCGCTCACGCTCCGGAAACGACCAGGAATCAAATGCCCTGGAAGTGAATATGGAAGCTGCAACAGAGATTGCCCGCCAGCTCAGGCTGAGGGATATGGGAGGAATAATCGTGATCGATTTTATCGATATGCTGACAAACGATAATAAGCAGATCCTTTATGACAGAATGAAGGAGATAATGTCAAACGACAGGACAAAGCATAATATCCTTCCGCTGACAAAATTCGGCCTGATGCAGATAACCAGGCAGAGAGTACGCCCTGTGATGAATATTGTGACCGATGAAATGTGCCCTGCATGCCAGGGTAAAGGTGAAACCAGGCCGGCAATATTGCTGACCGATGAACTGGAAAGGAACCTGGCATTTATTGTTGACAAGATAAAAACCAGAAGGCTGATACTGAACGCCCATCCATTCGTAGCTTCATACCTTAAAAAAGGAGTGTTCCCCGTCTGCCGCAGATGGAACTTCAAATACAGGATCAGCCTCAAGGTTCAGGCTGTAACATCATACCACATGCTCGAATACCATTTCTTCGACAGGTATGATAATGAGATAGATCTGGACTGAGGAGATTATTAAAAAGGATAACAGGGTGGTTTTTACTCCATTTAGACACCCTTATAACATTTCCATTCAATTTTTGTTATATGTTTATTATTTTTGAGACCGGTAATAAACAATTACATGCAACTGAAAAGAAATCTGCTTCTCATACCCACGGGCCTTCTGGCAGTCACCCTCCAGGCCCAGATCTTTGATCCTGTCACATGGGACTTTGGTTATGAAAAAAAGGGAGATAATCAGTATGATCTGGTCATCACTGCAACCATTGAAAAGGGCTCTCACATCTATTCAATGGATATTCCGGCGGGTGGACCCATCCCGACATCTATCCGTTTTGATACCATTCCTGGATATTCGCTTCAGGGTGATACATGGGAACCTGTTAAACCGGAGGAGTTGTTTGATGAAGCTTTCGGAATGAAGATTAAATCTTTCAGCGATAAAGCTGAATTCAGACAGAAGATCACCGGGAACACCGCGTCATTTACTGTTACCGGTGAAGTGAACTTTATGGCATGCAACAATGTCACATGTTCACCTCCAAAAGATGTGGAATTTGAAATAAGGATATCTGATATTGCTGTAAGTCAATTAGTTACCGAGGGAGGGGATTCAGGTCCGGTTCATGAGAAGAAAGGCTTACTGGGCTTTTTTCTCCTTTCAATGATTGCAGGCCTTGCCGGGATCCTTACACCCTGTGTTTTCCCGATGATCCCAATGACAGTCGCATTCTTTTCGCAGGGATCCGAAAACAGAAAGAAATCGATCCTTAAAGCTTTTATCTTCGGAATTTCCATTATACTGATCTATTCCTCGCTCGGCATTATTGTTTCGCTGACAAGTGCAGGTGCCGGTTTTGCGAATACCCTGAGCACGCATTGGATACCCAATATCATCTTTTTTGCCTTGTTCCTTCTTTTCGCAATATCATTTTTTGGCGCCTTTGAGATCATCCTTCCCAATAAATGGATTGCGGGAGCTGATTCAAAAGTAGATAAAGGCGGAATGATCGCAGCATTTTTCCTGGGACTCACAACCGTAATAATCTCTTTTTCCTGCACAGGGCCTATAGTAGGAGCTCTCCTGGTAGAAGCTGCCAGCGGTGATGTTCTGAGACCAACGGTCGGAATGTTTGGATTTGGACTCGCATTTGCTCTTCCATTCACATTATTCGCACTTTTCCCGTCAGTCATATCAAAAATGCCAAAATCAGGCGGATGGCTCAACTCAGTTAAGGTTGTCCTGGGTTTCATTATGCTGGCTTTCAGCATGAAATTCCTTTTGACTATCGACAGCGTTTACTCAATAGGAATGCTTTCAAGAGATATCTTCCTTGCAATATGGATAGTATTGTCTGCATTGCTTGGTCTTTACCTGATGGGCAAGATAAAATTTGCTCACGACAGTGATCTCACTAGTATTGGGACATTCAGATTATTTCTCATCATTGCCGTGTTTGCTTTCATGATTTATTTAGTAACCGGACTGTTTGGTGCTCCGCTTAAAGGATTATCTTCTCTTCTGCCGTCGCAGGAGACATCATGGTTCTATAAACGGCAAATGCTTACTGAGGATAAACCAGGTTCCTCTTCAGCCTTTCAGATTTCCGTTAAAAGTGAGCTTTGTTCGGAACCAAAGTACGGGGATCTCTTAAGGATGCCGCTTGGGCTTACAGGATATTTTGATTATGAGCAGGGCATGGCCTGTGCAAGGGAACAGGGCAAACCAGCACTTATTGATTTCAAGGGTCATGCCTGTGCAAATTGCAAGGTGATGGAAGCAAAGGTCTGGGCAGATCCTGAAATTCTGAAAAGGCTCAGAGAAAATTTCGTAATCATATCGCTTTATGCTGATGACAGGACTCAACTTCCGGAAAGCGAATGGATTACATCCAGGGTTGACGGTAAGGTAAAGAAGACTATCGGAAAGATCAATGAAGATCTTGAGATATCAAAGTTTAAAACAAACGCTCTTCCGCTATATGTGATTACCGATCATGAGGGGAATCCGATGAATAAGCCGATGCCCACAAACCTTAATGTTGAGGAGTACAAAAAATGGCTCGATGAAGGTTTCGCAAAATTTAATGGTAAGTAATTCTCCCTTTTTAAACTAAATGTACTCACCCCCTTAATCCCCTCCGAGGCTTCGCTCGGAGCAGGCTCTCTCTGCTCCGCAAAGAGGGGGAAAAGTATTTTTGTTAATTGCAGATATTCAATGATTTATGGCTAAACACGCCCCCTTCTTTGCTTTAGCAGAGAAGGGGGATGGGGGGATGAGTACATGAAAGTAATTTTCTAAAATTTCCCTAATTTCAGTGTAACTGTATAGCTCAGTGTTCTGAGTGATTCCACATCTATGCTGTATGATCCCGGTAATCCGACATTGAATGGTGTCGGTAGTCTGTAGGAGGCTCCTACGCCGAGTCGCAGGAATCTTGTCAGGTTGAGTTCCAGTTCTGCTGAAGGTTCAATAAGCAGGAATGCCTTTGAATCTTCAAGGAAATTCTCATTAAACTCATTGTCAGTTGAAATAAAAGAGATACCCCCAAATCCGAGCAGAACCGGGAAAGATAAGTGTATCGGGAAACGGGGCAGCAAAATTGGCTCAATATACAGACCGCCGTATCCTCCTGTAAGGAAAACATCCCTGTCTATAGATGGCTCATAATGAAATTCGTTCATGAAACCGGTCGCTCCCATGCCAATCCCCAGTGAATGGCTTGCCATCCATGAGAATCTTCCGCCGAACAGGATTGCATCCATATCGTTGATGTTTGAGTAACCTACTGAAAATGAACAGTATCCGCCTCCACCTCTGTCATGACCCAGCAGTGTTTTCATCTCCCGGCTTTTATAGTATTGAAATTCAGGTTCTTCCTGTGAGAAAGAAATCAGGGAAACCAGCAAAAGGATTGAAGTCATCAATATTATCTTTTTCATCATGGAATACTTTATATTATTACACTAAAAAACATAAGAAACTGATATGCCGACATCAACCGGCATTACTTTCACAAAAGCAGGTATCGACAATTCAACGTATGGTTTGACGTTGACACTGATAATGAGAGGGATATCCCTGAACCTGTATTCGGCTGCAGCCCACCCGTCGGCACCGATCACCGGACAGAACCTGTCACCATCGAAGTTATATCGTTCACCGAAGAAACTTATGTGATCTGTCACAATAAATCCTCCGTGTCCTCCATATCCCCATGCAAAATAAAGATCAGGCGAGATCTCAGCAATTACTGTTTCATAAATGATCCTCAGAACTGTAATCTGTATCCCGTTATTATTGAATCCGAGCATTGCATTATAGTCTATCGCACCATTGCCGGCCACTGCGGGTACCTGGATAAAAATCCCTCCCCTGAAACCGGTCCGGACTCCCGCTTGCCTGTATGATCCCTGACCTGAAATTTCAGCCGGTAATAAAATGATGACTGTAATAATGAAAATGTACAATTTCTTCATATTTATTTGCTATTTTATTTTTATAATCCTCCCTGAACCTGAGATTGTCTGTTCTATTTCGGGATCCCCCTTCACGTAAATATTACCGCTTCCGGAAATGAGCGCGTTCAGATAATTTTCTATATTCGTGTAGGCGCTCCCTGAGCCTGAAATTATTACCGAAGCAGTTTTTGTGACCATATCGCCGCCGTAAATATTGCCGCTTCCTGTTATTTTCATATGGGAAGTTTCGCAATCACCGGCGACAGATGTGTTGCCGGATCCTGAAATTGTCAAGTCAGTATTCAGGCACAATAGGGTACGAACGTCAATATCACCTGAACCTGAGACTTTTGTTTCAAGATCATCACAATCAATAAATTCAACGGACATATCACCTGATCCGCTATTTTTAAGCAAAACGGTTTCTCCGGTCATCGTGTCCGCAATAAATGATCCTGATCCTGAATTGACAGCTTTGTTCAGAAGGGGAGAGGACACCATGACAACCGGCTGTTCATTATAGTCAAGGCAAATTGTTGCCGGGCTGGTGCTGATCTCAAGACAATCGTCATAGACATTTGTTTCGATGTAGTTCATAATATTCTGCTCAGCACTTATGGTAATTCCAAATGTGTCAGCCTGTTTATAAATTACATCAAAAGAGGTTGAATTTTTGATCTGATCAAAAAAAGTGACCCTGCGGGTTTCTTGGATAACGATCCGGTCACCTTCCACGCACAGCAGATTCTTCAGACAGGAATTACAGGTTATAAGGCATATTCCTGTAAATAAAAAGATAAACCTGGTTTTCATTTTAAAAATTTAATGATCATTTTGTATAAGGACACGGAAAATTTAACGCAGTTGCACATCCTGAAATTATTTTAAGTAAATATTTCCTCTGGTTGCATCAATCATCACTTTAATATTGCCGGGATTTCTGCCTACCGTGCCAAAAGTCATGTACTCTTTCTTATCTTCACTCATTACCTTCTTTTCAAGCTTCGCTTCATTTTCGGGAAGAACGAGGAATGTATTTATATGCCTGATATCCAGGTTGTAGGATACTGACTTGTCAAATGTAAGACTTATATCTGTATAACCTGAATTTATGGTCACCATCTCAATCCCCTTACTGATAAATTTAGTATCCAGATCGCCGTATTTTGTGATCACGTTGATCTCTTTTTGCAGCTCATCAATCCGAAAATCAGAGAAATATGAATTGCCTCTCAGGGAGCTTACCGTACCTAAAAAGAATTCATCTCTTCTAGATTCGGTATTTAAGTTCCCGGTTTTTTCAAGATAGAATTTTGATGAGACTGAAGTTATTGAGAGATCCCCGGATTCATCTATTTCAACCTCGCAAAATGATGTATTCAGACGGCCCCTGTTAATCTTATTTACAGTTGCATCGCAGAATACCAGGTCTAAACCGATCGCCTCATTGAGCATATTTGCCTTAAAAGATCCGTTTGAAAGGTTAAGGGAAAGATTACCGGTATTGTTTTCCATATAAACATCGCCATACTTGTTTGTGATCCTCATATCAAGGTATTCAGGGGCATTGACGAAGTAATTGATCTGGATCCTTGATTCATAAGGTATCAGCTTGCTGGTCAATCCTTTGAAACTTTCAAACAGCATGGTTATATTCTGTGTGAAGCTGGTATGAGCCCTTACCAGGTAGCTTGTTCCGGATATGTTCACATCAACCCCCCGGAACATCTTATCCAGTCTGCCAAGATCTGATGAAAAAGCTTCAACTTCAACTCTTATCTCAACAGAATCTTTATTCCATGAAGCGATATGGATAGTCCCGTATTTATTGTCCATTTCAAGAGTCATATCTTTGTTGACGGGCATGGTTTCCCGGAAAGTCTTCTTTTCAGAAAATGCCTGTCCGATAAGCAATTCTGCCGGCAGGAGGAACGTAACAGCAAGAATTAATAATCTATATCGCATTTTCATCGGTTTTTTCTGAATTGTTTTCATTTTGCCTTAATATATCAAGCATATCTTCCAGGATATGTGTTTTTATCCTGTAATTGTTTATCAGAGCTTCAATAACTTCCTGGTTGTCAACATTATCCCTGAGATCTTTCCTGATATCTGCACAGATGCTGTCAATCTGTGACATATCGTTCAGCAGCTCTTTTTCAATATCGGGATATCCTGTAAGCAAAGGCGTTGCCTCATTGTACAGGTCGTTGATAAGGTTATTATAATAGATTTCACTTTCGACAAGTTCAGGATTGGTTTTCATAAGAAACATACCGGCATCTCTTTTACTAAATACATAATTCTCCCTTTCCCTGGCTATATAGAAAAGTACTGCTGTTGTAAGCATTACAACTATCATAGCTGCAGCGGAGAACCATCTTACAAGCTCACGTCTTCCTTTATGCATGTCTTTCCTGATCCCTTTCCATACTTCGGGTGACGGATCATATTTATCCAGTCCTTCCCTGTTTTCCCTGATATATTCTTCCAGCCTATCCATAGTTTTAAGTTTTTGACAGAATAGTTCTTAGTTTTTCTTTTGCACGGGAGTATTGTGATTTTGAAGTTGATTCGGATATCCCCATGATCTGGGATATTTCAGTATGATCGTATCCTTCAAGCAGGTAAAGTGTCAGTATGATCCTGTATCCATCGGGGAGTTGTTCTATACCCCTGAATATTTTATTTGTATCGTAAGCAATTTCCGTCTCTTCTTCCTCAGCAACAGCCGGAAGCGTCTCATAATAAACGAGATCTGTCTTCTTCTTCCTGAGCTGGTTTATGCACCGGTTCATGAGTATGCTCTTCAGCCATGCGCCGAAGGTTGATTCAAACCTGAAGGATCCGATATTCCTGAAACATTCCGTGAATGTTTCCTGCAGGATATCTTCTGCATCCTCCCTGTTGTTCATCATCCTGTATGCCAGGTTATACATCGCTTTTGAATATTGTTTATAAAGCATAAACTGTGCTTTAGTGCTTCCTTTTTTACATTCCTCAATCAAGGGAGCATGAATATTGAAATCTGAACGGTTCACTTTAACTGCTTACCTGGTTATAAAGACAACATGATGATTTAAGGGTTGCACTGTTTTGGTGAAATGCCAGTAATTTTTTTTCTTACCGGCAGTGCAATGAAAACATAAGCCAGTATTAAAACGCTTAATACTGCAGAAAAGCGCATTAAATAATCACCATATTTAACATATGGCGTCAGGGAAGTCTCAGAACTTATATTACCACTGAGAATGTCTTCGGTCCACCACTGAGTTTCCTGTGTCCGTTTGCCACGGATGTCAATAATACATGAGATTCCCGTGTTTGCTGCCCTGGCAACAGGTCTTCGCGTCTCAATGGCCCTTATTGAAGCATATGACAGATGCTGTTTGTACCCGGAAGTGTTTTTCCACCATCCGTCATTTGTGATAATAAATAATGTATTTGCTCCTTTCCTGACATAATCAGCTACATAGTTTCCGAAAACGGACTCGTAGCATATTATCGGGGCCGCAACCTGTCCTGTGTAAGGATGTTCAAAGCATGCCCTTTCCTTCTGGATTCCGTAGCCCCATTTCGTACCACCAAGGTAAGGGACAATTATGTTTATGAGATTTCCCAGGCCTGCAGAGAACTGCATTTCTATGCCCGGTACCAGCTTTGACTTGTGATAAATACCCCTGACTCCTGCGGAATCAATCATAAATGCAGAATTGAAATGGTCATAAAAGTAACCTGAAGAGTCGATCTTCCTGGCGGAATTAGAAGGCGGTTCCTTTGCCGGAGGATACAATCTGAAGCTTACCAGTCCTGAAACTATGCTTATCCCTGGATTTTGCCCTGCAAATTCCCTTAGATCCATAATATATTTATTACTATCCATATCCTGCTCATTTACAGGATCATCCACCGTTGTTTCAGGGGTTAGCAGCCATGAGGTATTCTCAGTAATGCTGCCCGCTGCCATATAAAGTGTCTTTCTCAACTGATCTTCAAAAGGAACAGTAAATTTTTCGGTGTACGGATCAATATTGGGTTGAATTATCACCACTTCAGTTTCTTCAGTGCCGCTCTGTCTGACTGTATAAAACCTTGTTATTGAAATAATTGACGGGAGAATGATCACGGTGAGCCATATCCATAGATATGTCCGGCGGCCTTCTTTCCGGCTGAAGCAGTTTATAAGGAAAATAGCCAGGAAAAGGTTTGACAGCAGGATCCACAGAGTACCTCCGGAAACCCCGGTAGCTTCGTACCATTGAATGAAAAGAATATCTTTTGCCAGACCATTGCCAAGGTTAATCCATGGTGAAAGCAGTGCAAAGCTGAGAGAAAGAAGTTCAAAGGCAAGCCAGAACGAAATAACTGCTATTGATGCGGTTAAAGTTCCGGTCTTCATTCTTACAATATGTGCAAGCCACATGGTAAAAGCCATAAAGAACGACATGCCGGTTATTACAGTAATGACTGCAGGGATGCTTGCTGCCCTTACCCAGCCTACTGTCATACTATTAAATATAAGTATACCCGGGAGGATATAGATAAAGAAAGCATTCGGATTGTACCTTCCGGGATTTTCGAAAATATGATTTTCAATAAGGAAAAAGGGAACGAATGCCACAAGCAGGATCAGTCCCGGGAACCAGTTTGTCCAGGCAAGTCCGGCCAGGATCCCGCCGCTGACAGAAAGAGCCAGGAGATGATACCTGTTCATTTCAGGCTGATTTTAAATTTTTTCAGTATAGCCGGACGGTTGATAAGGTAGACCCCGGCAAGTATCAAAAATACTGAGATAAGCATTGATGATGTAAGGCGCTCATTATCTGACAGACCCCATACTGTAGCAACGACCGGGATAAAATAGGTTACCATGGATGCAAAAACCGGGGATGTATCCTGTATCAACCGGTAAAAGAGTACCAGGGCGATGGCACTTCCAAAGATTGAAAGCACCGCAATATACCCGAAATTCCTTATCCAGTATTCAGTTTCCAGTGGTGCCTTCAGGTCAGTAAGCAGGAGGAGGGTAAGGGCAAAAGGCCCCAGGATAAAAAATGCCAGTGAGGTGATTTCCAGTCCGTTAAGACCCCGGACTTTGCTGACTTCATTTGAGCTGATCCCATATAGAAGAGTCGCCAGAACTACAAAAAGCCCATAATAATTAAAAGTAAAAGAACCGCTGTAAAGGAGTCCTGCGGCACCTATCAGACCAAGGAATACTCCGGTAATCTGAGCCCTTATCACCTTCCTGTTGTACATAATTATTCCCATTATCAGGGTAAATACAGGGCTTAATGAATTTAACATTCCTGCTACCGAGCTGTCGATTCTGGTCTGTGCCAGGGGAAAAAGGAAAGCCGGAATTCCGCTCCCGAAGAAACCTATGATAAGGATCGAAAGAAGGTTCTCCCTGGAAAGCTTGTGCAAACTGCGCAGAGCCAGTGGTAACAGACAGAGAAATGAGATCAGTATCCTCAGGGCAGCGACCTGGTATGTTGAAAAGGATTCAAGTCCTTTCTTCATTAATATATAGCTGGTCCCCCATATCAGCGACAGGATTGCCAGTACCAGCCAGTGCCATAATTTTCTTCCTTCTGCCATATTCAATAAATCCTCAAAATTAACAGAAGAAGTGAGAGCCTGGTTTTATTTTATATTCTTTTTGGTTATTTGGGATGTTCACCACTCTAAAACGTCAGTTCATCCATTTTTTTCAGTCACTTATGAAAATGAGTAAAAATAATGTTGCTTTTTGAAAAAAATTAACATATTTTTACACGTAGTAACCGATAAACAGATAAATAGATCCCTGAATGAAAAGGTACATCCTCATTTTCTGCACTGCACTGTTAGCTCTGTCACTCAGCGGACAGAGGCAGGAAGTGATTGCCAGCGCCGGCGGGTATAATGCTGCCGGGGGCATATCAATAAGCTGGACCCTGGGAGAGACAATTATACCGACGTTCAAGGCTGCAGATAATTCACTTATTCTGACTCATGGATTTCAGCAGCAGCTGATTGTAACGACTATTGAGGAGAATCTCTTTGAGCTGGTTAATGTCACAGTTTACCCCAATCCGGCCAGCGAAATTCTTAATATAAGGTTTGAAGTGCCTCTTGACGGGGAAGTTGACCTCTATCTCCTGAGCCAGAAGGGAAGCCTTGTTCGGGTTGATATTATTGAAGCGGCAACTGTTGAAAAACAGATAAATATGCAGAATTTGCCTGCCGGAGTTTATTTCCTGAGACTTATTAAAGGTAAATTAAGTAACGTATATAAAGTTGTAAAACTTTAAGGAAGCTTTTACTGTCCAAAAGCAATTTTTCCATTCTTTTCATGGCTGCCCCGACCTTCAAAGTCGGGGCTTTTTTTATAGAACCGTTAACCGTCAGCTGAAGCTGACGGCAATTGATGGTAACAATAAGAGTTACACTTGTTTCTTTGACGAAACCGTCGTGAGCTTTTCTACACCGGCTCTGAAGGAGCCTTATTTGAATAACCCCCGGTAACAACCGGGGGTAAGAGGACTATACAGCCCGTGCAGCTCCGAAGGAGCTGAATATGAGATTATTAAGCCCCTTCAGGGCTTTAACTTTGATAGTTGTACACTACCCCCTGTTGAAGCCGGGGGTTATTACATTAAGCCATATTCATGGCTTCGTGGGGAAGTCTTCATTTTACCATTCTTTTCATGGCTGCCCCGACATTCAAAGTCGGGGTTTTTTTTGTCACGCCCTTTCAGGGCTTACTATAGGGGGAGGAGGCATTTCCCCCGGCTTCACCGGGGATTATTAAAATTAAGCCACTTCGTGGCTGATAAACATTAATAATTCAAAGTTTTTTCAACAGCTCCTATTAAAATAATACCAGTATGTGGCAGATAAACACGGCCAAGTCAATACTTTTTGAAATGAGCAGTAACGAACAGAAAGTTAAACTGGGACTATTTATGTGTTTGAAGACCGGGGAACAGTATGGTTGATTACACAGGAGACTGGCTCTGAAGGAGCCATATTTGAATAACCTCCGGTGCAACCGGAGGTAAGAGGACTATATACACTATGCAGCTCTGAAGGAGCTGAATATAATATCATACTTACTGCAAAGCTGCCCCTGACGACAATGTCGGGGGCTTTTGTTTTTGA
>Ga0307379_10000569_pt1 | contig 61807 bp, 52 predicted proteins | sample UN2MG_FD_202237 | JGI IMG/M metagenome (GOLD analysis project Ga0307379, IMG submission 202237) | Soil microbial communities from Risofladan, Vaasa, Finland - UN-2 | ecosystem: Environmental > Terrestrial > Soil > Coastal area > Acid sulfate soil | place: Finland: Risofladan, Vaasa | collected... | reverse complement strand
GACCGGGAAGGAGTGCCGAGGCTTGCGGCGTAACCTCAACTTTCCGAACCGCCGGATGCGGACCCGCATGTCCGGTGGTGTGGCAGGGGAGCCGTAGGACGAACCTACGGTCCCCTATGCCGATTAACCGCATCGAATTTTCACCAGAGAGATAGTGCCGAGGGAAGCCTTGCTAAAAACCCTGGATCAGGGCTGTTTGAGCCCCTTGCACTCGAACCGTTCGCCAGAGACGAACCAGTCCTGTTTGAATTGCTGGACGTCCTTGTCGCTAAAGACGATGGCGCGGTAGACGAAGACCTTCGTGTCCTTCATCTTCCAGCAATCAGGCGAGGCGCCGTGCTTCTGGCACAGGCGCGAGAGGAACATGGTCTTCTCGGGAAGCTGTTCCCATACCTGCGGCAGGTAGGTGGAAGAACCATACCGGCTTCGCAGGATGACGCCGTCGCGATTCGGCTTGAGTTTTATAAGCAGGTCGTCGGGCGAGGTGAAAACCAACGGTTTCGGCTTCGTCAGGATGCTGATGGAGAGACGCAGGTTCTGCAGCTCACCAGGTCTAACCGAGGGGAAGCGCGGGTCACGCGTAGCGGCGGCGATGGCCCGGTCCATCACGTTCCTGTAGAGTGGGTCATTCGCCTCGAACATGCCGATACAGCCGCGCAACTCGTCAGACTTCGTTTTCAAAGTCACGAAGACGGCCAGGGGCTTCTTCAAGTAGGGCGTCACACAGGCGGGACTGACCTCGGGCTGTTTCTTCGTGCGCAGATACAAGTCTATCGTGTCGCGGGCCAGGGAGATCAGGAACCGTTGTTCTGAACGGGACGGTCCTTCGCCGGCCTGGGTTAAGGGTGTAAGAAGCAGACCGATCAACAACGTCAACACGCTACGAGACATACCAGATTCCTCCTACATTCAAGATTCCACCACCTCACGTTGTGCCTTTTTGTCTGATAAATGATGTCTACTTGGTTTTGTGATAATAATCCAAAAAGACGGGAGGGAATGAAAGGGGTTTTTCCATGCGGCTTGCTATTCCGGGATTAGCGGCGCTACTGGCAATAGGAGTGGGAACGCAAGCCGGCCGGGCGGCCGAGGTCGTGCAGCCGGACGTGATCGTCGACATTACGCGTGCAAGGCCCACCCACCGGCTGGTCGAGACATCCCGGTTGGAACTGGCCTACGGCGACGCGCCGGGAGCAATCGGGTTCGAACCGGCCGGAGACGAGCGCCGGGCCAACGGACCCGACGCGTTCGAAGTCGACGCCCGGGGCGATTACATCGTCGCCGACCCGGTTCACCGGGTGCTCTTGCGCGTTGCACTGCGCTCCAAAGTCCCTGTCGTTTCAGAGATAGGCGCACTTCCGCTCAGAGGCGAGGCCCCGGCCGCCTTTTCGAGCGCGGTCAGAGTCACGAAGTGCAACGCCGAGGCGGGCCTGGTGAGCGTGGCGCCGGGAGGCAAACAGATACAAGTTGAGGTAGGCGGTCCGCTGGCCTCGATCAGACTGATCGGAGTAAGCACCGCCGGCGATATTTTTCTGATCGTCGAACGCTTCATAAAGCGCGGGAAGCTGGCCGTTGACCGGCAAGTAGTGGTGCTCGATTCGAGCGGAGCCCTCAAGGCGCTTTTGCAGGTGCGTGACAAACCGGCTGTTCATCCCGGGCGGGATTTCGTGCTAGGCCCGAAAGGAACGCTGCACCGGATGGTGCCCGGCACCCAGGCTGTAGCGTTCGTGCGCTTTGAGGTACGCCCATGAAACCTGTTAGCATATCAGCGCTATTCGGTCTGCTCGGGTGCCTGTGCCTGGCGAGCGGGGCGGCCCGGGCGATATCTCGTACGGAGATCGTAGAGGCGGCGCCAGCCTTCGAAGAGCACACCTGGAACTGCGAGGCCGTGAACCTCGAAGCCTGCCCCGGCACTAATTGGCAGCCGGCCGTCACGCAGGTCGGAACGCAGACCGGGCTTCCTTATTGTTGGGGCGGCTGGGTGACCGTCGAGCAGTTCGATCAGCAAATCGCGATGGGTTACGGCCCCGGGTCGTTACCGGAAGGTTATTATCCAAGCTGCTCGACCGGCCTCGATTGCTCGGGCTACGTCAGTCAACTTTGGCGGCATCCGGTCAAGCTGGGCACGGCCACTATCCCGGATGTGTCGAGCGAGATCGACCTGACGGAAATGCGGCCCGGGGATGTGTTCAACGATGCGGGTTATCACGTGATCATGTTTTTGGGTGAGGATAACAACGGTGATGCAATTGTGACCGAATCTACCACCGGTAGTTGCATGGGCGTTTGTCGAAATTCGAAGCCCTGGAGCATGTTCGACGGATACGTCCCGAGGGCATACGACTTTGCCGACCTGCAGTCTTCTACGCAGGCAGGCACTGCCGGAGATCCAATCGAGATCGATTCGTTTCCGTTCAGAGATGAGCGCAGCACGGCGAGTGCGCCGAGCGACGCGTTCGACTTCTACTCAGAAGCCCCGAACACAGACGAGTCCGGGCCCGAGCTGATCTATGTTTTCAATGTTGCCTCGGGCGGTAAGCTTACAGCCGGACTGACCGATGCCGCCGGCGTCGACATCGACATCCAGCTGTTGTCGGCTCTCGATGCCGGCGCCTGTCTGGCGCGCGACGATTGGCAGATCAGTTACGACATCACCATACCGGGTACCTACTACCTTGTGGCCGACACTTTTGTAGGCAATACGGGAACAGAGTACAGCGGGGCCTATTTGCTGACGGCCGACTTTACCGGCGAGTTGGTGACAGCGGACGACGAACCCGGGTCGAGCGGGTGCGGGTGTGGATTTGCAGGCACACGTCGACCGGGCTTTGCGGCGCTCTGGCTGTTGCTGCTGGTTGCGGCGTCGTTGATCTTGCGGCGGAGCCGATAGAATCCCACCCTGACCGGATCGACGGTATAGCGGTCGCTGAATCCCGTGATTGCCGGCAGGTCCTTCTCGGCGATGGGCTCGAGCCGGTAAGTTGACTCGATCAGATAGCAGGATGGCAGGTAGTAGCGGCCGTCGGGCAGCAGGCTATCTGCATGGACGGCCCCGCAGGAGGCGGGTCGCCAGTAAGCGAGACACCCCGAATCGGGATCCAAATCGGCGGCCGGATCGATCCAATGGTGCCCGAGCCCGAGCCAGCGGGACAGGTGCGCCGGGATCATCATGCCCAGATCGGCGTCCCATGAGCCGACGTGTACGATCCTGCATCCTGCCGGCACCTTGGCGAGATTCTCCCGGAAGAACTTATATTCTCTTCGGAAAGTGGGTTCGGGGGGCCGATGGCAAAGGGCGTACAGGGAGACTAGCGTGATCAGCGCGCCGAAAGCGGCGGGTATCCAGCGCCGCTGCGATTCGAACAGCCTTGCAGCATGATCCGCCACCCACAGGCCACCGACGCCGGCGAAGACCGCCGCGAACGGCACCAGCGCGAGTTGGTATCGTGCCGTGACCAGATCGGTGGATGCCAACCCGGCGGTCGGCACTGCGGGCAGCAGGCCGACGAGCAGCCACAAGATGGTCCGGCCGCGGCTTGCGCGGGCCGCTAGAACCAGCCCGGTAATGAACAGACAGGACAGAACGAAAGGAGTCCTTGGAGGAAGCAGTATGGAATCTGATCCCACCAGGCCCAGCAACCCGGCAAACTCCTGCAGCGAGCACAGAGGAGATTGGTATCCCATGGCGTTGATGACCGGCAGGTATATCTCGGCCATCCCCGCGGCGATTACCAGAATACTAGCGCATAGCGCTGTCGGTCTGAATTGCAGGCGTCGACTTGCCGGATCGCACAAGATCATCAGTCCCAGCGGAAGCCAGCCCAGGGCGGGCTCAGGGCGGAAGGCCGCGGCGAGAACCAAAGCGAGCCAGCCAGCGACGAGCAGGATCGCCGAAGCGACCCTTCCGGCCGTGACCACGGCGGCCACGGCCACGGCTGAGAGCAAGCTGATGACGACGGCGGGATCGTCGGTCGGACTGAGCCAGGCATGCACCGGCCAGACGGCGATGGCCAGGCCGGAAACCAGCCCCGCGAGCCTGCTGCCGGAGACCCGCCAGCCGAGCAGGTAGACCGGAACCACGGTCACAGCACCGGCAAGGGCGCCGGCGAAGAATAACGTCATATCATTCGTGCCCAACAGGGAGGTCCATCCGAACACCCAGGCGCAGAGCCCTGTTCCGAGCTCGGGGTATTCGCCCGGCGGACCGAATGGCGATGGCAGCCGGATGACCTGGTTCGCGGGTCCGGCGTCCACCAACATCCAGCGCAGAAAGAGCGCAACGCCGACCAGCAGACCCATTTCGATCAGAGCTCTTTTTGTCTCGCTGTTCTTCCACGGGCGTCTTCTGACCGTCTCGATTGCCAGAAGCGCAACCAGGCCCAGCAGGCCGGCGATCCAGGCGAGAGCCGCGATTCCCACCGGCGAGGAAAGGAACTCTTCCAGTCTGTTTCGTAACGACGGAGGACTATACGGTTCGGCCGGAGAAGGAATGTCCGGTTGGCTGCTGAATTTTTTCCAGAATCCGCCCGGGTCCTTTTGATTCACCCTAGCGGCGATCTTACGAGCGATCTCGACGGCCCGATCGGGCTCGATGCCTTCTGCCTTCGACAACACAACGTCGAAGGAATCCGTTTGTGCAACATGCTCGTGGCCCCGGCCAGGGTGGACGAAGTCAAGGATTACCAACTCGTTTCTGGGCCCTGAGAGTTCCGCCCGGATGTGATCGTGTTCGATGGCGATGTTGGCAACCCTCCATCCGGTCGCTGCTTCCGCGCCGACGCCCGAGAACATAGCCTCGATCTCCGCCTCGCGTCCGGTCTCGATGACGGCGGTTTGCCCGGATACCATCTGGAGTGCAATTGCCAGGATTGAAACGGAGATGGAGATCAAATAAGTCATGTTATCGTACCATTCTCCCCAAAATTATTGTAATAGCAAGAAGCGCCCTTTTTACTTGATGTGCATCAGAAATCGGCTAAATATGGCCGCATTGTGGCGATGAACTGGAGATTGAAGCGAGAGTTGCTGCGCCTGGCCGCGCCTTATCGTTCGGCCGACTGGCGGGCTACGGCTTACGGGGCCTTGGCCCTGGTGTTGATGCTCGTCTACCTGATCCAGGGAAATAGAAATTTCTTCGCGGCCCATTTTGCGCGGGCGGGCATGGGCGCGCCTGATGTCGAGTTTTGGGGCACGTTGTACCAGTTTGCCGCAGCCTTCGTGCTTTTCTTGCTTGTGCCGATGCTGTTTTACAAATTCGTCGGCCGTGAAAAACTCGCCAATATCGGCATGGGCGCGGGAGACTGGAAATTCGGACTGCTGGTTGCTCTCGTCGGGTTGCTTTTGATCTCGCTGCCGGGCGGGCTTTCGGCCGGCGCCATGGCAGACTTCAGGGCGGAGTACCCGCTGGCCAAGGCCGCCTGCACGAGCACGGGACGCTTCGTCGTTTACGAGCTGGCCTACGGGCTGCTTTATTACGTGGCCTGGGAGAGCTTCTTCAGGGGCTTTTTACAGATGGGGTTGCAGCCGCACATCGGCGATGTGGGCGCCATCATGGTGCAGACCGCGGCCTCTACCCTGCTGCACATCGGCAAGCCGGTCAACGAGATCTGGGCCGCTCTGCTGGCCGGCTTTCTGTTCGGCGCTATCGTCATTCGCACGCGTTCGATCTGGCCGCTGGTCATAATCCATTGGGGCCTCGGATTGGTCACCGATATTTCCTGTGCGCACGCCGCGGGCCTCTTCTGATGAAAGTCCTGGTCACCGGCGGCAACGGCTTCATCGGTTCCGCCCTGGTCGAGCGCCTGCAGGCCGATGGGCACGAAGTGCGCTGCCTTATGCATCGTTCGCGCGATCTGCTCGACGGCCTGGATATCGAGCTTGCACCGGGAAGCGTGGTAGAACCCGCGGGTCTCGATGCCGCCTGCGAAGGCGTGGAGCTTGTCTACCACCTGGCCGGATCAGGGCGGGCGGGGGACTGGGGATCTCGAAAATGGTTCTTCGCCTGTAACGCAAACGGCACGAGAAATATGTTGGATGCGGCTGTCAGGGCCGGGGCCGGGCGCTTCGTGCACATGAGCTCGCTGGCTGTTCATAGTTTCACGGGCCACGTAGACGCCGACGAGAGCGTGCCCGCCGATCAGCAAAAATATGCCTACGGGGCCTCGAAGGTCGAGGCCGAAAGACACGTACGGCGCGAGGGTAAGATCGAGTGCGTCATCCTGCGTCCGGGCGTTGTGGTCTTCGGCCCGCGGGACGAGACGGCTTTCGTGCACATGGCGCCGCTGCTCGAAAAGGGACGCTGGACTCACGTCAGGGGAGGTTCTCCCTTGGTGTGTTACAGCTACGTCGACAACCTGGTGAACGGACTGTTGTTGGCGGGGACGCACCCCGCGGCCGCCGGCGAGACTTTCGTCATCACCGACGATCTGCGCCTGAGTTGGAAAGAGCTGATCTCCAAGGTGATCGCCGCCTTCGGTGCGCGAGAGAGGACTTTCTCTTTTCCGGCTCCGCTCGCCCGCGCAGCCGGCATCGCGCTGGAAGCCGCCTTCAAGTTGTCGTGCAGCCGTAAAGCGCCGGCGATCACCGACTACCGCACCGCGCTGGTCTCGCGGGACTTTCACTTTTCGTGCGCCAAGGCCAAACAAATGCTGGGCTACTCTCCGGCGTTGCCGCTGGAAGAGGGCCTGCGCCGGACAGTCGAGTGGTACCGAAGCCTGAAGGAGAGAAAATGAATGTCCCGGGTCCGCCGAAGTCGCCCGTGCTGGTTACAGGCGCGGGTGGTTTCATCGGCTCGACGCTATGTCGCGCCCTGGTCGAGGCCGGCTGTGAGGTGCGCGGGCTCGATCTTCCGGGCACAGGCAGCAGAGGACTCGAAAAGATCGGGGTGCGGCTCTTCGAAGGAGACATCTGCAGGCCCGATTCCCTGGCCGAACCCTTTACGGGAGTCGCTACCGTGTTTCACCTCGCTGCCCTGGCCCGCGACTGGGGCAAGCGCTCGCTTTTCATGGCCATCAACGCAGGCGGAACCAAGAACGCTTTGGATGCCGCGGCGGCGGCCGGCGTGCGGCGCTTCGCGCACATGAGTTCTTTGGCGATCCACTCATTCTCGGGTCACCATGATGCGGACGAGTCGACGCCCGCCGGCAATCACATCAACGGCTACTGCAGCTCGAAGATCGCCGCCGAGAAAATTGTACAAGATGCCCAGGCCGCGGGAAAGTTCGAAACCACCATCATCCGCCCGGGTGCCATCATCCACGGTCCCGGTGACACGACTGCTTTCACCCAACTGGCCGCTTTTCTCGAGAAAAGCAAGATGATGCTGGTCGGCGGAGGGTGCCAGCTTACCTGCTACAGCTACGCCGAAAACCTGGTCCGCGGAATGATCATGGCCGCGGCTTCACCCGCGGGCGCGGGTGAAACTTTCATCCTCACCGACGATCTGAGAATCAGCGTGCGCGACTACATGACCGCCGTCTGCCGCGCTCTCGGTCTTCCCGCCGAGTTCACCTCCATTCCCGCCCCGTTGGCCCGCGCCGGGGGCTGGACATTCGAGATGCTCTGGAAGCTCGCCGGGGCCAAGAATCCTCCCATTGTGCACCGCTATCGGGTCGGCTTGGTCGCCCGCGACTTCCACTTCTGCTGCGAAAAGGCCAAGCGGGTGCTCGGCTACAGTCCAAAGATTCCCTTCGAAGAGGGCCTGGCTAGCACCGCGCGCTGGTATCTCGACCGGCGCAGGGGGTGATAATCAGCTGGAATAGCTTAAAGGAATGCCGCAAGACTTTTGGTTGAAAAAAAGTATGGCCTGGATTAGTTTATGTTCTGTTACAGCCAACCCAAACAGGAGTAAAGATATGAAGAAGAAAGTGCTTATGGAAATGATGTCTTGCCTTGCGGTAATCGGCCTGGTTCTTCCCCTGGCCGCTTGCGGCGGTGGAGACGGGGACAAGTGCGCGGGCGTTACCTGCGCGGATCACGGCAGCTGCAATCCGGATACAGGCGCCTGCGCCTGTGACACGGGTTATACCGGCGCGGACTGCACAACCTGCGCCAGCGGCTACCAGGACAACGACGGCAACGGAAGCTGCATGCCCGACTGCACCACCGGCGGCGGAAACTGCGGTGCTCATGGAAGCTGCGACGACTCTTCCGGGGTCGCTCTGTGCACCTGCGACCAGGGCTACTCAGGCGATGCCTGCGATGCCTGCGCCGCGGGCTTCCAGGACAACGACGGCGACGGGAGCTGTCAGGCTGATTGCGTGACCTCCGGGATCATCTGCGGCGCGCACGCCCAGTGTGACGATAGCGGCGGCACGGCCGTGTGCGGTTGCGAGACGGGTTACCAGGACAACGACGCTGACGGCGACTGCCAGCCGAATTGCGCTACATCAGGTCTTGATTGCGGCGACCACGGTAGTTGCGTAGATGCCTCGGGCACGGCGCTGTGCGTGTGTTCGCTGGGCTGGGCCGGAGACGACTGCTCTATGTGCGCTGCGGGCTACCACCCCGAAGGCGGTGACTGCGTCGAAGACACCGACTGCCAGGCGAACACCTGCAACCAGCATGGAAGCTGTGACGACTCGAGCGGCGTTCCCGTGTGCAGTTGCGATCAAGAGTACGCCGGTGCCCACTGCGAAAGTTGCGCTGCGGGTTACCAGGACAACGACAACGATGGAAGCTGTATGCCCGACTGCGCAACGGCGCAGCCTGCCTGCAACGCGCACTCCCATTGCGACGACAGCGGAGGGACGGCGGCCTGCGCTTGCAACGCTGAATATGTCAATCCGCCGCAGTGCGCCGAGTGCGCCACCGGCTACCAGGACAACGACTCCGACGGCAGCTGCCTGCCGACCTGCTCGACCTCGGGTGTCGCCTGCGGCGCCCACGGGAACTGCGCGGATACTTCCGGCACGGCCATGTGTGTTTGCGACACGGGCTACGCGGGAGAGCTGTGCAACACCTGTGCAAACGGCTACCAGGACTACGACGGCGACGGCGTCTGCCTCGATGATTGCCAGACGGCGAACCTCGACTGCCATACCCACGGCAACTGCGACGACTCGACCGGGCTGGCCCATTGCAACTGCTACGAGGGTTACGCCGGCACCGATTGCTCGACTTGCGACAGCGGCTACCAGGACAACGACAACAACAACTCCTGCCTGCCGAACTGCGCGACCTCGGGGCTCGATTGCGGCGCGCACGGCAGCTGCAGCGATACCGGCGGCACGGCCCTGTGCGAGTGCCAAACCGGTTACGCGGGCGACGCCTGCGCCGAGTGCGCTCCAGGTTACCAGGACAACGATAATAACGGCAGCTGCGCGGAGGGCTGCGCGCTGGCCGGTCTCGACTGCGGTACTTACGGTACCTGCAACGATTCGAGCGGTACACCCACCTGTGAGTGTGTCGAGGGTTACACCGGCGCCGGCTGCACCCAGTGCGACACGGGTTACCAGGACAACGACAATAACGGTACCTGCCACCCTGACTGCACGACAGCCGCTCCGGCCTGCGTCCACGGAACCTGCGACGACACGGGCGGCGAGGCCGTCTGCGCCTGCGATGCCGGCTACGCCGGCGTTCTTTGCGATGCCTGCCAGAACGGCTACCAGGACAACGACGACAACGGCACTTGCCTGCCGAACTGCGCCACGGCCCCGATATCCTGCACCGGTCACTCGCACTGCGACGATACCAGCGGCACGGCCCAGTGCTTGTGCGATGACGGCTACGTCAACCCGCCCGCCTGCGACACATGCGTGGCGGGCTACCAGGACAACGATAGCAACGGCAGCTGCCTGCCCGATTGCGACACGATCGGCTACGAAGTCAGCTGTGCCGTGGGCGGTAACGGAGCCTGCGACGACTCCTCGGGTCAGGCCGTCTGCATTTGCAACACCGGCTACACCCCCGACGGCATGGGCCACTGCACAAACGCCACCGGCTACGACTGCTCGAGCCCCTTGCCGCTCGACCTGTCCGCAAGCCAGGTGACAGGCAATACAGTTGGTTCCGGTAACGACTCGTCGCCCTCTTGCTCGTCGTATAGCACCGCCGAGGAGATCGTCTATGTCTTCACGGTGGGCGAGGCCGTGCACGCCAAATTCACGACCGAGGGCTACGACACGATCATCTACCTGCGCACCGATTGCACAGATTCCGCCAGCGAGATGGCCTGCGATGACGACGGCGGGCCGGGCACCGGCTCGATGATCGAATCGGACCTGACGCCCGGGACTTACTACCTGTTCATCGACGGCTGGTCGAGCAACGTGGGCAACTACACCTTGCACATCGAGCTGTCTTGCGGGCCCGGCCAACTTTACGATCCGGGCAGCGACTCGTGCGTCGACGACCCGTGCCTCGATCCCAACCCGTGCAACGGCCCGCACATGACGATCTGCGAACCGGTATTACCTGCAAGCTACCTGTGCCACTGCGACGCCGGCTACATCGACGATCCCGGCAACCCGGGCACTTGCATTGCCGATCCCAACCCGCATGGTGAATCATGTGCCGATGCCATACCTATTCAGCCGGTAGACGGCACTATCGTTGGCTCGACCCTCGACGCGGTCAGCGACGGAACCGGCACTTGCGGCGGCAACGGTCCCGACCGGGTGTACCGCTTCGACTTGTCTGAATCGATGCGTTTCGAGGCCGACATGAGCGGCTACGACACCGTGTTGCACTTGCGCAGCGTCTGTGACGATCAGGGCTCGCAGATAGACTGTGACGACGACGGCGGTGTCGGCACGGCCTCGCACCTGGACCCGACAATACTGGATCCCGGAAGCTACTACTTGTGGGCAGATTCTTATTCCGCGGGCGGCGATTTCCAGCTTGATGTAAGCTTCAGGACCGACCCCTGCGCCACCGACCCCTGCCCCGGCACGCCCGAATGCGTGGCTTCGGGCGACTGGTCGAGTTACGAGTGCGTCTGCCCGGCAGGCACGCTGCCCTGGCAGGGCGATTGCGTCGACGACCCCTGCGATCCCAACCTGTGTACGGCACTGCACCAGAACATCTGCACGCCCGATTTGCCGGGCGCCTACCACTGTGACTGCAACCTGGGCTACATCGACGATCCCGGTAACCCCGGCACCTGCATCGAGGATCCCAACGCCAATGAATGGGCCTTTATTGATTTCATCAACGCCGACAACAACCTCGATCAGGCAGGCCACGACGACGTGGCCGAGATGGCGACGGCAGGTTCGACTCCCTACGTGCACATTGTGGCCCTGTTCGATACCGCCGGATACTCCGACGACGGCCATGCCCGCAAGATCTACGTCACTCAGGGCGGCTACGATGTGATCGAGGACATGGGCGAGGTAGACATGGGCAACTGGCAGACGCTGCGTGACTTCGGCATCTGGGCTGTCACCAACTACCCTGCCAGGCACTACGCGCTGGTGACGTGGGATCACGGAAGCGGCTGGGACAAGAACAAGCCGCAGCCCCTGCCCTACAAGGGGTTCTCGTACGACGACAGCAGCGGCAACAACATCTCGGTCGCGGGAGGCGGCTACGGACAGGCCTTGGCCGGAATCACTGCCGCGCTGGGCGGCAAGATTGATGTCGTGGGACACGACGAGTGCCTGATGGGTATGTGGGAAGTAGCGGCGGCGACGGCGCCCTACGCGCATTATTTCGTGGCCTCCGAGGAGACCGAGCCATGGGACGGCTGGGCCTATAACGGCTTCCTGCCCGGCCTGATTGCCGACCCGACCAACATCAGCCCTGCGGATCTGGCCATAAGCATTGTTGATGCATATTACAATGAGGCTAGCGGGGACTCTACAATGGGCGCGATCAACCTGGATACCATGGGCGACCTGAACGCTGCGATCTCGAACTTCGCCGATGCACTGATGGCGAATTCCAGTTTTTACTCTCAGGTGAACTCGGCGCGCAGCAGCACGCAGTCGTTCGCCGACTCTTCGTTCAGAGACCTGAAGGACTTTGCAGCCAGGGTCGCCGGGATATCTGGTGCGCCTGCTGACCTGGTGGCCGCGGCGAACGCGCTGGTTGCACAGCTCGATGTGACAATCATCTACAACCTGGCGCAGTCCGGCTATTCGGGCGCCTATGGCCTGTCGATCTACCTGCCCTCGCAGGGTTCGTCGATCGGTTCCGACTACACCGGCGCCATCTGGAGCCAGCAGACAACCTGGGACGAGTTCCTGCAGGACTTCTAATTAATGCATATTACGCTCGGCACCTGGCCGGTCTTCAATCGACCGGCCAGGTATGCCGGGTTATTTCGGTGCATTTCCCGCTGGCCACCTCGGCCGTGATCACTACTCCCTGGATCTGAACGTTATCGCGGGCCACCTGGTGGCTGGTTGGCAGGCGGGTTGTGAAGCGGGCTATGGCTTGTTCCTTGCGCACGCCGATCACCGAGTCGATCGGGCCGGTCATGCCCAGGTCGGTGAGGTAACCGGTGCCCCCGGCCAAGATCTCGGCGTCGGCGGTCGGGATATGTGTGTGTGTTCCCAGCACCGCGGTCACCCGGCCGTCGAGATAGAATCCCAAAGACCTCTTTTCGCTGGTGGCCTCGGCGTGGAAATCGACGATGATAATCGGTGTTTGCCTGCGCAATGCCTCCACCTGCCGATCGGCCTCCCGGAAAGGGCAGGGCAGGGGGTTCATGAAGAGTTGGCCTTCCAGGTTTAGCACGCCGATCTTCAGGCCGCCGGGTGCGTCGAACACGCCGGCGCCCCGGCCGGGGGTTTGGGGGGGATAGTTGGCGGGCCTCAAAAGGCGCTCGTGCGAATCGAGATAGTCGCGGATGTCCTTGTGCTTCCAGATGTGGTTGCCCGAGGTCAGCACGTCGATGGGCAGCGCCAGAAGCTTGTCCGCGACCTGCGGGGTGATGCCCAGGCCGCCCGAGGCGTTTTCGCCGTTGGCGATAACAAAATTTGCCCCGCTTTTTTCGACAAGCGCACTCAAGCGCTTGGCCAGCGCCCGCCGGCCGGGCTTGCCGACAATGTCGCCCATGACGAGGATTTTGATAAGCTCACTACTTGGCATACTCCACCGCTCTGGTTTCCCTGATGACCGTGACTTTGATCTGTCCGGGATAGGTTAACTCGTTTTCTATCTTGTCCGCTATGTCCTTGGACAGAAGCAACGCTAGCTCGTCGGACACCTTGCTGTTCTCGACCATCACGCGCACCTCGCGCCCGGCCTGGATGGCGAAGGCTTTCTCGACGCCATTGAACGACTTGCAGATCTTCTCTAAATCATCCAGGCGCTTGACGTAGCTTTCGAGCATCTCGCGCCGGGCCCCGGGTCGGGCGCCGCTTAAAGCGTCTGCGGCCTGGACCAGCACGTCCAGGACCGACTCCGGCTTGACCTCTTCGTGATGGGCACGCACGGCTTGGACGATCTTTGGCGACTCGTTGTATTTCTTGAGCAAGTCCGCCCCGATCATCGCGTGCGAGCCCTCGACCTCGTGGTCGATGGCCTTGCCAATATCGTGCAACAGGCCTGCGCGTCTGGCCAGCCGGGGGTTGAAGCCCAGTTCTGAAGCCATGATCCCACACAGAAAACCAGCTTCGATGGAGTGTTGCAGTTGGTTCTGGCTGTAGCTGGTCCTGTATTTCAGGCGGCCGAGGTACATGACGAGCTCGTGGTGGATCCCGTGGATCCCCAACTCGAAAGTCGCCTGTTCACCAGCCTCCTTGATGACCTGCTCGATCTCCTCGGTGGACTTGGCCACGACCTCTTCGATACGCGCCGGGTGAATGCGTCCGTCGGAGATCAGTTTCTCCAGGCTCTGACGGGCCACCTCGCGCCTGACGGGGTTGAAGCCCGAGATGATCACGCATTCCGGTGTGTCGTCGATGATCAGGTCCATTCCGGTAGCCGCCTCCAGCGCGCGGATGTTTCTGCCCTCGCGGCCGATTATACGCCCCTTCATGTCGTCTGACGGCAAGTGGACCACCGAGACGGTCCTCTCGGATACGTAGTCTCCCGCGTAGCGCTGAATGGCCGTGGCGATGATCTTCTTGGCGCGCTTGTCGGACTCCAGACGAGTTTCCTCTTCAACCTCGCGGATTTGCTTGGCGCCCTCGTAGCGCGCCTTTTCGACCATAGAGTCTATAAGCTGTTTCTTGGCTTCCTCGGCCGTCATGTTGGCGATATGTTCCAGTTGGCCTTGACATTCATTTGCCAGTTGCTCGGACTTTAACTGCAGGTCTTTGGTCTGTTGCTCCCTTTTTACGACTTCCTTCTCCCTCCGGTTGTGCTCGGCATCCTGGCGATCGATCAGATCGGCCCTTTTTTCCAGGCTCTCTTCACGGTGATTGAGGCGTTTTTCCTGGGCCAGCAGGGAGCTCTGCCGCTCCCTGATCTCTTCGTCCATCTCCCTTCTTTTGCGTTCGATGATCTCCTTGGCGTCCACCTCCGAAGCGCGCTTAGTCAGCTCGGACTGTTTCTTCGCCTCCTCGACTATCCTCTCGGCGTCGAGCTTGGCATTGCTGAGCCTCGATCGCGAGCGGCGGATTTGCACCAGGTGGTTGACAATGAATCCCGCCAACAGGCAAACGACACCGACAACAACGAGTGTGACCATTTCCGGCATTTTCAATGACCTCCCCGGGCGCTCCATTCGGACGCCCGGAAGCTATGTGAACGCCGGCGCCCGCATGTTGTTCGTGCGCGTGCCGACTAGATACCGACGTTTGTGACAAGCGGGTTGGCGCGCAAGAATGTACTTCTCGCGCATGGGATCGATCCGGGACTTGGCGCCCTTGACAGGCGGTGTCGGGCTAAACCTCGGTCTGCGGCCCTTAAGAGGTGTCCTCCTTGGTATTGTTCGGGACGGGCCGTATGTCCGTTGATCTCGAGGTTTTCATCCTTGCCACCTGAAACACAGAAACCTAAAATCAGGTCTTGTAAAGCCAGTCGGGCCGATTTTCGCACCCCGAATCTATGTCAACCCGTCTTTACAAACGACGGGGCTTCAGCCCAAAAAGAAACCCCCGCATGGGCCGTCAAGGCAGATGAAGGCAATGAACCCGCCTTCCCTAGGTGGGTGCGCCGTAAGAGCTTCAGGCTTCCTTGCGTGCAAGGCTGCTCACCACTCACAGCGGGCGCTCCCTTCGAAAAAAATGTTGGTTCATTATTTTCTATTTGCCCGTCACGCACCCTGCAGGGGTAATTACGCGAAATTGCGATAAAGTCAAGCACTTTGCCCGTCCGTTCCAGAGCGAATCAGCTTGAGAATGTGACGCACCCGGTCCCTTACCTCCTTGCCAAGCCTGGATTTATCCTGTTTCAACTTGAAAAGATTGTCGGCGATGTTCAGGGCCGCGAGTATGGCGAGATTATGCGTGGCGACTGTCCGGGTACTCTTCTGTACCTCGGCCAATTGTCCATTGAGGTACTCCGCCAGGCCCTGGACGTACTCTTCCTTCTCGTCGCTGCGTACCTTGTAGCGCTGTCCCAGTATCTTGACCTCGAATGTCCGCATCTAGGCTCACTCCACGGGACAGCGCATAACAACCCGAAAAACAAGTATAGATTTATACTCGATGGCATGTCAAGAAGTCAGTGGCCGAAGTCGGAATCGGTATTTCCTATTGGATGCGATGCAGCTTGATCATGTTGGTGCTGCCCGGTTGGCCGATTGGCACTCCGGACGTAATCACCACGGCCTCGCCCGTGCGGGCGAAACCGCGCTCTGTCAGGATGTGGTTGGCCTGGCGTAGCATGGCGTCCGTGCTGCGCACGGCCGGCACCTTGACAGGCTCTACTCCCCAGTAGATCGCCAGGCCGTGGTAGGTGTCCAGGTGCGGCGTCATGGCGATTATCCTGGCGTTGGGACGATAGTCCGAGATCAAGCGGGCCGTGTTGCCCGACTCCGTGAAGGCCACTATCAGCCTGGCCCCGGTGTCCTCGGCCGCCACGACCGTTGCCTTGGAAATCGCGTTGGGAAACACGGCATGGTCCTTGATCAGGTGCGGGCCGGGGATACTCTGGAAGGCCGCCGATTTTTCCGCCTGGCCGATTATCCTGACCATCATCTGCAGCGCTTCCAGCGGATAGGCCCCAGCCGCGGTTTCACCAGAAAGCATTAAAGCGTCCGCGCCGTCGAAGACGGCGTTGGCGACGTCCGAGGCCTCCGCCCGGGTGGGTCTCGGGCTGGAGATCATGGATTCGAGCATTTGGGTGGCCACGATCACCAGCTTGCCGCGGGAGTTGGCCCGGGCGATGGCCGTTTTCTGTATGGCCGGTACCTTTTCGGGCGGCAGTTCCACGCCCAGGTCGCCGCGCGCAACCATGATGCCGTCGCACACGTCCAGGATATCGTCCAGGTTGTCGACCGCGTCGGGGTGCTCGATCTTGGCCAGGATGCGCGAGCTTCCCTTGGCCTTGCGGATCATCCGCCTTACCTGCAGGACGTCATCGGGCTTGCGCACGAAACTGATGGCCACGAGGTCCATGCCCAATTTCAGTCCCAGGCGAATGTCTTTCTTGTCCTTTTCAGTGACCGAGGCGCTGGATATATTGACGCCGGGCAGGTTGACGCCCTTGTGATTCCTTATCACGCCGCCGGCGACCACCTTGGTGATGACGTCCCGGCCCTCGACGTCGGTGACCCGCAATTGGATTGTCCCGTCGGCGATCAACACCCGGTCGCCCTTCTTGACGTCCTTATGAAAGTGGTTGTACTGCACCGCAGCGTGGAAGTCGTCGCCGACGATGGAGCGTGTCGTCAGAATGAAAGAGCCGCCGGTGTGTAGCAGCACCTGGCCGGTCTGAAACTTGCCCAGGCGGATGCGCGGGCCCTGGACGTCCTGCAGGATGGCTAAAGGCCGTCCGGCCGCCTTGGACAAGCGACGCAGCATGGCGTGCAGCCGGGAATGGCTCTTGTGTGTGCCGTGAGAGAAGTTCAGGCGGGCTACGTCCATTCCGCCGAGAACCATCTTTTTCATGATTTCTTCGGAGGAACTGGCGGGGCCGATCGTGCAGACGGTCTTCGCTTTGCGCATAACGGAACCTCCGGGGAGAGGCCGCCTCAAACTCTGGGCGGAGAATGGGCGATCTTGCCGAGCATGATGGAAGGCGCGAAGAGCAGCGCCGTGATCCTGGACATCACCAGGGCCACGATCAGGACCATGACGAACCAGGTTCCCACCGCTGCGGCCGCGAATTTCAAGGCCTTCTCGCGGGGAGTGTCCATCAGCACCTGGCACCCGACCAGGAAAAGGTAGGCGGCATAGCCGAAGCCGACGAGCATTCCAAGCAGGCTGAGTTGGGGCACAAGGGTCAGAAAGCCCGCTATCCAGACGGGTGTCGAGGCATAGGCGACGAGTTTGAAGGCCGCATCCTCGTTGCGCACCGTGCCGAAGGAGGGGGCCATGAAGTTCACCAGCAGCCCGAAGGCGAACACCGATCCGGTAAAGACCCCCAGCAGGAGAATCGCGTACAGCAGGGCATACCAGAAGCCTCCCCCGAAGAGAAGATTGCCCAGGAACCCGAAGACGGTCGGGATCAGCGCCAGCAGCAGTACGTATCTGCTGACGAGATCGCGCCCCTGGTCAGGTTCGTCCTTGATGTCCCGCCAGGTTTTCTCCGGGTTGGTCAGGATCTCGATAACCCGAGTGGCGATCGCGGAGTAGTTGATGAACATTAGCGCAGATTCTACGGTCGGTATCGACAGGGTGTCAAGAACGTTGGGTTGCTACGAATCACAGGGCTACAACGTGTGTTCTTCGCGATCCTTGCCGAGGATGTCCTTGAGCAGGCCGTCCGGATCCGTTTTCTTTCCTTCCGGCTGTCCTTTCTGGTCGGGTTTGATTCCAGCCTGCTTTAGCACCTTGCGTGAAATGAAGATCGGTGCCTGGTTGCCGACCGCTAAAGCGATCGAGTCGGACGGTCGGGCGTCGAAGGAGAGCAGCTTGCCGGAGTGTCGGATGAAGACCGTTCCCAGGAAGGTGTTGTTCTTCAGATCGTCGACTTGCACCTTTACCAGCACCCCGCCCAACTCGTGCATGATCTTGTCCAGCAAGTCATGCGTCAATGGTCGTCCGAAGCGCTGCCGGCCGAGCCTGAGCTGAATCGCAAAGGCCTCGGAGTCTCCGATCCAGATAGGCAGCAGCGTACCGCTTTCATCCTTGAGCACCACCGCATGCGCGCCCTTGTTGTCCATCACGCCCACCACGGTCACCTCGACGAAACCCGCAGGCGGCTTCAGGGCCCGGGTTGCCGGGAGGGAACTCTGCGGACCGGCCCATGGCGCTCCAGTCGGCAGAGACAGCGACATGGCGGCCAGCAGAACAAACAAGCCACGATTCTTCACCCGCATGACTACCTCCTCGATCAAGGGGATACACATCCAGCATACTATGGAAGATACGCCGGTCGTTATTCTTTCGTTTGTAGACGGAAAAAAGTGGAGGCTTCATTTTTCGCCGAAAACCTACAACTCTTCTTCTTCTTCTTCTTCCTCGATATCGTCGCCCCAGAGAGATGTCTCGTCGTCATCGTCGAGAAACTCGTCGCTGGGATCTTCGGAGATGTCATCCGCCTCCAACGAGATGCTGACTCGGAACGTTTTACTAAGGCGCCCGATTTGTTCCAGGAACTCGTCGAATGCCAGAAAAGCGTTCTCGACGATCTTGGGGTTTACCTTCTTGCCGCAATTGGGGCACTTGACCAGAGACGGCTTACGGATGATGTCCGAAACCTCGAATTCGAACTCGGCTTCGCACTGGACACATTCAAAAGAGATGCTCATGCATTGTCACCTTTGCCTGTTGATTCTGGACACGACGAATAAATTCGATAAAACAATCTTGTCAAGAAAAAAATTTACCGGCTCGTTTGGCACCCTTCTCTTGAAAATTCCACAGGCATGCAAAGCGGTACGGAAAATATACATATACTAGCTCTAAAGTGCTTGACAAATGCCAACAACCGGCTAGCCTCCCACTACAGCGGTTTGCGAGGTTCTGTGCATATGAGGAGGCAGGTTTGAAAATACACGAGTTCCAGGCCAAGGAAATTCTTTCCCGATACGGTGTCGTGATTCCTCGGGGACAGCTCGCTGAAACTCCCGAGCAGGCCGTCCAGAGAGCCGAGAAGATTGGAGGAGACCAGCTTGTCGTAAAGGCGCAGATCCACGCCGGCGGGCGCGGCAAGGGCGGCGGTGTAAAGGTGGTGCACGGGCCCCGGGAGGCGGGCGAGGCGGCCGGGCGGATGCTGGGTGTGCCCCTGGTGACTCGCCAGACCGGCCCCGGGGGACGGGTCGTGCGCCGGGTTCTGGTCGAGGAGGGGTTGCCCATCAAGCGCGAACTCTACGCCGGATTGGTCCTGGATCGCACCAGCGCCACTGTCACGCTTATCATGAGCGCCTCGGGCGGGATGGAGATCGAGGAGGTGGCGGCACGGGATCCCGGAAAGATCCTGCGCGAGCGGATATCTCCGTTGACCGGCCTGATGCCGCATCAGGTGCGCCGGCTGGGATACGAACTGGGGCTCGACAAACCGCAGGTGGCCAAGGCGGTGGTTTGCCTAACCGGGATGTACAAGGCGTTGATCGAGATGGACGCTTCCTTGATCGAAATAAACCCGCTCGTGGTGACTTCTACGGGCGAGCTTGTCGCCCTGGACGCCAAGATGAGCTTCGACGACAACGCTTTGTATCGCCACCCGGAGTTGGTCGAACTGCGGGACCTCGACGAGGAAGATCCAGCCGAGGTCGAGGCGTCAAAGCACGATCTCAGCTATATCCACCTCGACGGAAACATCGGCTGCATGGTCAACGGTGCCGGATTGGCCATGGCCACCATGGACATCATCAAGCTCTGCGGCGGCGAGCCTGCTAATTTCTTGGATGTCGGCGGCGGCACGGATGCCGGACGGGTCGAAGCGGCCTTCAAGATTATTTTAACGGACAAGAACGTACGGGCCGTCCTGGTAAACATCTTCGGCGGCATAGTCCGCTGCGATGTCATTGCCGAGGGTGTCGTGGCGGCAATAGAGCAGGTTGGCATCAATGTGCCGCTGGTTGTTCGCCTGCAGGGAACACTGGTAGAGCGTGGCCGCGAGATCTTGAAATCTTCCGGTTTGAACATCATCCCTGTCGAAAGCATGCAGGAGGCGGCCGAGGCGGTTGTCGAGGCCGCGAGGAGTGCGTCGTGAGCGTTCTGGTCGATTCGGGATCACGAGTTCTGATCCAGGGACTGGGCAGCGCGGGCAAGTTCCACGCGGCCACGATGGTAGAGTACGGCACAAAGGTCGTGGCGGCGGCTCATCCGGGCAAGGGCGGGACGCACTGGGAAGGTATTCCACTATTCAACAGCGTGCAGCGGGCGGTTGAGTCGACCGGGGCCGACGTCTCGCTCATCTTTGTTCCGGCACCGGGCGCGGCCGATGCCATCCTCGAGGCTGCCGGCGCGGGTGTGCGCCTGGCGGTGTGCATCACCGAGGGAATTCCGATCCTGGACATGCTGCGGGTCAAGCACGCCCTTCCAGGAACGGGCATGACCCTGATCGGGCCGAATTGCCCGGGGATAATAACCCCGGGAGAGACAAAGGTCGGCATCATGCCCGGGCCGATCCACAAACGGGGCTCGATCGGTGTCTTGAGCCGCAGTGGTACCCTGACTTACGAGGCGGTCGATCAACTCACCCGGTCCGGCCTGGGCCAATCGACCTGTATCGGCCTGGGCGGCGATCCCATCAAGGGTCTCGATTTCATAGACGGGCTCGATCTTTTCGAGAAAGACCCGCAAACGCAGGGCGTCGTTCTGATCGGCGAGATCGGCGGCCAGGCAGAGGAAGACGCGGCCGCCTGGATCGAGCAGAACATGAGCAAGCCGGTCGTGGCGTTCATTGCCGGGACGACCGCCCCTCCGGGACGCAGGATGGGTCACGCCGGGGCCATCGTGGCGGGCGGCAAGGGCACCGCAGCGCAGAAGATGCAAGCTCTCGACGGAGCCGGGGTCGCCGTGACCAAGAACCCCGCCCGCATCGGCGAGCTGATGCGCGAGCGGCTTGGGGGCAAATGAGCACCACGCAGAACGCCCCGAGAGCGGCGGACAGGAGGATTCTTGCTGTGGCGGACCCGACCCGAAAAGCGGAACGGAAATTCAGGGGTGAAGTGTACATCAACCGGGAGCGATGCAAGGGCTGCGGCTTCTGTGTCGAATTCTGTCCGACCCATGTCCTGGAACTGGACCAGGGGTTCAACCACAAGGGTTACCATCCGCCCATCATCGCCGACGCCGATGCGTGTAGCGGCTGTGATTTGTGCGGATTGTACTGTCCCGATTTTGCCATTTACGGCGTCAAGGTGAAAATCGATGCCGGCGAGAACGAGGAACTCGGTCATGCCCAAGGCTGATCCCAGGGGAGTGCTGAGCGGTGTTCATTTTCTGGACGGAGATCAAGCGTGTTGCGAGGGGGCGCTGGCGGCCGGTTGCCGGGTGGCCTTCGGCTATCCGATCACGCCGTCGACCGCCGTGGTCGAGCGGATTTCCAGGAGGCTGCCTCTGGTAGGCGGCGTCTTCGTCCAGATGGAAGATGAGATCGCCTCGTCGATCGCGATCCAGGGCGCCGCCTGGGGCGGCAAGAAGGTTATGACGGTCAGCTCCGGGCCGGGAATTTCTTTAATGATGGAACACGTTGGTTTTGCCGCCATGACCGAGACGCCTTGCGTCTTTGTCAACGTGCAGCGCGGCGGCCCTTCGACCGGCTTGCCGACTCTGCCGGCCCAAGCCGACATGATGCAGGCCAGGTGGGGATCCCACGGCGACTACGAGATAATCGCTCTGTGTCCGAATTCTCCCCAGGAATGTTTCGATCTGACCATCCTGGCTTTCAACCTGGCCGAGCGTTACCGGGTTCCGGTCATGTTCATGATGGATGAAGCGGTCGGGCACATGACCGAGAAGGTGGTCATACCCGATGCTAAGGAGATCGATGTCGAGCAACGCAGGCTGCCGGAAGGCCCCAAGGAAGATTACCTGCCCTACAGGGCGGGGGAGAACATGGTACCTCCGATGGCTCCCCTTGGCGAGGGGTACCGTTTTCATGTCACCGGCTTGACGCATGACGAGAAAGGCTATCCCGCCATGGACGCCGGGGCGCAAGCCGAATTGGTCAGACGCCTGGTCGACAAGATTCTCCTGCAGGCCGATGACATTTGCCGGGTCGAAGAGCACCAGGTCGAAGACGCCGAGGTGATCATCGTCGCCTACGGAATAACTTCGCGGGTTGTCCTGCGCACGCTGCAGATGGCCAGGGATAAGGGCCTCAAGGTGGGGGTCTTCCGGCCCGTGGTGGTCTGGCCTTTTCCGGTAAAACGCCTGCGGCAACTCGCCCGACTCGGGCAAACCCGGGCCTTCGTGGTTCCCGAGTTGAACTTGGGCCAGATCTCGTTGGAGGTAGAAAGGATCGCGGCCGGGGACGCCAGGACGGTGTCGGTGCCTCATGCGGGCGGAGCACTGCACGATCCACCGGAGATTCTGCGCGTGATCGAGGAGGTGCTGGGATGAGCGATCATGTGAATCCCATCGAGCGATTTCTGCGGATGGACCGCATGCCCCACATCTGGTGTCCCGGTTGCGGCATCGGCGTCGTGGTGAACTGCTTTGTCCGGGCGATCGAGAAGTCGGGAATCGACCGTGACAGGATGGCGGTGGTCTCGGGCATCGGGTGCACCGGGCGGATCGCCGGTTACATCAAGATGGACTCCTTCCACACGACACATGGGCGGCCGATCCCTTTCGCCACCGGCCTGAAAGTAGCCCGGCCCGATCTCTCAGTCGTCGTGCTCAGCGGCGAGGGAGACCTGATATCCATAGGTGGCAACCATTTCATCCACGGCGCGCGCAGGAACTCCGACATCAAGGTGTTCTGCGTAAACAACTTTACCTACGCTATGACCGGCGGGCAGGTCGGACCCACGGCTCCCATGCACAGCATCGCCACCACGGCTCCCTACGGCTCGTACGACAAGCCGTTCAACCTGCCTTTTTTAGCCGACTCCAGCGGCGCCGTCTACGTGGCCAGGTGGACGACCTACCACGTCCGCCAGTTGGCGCGCAGTATGACCGAGGCGCTTGCCAAGCCGGGATTCTGCTTCGTCGAGATCGTCGCGCCCTGCCCGACGATCTATTCCCGCCGCAACCGGCTGGGCGACGGGCTGGATGCCATGCGTTACTATAAAAAGGCCAGCAAGGTGGTCAACGGCGCCAACACGCGCATGGTCGGATTGGAACTCAAAGGGCCTATCATCGTCGGCAAGTTTGTCGACAGGGATCGCCCTACCTTGCTGGAGGCCATGAACAACGAATTCATCCCCAAGCTGGGTAAAAAATACACGCCCTATCCCACGGGGGTGAACCGATGAGCCGGGTGGAGGTCAAGATTGGCGGTTTCGGGGGCCAGGGTGTCATCCTGGCCGGGATAATTCTCGGCCGGGCGGCGGCCATCTATGACGGCAAGGACGCGACCATGACCCAGTCCTTCGGACCGGAAGCGCGCGGCGGCGCCTGCAGTGCCCAGGTGGTCATCAGCAGCGAGCGCAACCTTTATCCCTGCGTGGTGAGTCCTGACATACTGGCGGTCATGTCGCAACCTGCCTACGAAAAATTCATCGTCGAAGTCAAGCCGAACGCGCTTGTGCTTTACGAGGAGAGCCTGGTCGACCCGCACGAGTTGCCCGCGGGATGCCGCGCCTACGGCATTCCCGCAACGCGCCTGGCAGAGGAGATGGGGCGCAAGATGGTGCTCAACATCGTCATGCTCGGCTTTTTCACGGCGTTTGCGGATGTCGTCTCCGTCGACGCCGTCAGGAAGGCAATAGTCGATTCAGTGCCCCCCGGCACCGACAAACTGAACAAGGATGCCTTTGTCCGTGGCTACGAATACGGCCGGGAGATCAGAAGAAAAATTGATGGCCGGTGAGCCTCCCAAACTGCATCGTTTTGCGGTCACGGCGTTGATTCTCTTGCTGGGTGGGGTTGTCGCCTGCAAGGGCGGCAAGGGACAATCCGTGCAGGATCAGGCGCAGGTCTGCTTCTCAAAGCTCAACCGACCAAGCGCCGGCCGCCTGCGGCTTACCGGGCCGCTGGACTGTGACGAGACCGTTCCACGCTACAGGACTCAAGGTCCGCCCGACAGGCCCGGCGAGGTGGTCTACCTCGATGGCGATGGTCGGGTCAGAATGACTTACCGGGTGAAATACGATTCTGTGGGCCGTCCGAGCAGCGAGGAACGCGTCATGCGCCTCGAGGCGGGTGACATAAAGGTGTACAGTCGCGGCGATCGAATGGACTTCGTAAGACCGCTCGGTGCCGAGTTGAAGATGGTGCGTATCAGGACGAAGCTCGATCGGGTAGGGCACGCCGTGGAAGTGGCCAAGTACGCAGGGGCCGATTTGGCCTACCGCATGGTTCGCAGCTACAGGGAGGGAGAGCTGAAATCCGAGGCCACTTACGACGGCGGCGGGAACCTTAAATTCCGCTCGGAATTTCTTGTAAAGGACGGCAGGCGGGTAGAGCGTATGCTCGACGGCAAGGGCAAGCTGCTCATGGAGCGCGAGTTGATGCCTGTTGACAGACGATCTCATTCCGCTGTAAAAGGTGGTCGGTTAGTAGAAATGCGGTGATTTTTCCGTAACTCTAGCTGGGAAGAAAGATCTAACACCAAACAAGGAGGGAAGGGATGAAGAAGCTTTCGTTGATTGGAACCGTGGTACTGGCGATGGCCCTGGTGGCCGGCTGTGGCAGCAAGGTGAAGGTCTGGCGTCCAGACGGCAGCCCTGGTTACATCGACATGCAGGGCAAGAAGTTTTTGGTGATGCCGGCGGATATGCGCTACATGCCCGGTGACAAGCTGAAGCTCTCGGCTGCCCTGTTCGGCGGTTTCATCGCCGAGTTCGGCGAGAGCGGCATCTCGCTGCAACCCATCCAGCCGATGCTCGAGAAGGTCGGGCTGGGCGATTTGAGCTGGAAGTTGGCTCGGGGCCTGGTTCATGCAGCTTTCTTCCATCGCAGCTCGCAGTGGGATTCTTGCGGCGGCGAGGACTACTCTGTGGTTCCCAACCTGGTCAAGATATTGGTCGAGAAAGTTGCCGAGCTATTGGGAAAGCCGGACCTCAAGTTTGACTACATCGTGGTGCTGCACATCGACTCTCGCGGCGCGGGCACGATTCCGGGCACTTTGAAGCTGCGGGTAATCGGCGGCGTCTACGACCCGATGAAGGATGAGATCCTGGTGGCCATCGACTGGGACCAGGTAACCGCCGAGGACGCGCTGCTTGCCGAGATGGCTACTATGGGCCCCAGGGCCATAGGCCTGATGAAGGGCACGAGCCCCGAGAAGAAGGCAGGCGGCGAGGCAGGCGGTGAGGCAGGCGGTGAGGCAGGCGGCAAGGCAGGCGGTGAGGCAGGCGGTGAGGCAGGCGGTGAGGCAGGCGGTGGGGCAGGCGGCGAGGCAGGCGGCGAGGCAGGCGGCGAGGCAGGCGGTGAGGCAGGCGGCGAGTAGCCGAAAAATCAAGCAAGGATGATAGCGGGCTGCTCCTTGCGGGGCGGCCCGTTTTTTGTTCTGCTGGTGACAATGTTTGGGCGCAAGAAAAACAGACAGATGAGAGAACCCGGCCTGGGATGGAAAGGCTGGTGCTGGCGACTGCTGCTATCCGGTGCGGGCGGTAGCGCGGTGTTTCTGGCCTTTCCGACCTTCGACATCGCATGGCTGGCATGGATCGCCCTGGTGCCGACCATCTGGGCCGCCCGGGGAACCTCGGCCAGGCAGCATTTCCTCATTGGCCTTTGGGCGGGGACGATAACAAATATCGGAGGCTTCCACTGGATCGGTTCGATGTTGATGGACTTCGGCCACATGTCGTTCCCGCCGGCCGCGTTTTTCACTCTGCTTATGGGTATCTACCAGGGATTAGTGTTCGCCCTGGCCCTGTGGCTGCTGCATTGGCTGCGAAGGCGATCCTCGCTTGGCTACTGGCTGCTAGCGCCGGTCGCCTATGTAGCGGCCGAGTTTCTGTTGCCCTTCATTTTCCCCTGGTACTACGCAAACTCGCAGTACTGGGTTACCCCGATGATCCAGGTTTGCGAGTTGGGCGGGGTCACCCTGTTGAGTTTCCTGCTGGTTGTGACTAATGGTTTCCTACTCGATACGTTGGTTTGCCTTTTTGAGAAGCGCAGCGGGTGGTGGAAGGCCTTGGTCTGCGCCCTGGCCGTACCCCTGCTGGTGGGTGGCTACGGGCTGCTTCGCATATACATGGTTGACAGGCAGGCACAGGCGGCGCCGCACCTGAAAATTGGGCTGGTCGAGGCAGACGTGGGTATCTGGGAGAAGGAGGATCGGCGCAAGATCGACGACAACCTGGTTCGTCACCAGCGCATGTCGATCGAGCTCGAGAAAGCCGGGGCCGACCTGATCGTATGGCCCGAGACGTCCTATCTGGCTCCGTTTACCTACGCGCGGCGCGCGGGAGACGAGAGCGTTAAACGTTACCGCCCCATTCCGCGCGATGCGGCCAACATCGCGCCGAGCGCGTCGCCGCCGCCGGAACATGCGGCCGAGGACCGCGCCGCGGGAACGGGCGGCCTTGATCTGACGGCGCCGCAGCGCGGCTTCACAACCCCGCTGCTTTTCGGCGCTCTGACAGCCAGGCGCAATCCTGACAACGATTCTCCGCGTCACCAGGGGCTCGATTTGCTGAACACCGCCATCCTGCTGGACGGGAAAGGCAACGTGCTAGGCGCCTATGACAAGGTTCACCTGTTGATCTTCGGAGAGCACATTCCGCTCGGGCACCTCTTTCCGATCTTCTACAAGTGGCTGCCCGAGGGCGGGGATCTGACGGCCGGCAAGACGGTCGAGGTGATTCCCTTCGGCGATTTTCGGATCGGCATAATGATCTGCTACGAAGACATCCTGCCGGCTTTCACCCGCGATCTGGCCGGCAAGGATCCCAACATCATTATCAACATCACCAACGACGCCTGGTTCGGCGAGACCGCTGAGCCGTACCTGCACATGGCCCTGGCCGTGTTTCGCTCGGTGGAGAGCCGGCTTGTGCTTATCCGCTCGACCAACACCGGCGTGTCGTGCTTCGTGGACCCGGCCGGGAGGATTCTCTCCGAGACGCGCCCGACCGGGGCCGAGACGCTGATGGAGAACGTGCCGATGATGAAAGGCGGTACGCTCTATGAAGCGCTCGGCGACTGGCCGGCCTACCTGTGCCTGGTGGCAATTGCATTCTTCTGGTTGCGGGGTCGCAACAAGAGAAAAATGAGATAAACGCCTGCAAGTCGTGTTAGCATAGGGAAATTCGGTAAGGCACGACAGGAGGACGAGCTTTGGCAACAAGAGGAATGATCAGCACGATTATGGCAACTTCGGTCGCCTGCTTGGCGGCCGGTTGCGCCAATCATGCGCCGGCTTTTTTCCCGATTGGCAACAAGAGCGTCGAAACCGGCGCCACGCTGGAGTTCGTGATCGAGGCCGTCGACGACGACGGTGACGGGCTCGAATTCGGCGTGCAGGGTAAGCCGGCGGCGGCGGTCTTCGAGCAGATCGACGACAACAGCGCCCGCTTCTCCTGGACGCCGATTGCCTCGGATGCCGGGCCTGACGGCAACGGCATGCAGTACAACGTCGTATTTCTGGCGACCGACGGCATCGACACGGCCTCGGAAGCGATCACCATCTTCGTTACCCTGGGTGGGGCCGGAACGGGCGCCCCGGTGTTCATCACTCCCTCGGATTACACTCTCGATCTCGACCGCAAGCAGACGGTTGCTTTCAACGTCGAGGTGCGCGACACTGATTCTCCCAACGTCGATTTGCACGTAGTGGAGAGCATCCCGGGCAGCAATTTTCAGACCAGCGCCGGTTCCAAGCTGGCCTCATTCGAGTGGACGCCGACCGAACAGCAGGTGGCCGAGAGACCGCTCTGGAGCCTCAGAGTAGGCGCCAGTGACCACCTCAACCCGGAGGTATTTCAGGACATCACGATTTTGATCAAGGGCGGCCACCACAAGTGCGAGGGCACCCCGCCGACCCTGCAGCACGATGCCCTTCCAGACCAGCGCGGAAGCGGCGACTATCCGGTAACGGTGACGGCCTCTGACAAGGAGTCTCGGGTCACGGCCGTGGCCCTGTACTGGATGATCGACACCGGCTCGGGCGAATCTTTCACTAAAAGCAGCCTCTCGGACGGGGGCTCCGGCGACTGGAGCGGAAGCATCCCCAACCCGGGGCTCAAGCAGGACGAAACCGCGAAAGTGATTTACTACATCTGCGCCACCGACGACGATGACGCCTCGGGCAGCGAGTGCGACCTGCGCGGTTGTATCCCCGAGGACGGCCGCTTCACCTTTACCGCCTACGCCCAGGGCAGCAGCCAGTGCCAGGACGACCCGTTCGAGGGAAGCTCCGGCAACGACGACTCGAACAGTGCTTCGAAAGTAGAGTTCGACCAGAACGGCGGATCGGTCCTGGAAGATCTCAAGATCTGCCCGGGCAACGTCGACTGGTATCAGATTCAGATCCCGGCGGCGGGGTACTGGCTTGGCGTGCTGCTTGGCTACACCCAGGCGAACGGACAATTGCGAATGGATCTTTACGACCAGGACGGCGTCACGCTGCTTGCCGCGGGCCAGGCGCAAACCGACGAGATAGTGGTTTACTCCGATGTCTTCCAGGCGCCCAAGAGCGTCTACTTGCGTATCGAGGGCGCCGCGGCCGCTGTCGAGAACCGCTACTCGATGTACCTGGTGATCGAGGAGTATGTTCCTTGTAACGCCGACACCTTCGAGCCGAACAACGATCCTAACGAGGCCAAGACCGTGACCGAAGACGTCTACACCGGTTTGACCTGCTGCGGCGAGCCGGACTGGTACGCGATCTCGCTCAACAAGGGGGACAAACTGGAGGTCGAGATCGAGTTCACCCAGGCCGACGGAGATCTCGATCTGTGGATCTTCGACCACGACACGGCCTATAACGCAGAGACTCTGTCCTGCGACAACGCTCTCGGCTGTTCAACATCAGAGACGGACAACGAGCAGGCGCTGGTAGAGTCGATACCCGCAACCGGGACGTACTACATCGGAATCGGCCCGTACCAGGGGGCCAAGAACTCTTATGACATGCTGGTTACGGTGACTCCCCAGGCGCAGGAATGCACCGAGGACGGCAACGAGCCCAACGACGATCCCGACCATGCCGTCGAGGCCAGCGTAACGGTTCCGATCGAGAACATGATGCTTTGTACCAACAACGAGGACTGGTACGATGCCTACCTGTTTCAGGGCGAGAAAATGATCATCGACCTGACATTCAGCCACGCTGCAGGCGACCTCGACCTGAAGCTGTACGATCCGGACGTAACAGAGGACGCGCTCTTCGAGCACCAGCTTGCGACCTCGTTGTCCAGCGACGACAATGAGCACATCGAGTACGACATCCCCGCGGACGGCTTCTATTACATGCGGGTTTACGGCTACGATTTGCAGATCGGAAACACATACACTCTGTTGGTGAGCTACCAGTAATGCCGGACAGCCGGTCCAGGTCGATCATCTGGTTTGGACTGCTTGCAACAGCGCTGGTTGCGGCCGGTTGTCCGAGCGAGCAGTCGACGCTGCCGGACGGCGGCCTGCCGGAGCTAGAGCTTTACCGCGTCGAGCCGGCAACGGTTCTACCCGGCACCGTGATCAAGATCTTCGGCAAGGGGTTTATCGCTCCCCATGAGGGCAGCCTGATCGTGCTCCTCGAACGGGGAGGCGGTTCGCGCATGATAACGCCCGAACGCGTGGACGACACCCAGTTGCGCTTCACCATCGACCAGGCCACCTTTGCCGTGCTGGGCGGTCCGGGCGAGTTCCAGGGCACATGCCGGGTGCAGGTCGACTATTCCAGCGGGGTCAGCCAGTCGGCGCAGTCGCCGGTAGACTGGCAACTCAGGCAGACCCTTCAGCCGCGCTTGGACGATTTCCTGCCGGTGTCTGCCGTAGGCACCGTATACCTGGGAAGCGAGGTCGAGGCACTGGGTGACGGGTTCCTGATGGGCGTAAGAAACGACGACGGATCCATCGCGGGAGAGGGCCTGACAGAGTTTCGCTTTAACGGCAGTTTCGATCCCGATGACGGCCCGGCCCAGGTCATTGACCGGGCATGCGCCCTGACGGAAACGTCCGCGATGCGCGACAGGGACAGCGGGCCGCTGCCGGCCGAATGCCTGGGAATCGAACCTGGGGTGTTCAGCGGGGAAGTCACGGTAGTCAATGTCCACCCGGACGACGTCGAGGTGATCGGCAATACGCTGGGCGGGGTGACGATGCAGCTCGGGCCCACCGTACTGACGCGGGTAAGCCCCACAGCGGTCTCCCGGGGACAGGTGATCGAGTTGTCCGGTCGCGGTTTTGCGAGCGGTTCGGCCACGACAATGGTTTTGATCGACGGCACGTTCACCGACAGCAACAACCAGGTGACCGACTACAGCGGCGACAAAGCCCTTTCGATTGGGCCCGATGTCATATCGGGAGACCTTATGCACTACGTCCTGAAAGTCGTGTCGGACGGCAAAGGGGGGTTGACCGGGCTGGGTGTGCGGGCCGGTGTGCTGCGCGGCATCGCCACGCCCGTAGTGTTCTGGGACACTTTTCAGCAGCAGGGTGTGCCGTTGCCCGGTGATGTCGAGTTCACGATCCTTCCCCAGAGGGAAGTTGTGTATTTGAAGTACCTTCCAGGGTTTACCGACGCGCTCAGGGATTTCGGTCTGCGCAACGTCGAGCCGCTGATCAAGGCGCGCATCCTGGATGTCGTGCAGCGGGATTACCAGGGCATCAACGTGGAATTTCGCGAGACCCGTCCCACCGACTTCGTCGAGTACGGCGTAGTCGAGATCGGCGGACAGGATCCCAACGGAAGGGACTTGATCGGGCTGGACAACACCATGTCCGAGAACGGCTTGAAGGACATTGGCAACATCTACTTCAATGACGTCGTCGGGGGCTGGAACGCCGAGTCGGCAGAGTCCGGGCACCTGGCCTACGGCGGAGTCTTCGTCTCATCCTACCTGGCCTTCAGCCCCAAGTCGCCGAATGCAATGCCGATAGCCGATCCCCTCTTCGACGAGGTCTTCGAGCCCTTCATGCCCTCGCGCGGAGGCAAACTGGTAGAGGCGGGCGAGTATCCCGGCGGCCAGCGGGCCGAGCAGATTTCAAGGGCCATCCGCGCTTTAGGCAGCATGATAGGGACAACCGTTTCCCACGAGTGGGGTCATACCCTGGGCCTGGCCTACGGCTGGGGTCCCGCGGACATCTTTCACAACATAGAGCCTGCCGAGAACCAGATAATGGACGCCGGGCGTTACCGGCCCTTCGATGAGCGAGCAGAGCTTTCCGGAAAGGGCCCGGCCGTCTGGACGGCCGAGAACCGCACCTACCTCGAAGAGATCTTGCCGCTGGACTGATTTTCAGTCGCAGATGTCCAGGCTGGAAAAGAAGTAGGCTATCTCGGTGCCGGCCGTCTCGGGAGCGTCCGAGCCGTGCACGGCGTTGTTCTGGATGTTAGTTGCATACAGCTTGCGCAGTGTGCCGTCTGCGGCCTGGGCCGGGTCGGTGGCTCCCATGATGGCCCGGTTGCGCTCGATTGCGTCCTCGCCCTGAAGCACCATCACCAGCACGCGCCCACTGGTCATGAACTGAACCAGGTCGTGGAAAAAAGGCCTTTCCTTGTGGACCGCGTAGAATCCCTCGGCCTGCGCCTTCGAAAGCCGCAGCATGCGCATGGCCGCGATCTTCAGGCCTTCTTTTTCGAAACGGGAGACGATGTCTCCAATATGGCCGTGCGCCACGGCGTCAGGCTTGATTATAGATAGCGTGCGCTGGATCATTTGTTCCTCAGTTGTTTGGTATGTCAATTTTCCTCACGGCGGGCACGGTTTCGTCTTTATCGTCTTTGTTCTTGGTCGAGTTCGTGTCTTCGTCGTCGGCCGGCGGTTGCTGCGGTTGCTCTTTCGGCTCGATCGCGGGGGCGGGTTCGGGTTGCGGCTTTACTGTCTGGGCTTTTTGGGCCTCGAGCTTTTCTAACTCGTCGAAGGCCGCCTCGGCATTGGCGCGCACTTTCTCGACCGTCTTGGGAGGGATCTTCTTCTCCTTGAGCTTCTCGACCATCTTGTCGATTGGCTTTTCCGGGTCGATGCACACATAGGCGTAGCATCCCTTGGACGCCCCGCGTTCGCCCTGCATGTCCATCCACTGGGCCACGACCTCCGAACCCTCCAGGACGGCGTCGGAGGCGCTCTCCGAGCCTTCCACGAAGATGTCGCGATCGTACGAGCCGCGAGTGCCGTCCGAGATGTCGAGCGTTATGGTGCGGATGGTGACGCTGATGCTCTCGGCCAGGTGGCCTCGGGCGTTCTCGGCGGCGTTCTTCAGGCCGTCCTGCTGGTAGAAAGTCGGTCCCGAATAGCCCACGGCGCAGAGCTTGTCGGGTTGGCTGGGCATGCGGTCCACCCAGGCCGGCGGCGGTCCGCCGCGAATCACTACCACGCGCGGCGCGCAACTCACGAGCATTCCCAGTATCGACAAGATTAGCATTTCATGAATCGTTCTTTGGCGCATCTGTCCTCCAAAAACCTGAAAGGCTGCCGATATCTACCACTCTCACCCCGAGTTGGCCAACAAAAAAAGGGCCGGAACCCCACGGCCCCGGCCCCTTTGCTCTTCAGAGACACTCCAAGCAAACGTGCTTATTAGTGGCCGCGCTTGGCCTCTTCCTTCTCGAGGTCGTCGAATGACTTGGCTGCGTTGGCGCGGACGTAGTCGCGCAACTTGGCATCCAACTCACCCTTGTTGGCCATCATCTCAGACATGGCGGCCAGGTCGAGCACGGACAGAGCGTAGATCGTGCCGTCCGAGGGATCGCGCCAGGTGTCGACGATCTGGGCGCCGTTCAGGTCGCCGATCGAGATCGTCTTCTGCACCTGGAGCACGTCGGCCTCGTAGCTTTCCTTGCTCATGTCGCCGGCGGTGGTGCTGCGGGCGTAGTCCTTCATCATGTAAGCGATGTAGGTGTTGAAGATCTGCAGGATCTGGCGCCGGGCCCGGTTGTTGGCACGATCGCGCTGCATCGAGACGTCGATCATCTTGGGGGCGGATCCCACTCCGTAGAAGGCCTTGCCCCTGTCGCCGGTGAATGCGCCGGAGCCCTTGAGCACCCAAGCAGGCGCCCCGGAGGCAGTGGTGTCCATCAGGGCGTTACCGCCCCCGCCACAACCTGCGCCTACGACACCGATGGCCCCGATGAATGCCACTACCGCAAAAATAGTTACTAGCTTTCTCATCTTCTCCTCCTTGAAAAATGGTTTACGATTTTTGCTCCATCTTGAATACGATCTACAACCTCGAATCATACTTGATCTTCGTGACCCGCTTGCCGTCGAAGGTGCTGAGCACCTCGAAATCGATCCTGCGGTTGCCGTTTTCGCCGGAGAACCGCCCGGTGATTAGCAAATCTACTCCCTTCTTGAATAGCTTCGCAAGAGATTTTTTCTTTATCTTGGAGCCCATACGGTCGATTATCTTGTCCACCTTGCCATCGTCGACCGGTTCGATCCGGTCGGCCTCGCTCATCTCTTTGACCAAGCCATCCTTGAACATCTCTACCATTTTATCATTGCCTTCGTCTTCGTCCTCGATAGCGCCGATGGCGATCTTGGGCTTGAAATCCTCGCTCGAGCCGACGTCGCCTTCCTCGAACGACGACATCTCGTCCTGGGTACCCGCTTCGACGCTGCCATGGCCCTTTTTCTTCAGGTACAGCCAGCCGATCTCCTCATCGTCGCGTTTGACCTTGAACCTGGTGCCCGGCCAGGCCTGCCCGCGGAGCTTGACCTTGACCTTCTCGGCGTTGACGTTGACGTCCTCGACGGTGACCGTGGCGCGCGGGATCGAGCGCTCGACGATCGAGATGATTGCCTCCGAGGCGTCGTGCAGGGCCTTGGAGTCGATCATCATCATGCTCTCGCTCTTGCCGGCCGACTCGCCGATCGCCCCGGTCTTGGCGTATTTCGTAAGCAGCTTGGCGATGTCCTTGAGAGCCCGGCTGACCTTCTTGAGGTCTTTCATCTCGTAGTTCTTGGACCAGACGATCTCAGCAGATTCAACGTCGACAAGGTTGACGACGAACTCGACACTGTTCGGTTGGCAGAGGACCTCGGTGGCCATGATCAGGTCGGCCTGCAGGAACTGGCCCAGGATCTTGGCGGTGGACGGGTCGGACAGGCCGGTCATGGCCATCTCGTGCTCTCTGAGCACTTTTTTGAGCTGTTCACGCGAGACGACGCGAAAGGCGCCCGTCTGGACGATTCGCGAGCGCAGCGAACGGGCGATGGTGTCGGCGTAGCTGGGGGCAAAGCCGCGGCAGGCGCTGGACGAGGCCCACTTGGTTTTGGGATCGCCGACTACGATTTTTTTCTTTTCTGCGGACAGGGCTCCGCTCGAGAAGCCCAGGGTAAGAACCAGTGCCAGAAAACTCAGGCCGATTTTACCGCTCATTGTTGTCCTCCGTCGGGTGAGGTTGACGTTTTGCCCGTTGAATCCTTCTCGTGGGTATTCGACGGGTCCGGAGCCGGAACATTCACGCCGTCATCCTGTTCCGGCAAAGATACGGCCGCCACGGCATAAACATAGCGGCCACGTGTATAGACTCGTTCGATCGTGGCACCCCGCAGAGTCATGGGCGACTCCACTGAAATGCCTTTATCTTTCAATATCTTTGCCAGGTTGGCGCGCGCCCGGTTAGCCGCAGCCTGCCTCGCCAGCGAGATGTCCACACCTTTCGGAGCCCTGCCTTCGGCCCGGGCGATTTGCCCGTTCTCTGCATCGAAGACGCCGGTCGCGGGTTCGGTCACGGCGCCAGAATCAGGCAGGCTGGGCGCGCCGGTGTCTGCCGGCGTCGTCGCGGCGTCCGGGGAAGCCGTGATTTCGCTCTTTTTCTTGCAGGCCGGCAGGAAAACGGCCGCAATGAGAAGAAATACGCACATGCAATGAATCAAGAGCGTTTTCGGTAGGTCCAATGGCGAAAATGAACGCATCGCACTCCATCCTAAAAAGAGACGCCATCCTAGCCGAGCGCACCTCCCGCGTCAACCGAAATGTTTACAAGTTCCCTTTGCTAAAAGGTTATCCGGAAACGGACCTCGCCCGATTACGCTTGACAAGGATCGAGCCATTTGAAATAGTCACAGGCGTTTTTACCTGAAAGAGAAACACTTGAATCCATTTCGACAAAGGAGGAAGAGATGAGAAAACTAATCACGTTGGCGCTGGCGGTGCTCTTGTTGGGGGTCTGGTCCGCGGCCTGCACCACGGTAGTCGTGAAAGGGGATCAGGGCCCCGAGATCCTGTTGCCCGGCAAGTTCATCGAGAGCGTCGACGCCAATACCATCAGGGTCGAGTGCCAGGGAACCGGCCAGGACATGAACGAGGCCGTCATGCAGGCTCGCAAGGGTTGCGTCGAGTGGGTGGCCACCTCGATGCTGGCCAAGACGCCGGGTGAGAAGCAGGCCTACAAATCCGTCCAGGCCCAGGTCTTCGCTCAACTCGACAAGTACATCGGCATTCCAGGCCCGAGTTCGCGCGACGGCAAGGGCAAGGGCATCAAGTCCCGCGTCCGCATGGGCGAGGACAAGATCCGCGTCGTCATGCAAGAAGACGTTGCCAAGACGGCCTTGATGGAAGACCTGGTGCAGATGGGTGCGGTACAATCCACCGAAGAGATGCTCGAGGCGGCCGGGATGCCCTCATTGATGGCTATGCCTTCAAAAGTGAACAAGGGCAGCAAGCTGCGCGGCTTAATGGAGGGCCTGGTGAACGAGTACCTGACAAATGCCGGCTATGAGGTACTCGATGCCAAGGGAGTCGGTGACCTCAATAAGATGGTCGACGCAATCGGCGAAGTGGCCGGCGCCGAGGAAGACGAGGCTGCCCAGGTTGCCATGGCAGCGGGCTCGGACATCTATTTTGTGTACGAGGCGAACCGCGATAAAAAGGGTGACGGCATCGCCTACGGCGTCAACGTCAAGGCCTATGAGACGACCACCGGCAGCCTGCTGGCATCGAAGAACGCGTCAGGTCCGGCGCGGGCCAACTGGATAGCCGGCAAGGAGTCGGAGGCCCTGCAAGAGCCTCTCAACGACGCCATGGGCGGTGTGCTGCCGATCGTCACACAGTACTGGAAGAAGAACTCCCCCAAGGGTCGCAAGTTCTTCATCAAGTTCAAAAACTCGCCCAAGAAAACCGACATGCTGATGAACGGCGTGTTGAAGAAGGCTTGCGCCCGCGTCAAGATGGTCAGTTCGACCGTCGGCGGAGACATTGTCTTCAGAGCGCAGTGCAAGAAGGATAACTTGGAGCTGGCTTCCGCCATCGATGACGGTATCGGGGCCAAGATGGGCGGGGCCGAGTTCGACTGGGCCGCCAAGACGCGCTCGGCGCTCGTTATCGTCTTCAAGTAGCCGTACTGCACGATGATTTTCAAGGGAGGGCTCGATGGGCCCTCCCTTTTCCCGGAGTACTTCTCTTCGCACTAGGAGGAACGACATGTTGCATACGCGGATTGTATGGTCTTCAATCTTGCTGCTTTTTTGTGTGGGCACGCTCAGGGCCGAGACAAAAGAAGAAAAGATGCAGAATGACCAGACCCAACAGCATTACACCCGCAAGTCGATAACCTACATCGGGCCGGTCCTCGACCGGGGCGTGATTGTACCGGACGACCACCTGGCTCTGATCGAGAAGGGTATTCGCGCGAAGACCGAGCTGAAGCGCTTCGACTACAACCAGATCAATCTCGGCAGCATCTTTACCATCGATCAGTTCGTCAACGTTCTGCGCGAGTACGTCAAGAAGCGCTCGTCGGATCGCGCGGGGGCGGACGCCGAGTACGAGGCGCGTTTCAAAAGCGCCAGGGTGTACCTCAAGGACATCGACCGCATCATGAACTCGGCCTACTTCTACAACATCAAGGTCTACGCCTTCCACGTCGGCATGGGCAAGTGCCCCGATAGCAAGGCCACGGCCCTTTTGATGGGCTGCTTGCCGGGCACGCCGGGTATTGTTTCCAAGCTGAGTGCTACAACGACCTTCTACCGCGCCAACCTGACAGACGAGAGCAAGCCTCCCTATCAGCTGATCAAGGAGGTCAAGCACGGCGTGCCGGTGGTTGGTTTCAAGGAGCTGATTCCCACCAACTTCAAACCCGAGCAACTCGCCCAGCTCGTGAAACAGAAGAGCATCGAGGCCACCCAGGAAGCGGCCGCAACCCTGGCCGAGTTTCTTTCCAAGGGCATGAAGCAGATCCCCGACTTTCAGCTCAAGACCCCGGTCTCGGGCGTGCTTTCGGACGGCGTCGAGTTCATGCTGGGCAAGGGCGAGGGCGTCGGGCTGGACGACACCTACGAGGTCACCGAGTTCGGCATGGCCGGCGACAAGAAGCTGATCGGCTACGTCAAGGTGCGCGACATCGGTGATTCCAAGGGCAGCGGGGAGGGGACACCCTCGTATGCCGAGCAGGTCAAGGTCAAGAGCAAGTTCGCCGGCGGCGAGCAACTCTTCGAACACGCCATGATCGGCCTGTCAATCGGCATCCACGGTGTGTTCGAGTTGATGACGACGGATATTGTCACTAATGACGGCATGGGCTTTTTCCCCGGCGTGGGGATCTACATCGACAAGGACCTGGCCAATCTGGTCGGCTGGCCCGAGTTCTATGTGTCGGTTGAGGCCGACGCGATCTTCCTGGGCTCTGACGACTACGATAACAGCTGGATGCTGATCCACGCCATGCTGGGCGTCAAGAAGAAGTGGTACATGAACAGCCTGGTTTTCAGCGTCGGCCTGCGCGGAGGGATCAGCTACTTCAAGATCGACAACTACGAGGACAATGCTATCGGCGGCGGCGCCGACGCCGTCTTCGGTCTGGAGTACTACTTCTTGCCGGAGTTCTCGATTTATCTGAATGCGGCCGGCAGGTTCTTCACCAACCCTCTGAGCAGTATATTCCCCGGCGCCGACGTCGATCCCGAAATGGGTGCGCAGCTGAACGTCGGGGCTTTCCTGGCTTTCTGAAGGCGCTGGCCGGCCTGAATAGAACGCTCTGATTTAACGTCTATACGTTGGTTCCGAGCGATTGGAGGTAGCATGAAACGTCAGCTGGCTTTCATGGCCCTGTTTGCGGGGACCATGGCGATGATCTTGACTGCCTGTGGCGGAGCCGACGCGCAACGCAAGAAGGATCCTTCGAAACGCGCGGTTGCCGGCGTGCGCGCCCGCTCGGGCGACGCTTTCGCTGACCTGGACGCGGTTGAACACGGCCAGCCGGCGCCTCCCCCGAAGGCGGGCGGGCTCGAAGAAGCCCCACCTGAAAAGCCCGTGCCCCGCGAGGTGGAGCCCTACCATCCCAAGCCGGTTGAAACGGTCAAGGTCAACCCGTCCCGGGCGGCGCCGTCCTGGGTCAACGCCCAGCCGAATCTGCCGGGCTACTATATCGGCATCGGCATTGCCGTAAGTCACGGGGACGAAGCCGCCGACTGGAACCGGGCACGCAACGCCGGCTACGTCGAGTTGGCCTCGACTTTAAAGGTGCACATCAATTCGGTGATCACCGACTACTTCAAGGAAAACAACTTGAAGCTCTACAAAAAAGACAATGTCACCAAGGACACCTCGCGCACCGATTCCTCTTACTCGACCGACACCCAGTTCTTCGTCGACCAGACCCTCGAGGGTGTCGAGATCAACGATCGCTGGAAGGACACCAGTCAGAACAAGTACTGGATGCTGGTGCGCCTGAGCAAGGCCGAGATAGCCCGGCGCATCAGAGAGCGGTTGGAAAAGGCCAGGAAGAAGGCGCTCGACTACGTCGTCGCCGCCGTCAAGGCCGAGGGAGAGGGCCGGGTGGCCGATGCGCTCGGCGGCTATTTCAATTCTTACCTGGCCCTGAGAGAGTATTTCGGCGGCGTCGTCGAATATGACGTCGACGGGGACGGCAAGCCGGACGTGCTCAACCACGAGATAGAGCGGGCCGTGACCCGCATAGCGTCGGGCCTGTCCTGGAATGTAGACCAACCCAACCTGAAGGCCGTGATCGGCTCCGGTATCGCCGATCCGCTGGCCGTGGCCGTGGCCTACAAGAGCAACCCGGCTAAGAGCCTGCCGGTGGCCTTCGCCTTCCAGCGCGGGACCGGCTCTGTCGAGACCAAGGTCGCCACCGGGGATGACGGCCGGGCGACCGCCCGGGTGATGAAGATCTTCGGCGAGAAGAAGGCCATCATCGGAGCGCGGGTGGACATCGCGGCGCTGGTTTCAGGAGCGCACGACGTTCGCGTCGTCGAAGCCAAGTTCGGCAAGGATCTCGATCGTCAGACGGGAAAATTCTTCGTCGATCTGGAAGAGCTTTCGATCTACATCAACATCAGCGAAGAAAACATGGGAGAGGACGTCAAGCCGGGCACGATTGCCGCCGACATCAAGGAGCGCTTGCACAAGGAGTTGGGTGTCGTCTTCACCGCCTCGCCCCGTGGGGCCGACATGGAAATCTCAGGCGCTGCCAGCACCGGCAGTTGCTCGGATTTCATGGGACAGCGCATGTGCACGGCCAGGGTGAACGTTACCGTGGCCGACCGGCTTCACAATCGCCAGCTCTTTTCGAAGAAATACAAGATCCAGGGCAACGGCGAGAGCGACGAGGAGGCAGGGCGCGCGGCGCTGCAGAAAGCCGGGCCGCGCATCGCCAAGAAGATCATCCAGCAGATGCGGTAATTTCCTTGTTAGATATCTCCTCTATGAGCTTCGACCAGATCCAGGACTGGATGGTCGAAAAGGGGGAGTCCGCCTATCGCGGCCGGCAGGTATTTCGCTGGTTGCACGCCCGCGCTGTCCGCAGCTTCGACGAGATGACCGATTTGTCCAGGGATTTGAGGGCCAAGCTTACCGATCTGGCCCCTCTGCGTATGGTCGAGATCGCCGACGAACTCAAGGCCGATGACGGGACGATCAAGTTCCGCTATGTTTTGCACGACGGCCTCGAGGTGGAGGGAGTATACATGCCCGCCGAGAGCAGGCGGACTCTGTGCATATCCACCCAGGTCGGATGTGGCATGGGCTGTGCGTTTTGCGCCACCGGGACGATGGGTCTGTCGCGCAACCTGGCGGCATCCGAGATCTGCGGACAGTTCGAGGTCGTGACACACCTGCTGCGGGGTGAGACTAATATTCGACCGGTGACCAACGTCGTTTTCATGGGCATGGGTGAGCCGCTGGCCAATCTCGATGCGGTAGTGCGGGCTATCGAGATTTTATTGCACGAGCATGGCGCGGGGTTGTCGCGCAGGCGTATAACTGTCTCGACAGTTGGGATAGTGACCGCCATGGAGGAGTTCGTCTCGCGGGTTCCCGTCAAACTGGCCATATCGCTGAACGCCGCCTCCGATGACATTCGCTCTAAAATTATGCCGATCAACAAGCGCTTCGGCCTCGGGCGGCTTCTGGATTGCTGCCGCCGGCTGCCCCTCTCCCATAACGACAGGTTGACTTTCGAGTACGTTCTGTTGAGCGGAGTGAACGACAGCGATGCCGATGCGCGACGCCTGGCCGGGTTACTTTCCGGAATACGTTGCAAGGTGAACCTGATCCCGTACAATACCTTCGAACCTCTCCCGTTCGAGCGACCCAGCGGCGAACGGGTGGAGAGATTTCAGAGCATCCTGATAGCAGGCGACCTGAGCGTTTTTATCAGGCGTAGCCAGGGAGAATCATTACGAGCAGCCTGCGGTCAGTTGCTGGCAGTAAGAGGATCTCATGAGTGAAGCCAAATGGGATGTTTGCGGAATTGGCAACGCCATGGTGGATGTCGTCTGCCATGTCGACGACGAGTTTCTAAGGGCGCACGGGATGATCAAGGGCTCCATGACCCTTATCGACGCCGATCGGGCGACCGAGTTGCTGGAAAACGCAGGGCCGGACGCCGAGCGCTGTTCGGGAGGGTCGGCGGCAAACACCATGGCCTGCCTGGCATCGCTGGGCGGCGCCGGGGTTTACCTCGGCAAGGTGCGTCAGGATTCCCTGGGCGACCTGTTTCGCAAGGAAATACACGCTAGCGGCATCGAGTTCGACGTCCCGGCGGCGGAGGGCGGACCGGGCACGGGAGTCTGCATGGTCTTCGTAAGCCCCGACGCCCAGAGAACAATGATGACCTACCTGGGAGCCAGCGCGACCTTCTCGCCCGGGGATCTCGACCAGCAGGCAATCCGGGCGGCACGGATTACTTATCTGGAAGGTTACCTGTGGGATCCCGAGCCGGCAAAAAAGGCATTTCTCGAGGCTGCCGATCTTGCTCATCGGGCCGGGCGCAGGGTCTCTTTGACCCTGTCGGATTCGTTCTGCGTGGATCGCCATCGGGCCGAGTTTATGAAATTGGTAGCCGAACATGTGGACATCCTGTTTGGCAACCAGGACGAGGTAGTCTCACTCTACCAGGTTTCGGATCTGGACGCGGCCCTGGAAATGGCGGCCAAGGACTGCGAGCTTGCCGCAATCACGCGCGGGGCGCACGGATCAGTGGTACTGGCCGGGGGGAAGCGCTTCGAAATAGAGTCCCCACTCGGAGAGCGAGTTATGGATACGACCGGAGCCGGCGACTCGTATGCCGCGGGTTTTCTGTACGGGATCTGCCGCGATCTAGCGCCTGAAAAGTGCGGGCAGCTGGGCGGCGAGGTCGCCGCCAGGATCATCTGTTGTTTCGGTGCGCGCCCGCAAGGCTCCTTGCGTTCGCTGACATCAGATGCTAGATAATTACAGGGGCTTCAAAGAGGTGCGGCGAGATGGATAAGGCGGTGCTTGGTGTCATCGGTGGAAGTGGAATGTACGAGATCGATGAAATGGAGGACATCAAGTGCCATCGGGTCACAACTCCCTTCGGAAATCCCTCGGGCGACTACATCAGCGGCGTTATCAGAGACACTCCCGTGGTCTTCCTGCCACGCCACGGAACCGGTCATACTTTGCTGCCGTCTGAGATAAACTACCGGGCCAACATTCACGGCTTTCGCCAGCTGGGAGTTCGCTACCTGCTTTCTATCTCGGCCGTGGGAAGTCTGAGCGAACGGATTCGCCCCGGTGACATGGTGTTGCCCGAGCAGTTCATCGACCGTACCCGCGGGCGTGAGAACACTTTTTTTGGCGACGGGGCGGTCGTTCACGTCCAATTCGGCGACCCCGTCTGCCCGGTCATGGTGCAGGCCATGAGCGCCGTCCTCGACGGCCTGGCGGTGCATTACCATCGCGGAGGTACTTACGTGGCAATGGAGGGGCCCGTATTTTCAACCCGGGCGGAATCCGAGTTGTACCGCAGTTGGGGGGCGGACGTGATCGGCATGACCAGTATTCCAGAGGCGAAGCTGGCGCGCGAGGCGGAAATCTGTTACGCGACGCTGGCCCTTTCGACGGACTATGATTGCTGGCATGCGCTGGAGGCAGAAGTCAGCGTCGAGGCGGTGCTCGGCGTGATACACAGCAATATATCGATTGCCAGGAAGAGCATCGTGGGGCTGGCAGAGAGCTTTCCTCTCGCGGCAAGCTGTAAGTGCCAGCAGGCGCTCGATGGCGCCATGCTGACGGCCCCTGATCGCATCCCGGATGCCACCAAGAAAAGGCTCGAGCTGCTGGCCGGGCGGTTCTTCAGCGCCTGAGAGGTGGTGCCAAGTTGGGCATAATCGCGACCAGTCGGCGTTCGGTGCGTATAACTTGCGATTGTGGCGGAAGTTTCGCGGCAGCCGTAGTCCGGGTTATCAACCTGGCCACGGATCCCGATCTCGTGGATTCACTGCTCGCGGGCAGCCTGAATCGTGTTTGCTGCAAACACTGTGGCCGCGAGTTCCCGTCTGAGACGCCGGTCTATATACACGATCGGGACAGGATGAACTACGTGTGCCTTTTTCCGTCGGCCTGGCGATCAAGGGAACTGGCATTAAGGATCGAATTCTACCAGGAGCTGCTTGGCATGGGTGGTGATGCCGTTCCCGCCTACGTTAGGGAGGCCAAATTCGTGTTCGATACCCGGCCATGCGCGGAATTGCTCGGGCGCCCCGGTCCATTGGCCGGCCCCGGTCAACCTCTGCCGATCGAGACACTCCCGGAAGAACCTGCCGAATCGCGGATCTGTGAACTTGAGGAAAGCGACTTTGAGCAGGTTTCCGATGTCGAGCGAGTCGACCGACGGGACAGTGTTTTGATGCAACGTTGGGTGGAGAGCGGCCAAGACTACTACGCCTTTCTCGATGCCGGCGCTTTTCACATCTTTCAACGCCATCCCGCTCCAGAAAGGTTTGGCGACAAGGCCGACGTTTTTTTTCAGCTACACCGCATAGAGAACTTTCCCCTGGTGGTATTGCTGCTGGTGGCGGAGAGCACCGCTGGAGGCAATGAGGTTCTTTACTGGATCTTCAACCTGGATAACCGCATAGATGTGAAGTTCATCGAACAACTTGCCGGACGCTTCGAAGTCAACCTGCACCTGTTCGACCTCTCATACAAGCGCCGGCGCTCGATGGTCTTCTCCCCACCCCTGAGCAGCAACGTCGAATACGTACTCGCGGAAGCGCGGAAATGGCTTGAACAGATCGATCCGAAGCGACGCAACTTTTTCATCGCCGCCGGGAAGTTCGACGAGACGGCCTATGAGAAACTTGGCCGTTCGCGGGCGGGCCTCCAGGTCGAAGCGTTCAGGGATCTCCCCAGTCCTTCGCTGACGAAGCTGGCCCTCGACATCTTGACCTATTGGTCTTCGCGGGATAACTACGAGTACCTGATTTTTATCAAGTCGTTTCCGGTTGCCAATTTCAAGTCGATCCTGGAAAACGTGCTGAAACGCGCGATCTATTTCGGGCTCGACATGACGGAGAAGATGAAACGCCTGGCGGTGGAACTGGGCCTGGCTGCCTCCAAGGAGGATCTGGTCGGGTGCCTGGTGGGCAACTTTGCCGAGGTCTTACTGGGTTTGCGAGACAACGACCTCGATCCGGTGGCAAGCATGGAGAATTGGCGCATGCTGTCCGAATCCGCGGCCGAGCTTGGCGTCGAAATCGACCCCCGGATCATCGAACTAGCCCGGTCAAGCGCTAAAAATTTCGATGAAGCAAGCGGGGATATTCCCATCGATCTGTCAGACGACGTCGAAATGCTGAGCGCACTCGATCAGCTCGAGACACCGGAACTCGTCGACCTGCTTAAAGACCCGGAGAACCGGGCCGAGGCGGCACGCGTCCTTTCGGAGACAGGTCGCCCGGAGATGTTCGCCGACGTGGCGCAAGCCTATCGACACATGAGTCGCAGCGAGATAGACAGCCTCGGAGATGCCCTGGCCGGCTTCGGTGATAGCGCCCGGAAGTTCATTCTGGAGATCATCCACACGGGCAGAGGAGCACAGCTTTCGGGCGCACTCAGGGCGTTGGTGAAGCTCGATGGCCAGGCGGCCATCCCTGAGTTGGTTAAGGTAGTGGCCTCGGGAAAGCGGGGAGTCTGGCGGGAAGCGGTCGGCCTGATCGGAGTGTTGCAGGGCCCGGCGGATGAAGTTGTCGAGCTTTCTAAAATCCCCGACGCGGCCGTCCGCACCAGGCTTGTGCGGGCGCTGTCCGTTCTGCGCGACCCGCGAGCCGGGGCCCGGCTCGAGCAGATGGCCGCGAGCGATCCGGACTCGAGGGTAAGGCGGGCCGCGAAGCGGGCTTTATTGGACGAGCCATGATGTCGGGTAAAGTGGTCTAGTAAAAATCTTGAAAAGAGGAATACTGGGTGCGATAATCGAAATCCGAGAAAAATCAAGGCGGTATTGACGTTCTCGGCGCCCGGCGTAGTAGATCCTGAAGAACCAGGTGAACGTCATAGCTGGTAAGTTGGTTTGTTTTTTCAAAATTGACACTAGGTTGGCTTTCGAACTGTAGAAGGAGCCGTCATGAGATTCAGGTGCGACCAGTGCAACGCCCAGTACGCTATCGCTGACGAAAAGGTCGGGGACAAAGGTGTGCGTGTGCGGTGTAAAAAATGCGGTCACATCATAACGGTTCGACCTGCGACTGAGCAGGATGAAGACATACAGGAGCAGGCGACAAGCGAAGAGCGAGCCGACGATCTCGAACTCCAGGGAACCTCGGTAGATCAGGCGCCCGACGGTGATACGAATGGGACGGGCGAGAAACAACGAGACGCGACAACCGTGGAGGCCGGCGATTCCGACCAGAATGAAGACGAGGATCTTAATAGCGGCGGATTCGACGTCGGTGACGCGGAATTGGGCAGTGCTTTAGACAGCGTCTTCGGCGACACGGAAAAGGGGGGGGGAGAATACGGGGAGGACGACGAAGAACTTGATGAAGAAGATGATCGCGACTTTGATCGCCAGTCGACGCGAGTGTTCAACGTCGAGGAGATGCAAAAAGTACAGGTCGAAAGGGACGAGGCAGCAGGCCGCTCACAGGAAAGCGAGCAGATCTCCGATTTGTACGAGTCCGCCCGGGCTTCCGAGGAAATGGACGCTGTCCGAGGCGAAGGTGACAAAGAACCGGGTGCTGCCGACTCGCGAGTCGCAGCCGAACCGAGTGACGAAGACAGGGAGCGGGTCGAGTGGTATGCGGCCGTCGATGAACAGCAAGTGGGCCCGATGAGTCTTACGAATCTCCAGGAGCGTTACGAGGAGGGTGAATTCGATGCGGAGACCCTGGTTTGGAAAACCGGCTTTGACGACTGGCTGCCGATTTTCGAGCTTCAAGAGCTGAGTTTCTTGACTGCGGCCTCCGGGAAAGCGGCCGCTTTGGGTTCGGCGTTCCAGGAAGATACAGACTTCGAGGCGCCGCCTTCCGCCAGGGATTTTGCACAAGAAGAAGGGGAGGGAGAGAAAGAAGAGGAAGAAGAAGGAGAAGGAGAAGAAGAAGATGGAATGTTCGAAGAAGAAGACGCATATTCTTCGGCCGCATCCGCTTTTTCGGGTCAGGATGTCGATTGGAAACCTTCCGCCATCTCCCAACTGGATTCACTGGCCGAGGAGGAACTGGCTACTTTGAAGCCTCCTCCCGACCCGGAGCCCGAGAGCGACGGCCTCAACAGCCTGTTCGGAGCCGGCGAAGACGATGCAGAGGAATCGTCCGCGGCGGGGACAGGTGACATGGATGACGGAGATTCCTCGATCATCGGACAGATCGCCGCTGAGGAGGAAGAGTCATCCAAACTGGCCGAGGAGGAGCGCCAGACGGCCGAACGGGCCGCCGAGGAGGCCCGCAAGAAGGTAGAGGAGGATGCGCTGGCAGCCCAGGAGGCGGCCAGGCGCGAACGAGAGGCAGAGCAACGCGAGCGGGCCGCTCCGCTTCCCGAAAATGTCCTGCAGGCGCGACAATCATTTCCAAAGTGGGTTGTGTACGGGGGATTCGGTCTCGGCGGTATCCTTGTTATCCTGCTCGGCTTCGTCGCCTACGAGCTTGCGACTGGTTCCGCCGTGTTGCCTGGCGCTGGCGTTGCACCGGTAGCCGGGCCAGCGGCCGGTAAACGAGCGACGGCCCCCGTGGCAAAATCTGCCGGTCTTCCGGCCGAGCCGAAACCAGCGCCTGCAGGGGATGTAAAACCCGTAGCAGCCATTGGTTCTCCGGTAGGCAGCGGCGTTGACAAGGTGGAGGGGCAGCCGGCAAAGAGCGCCGTAGAGAAGGATGCCTCCACCTCTCTTCACGCTGGGCAGGTGAAGAGTGCGGGAGAAAAAACAACAAAGACGGTAGCCGCTGTCAGGCATAAGCCGCTGAAGAAAAGATCCGCCGCGATGAAGAAGAAAAAACACAAGCAGGAGGCCGCCACGGTCATCAGGGAGGATCCCGAGAAAGAGCCGTCTGCCCAGAAGAAACCGATCAGGCACCGGAAATCATCGGGCGGTATCCTGGACTTCGACGACGAGAACGCTTTTGCCAAGGAAACCGGCGGCGCCCCGGTTGCAAAGAAGGAAAAGCCGAAAGAGGTGATAAAGGAGTTGCCTCCCTTGAGCAACGCCGACGTCCTTGGCGTCATGCGTAAGCACTTGGCCGAGTTCAAGGCCTGCAACCGTAAACAGCAGGAGATCGATCGTTCGGTCAAGGGCAAGATGGTGGTCAAGTTTATCATCAACCCGAGCGGCAGGGTGGCCAGCGTGGCTACCGAGACGGCCAGGTTCAAGAAGACGTTCGTCTCGGGTTGTATTTCCAAGGTGATCAAGCAGGCACACTTCCCGGCCTTCGGCGGCAATCCCAAGGGGGTGCCTTTCCCCTTCACGGTGAAATAAAAGAGTGCGGCGAAGCCGCGCTAGAAAATTATCGCCCCGTCTTCTGATACCATCGCGGCCGAGGTCAGGGCCTGCCTTTGTTCGTCTAGGCGCTCGTTCGACAGAGAGGAGAGGGCTTCCTTGATCTCCGGATGTTCGGCCACCAATTCCTGAAAATCATCCCTGGATAGGAACAGGAACTCTCCCCCGCGGGTGGCCTTGACGGTTGCGGTGGTCGGGGTGTCGCGCACCAACGAAATCTCGCCGAACACGGCTCCTTCCCTGAGACTTGCCAAGTGTACCAAAGAGCCGCCTTCGAACTTTGCTACACTGACCTCGCCGCCCAGGATCAGGTACAGGCCCTGCCCGGGTTCACCTTCGCGGATGATGACATCGTTGGTAGGGACGCCCACCGAAGTGAAGCGATCCAGGGTGTCCTTGCGCTGGAAAGAATTGAAGGGCGCGAACACCGGGGAAGTCACCAGCAGGTTGTTGAGAAAACGCTGGCGGGTGAACTTGGCCACGGCCCAGGTGATATCATCCAGGTCTTCCGCGATGGCCTCCAACTCCGGCAGAGGCAATGTCAAGATGTCGCTCTCACGCACGGCCACGGCGGAGGCCAAGCGCGGTCCGTCGGTGATCAAGGCCATCTCTCCGAACACAGAGCCCGATGCCAGCCTGGCCAGAGTCCGGGCGCTTTTATCCTGTCCCTCGTGGACTTCGACCTCGCCGTGCGCAAGAAAGTAGATGCTGGTGCAGGGATCGCCTTCGACTACGATGGCCTCTCCCGGTTGATAGTTGCGCGCCTCGAGCAGCTCGAGGATCGGAAAAACGGCCTCTTTGCTCAGAAGCGACAGCAGGGGTACGGGGGGGAGGCTTCTGGGATAGCGCGGCTCGGAGAAGGTCTTGGCCAGTTGCACGGCGGTCAAGGACAGTTTGTCGTCGATCAGAACCGGATCGCCTGCCGTCGCATCTTCCGCAAGCTCGGAGATCGCCGGCATTGCCATGTTCTGGTCGATGCGATCCGATTCGAGAGAATAGATCTCCGTCACCATTTCCAGCACTTCGTCAATGTTCGTCTGCAGCAGCGAGGCCTTCTTGGCTGCGATCATCCCGATCAGCGGGAATCCTGCCTTGAGGCAATGCATGGCAAGCGAAAAATAGACATCGTATGAACGATTGTTTTCCTTCATCAACCCCAAGGTCCTGGCGATCTGGAAGCGACTCCAGAGGTGATCCGGAGCGTGCTTGACCACGGTGGCAAAAGCGGCCAAGGCCTGATCAAACTTCTTCTCCAGCAGGTCGTTTTCAGCCTTGCGATAGATGTCAATTAACTTCTCGGACATGCTTCCCCACTCCTTTCGTTTTCAGGGCTGGGAAATTGTGAGAAATAGCGAACCACCCGCAATGATCTGGTTGTTGTAAGAATAGGCAAGTTACCAGATGATACGGCACTTGGCAAGTGGAAATTTGGAAAAGTGTCGATATTTCCCTTTCAAACGACCACCGGTTGGACTATGGATTATCGCCAGGCATGGGTTCTATTATCGTCACGACGGTTGCCGGAGGTGTGCTGGCCGGGTTTGTCGGAGCCATGATGGGGCTCGGGGGAGGAATTGTGGCGGTGCCCTTCCTGAACCTGGTGGTTGGCATTCCCATGCATTACGCCGCTGCCGCGGGGCTGATTTCGACCCTGTCGGTGTCATGCGGCGCGGCCGGCCGCTACCTGCGCAGGGGCGGGTTGGTCGACATTCGACTGGCTTTCCAGGTTGAGCTTTTCGCAGCGGCCGGTGGGCTGGTCGGCGGTATCACGGTCGGCTGGCTGGCAGGGCCGGTGCTGCAGATCCTGTTTGCGGCCACCATGCTATACGGGGCGCTGCACATGGTGAGAACGGCCCGGCGAGAGCCTAAGTCCGACGTATCGGGCTCGCCTGTGTCGGGCGGACGACGATTGCTGGCCTACGGACTTTGTTTTTTCGCCGGAGTGTTGTCGGGGTTGCTCGGCATAGGTGGCGGAATAGTCGTTGTGCCGGTGCTGCACCTCGTGCTGGCCCTGCCGTTCAAGAGCGCGACCGCGACGAGCAACTTCATGATGGGCCTGACAGCCGTGCCCGCGCTATGCGGCTATGTTTTCCGCAACCAACTGGATCTTACAGTGGCCGGACCGCTGGCGGCCGGCGTTCTCCTGGGGGCCATGCTCGGCGCCAGACTCATGCCGAGCGTCCGGACGCCCGTGCTCAAGTTCATCTTCGCAGCCGTGCTTCTTGTAGTAGCGGCGGAGATGGCGCGCAAGGGGCTGGCGGCATGCTGAGGTCCCCCCAAAAAACCGCTCATTTCCTGGGCACCATTCTGGTGACTGGTTCCGTTGCTGGTGTCGTCCTGTCTGCGGGGGCGGTAGTGGCGCTCGCCTTGCTCGGAGTGGACATTGGGCCGTGGCCGCTGTGGGTCGGAGAGCATGCACTGCTGAGGTCGGCGGCCGGAGCGGGAATCGTGCTGTTAGCCGTAACGCCGGTCGCTACGCTCGTCTTGTTCGGCATTCAGGCTGTCAGGGAAGGGCGCGGGCGTACGATTCTGACAGTCGTCGGGTTGTTCTTGATAATTGCCTGTGCCGTGATCCTCAACCTGCTGGGAGTCAGATCCTCTTGATCGGCTTGAGCTTTTTAGCAAGGCGCAGGATGTCGTCGCGGTCGAAGCCCAAAAGCAATGTACCCCCGATATCGATGACCGGCACCCCGTTTATCTTGGTGCCGGTCTTGAGCGCCTTGCAGGTTAGTTCCTGCTGTGCTGCCCGGTCTTTCTCGACGTCCTTTTCTTCGTAAGGGATGCCCGACTTCGTAAGGAAGGCAGCCGCCGCCTTGCAAACGCCGCACCACGAAGTCGCGTACAGCACCACGTGATCAGTCGGTGACTTGGCGATATTCTTGCACTGCTCGGGCAGCACCGTCGAGGCGCTGCCCGGCTCCCTGAGGAGGTCGCGCTCGAACTTGAAGCGGCTCACCGGACGGCAGGCGTAGCTGCCGTCCTCGCGCTTTTCAGAAAGGTCGGCAACGTATATTATTTTTGAGGAGTGTCGTTGCTCGGGGCTCAAGCCGGTGTCGGTGACGACGACCTGCCCGCGGGCCTCTTTTGGCACGTCAGCTACCTTGTCGACTGTGCGGAAAGTCCCGTCCGCCACGAGATAGGTGTAGAGGAAGTGGTTCGCCTCGTCGGTCACTTTCATCTTCATGAAACTCGCCGCGCTCCCGGCGTCCGCTGACTGCCGACTCCCGCCGCGCGAACACCCGGCCAAGAATGCCAGCGCGAGCCAGAGTGATATATTCGCTGTCCGGTTCATGATGGCTCCTGTCATCTGGAAATAATAAGTAATCCACCCACCAATCGTCAAGACAACTTGCCTCGAGAGAATGCATCATCTATCATTGCACGGTTCGGTGGTGCTAAGCGACAGAAGAGGGCATTCATTGGCCGAAAAAGGCACACGGCATATCAAACAGGCTGCAGGCAGGTCTTTCCTGGGTACATATTTTCGCCTGCTCGGCGCTGTCAAACCCTATGCCTGGCAGCTTGCGGGCGCGATTGCCTGTATGATCGTGCTGGCTCTGGCCACCGGTGCATATGCCTACGTTATCGGACCGATGTTGAAGTTCCTGGTGACGAGGGGTGTGGACGGGGGGCATGAAATTCTCTCGTTGGTGCCGGGCCTGGACGTATCCGCGCTGGATCGCGATCTGATGCTTGTGGCCTTGCCGTTTTTCATCCTGCCCCCAAGGGTGCCCCAAGGGTGCCCCCAAGGGTGCCCCCCCCAAGGGTGCCCCAAGGGTGCCCCCAAGGGTGCCCCCCCCAAGGGTGCCCCCCCCAAGGGTGCCATGGATTTCGTTTTGGATTTCGTTTGATTTGGCAAGACCGATTGGAATACCGCATTTTCAAGTCATGTGTCCGAAATTCGGACACGAGGTCTGTTCAAGCTCCGCAATCTTTCTAGAAGGCCAACTCTGTAACGCCTTCATTTACGGACAATTACATGGTTGTGGTTAGTTGCAGGCCGTGTGGCAAGAGTTTTGCAACTTCAACACCACGACATGGGAAGACGAATCAGATACATGCCCCAGCCCAACACGACCTTCGAGGTCACTATCCGGGCCATCCAGGGCAGAATGCTCCTCAGACCATCCAAAGAACTCAACCTGATTATTCTGGGTATCCTCGGTCGAGCCCTGGCGCGCTACGGCGATATTTGCCTTCACTTGGTCGTGGTCGCCTCCAACCACATGCACTTGCTGATCACCGCCCCGTGCGTGGAAATGCTTGCCAACTTCATGCGCGACGTCAACTCCAGCCTGGCGCGCGAGGCCGGTAGGCTCTACCGCTGGAAGGAGAAGTTCTGGGGGCGGAGGTATACGGCGCTACCCATTCTGGACGAAGCCAAGCTCATCGAGCGCGCCGTCTACCTGCTCAGCCACGGTTGCAAAGAGGGACTGGTCCTGCGCCCCCGTGACTGGCCGGGGGTTAACTGTGTCGCGGCCGTAACGAAGGGAAAGAAGCTCAAGGGCATCTGGTACGACCGGACAAAGGAGTACGAGGCCGCCCGGGCGGGAATCAACTGCCGGCCGGGAGAGTTCTCGACGAAGTACGAGGTGCCGCTCAGCCCGCTTCCGTGCTTCAAGGATCTCAGCCCGCGTGAGCAGCGGGCACGCTACCGGGCCATGGTGGCGGAGATCGAGATCGAGACGCGCAGGAAGTTCGTGCGTGGAGGCAGACGAATTCTGGGCGTTCGCGGTGTGCTGAACAAGCACCCGCATCACCGACCCGACAAGATCAAGAAAAAGCCGGCCCCGCTATGTCATTGTTCCGATCCCGACGGATGGAGAGAGTACAGGGACAACTACCGCTGGTTCGTCGAGCTTTACCGAGTGGCTTCCAGACGCCTGCGCGCCGGTGAGCTGACCGTTCGATTTCCCGAAAACTGTTTTCCGCCTCGACTCGCCTTCAGCGGGCTTGACCCGCCCGGGTGAAGAAGCTGATCAAATTGTATGACCATGCGATTTTGCCCAGATAAGAAGAGGGGCAGGCACCGGTGTGCACTTCAATTGGACATACACAAACTTCGGCCTTCAAACGGCCTTTCGGCCCTGCTGAACAAACCTGAAATGGTCTGATTCATTATTTCTGGTTTACACGTGGGGGGCGTTTCACTCCGAATTCAACTTTCGGAAAGAGGCCCGCTCGACTTGAATACGAAATGCATGGCACGTTTTCGGCACGGTGTGTACCAGAAGAGGATGCCAAATGACCTGGACTACCTCTTTTCAGAGTTGGGCTCACTGCCGATCACGAACGGGCCCCATGTGGACGCGTTATAGCCCATTGCTTTGATAATATCATCAAATTTTCTTGGACATTTCTTGTGTAACGTGTCGAAGAATTCTTGAGAGCTTAGACCAATATTAATAGAATCTAGTCGCTTCACTATACTTCCCTTGAACTCCTCCAACTCTTTCTTGCACATCCTTGCAGTCATTTCATCGTAAGACTTTTCTATTTTTTCTAGCCTTGCCTTGTTGTCTTCTGTGAATTTCTTCAGTTTTATTACGACGTTTTCGCAATTGTCCCAATTGTCGCTTACAATGGATGCTCGTTCCTTCATCACCGCTATTTTTTCTTGAAGATAATCATCTACGAGTCTTTCAGCAAGACATGTTTCCTTTTTGCAACAAGGTGAAAAAACCATAACAAAGAAAACTGTTGACAACAACCATAAAGCTTTCATTGGCAATACTTCCTCACCACCACTTACAGGAAAACCATGAACAAATAGGAGAACAGGATGGGCACGAGGCGCAGCAAACCAACCTATAGCAATGCCCAAATATGTAGAGATAATGAGTAACACACCCACCTTCTGGATCTTCCTTTGGGCTATAGTACAACAACGGAACCATTGCAGAGTCCGTAAATCCCATAGTTTCATGAGTATCGGGATTCAACTGAGTATACTCAACCGTTGCAGAGATAAAGAATATATCCTCTGGTTCTAATACAGAACCATTGTCTGTTAGGCCGTCCCAATAGAATTCCACTTCGTCACTATACTTTACATTTGCAGGTAACCTATCTGGAAGTAGTTTCAGTCTGGAATCTGTTCTAACAATCTCACCGGTTCGTAAATTAATAACTCCGATACGTGTTTGAAGCCCGAATTTGAAATCTCCCGAATTAGAGACGTGCTGCCCAGTCGGTATTAACTCAATACTGCCTGTAAGGTGAAGATCTATATTGTTTTGTGGAAAGAGGATTGAGTCAAGCTCAACATTGGTAATACTAATATTCTTTCGAAAGCCATCTTGTCTCGAAATATCCGGAGTTACTGACATCCGCAGAAAGTCAAGAAGAGTCTCAAGTCTCTCAGCGTCATCTTTGATAACACCCGCAAATTTCTTTTGGAAAATAAAACTTGCAATATCATAAACCTTCTGACCCTGATCCTCGGGATTCGCAAGAGTTGTAATATTATCAAGCAGTTTTCCAATCGCAGTCTTGATTCCCCCCGTTGTGTCAAGAAGCTCAACTTCTGCCCTGGCATTAATAATCTGTTCCTCAATAGGTGGTGGGTTTAAAACTGGAATCACCTGAGGACATACCTCGTAGCTCACGTTGTCCCATACCGTGTCGCTCTGGTCAGCTCCTATTCCGAAAAGACTTGGCGCCTGCAGATCGGGCAGGAAACCGGCCACGTCTTCTAGCTCCGCGTACGGCACGCTCAAAACCATCACGTCGTTCACGTAGACTTGCGCGACGTACTCGGCGGGATCGTCGCTCTCTTTGTCTAACACCAGGCGATAATCCTGCAGCGCCGTCCAGTCGGTCACGCCGGCCGCCGTGGTTATCGGCTCAGTAAAGTTTATTCCCACCGCACCAGCCTCTGGCGACCCTGCCGGCCAGACGAGCGCCAGCTTCACTCCGTCGCTGATGCCGAACCCGAGGAAAATCGGCGCAAGCCAGGTTATCTCCCTTGACCTGCCTATCGCGGCGCGCACATCGATTTCGATTTTCCGTGCGTCGATCATCGACGGTTCGTCCCGGAAGAAGGCCGCCTGGCCGGCGGTGTCGTAGCCGTCGATGTACAGCTTTTCGCCGTCGCTGTGCCAGACGGAATCATGCGTGTAGGGGGCGTAGATTGTCCAGGCTCCGGTGGGCGATTCTTCTGGAATCGTGCTACAGTTGTAGTTCAAGGAGGCCGAAGGGGCAGGACAGGTGCCTCCCACGGCGAGTCGAGGAAAACACAGGAGTAGCGCTAACAACCCCCAACCCCGCAAAACTAAGCTGCTAATGAAACCCTGCCGCCTGAAAGTCATGCCTTTCATGATCGCCCTCCCTCGCAAATGGGTTTCGAGACTCTATACCTTAGATTTATCATAACACAACGCCCCCCCGGCATCAACTGCTTTTTCCCGTAAGCGAGGTCTGATTTTCGATGGGCAATTTGCTGAGAAATATTTTGCAACCTTGTGTCGATGTATGAAAAAGTGTGCCGATAAAGGGGACATTCGTGATTACCGTAAACCGCTTTCTCGAAAAGCCGGCTCATCCCTTCGCGCCGGTGCTTGCCATACTGTTCGTAAGCGGATTCCGGCTTCTTATCGAACTCGGTCTCTACAAATCCAACCTTGATATGATCGGCCTGTTCAGAGGCTTTCTGATCACGATTTCTTTCTACCTGGTCATATACTTCCTCTTCGCGGCGATTCTCAGTGTCTCTCTTTCGCGACCGCTCGACAAAGTCGCGAAGATAGCAAGCATAGGGCTTCTCTTCGGCTTGCTGCCGCCGCTTCTCGATCTATTCGCCGGCTCGCCGGCCTACCTGCGCTACACCTACTTCAGGCACTTAAGTTGGAGTTTGTTCTCCTCCAGCCAGCCGCTCGGCGAATCGCTCACACTTTGGCTGGTCATCCTGGCGACCGGCATGTTCGTGGCTTTCAACGCGAAGTCGATCTTGCGCGGCTTAGCCGCGCTCTCTTTCACGTATGCCGTCTTCCTGATTTGTTCGGGCGTCTTCCTGCTCGTTTCGCGCCTGACGTCTCGAGTGGCGCTGTGGATAAACGTCGCCTGGCTGGCCGTGGCTTTCGTGTCTTATCTTTTTCTGCGGCGTCGTGCGCTTTTGAGATCTTTCTCGCGACTCCATCACGCCATTCCCCACTCGATGCTGGCAGCCTGTGGCGCCGGCTGGGTTGGAGTCTCTCTCGCCGATGCGATCAGCGCGGTCATCATCGTTTTCTTCGTCGTCTTCCTGCTGATAATCCAAAACGACTACTACGACCGTCTCGACGACCGTCAGGCCGGCGAAAAGACAGGCCCCAACTTCGGTGACGTCGTCTGGAGCAACTTCTTCGGGTTCGTCTGCGGCCTGTGGCTGTTCCAGGCGAAGCCTTTGCTGGGGTTGATTATGTTTCTATTCTTCGTCGTCGGCCTTTTGTACCAGCACCCGGCCGTTCGGTTGAAAACAAGGTTCTGCCTGTCTTACAAGGCCGAGGGGGTCGCGGGTTTGCTGGCCTTTCTTGGCGGCGCGGCAGGCGGAGGCGGTTTTTCCTCAGAGGCGAGCCTTCTAGTGCCGGGTCTGCTGGTGCTCGGCGGCGCGACGCTGGTGTCTATCCCAAAGGACTACAAGGACGGCGAGGCCGACAGACGAGCGGGTATTCCAACCTATTACGTCGTGCTTACGGGCAGGGGAAAGTCGGAAAGGAAAGTGCATCTATGGATTTCAACCTGTGTGACGGTGTGCCTACTCGTGCCTCCCATGGTCTGCCTCGCGCTCGGAGGACCCGTCTGGGCAGGGATGGCCATGACGGCGCTGGCTCTAGCGGCCTGGGTGGCCCTCGTCATGGTCAAAAACAGGCGGCGAGCCGTCGGGATAATGCTCGGGCTGGTGGGCGCCTACCTGCTGGTGTTGACTCTGTCAGCGGGGGCTCTGCGTGGCAAGCTCATGTGATGACCGACATACCTACCCGGAGCCCAGGGAAATTTCCGATTTGGCGCCGGGGCCTTCATTCACAGTTCATGCCTGTCCCTCAGTGAGCGCCCCCACCTGCACTCCTCTGTGACAGAGGGCGTCTTCGTGCTGGGTCATACGACCCCCCGGAAGACGAAACGCGTAAGTGCTTGATGCCTGGTGGCATGAAGTCCCCCCTTTGTGTTGCTTCATCTATCCTTCTTTCTTTCCTCCGCACTGTCTCCGATCGTGCTGAATACTTCTTTCCAATAGCCCTCGTTCCGTTGCCCGGTCAGCAGGATCTTCTCAAGCGTCTTGCGGTCGCCTTCTCCTGCTTTCTTGAAGCCGGTGATGAAGACCTCTCCCAGCTCGCGCTCTAAACCGGCCTGCTTCATCTGTAGCGCGTTTTCCTGTTGCTGGCGAACCCAATGCGAGTTTAAGACAAACCCGACCGCAAAGCCCAGGGCCAGGGTGATCATGAATACAAAGGCCGATAATAATTCACCTCCCCGGTCGGCTTTGCGTTATGCTTGGCATGTTTTTGAAAACTGGCGCCGGTTACGCGACTTGAATGTGACTTGATGGCGGATCGACGAAACTACACATCCAAGGTCAGGGGGTCTTAGATGAAAGTGGTGATAAGTTCCCTAGCATTTCTGCTCCTGGTATTTTCGGGTTGTGGAAGCAACAACAACTGCACACCTGACTGCACAGGCAAGGTGTGCGGGCCCGACGGCTGCGGGGGAACATGTTCACCTGGGTGCGGTGCCGGAGAGACTTGCAACGAGGCGACCGGTCAATGCGAGAGCGGCTGCGTTCCAGCCTGTACTGGCAAGTGCTGCGGCGATGACGGTTGCGAAGGCACCTGCCCCGACAACTGTGAAGACACCGGCCAGACATGCAACACGACTACGTGCGTATGTGAGGGGAGCTGCGAGCCGGACTGCAACGGCAAAGAGTGTGGGCCTGATGGTTGCGGTAGCACCTGCCCGCCTGGTTGCAGCGCTGGCGAGCAGTGCAACGAGACGACCGGGCAGTGCGAAGGCTCCAATCTGTCGATAACCGCAGTTGAACCGACGCAGGGTTACATGCTCTCGTCAACGAGCGTCAGGATAACAGGTTCTGGCTTCGCCAGTGGCGCAACAATTATGTTTGGCGACAGCCAGGCGACAGATGTCGTCTTGACGTCGCCGGAGATTATCGACTGCCAGGCGCCGCCCGGGAATTCAGGGTTGGTTGATGTGATCGTGGCCAATACAGACACTCAAGAGGGGATTCTGTCGAATGGTTTTACCTACTATCACAATGCGCTGGTTTTCGATGGTAATGACGATGGTCTGGTGGTCGAGACTTTTCCGAACATCACCGGCCCATTTACGGTAGAGATATGGGTCAAGCCCGGTTCTTCCGGCGGCGGAATCAACCCACGGCTTGTTGAACTAGTAGGAAGCAATGATACCTCGTTCCGCCTGGGCATGGCGGAGAACCAGGCTGGCGTCACTAGGCGCAGGGTCAACTTCGAGTTGTATATACCTGCCCGCCAGGATGCAATGTCGGACCAGTACCTTGATCCTGGCCAATGGTATCACATAGCGGCCGTATATAATGGAACGCAGCAGATCCTCTATATAGACGGAGAGGTCGCATCCTCCAGGTCGGCAACTGGAACGCCAAGATCGAACAGCGTTCTCGATATTGGTACAGGCACGGGAGACAATGACTGTTTAGACGGCACCCTAGACGAGATTCGCATTTGGAACGTCGGAAGAACCCAGGCGGAAATAATTGATTCCATGCACCGCGCCCTTACAGGAAACGAACAAGGCCTCATCGCTTACTGGAATCTTGATGAAGGTACGGGACAAGTGGCTCGGGATATCTCGATAAACGGACTGGATGCAAAGCTCGGAACATCGGTAAACGCAGACCAGTGCGATCCAGGCTGGACAGTTTCAGAAGTACTTTTAGATCTTCCATAGTCCAGGCCTCTGACTGTGAATGCGCGTGCTGGATTCTTCAGCTATTCACCCGGTGCGGAATTCGAGGTCCGCAACAACGCGGGAACCGACGACGTTGAGAGGATGGGTCCTTGCTCCCATGATCCACCGCCGGATCCCGCGTTGTCTGCGGTCCTGTCGTTTGGGGCGAGGGGCGCTAACGCGATCATGTTGCAATTGGTTTTCGCGGTCAAGGGTGTCCCGATGCCCTTCAGCCGGCTAGCCATTTGAATTACAATTCACTACTAATCACGAGAATCTTTGCGTAACACAAGGATTCTCAGTAGCGGGCAAGCCCGACGCGGTTATTTAATTGCCGCGGCACCCGAAAGGCGGGTACGATTGGGCACTTGATATGGCCTCCCTCCGGGAGGCCAAGTACGACAAAAGGCGTCGATTCATCGAGCCGCGCTGTCGGATTGCCGGGTCACAAAATACCCACTTGACAAGATCATACGCAGTGGTACGATCGTCCAAACGAAGCATGTTTTCACGTGAACGACAGGAGGGGGGAGAATCCTCTTGGTTCGAGCTGGTAGGTTCGTGTATCGGCGAGGCGTATACGTCAGGGCCAAGGAGGGGAACGCGCGACCTTTGTCCGTGTCCAACGACGCAAGTCAGTGGCCAGGTACAGCGGTGTAAACCAGTTGAAACTTTCTCGCCAATTGGGCGGAGGAGGGGAAGATGAGAAGCTTCTCTGAACTGAAAATAATTCTTTTCATTACGGCAACGGCAATCTGCGCGGGGTGTGAAACACGGTGCGGCAATGATGACATGCGGGATGCAGGTGAAAATGCGGCAACCGCCGAGCCCCGGTTGGCTGATAATATGGTTAATGCGGCCTGGATTCTGGATCTCAGGCCTGTCCGAACGGGTGTTTGGCTTGCTGATCCAGATCTTCCTTTTTTGTTGAAAAAAAGACCCTATTTCAGAATTGAAGTACCGATAGAGGTGATAGCAGATCCAAAAGTGGCGGATCTCGTGCATAGAGGCTTTCGCCCCGACGGAAAAATAATGTACCGGTATCCGGAAGAGCTTTCTTCCGAATATCCGCCAGAGTTCCTGGACTACGCCATCGACATTTTTCCCGAGAAGGCTCCCGAGGGTCAGGGCGTAGACAAAGGTCATTTGATTCTTTACGGCCACATTCTAAAACCTCCCTACAGCGCACAGGTTGTTGTTGTGGACGAGAAAGATATTCGTGTTCTTGTAAACGGAATAGAAATGGGATTGCCTTCGCCAAGGGACGTGAGAAAAAAGCAGAGTGAGGAAGAAAGAAAAAGGGAAAGAAAAGGCGAAAAGAAGAAAACAAAAATACAGGAGCGAAATCCGAGACTGAAATATTTTCGTGATCACTGGGATAAAACGGCCAAGTTAATGGGTGATGCTTTGTGTAGACTTCATGGATACCCAAATTATAGGGAAATGGCGATATCAGAGGTGATAAAGGTATTGCGCAAGGATCCGCGAGTAAAAAATATTAGGATAACTACACTGGGCAGTATTAATCCAATGATTGCATACGAGCTGAATTATTACCCAGATCTTGGCGAAGATCCTCCACCCCGTCCTATCTTAATTGATTCGGACGGTACTATGTGTCGTGTGCCTCCGAAAAGCCATGAGGTTTACAAGCCACCTTCGTTTGCTGATGAGGTACGTTGGAAAATACTAGATGCATATGACGTCTTGGTGAGTCTCAGTAGGGACAACACTAGGTTATATTTTTATGTCGGATCTACGGGCATGAGCTGGCAAGACTTCGATGCACTGCAGAGTTACTGCAAGACAAGCCCCAAGCCTGATGTATATATCAAGCAAATGTCAAAAATCGTACACGGTCATGATAATGCGATTTTGGTTCTTGCGAATTGTACCCGAGACAACTAAGAAGGGGGCGTAACATGTGCGGGAAAAGATGGCTGGTCCTTGCGGCAGTGGTGGAACTTGCTCTTTGCAGGGGAACAGCGATTGCTGATATTCCACCGCTCATACCCGAAGGGAAATATTTATTACATTTCAGTCCATATCGTTTTGCCTATGATGATCATAGAACACCAGGCGAGGATATCATAAGTAATATCCCTAATATTCATGAGCCATTATTTGTTTATGACGTAGTTGATTCACAATGCACAGTAGACAATTTCAGGGAATTGATATCTGAAGGCGATTTTTCTCTCCTGTATATAAATTCTCATGGAGCGATAGTACAAACAGCAGAGAGCCCGGCAATAATTGCTGTTGAGGTATTCGAAGATTTAACCTACTATAATAATTCTACATTTTGCAAAGAAAATAGAATTACAAAAGCGGCAATAGATGCAAACAAAAAACTTAAAAAATATCTTGGTGCTATTGATAATAATGATCCTGAAGTATTTATTGCGAGATATAGAACTCTAAAATATGGAGAATGCGATAATGTTGACAATGATAATGATGGTCAGACAGATGAGGCTGGCGAAGAAAACGATTATTTCCCACAGTATGACAACGATGAAGACGGTGTAATGGAGCTATATGCACCTGATGGAATTCCTGATTTATCTTGTCTGTCTCCGGTTGAAATAGAAGGAATGTTGTATTGTGGAGACAAGAATGGTGACGGTTGTCCGGGTGTATGCGGTATAGATGACGATTCGGATAGGTGGCCTTTCGTTTATCCTGCTGAAGTGCTCGACAATGAACTTATGGAGGCGGGAGTTTATGATAAGGGCCCAAATTACCCGACGATAGCCGTAAATGAGAGATTTGTAACGAGATATGGCCATCTCAACGGAGCGCTTACTTTTTTTGCCGGTTGCGACAGTTATTACTCGGCGGACAGTTTTCTGGCAGCAGGCGGTCTGGATTGCATGGGTTACGTTGGTTACTCAGATCCGCTGCCTGATACATACAATGTGGAATCTTGGATAGGCGGCATGACTGGCCAGAAAGAAATCAAAATACTAGGTGTTGCATTGAAGACCAACGCAAGTTCCTTACTTGCTTACTGGAGTGGCTCTCCAGGACATACGGGTGGAGCAGTGCTTATGCAGTCGGGAATCGACGTCCGCATGTACAACCCTCCCAGGATCGCCGCACTTTACGTCAAAGACGAAAGCGGAGAATTCATATACGACTATCGTTATAGTCAAATCAGATACCCATTTATAGGCGGATATTACCCCGACCGGCAACGCCTTGACATAGCACGCCAAAAGGAGGCGGATCCGGGCGATACAGTAAACATAGAGATACAATTCACGCGGAAAATGGATCCCGGATCATTATCCGTACGGATTGTGCCGGAAGGCGGCCCGCAAGACAAGGCGTTTGATGTCAGTGGCAATCTTCAGTGGCAGGAGATGAATGATGACATCTGGGTTGGAACCTCAGAGATCCCCTCATTTATCACTTGAACTATAACTCGTAAGTGATCGAATTGATCCAACAATTGAAGCCGCCATATATAGAAACTTGTTTCTCGTTGTCGAATGGGTATTCTTTTCAGCCAAGG
>Ga0307379_10000567_pt1 | contig 61978 bp, 40 predicted proteins | sample UN2MG_FD_202237 | JGI IMG/M metagenome (GOLD analysis project Ga0307379, IMG submission 202237) | Soil microbial communities from Risofladan, Vaasa, Finland - UN-2 | ecosystem: Environmental > Terrestrial > Soil > Coastal area > Acid sulfate soil | place: Finland: Risofladan, Vaasa | collected... | reverse complement strand
GTCAACCCACGGCTCCCCAAGCATCGCCGTGGGCTTTATTCCGTCGCCTCCTTCGGAGGCTCAAGACGCGGAAGCCTTGACCGTAGGAGATTACACGCACCCCTGGATTCGCGTGTTTCGCGGGCAATCACTCTTTTCGGGTGATTCCCTTGCCGCACAGGGGCACGATCTCGCGGGCCTCGGGGGCGCGGTATTCGAAGATGGTGAAGCCCCTCGTGCCCAGCTTCCGCGTGACGCCGATGAAGTCAATCAGCTTCACGATGTTGTCGCCCGGCGACCAGACGCCGAGTCCGATGCCGGGATAGCACGGCACCTTGCCCGCCCACTCGAGCTGCTGCTTCACGAGGTTCTCGAACGTCGCGATGTGCGGCGTGTAGTCCATCGGGCACACGAAGTCGAGCCAGCCCTTCTCGCACCAGAGCTTCCAGTCCTGGCCCACGTTGTCGCGGTCCACGGCCCAGTTCCCGAAGACGGCCGCCGAAATCTTCACCTTCGGCTTGGCCTTGCGGACCTGTTCGGCGACGGCTGAGACCACTTTGGTGATCTGCTCGCGGCGGAAGTCGAGCCACTTGGCCCGAATCGCGTCGTCCTTCCGCGTGTCGGCGGGCCAGTTCGCCACTTTCGCCCCGATGGCCTTCTCGAAGCGCTCGCGGCAGCCGGGGCAGAAGCAGCCCTGCGGGCCGGGATAGCGAATGTAGTCGAAATGGACGCCGTCCACGTCGTACTTCGTGGCCACCTCGACCATTGCGTCCACTTCGAGCTTCTGGTTGTCGGGGTGGGAGGGGCAGAGCCAGCGGTCCTCGGCCTTGCCGTCGAACATCACCTGCGTGCGGCCCTCGGCTTTCATCCGCTCGGCGAAGTCCTTGGGCGCTCGGCCGCTCATGTTGTAGTTGACCTTCCAGACGTGGCACTCGACGCCGTGTTTCTTGCACGCGGCGACGCACTTGGCGATCTGATCGCCCTTCTCGGCCACATCGGGCGCCACGGGGAGCACCTTGCTCTCGTAGAAGGCCACGCCGCCCCAGAGCATGTTGGGCAGGATGGCCGTGAAACCGTTGTCGGCGAGGAGCTTGATCGACTCCTCCCACTCCATTCCCGCTGGCCCGAAGGCGCTGTGGCACCAGAAGGCCCTGTGCTCGCCCTTGAGGGGCTTCTGCGTGGCGCAGTAGGCGGAGATCGCTGCCTGATGGGCTTCGGTTGCAGCGGCGATGGCCTCGGGGAACTTGCCCTGCGCGATGAGGCCGGCCGCCTTGGTCCGAAGCCCCTTCGCGGCTTCATCGAAGTATTCGAATCGCCCGAATTGGCCGATCCGCTTGATTGCGGCGTTCGCCACCTGCTCCCAGAGCTTCGGCTCGAAGCGGCCGAGCATGGCGAGGACGAGGCGGTCCTTATTCGCCAGGTCGTCGGAGAGGAGGACGTGGGTCATGAGGATGGCGCTGTCGGAGGCGATGATGGCGGCCTCGCCGGTCGGCTCGCCCTTGTCGTTGAACCACGCGGCGACGACGCGGCTCTTGCCCTCGACGGCCTCGGCGTGCGAGATGTTCCACGACATCTGCTTCGCCACAGGCGGCATTCCCATCAGGCCATCGCCGGCCTTGCGGACCTCGGCGAAGTGGCCGCGATAGGTCTGCTGCACGTGCTGGCCGCCGGGGATGCCGACTGCTTCGCGGAGTTTCGAGTGAAGGCCGTAGAACGAGACCAGCTTTCCTCCACCCTTGAGGAACTCGATGAGCTGGTCAACCACGGAGTCGGGCATGGCCGGGTTATGGGGCAGGATGACGATCTTCTTGCCTTTCAGGCGTTCGGCGGTCACATCGAGGTCGCTGATGACGGCGCAGGCGAGGCCGAGGCGGTCGAGGGTGTCGGCAACGGCCTTGGTGAAGATGGCGACGGATTGGGCTTCGTCGGGCCGCGTCTTCGCGGCCGATTCGCCTCGGATGATGGCGATGGGCGCGTCGGCGCCGAGCAGGCCGAGGTTGGCGATGGTGAACTCGGTGTCAACGTCCTTGCCGCGCCAGGCGGAGATGCGGATCGTGTCGATCGTGCCCCAGCCGGCGGGGGTGCCCTCCATCCGCGTGTCGGTCTTGTCAATCTTCACGTGGCACCACTGGCCGGGGGCCTCGGGGGCGAAGCCCGTGGCGTACCAGCCGCCGCCGCTCTGCATGTAGAGGCTGAAGTGCGACACGGGCGAGGCGTCGGCGCAGAAGAGGTCGAACTGGAGTCCCCGGCAGGCCGTGAGGTCGAGCTTCACCGCGCGGTCCCACGACGCGCGGTCGTGCCTGGTGCCCTTGAGGTTGCAGGGCATGCGGAGTGCGCGGCGGCCGTCGGCCTCGACGACCTCGACGCCGGCCGTGCCCCACATGGCTTTCCAGGCGGCCTGCGCGGCCTGGGCGTTGGGATAGCTCAAGTCGTCCGCGAGCGGGTAGTCGGCCTTCGGCGGCGGCATGCGCTCGCCGGCCGATACTGCGACGACGGCGCCAAGAAGAGCGACGGCACATAGACGGCGCGCCTTGTGCATGGGAACGGCCCCCGCGGTGTTGGGTTCTCCCCCCCGCGAGATTATACACCTCGGCTTGACCCATGAAAAGAGCCGACGCGGCTCTCACCGCGCCGGCTCTCAGGCGCAGGCGTGACCCTCTCGTCCCTCTCAGCAAGGCGACTTGCGCCTGCGGCGCCTTCTGGCCAGTGCCAACAGGCCTCCGCCGAGGAGCAGCATGGTCGCCGGCTCGGGGTTCACCGCAACATGGTCCCACGCGTTCCACACCAGCCCCAGCCCACTAGGATCGCCCTGCTGAAACTCCGGGGACCAGATCCCGTTCTCGTCGAAGCGGATCCGCTCGATGTTGTTGAAGTCGAGTTCGCCATGCTCGAAGTACTTCTCGTACGCGTAGTTCGACGCGCCGGTCACAGGGTTGATGATCACGTCGGTCCAGATGCAGGCGGGGATTCTCGTTGGGTCCTGGGGGTCGCCCACGAGCCAGATCCACTCGCGGTAGCTAAGGCCCCCCTCGCCAATCAGGTTCACCGACACGTACATGCCGGGAAAAGGCGCGTGGATCGAGAACTCGATCCAATTGCTCGAACTGAACGGCGGGTCCTCCGTGTAAACAAAGTCCCAGGCGGCGGCCACGCGGTCGCCCAGCTGCGGCGGGTCCTGCCCCGTTGCGACCTGATCGCCCCAGGACATCACCAGCGCCGGCTCTTCTCTCCCACCGCCGTCGGCATGCTCCATGACATACAGATGCGGCGTGCAGAATATCGCGGTCTCGTACGGCTCCGGCCATTCCCCCGGCAACCCGTCGTCAATCATGGCCTTGAAGGTGTCGGCCTCGACCGCCTCAATGTAGCCGCCGCCCCCGCCGCCGCCACCCAACGCATCGCTCCACTCTGGGAGTGTGTCGATCGAGATGACTGGCGTGGCCAGAGCCGCGTTGCCGGGCAGCAGCAGGCACGCGGCGAGGCCCAGCAGCGTCAACACGCCGACACGGATCCTGTGTGTTCTCATCGGCTCGTCCCCCTAACAAGGAATACTGTGGGGCCACTCGCCCCGCCTCTTGGTTTACAAGCAAGCAACTCCCATGCCGGAGCGCCCCGTGGGGGTGCGATGCCGCGCTCTTTTCCGCTCAGGGTCCATGTGACCAGCCTGTCAGCACTTATGGCGTCCTGTCGCCTGTCCTGGCGCCGGCCCATTTGTCGCCCGGTGCGCGTCCGGTAGCGGCCATGTTGCCGTTTGTCAACATGCTGTTCTGGCGCGCAGCCGGATCTCGCCCGTAAGCCGATGATACCCAAGCGCTTACAGGCATGTTGCCATGTGGCAACGCCATGTGCCACATGTCAACATGGGAAACGGGGGGTATTCAGATGATCAACCCAGGTGACAGGAGGCTGATCATCTGACGCTCGGCGCGCGGGCAGCGGAGGAGGCCCACCCCTGCTACGGCTTGACGGGGAATGTGGGCCGGTCGGGCAGGCCGGGGGCGGCGGAGGGGGGATCGGCGTCGGGGAGGGGGTGGCGGAGCTGGACGAGGCTGGCGGTCTCGAAGGGGTCGGGGATGGTGAGGCGCAGGAAGGGGGCGGCGGGGCGCGCCAGCTCGGGCTTCCTGGCGATGGCGGCACGGTACGAGTGGTCCCAGGTCGGGTCGCTGGTGGGGGCCGGGCGGTCAGGCTTCGGCAGGAATGCGACGGAGAGGAGGGGCGCCTGGGTGACCTCGGGGCTGCTGGCGACGGCGGGCGGGCGAAGGAGCATCCGCGGCGGCCGCACCGCGAAGGGGTCGGGGGCCTCCTCGACCGCCGACGAGTCGGGCAGCGGGCGGAGGCGCATGGCCCACTGAAGATTCGTGGGCAACCAGCGGTGGCCCTGGACTGGCCTGGCGGCCGGGAGCGCGGCGACCCGGGGCGGGAGGCCCGGCGCGGCGTCGGGGCCGAGCCTCAGCCGTACCAGGTCCGTGGCATCCGGCGCCACGACATAGGCCCCCGAGCCGGTGCGGAGGAACCGCACGATCCCGGGCGTGGCGGCGATCTCCGGCCGGTCGGCGACAGGGCGCAGCCGGAGGCGGCCCTGGCGGTCGACCGCCAGGAGCCGTGGGGTCCCGAGGCCGCCCGCGGGCGGGAGCCAGGGGCGAACGAGCAGCGGGACGAGGGAGCGCCCGGCCGGCTGCGGCGCCGCAACAAACGGCGGCAAGGGAGCGAACGCCGCCCCGCCCGCGGCCAAGGCGTCGGGGCGAGGCACGGGATTGGTCTCGGGCGCCGCGGCGAAGGCGGCGAGGCCAACGCAGAGGCCCAACGCGGCCATCAGCGAGGATGGGTGGATGGGTGGATGAATGGATGAATGGGAAAACCGGGGCTTCTGACACCCATCCACCCATCCGTTCATCCACCCATCCCGACGTGGTGTCGCGGGCCGGCTCATCCTACTGCACCTCGATGATGAGGGTCACGGGCGTGCCTTCGTCGGGGAGGACATTCTTGTTGACCTCCATGCGGAGGAGGGTGGAGTCCTTCATGGTGAGGTCGGTCTGGAAGACCGTTTCGTCGGTGACGGGGAAGAGGGTGATGAGGGTGCCGCCGAGGTCGGCGCCGTAGGCCTTGAACGGCTTGTCGGGGTCGGGCTGGCGCGCGACGGAGCCGGTGAAGTGCCACCTGAGGGGCGGCAGGGTCTTGCCCGTGCGGCGGTCCACCATCGTGCGTTCCATCGGGAGGAGGCGGGGCTTGCCCTCGACGACGCCGGGGACGGCGAGTGCGATCCTGACCTCGGGGCCTCTTGGCGGCTCTTCGTCGCCACGGGCCGGCGCGCCGGGCTTGAGGCCGAAGCTCTCGAGGGCCTTGGCCACGTCGCTCGGCTTCACCTCGAAGGTCACGACGGTTTCGTGGGCCTTCTGGCCCTGGGGCGCGGGGTAGGTGGCGACGACCTCGAGGGGGTAGATTTCCTGGAGGTTAGCGAGCTTGCGGGGGGCGATCTTGCAGGGGATCTCGATGCGGCGGCGCTTCCGGTCGAGGGTGAACGTGGGTGTGGCAGCCGCCGCGGCGCCCGCCTTGTCGGACACGCAGACGACGGCGCAGGGGATCTGGGCGGCGCTGGTGCCCTCGAGGTTGCAGGTCGCAAGGTAGAGGTCGCCGCCGTAGACGATGGGCGAGCCGAAGACCATGCCGGGCGACTGGATGGCCGGATCGGCCGCCACGTCGAGCGTCCACTGTGCCTTGCCGTCGGCCAGGTTGATCGCGTAGAGCATGCACTTGAGGTCGGCGGCGTAGACGGTGCCGCCGGCGATGGCGGGGCCGGCGAAGAAGGGGTTCTGGGCGAGGAACTCCCACTTCTGCTGGCCGGTCGCAACGTCCCAGGCCCGCACCCGGCCGTCGGTGCAGGTGAAGACCGCGAGGCCGTCGCTGACGGCGATGGAGGAGATGACGCCGCCGGGGGTGTCGCGGCGCCACTTGATCTGGCCGCTGGCGAGGTCGAGGGCGACGATTTCGCCCTGGGCCTTCGGGATGAGCTTGGTGTCGTAGCGGATGCTGCTGCACCCGACGAGGACCAGGTTGCCCGCGACGGTGGGGCCGGCCCAGGGGTTGATCTTGAGGGGCTGCTCCCAGACGGGATTGCCGTCGCCAGCGTTCACGCAGATGATGGCCCGCTTGCCCGCCTTGTCCTCCTCGATGTAGGCGGAGGCGATGAGCACGCGGTCGGCGGCGACGGCGATGGGGGCGTCCACGTGCCACTTCGCGGCGCCCTGCTGCCACAGGAGCTTGGGGGCGGGCTTGGGCAAGGCGTCCTCGCTCGGCGGGATGGCGAACTGCGGGTCCTTCTTCTTCTCCTCCTCGTAGCGTGCGGACAGTTCCTTCCAACGCTGGGCGATGATCTCCTGGACGGCCGGGACGTCGAGCTCCTTGCCGTCGAGGGTCACGCGCTTGAGGTCCACGCACACGACGCCGGCGTCGCCGCCGCCGATGTAGACGCGGCCCTTGTCAATGGTGGGCGGGCACTCGAGATGCACGAGCTTGCCGGGCAGCGGGAGCTGCCAGACCGGGCGGCCGGTGTCGGCCTTCACGGCGTAGAGGGTGGCCCCGTCGGTCTGGTGCATGCCGTCGCCGAAGACGATGAGGCCCTCGGCGACCGCCGGGGAACAGACCATCGGGAGCTTGAGGAAGGGGGCGCCCTTGGACCACACGATTCGCTCGGGCGGCTTGGGGTCGAGCAGGAGCGCGTGGAACACGCCGGTGTTGAAGGCGCCGAGGCCCGAGACCAGGAGCATCCGCCCCTCGGCGACGGGCGAGGCGATGAAGTGCTGCTGGGCCTTGAAGGCCCAGAGCACCTTGCCCGCCTTGGGGCCGGGCCGGCCGTCCACGCAGCCGGTGCGCTCGAGGTTGCCGCGGTGGGTGAGCCAGTCGGCGTGGGCGGAAGGGGAGAAAAATGCAAAGTACAAAGTGCAAAATGCAAAAGGCAAAATGGGGAGTCGAAACCCCAGAAGACGACGACGCAGGCCCTCGGCGCGAGCGGTGTCCGTCCGCCGCTTTGCATTCTGCATTTTGCATTTTGCATTCTGCATTGCTTGAGGCTTTCACTTGCCCCGTGCGACGCGGGCGGCCGCGGCGGCGAGGCGTGCAGGGTCGCCCAGCAGGACGCACGACTCCTGGCCCTCGTTGTTGAACACGACGTCGGGCACGTTGTCGCGGTTGAGGTTGAAGGCGGCGACGGCTCGGCTGTTGAAGATGCGGTAGCCGAGGCCCAAGTCGTCGGTGGCGTCGGTGAAGGTGCCGTTGCCGTTGTTCCGCAGGTAGCGGTTGGGGCCCTTGAGGCAGCCGAGGAGGAGGTCGAGCCGGCCGGTGTTGTTGAAGTCGGTCCACGCGGCGCACACGACGTTGCCGAGGGGCTGGGCCAGGGCGCCGGCCCTGGCCGTCACGTCGGTGAAGCGCCCCTTGCCGTCGTTCTGGAAGAGCTTGCCTCTGCTGCCGGGCTGGGGCACGTAGAGGTCGGGGGCCTTGTCGCCGTTGAAATCGCCGACGACTGGGGCCACTCTCCCCGCCTGATAGGAGAGGCCGGAGGAGACCCTGGCGTCGGCGAAGCCGGCGGGGAGGTTCAGGACGACGAGGCCCGAGCCGGCGCTGTAGAGGAAGTCCTGGCGGCCGTCGCCGTTGATGTCGGCCACGGCCAGGTGGTCGCCCTTGAGCGTGCCGCCGATGCCGTTGGCGCCCAGGCCCACCTTGTCGGAGATGTCGTCGAACAGGGGCGGGACGGGGGGCGCGAGGTTGTCGGGGGCGGCGAAGTAGAAAGCAAACTCGCCGCTGCCGTTGCAGATCTTCATCAGGAGCCGATTCTTGCCGGGCTGCATCTTGAGCGCGAGCTTCACCTGGTCGGGAGCGCAGGCGCGGGAAGTGTTCTCGGCGTGGACCTTGGTGCCGTTGAGCCAGACGGTGAGCGTGTCGTCGCTGCCGAGGGAGACGGGGAGCTCCATGGCCCCCGGGAGGTCGAACTCGCGGTAGAGGTAGACGGCGGCGTTGTCGTTGGACTCGGGGGTGAAGAGGGCGAGGTTGTTCACCTGGCCGTCGGTGAACGTGCCCTCCTTCCAGGTGACCTTCTGGTTGTTCTTGCCGCGGTATTCGTGCTTGAGGTCCACGCCCCGCTCGGGCTGGTAGACCGCGTCGAAGCCCTTGCCGTCCACGTTGTCGAAGGGGCCGGCGCAGTACCACTTGCCCACGCGGGGGGCGTCGGCCTTGGGGGCCTCGTGGGCGATGTTGCGGCACAGGCGCAGGCCCTGAAAGCCGTCGGCCAGCAGAATGTCGGGCCGCTTGTCGCCGTCGTGATCAATCCACGCGGCGGCGGTGGTGTTCCAGTAGTCCTGGCGGGGGAGGCCGCCGGTGACGTCGGTGAACTTCGTGTCGCCCTCGTTGCGGAAGAGCCTGGGGCCGGTGGGCGTGGCGAGCAAGAGGTCGGGCTTGCCGTCGCCGTTGAAGTCGGCCCACGCGGCGGCGCGGGCGCCGCCCGCGACGGGGAGGGCGACTTCGTTGAGGGACGCTCCGCCGTTCTGGAGGAGCACGACGCGCCCCTCGCCGTAGAGGCAGAAGTCCATCTTCCCGTCGCCGTCGAAGTCGGCGGGGGCGATGCCGGCGGCGCCGGGGTCGGTGCGGGCGAGGGAGGAGTAGTGGGTGAAGCCGGGCATGCCCTGGATGGGGCCGAACTCCTCGCCGCCCCAGCCGACGAAGTCGCGCTGGGGATTGTAGTCCTGGAGTTTCAGGCTGGCCTTCATCCGCTGAATCTTGGCGGTGCGGAGCTGGAGAGCGTTCTTATCGCCGTCCACCATGCAGGGCACGACGACCTCCTGGCCGGCGAGCATGGCGGCGACGATGGAGGCGAGCTTCTCGGGCTTGCCTGCGTAGGAGCGGAGGAGGTACGGCTCGGCGTGGCTCAGGCTCCACCATTCGCCGGCGTAGACCTGGTACCAGTAGTTCTGGATGCACATTTCGCCGGCGCCGCCGTTGTGGAAGAAGGTGGCCTGCTGGCCGACCTCGGCCCAGGCCATCACGTTCTGCCACTCGCGCGGGTGGAAGCCGCCGCGGCCGATGTTGTGGCGGATCACGTCGCCGGGGTGCGTGCCCTTGACGTCGCGCACCTTGCGGTACACGATCAGGTTCTTCTTCTTGTCCACCTGCTCGACGCGGACGACGAGGACGTTGGTCGAGTCGGCGATGAGCTTGCCCAGGCTGAACGGGGCCTCGATATAGGCGAAGGCGGCGGCGGGGACGAGCAGGAGGGCGAGGGCAAGGCCGATGGCGCGTGACGCGCGACGCGTGATGCGTGACTGGAATCCGGAATCTGGAATCAGGGATCGCACAGGCGACTCCTATTGCTTCGGGGGCGGCGGCTGGAGCGCCGCCAGGCCCTGCTGGGCCGCCTTGGCCCATTCGGTGTTCGGGTGGTCCTTGACCACGCGCTGCCAGAGCTTCGTCGCCTCGTCGGGCTGCTTGAGGCCCACATAGGCGTGCCCGGCCTGGCAAAGCGCCGGGGCGTTGAGCTCGGGGTAGTCGTAGGTGGTGGGCACGGCGAGAAGGGCTTTCGCCGCCTCGGGGAAGTTCTTCTGCTCGAGGCGGCACAGGCCGATCTGGAGCTGGGCCTTCGCGGCGAAGACCGACACGGAGCTGCGAACGGTGATCGCGTAGTTGTTCACCGCCTGGTCGAGCTGCTTCATCATCTGCCACGCCCAGCCGAGCTCGTAGCGCGCCTCGTCCACCCACGGGCTGTTCGCGAAGCGCCCGACGAGTTGCTCGAAGGTGTTCTTCGCCTGGTCCCACTGCCCGGCCTGGCCGAAGGCGTGGCCGAGGCGCAGGAGCGCGCGGTCGCTGATGCCGGCGATGTTCTGGAACTCGCCCCGGTCGCGGAAGACGAGGAGCTGCTCGATCGCCTTCGCCCAGTCCTTCTGCTGGATGAACGCCTCGCCGGTGAGATAGCGAAGCTCGCCGACGAAGGGCGTGGCCTTGTTCTTGGCGACGGCCTGGAGCTGGGCCGCGGCGGACTTGGCGTCGTTCCTGGCGAGCAGGACCACGGCGAGGCGCAGGCGGGTGCGCTCGGCGAGTTCGATGGGGGGATTCTTCTCGAGGGCCGTGGCGAGCAGCTCCAGCGCGCCGTCGTGGTTCCCCCGCTGCGCGAGCAGCTCGGCGAGCTCCAGCCGGGCCTCGATGGCCAGAGGCGTCTCCGGCCCCGCCGCGATGAGCTTCGCATAGGTCTCGTAGCTGAGCTTCTCGGAGGCCTGGACGGGCACGGCCTCGAGTGGCACGTCGGGCGCCCGCAGTTCCTGGGGGTTGATGGCCGCGGCGGCTTCCTTGCCGACCTTGGCGAGGGCCTTCTGGAGCAGCTCGCTCTGGAGCTTCGCCCGCGCGGCCTCGATCTCGGCGTCCGCGAGCACGCGGTAGCACCAGGCCAGCTCGTAGAGCGCGCGAAGGTGCGGCTCGGCGCCCGCGGCCGCCTTCCCCAGCTCGGCGGCCTGGGCCCTGAGGACCTCGATGGCCTGGGCGATGCCCTTCAGGCTCTGCTCGATGGCGCCGCGCGCGGCGTTGATCTCCTCGGGCTTGGCTCCCGGCTTGGCCACGGCGGCCTTGGCGGCGGCGAGGGCCGCCACCAGCTCCTCGCGGCGGCACTGGGCGGCGCGCCACTGGGCGTTCGCCGCCTCGGACCGGCCGCCGAACTGCTTGGCGATCTGCTCGAAGAGCGCCCGCGCCTCGGCGAGCTTGCCCGACTCCTTGATCGCCAGGGCGTGCTCGTACTGGAGGAGCGGAATCCACTCGCTGCGGAGCGGGTCCTGCTTGACCCTGCCCTCGTGCTGGCTGCGGCACTCCTGCATCAGCTTCTCGGCGTCGGCCGCCTTGCCCTGCGACCGCAGGAGGCTCGACAGGCGCACGATGGCCAGCGGGGCCACGGGGCTGTTGCGGAACGGGTCGCTTCGGAACCGCCCCAACTCGTTCATCGCGCTGCCCGGGTCGCCCAGCAGGGCAATGCACTTGGCCCGCTCGAAGACCACCGAGGGCAGGGCAGGGTCCTTGGGGTACTGCTGCATGAAGCCCTCGTAGGCCGCCCGGGCCTGGGTGAGGAGCTTCTGCCGCTCGGCCGGCTCCACGAGCACCGAGCCGATGCGCTGCTGGCAGTAGCCGAGTTTCAGGACCGCGTCGGGGGCCTCGGGGCTCTTGGGACTCCCCGCCACGAAGCCCTCGAGGAGCTTCGCCGCGCGCTCGGCCTGTTCGATGAGCTTCGCCGCCTGGAGAGCATCGTCCGCCTCCGGCGGCAGCGTGCGGATCAAGCAGTCGGCCAGCAGGTACGACACGGTCGCCAGCTCGCCCGTCCGCTCCATCTCGGGGATCGTGCCGAGCACCGCAATGGCCTCGAGGAACTGGCCGAGGTGGTAGTGCGACGCCGCCATCCCGTGCTTCGCCAGGTTGGCCTGGGGAAACTCAGGGAATTGCTTCAGGAGGCGCTGGTAGCGGGCGATGGCCTCGTTGAACTGCTTGGTGAGCTCGTCGCGGCTCGCGGGGTTGGGCCCGTTCGCCGCGGCGGATGCGCCCATGAACGCGTTCTCCGCCACGCGGAAGAGCACGGCGGGCAGCAGCGTGCCCTTGGGGAACTGCTGCTCGAACTTCTTGGCGACTGCGTCGGACTCTCGGTACTGGCCGGCCAGGTGGAGGGCGGTGACCTGCCGCTGCATAGCCTCCTCGGCTCTGTCGGGGTTCAGCTTCTCGTTGAGCACCTGCTCGTAGGTCTGGGCGGCCTCACGGTACATCTTCACCAGTTGCTGGGTGTCGGCCATCTCGAGCAGGATGTCGCCGCGGCGCACCTTGGCGGCGGGGTCGTTCTGGGCGAACTGGTTGGCGCGGTCGGCGGCGCGGCGCAGGGTCTCGATGCCGGCCCGCACGGCCTGCTCGTAGGCCTGGGCGTTGGCCGGGTCGGCGCCGCCCACCTGGCAGCGCCCGAACCACCAGAGCGCCTGGTCGGCCAGCTGCGGGTGCTCGCACAGGGGCTGGAGGTTCTTCACCGCCTCGGGGAAGTTGCGCAACTGCATCTGGCAGAAGCCGACGCGGAGCTGGACCTCGGCGATGAAGGGCAGCTTGGGGTATTGCTGGAGGAGCGCCGCGAAGCCGGCCAGGGCCTCGGCGAACCGCCCGTCCTCCGCCTGGATGAGCGAGAGGTAGAAGAGCGAGCGAAGGACGTGCTCGGGCGGGGCGTTCTTGACGAGGGCCTCGAGGAACTCGCGCTGGTCGGGGCGGAGCCCTGCCGGGTTGCCGAGGGCGGCCTGGGCCGCCTTCTTGTGCTCCTCGTAGGCGGCGAGCGCGGCCTTGTACTGGTTCGCCGCCTCGGGGCGTTCCTCGCTCATGTGGTGGCTGCGGCCCAGCAGGTAGCGGGCGTGGATGCCGAACTCCTGCTGGAAGGGGGCGAGCTGGCTCAGCGCGCGGCCGGCCGCCACGTAGTCGCGGAGCGCGAACTTCGCATAGCCGAGGTGATAGAGAGCCAAAGGCCGATAGCGGCTCTTCCCCAGGACGGGGTCGGCGGTGAACGCCTCGGCCAGTTCGTTGGCCTCCTTGAACTTGTCGGTCCGCAGCAGCATCTCGCACTGGTCGCAGCGGGAGCGTGCGGCCCACTCCGCCTCGGCGGGCATCTGGCCGTCAGCCGCGGGCGGCGCGGCCTTCGCGCGGGCGAGGAAGCCGGTCGCCGCCGCGGCGAAGCAGCGCAGCGCCTCGTCGAACTGCTGCCGCGCCTGGTTGCGGTGGTTCTGCGCCTCGTTCGGCTTCGCCTCGGCCTCGGCCAGCGAGCGGTAGCCTAGCCCGCGGCGGGCCACGCCCAGGTAGTGCTGGGCGTAGGGCAGGTCGGGGAACTGCGCCTGGCCCACCACGTGCCCCAGCTCGTTGATCGCGTTCTGGTAGTCTCTCGTTGGCCCCTCGAGGAAGGCCAGGGCCAGGCCGTAGCGGGCCGCCGTGGCCTCCTTGTGGCCGCCGAAGCGCTGAATGAACTCGCGGAAGCGCTCGATGGCGAAGGGGTAGTTCCGCTCGTTGTACGCCTTGCGGGCGCTATTGAGCACGAGCATCGCCTGCTCGTCCTGGCTCAGCTCGCCGGCCCGCGCGGGCGTCAGCGCCGCCGCGAGGGCGAGGAGCAGTGCGACCGCCGCATGCCTCCCAGAAGCAGGTTGGTCAGGTTTCATGGCCGTCTCCGCGCTCATCGGGACTCTCATCCACGGCAAGCCGCGATCTAACCATTTTCGCGGGCAGAACACAAGGCCCGGAAGGCATCAGAATGGGCATGAACGTGTAATTTCTTGTCAGGGCTCGGTCAGCAGCGGGCCGTAGGTGCCCGGCATGCGGTCGCGCGGGCCGATGCTTCCCCAGTGGCCCACCCACCAGAGCGGGTCGCGAGCCGACAGGTCCACCTCGCACCAGACGACCCCGTCCTGCCCCTTGTTCGAGGCGAGAATCCGGCCGAGCGGGTCAATCACCAGGCTGTTGCCGTCGTAGACGGAGGGGACGAGGTAGAGGCCGTTGTCGCGCGCGCGGACGCGGAAGACGGTTTCGCCCTCGACGCGCCCCTCCTTGTCGGGGAACGTGGTGCCCCAGGTGGGGGCGAAGAGGATTTCGGCGCCCCGCAGGGCAAACGCTGCCGCGGCCTCGGGGAAGAACCAGTCGTAGCAGATCTGGATGGCGACGGTGCCGAAGTCGGTCTGGAAGACGGGGTACTCGCCTCCCGGCGAGATGCCCTTCAGCCACTCCTCGCGCGGCAGGTGCACCTTGCGGTACGTGCCGGCGAGCCGCCCCTCACGGTCGAGGAGCACCGCGGTGTTGTAGAGGCGGTCGCCCTCGTGCTCCATCAGCCCGGCGACGACCCACAGGCGGTTTCGGCGGGCGGCGTCGCCGAGGAGCTTCGTCGAGGGGCCGGGGATCGGCTCGCCCACCTCCGCCGCGTTCCTCGGCGTGCCGACCACTGTGATCGCCTCGGGCAGGCACACGATGTCCAGCCCCAGCTTGCCCGCGGCATCCACCTGCTCGCAGAAGAGCCGAAGGTTGGCCTCGGGCGTGCTGTTCTTCGGGCGGAGGTAGACGGTGCCGATCTTGACCTTCCGCGGCGGCGGAGGCGCCGTGGGGCGCACGCTCGCCCGTTTCCACAGCACCGAGCCGCCCTGCGGCCACTTCACCTCGAGCGAGAGCCGCGCTCCATCCGCCTCCTTCGGCGCCACGAACACGTCGCGGAACTTCGCCTCGCCGCCCTCGACCACTGGCCCGCGCGCGTAGACCCCCGCGGGATGCGTCGGCGACCCCTTCGCGGTCCAGGTCAGCCGCACGAGGACGGAGCGGCGCGGGGAGGGGACCTGGCGCAGCTCGCAGGCCGCCTCGATGGCGTAGGCCTGCCCGCCGCGCACGCCGCGGAGTTCCTGCGTCACGCCGCCCACGGCGAATGGCCGGCCCGGAGCGTCCACGCGCAGCCCGCCCTCGGCGCGCTGCACCGTGCAGCTCGCCTTCTGCCACGCGGGGACCAGGGCCTTCCATTCGGCAGGCAGGGTCCCCTCCCCTGCCCGGCCGAAGTCGGGGTTCTGCACCAGCTCGGCGGGGCCCGGCTCGGCCGCTGCCAGCACGCCCGCCACCGCGCCGAAGACCACTAGCGCGCCGAACGCCGTCATCATGGGTCGCCTCCTGAGTGGCCGTGGACTTGTTTTCCTCGGTCGCGCCTCAGGATGCCGGAACCGCCCCGCGAATGCAAGCGTCTGTGGAAGGTTTGACTCGGTTGTTCCACGCGGCTATCATGGGGGAACTGAGTCGCCGTGGGAGCGTTGAGCCAAAGGAGCCACGATGGGCCGCAAGGCCGCCTTGTTGGCTGCGTGCGTTGCTGTCGTCCTGTGCGCCGGCGTGGCGTCCGCTGCCATGCCCGAGGGCGCGGCGCCTCCTGCAGTGCTCGAGGGCGGCGCGCCGGCGGCCACGGTGCAGGGCGCCGCGGCGTCGCTCGATGTCATTCCCGCGCCCAAGCAGGTGACGCCGCAGTCGGGGGAGTTCGCGCTGGATGAGTTCGCCGCCCTGCTGGTGTCGGACCAGGCGACGCTGGGCACGCGCTCGGCGGCGCGCGTGGTGCAGTTGGGGATTCGCGAGCGGTTCGGGCTCGACCTGCCGATCATCCGCATCTCGCAGGAGCGCCGGCACGGCCCTCGCAAGATGATCTGGGTCGTCGAGCCGCGCATGCTCCGCCCCGAGAGCGGCGACTACCACAAGTTCATCAAGCAGCCGGGGACCCTCGTGCCGCACCCGCCGTCGCGGACCATCGGCGTCAAGGGCCTCCAGTTCACCGACGAGATGGCGGTGGAGGGCTACTTCATCCGCGTGGACCCCATCGCGGTGGTCATTCACGGGGCGTCGGACGCCGGGTCCTACTGGGGCGCTCAGACGCTGCTCCAGCTCATCCGCCCGCCGCGGCCCGGCTCGCTTTTCCGCCGCGGGCGCGGCCCCACCATCCCCTGCCTGTGGATGGCCGACTGGCCGTCGAACCGCGACCGCGTGGTGCCCCCCGAAATGAAGGTGCCGGCCGAGCCCGACGCCGCGGAGCAGTTCCTCAAGCTCGCCGCGCGCTACAAGCTGAACGGCATCGCCCGCGGGGCCGTGCCGGCCGACGAGGCGGTCCGCGAGCGCCTGCGGCACGTCAGCGAGTATCACCCCGTGCCGTGCGTGGAGAAGTTCGTGCCCCTTCCCGGCGACTCGCCGCTGGCCAGGCTGGCGTTCGAGGCGGCAGCGGAGGGCCGCACCCGTTTCGCCCTGGCGGCCCTCGCCGAGGCCGCCTGGGGCCCGCCCGACCCCGAACCGGCCCTGTTCCGCCAACGTTTCGCCCGGGAGGCGGGGGAGGAAGTACCGGTCCCCGCACCCCCGGCCAAGTGAGGGGGCGGGAGGTGTGGCCGCGTCCCATACGTCCGATAGGTCCCATCCCCGATGCCCGACCCGCCCGCCCCAGCAAGGCCCAGTGAAGCCAGGGCCGCCGGCGCAAGGAAGCCGAAGAAGCGCTTCCTCAAGCAGCCGCAGATGCTGCGGATGGTCTACGCTCTCGCGCCCGTGGCGGTGGTGGGCATTTACTTCTTTGGCTGGCGCGTGCTGGCGCTGCTGGCCGTGTGCGCGGCGGCGGGCGTTGCGACCGAGTGGCTGATGGCCTCGCGTCGCGGCGCGCCGCTCACTACGGCCAACTTCGTCACCTGCGCCCTCTACACGCTCTCGCTGCCGCCCACGATGCCGTTCTGGATGGCCGCCGTGGGCATTGTGGTGGGCGTGCTCTTCGGCAAAGAGGTGTTCGGCGGCTTCGGCAGGAACTGGGCGAACCCGGCCATCGTCGGCCGCGCCTTCGTCTACGTCGCCTTCCCGATTGCCATGACGGGCAGCTTCGTGCCCGCCTTTCGCGGGTGGCCCGGCGGCTTCGGCCATTGGGCATTCCACACGCTGGCCCAGGCGCCCGAGTGGCTCGGCGCCGCGGCGAAGAGCGGGCTGGATGCCGTGACGGCGGCCACGCCGGTCATTGCACTGCGCGACTTCGGGTACGAGACGCCGCTGCGCGACCTCGTGCTGGGCTCGATCGGGGGCACATTCCACAGCGGCGCCGCCGACAAGGTGCTCGCGGCCGGCAGCATCGGCGAAACGTGTGCCCCGCTGATCATCCTCGCAGGCATCTACCTGCTCGTCACGAAGACGGCCAACTGGCGGCTGATGCTCAGCCCCCTCCTCGCGGCCTCGGCGATGGTCGCCCTCCTCCATCACGTGCTGGGCGTCGCGCGCGTGCCGTCGCTGCCGTTCTCGTTGCTGTCGTCCTCGCTGCTCTACGGCTGCGTGTTCATGGTCACCGAGCCGGTGTCGGCCCCGAGGAAGCCGCTGGCCATGTGGCTCTATGGTTGCTTCATCGGCGTGACGATCATCACCCTGCGCTGGCAGGGGCAATTCGCCGGCTCCGTGTCCTTCTCGATCCTGCTGGGGAACACGGTCGGCCCGTCGTTCGACATGGCCGTGAATGCGTGGCAGCAACGGAAAAAGGCGGCCAGGGCGGAGGCGTGACGCGTGACGCGTGACAGGAAAGACCAAGACGCGAGCATTGCCTCTTCGGTCACGCGTCACGCGTCACGCGTCAGGAGCAACGCACGGTGGTGACATGAAGCTCAACGTCAATAGTCCAACCTATGTGCTATGCTTCACCCTCGTGATGGCCTCAGGCTTCACGGCCGCGATCACCACGCTCCAGGTGGCCACCGCGGCCAAGGTGCGGCAGAACGAGGCCCTCCGCGAGGAGAAGGCCCTGGTGAGCGTCTTCAGCCTCGGCGACGTGGCGACGCTGAGCCCGACCGAGATCGCGGCCACGGTCCGCCGCCGCATCGAGCGGGGCCTCGTCGTGCGCGACCCCGAGACGGGCCGCGCGTTCGACCTCTTCCGCGCCTGCCGCACCGAGGCCGAGCCCGGCAGCTCCCGCAACGCCGACGACCTCGAGGCCGTGGCGTTCCGCTTCGCCGGCACGGGCTTCTGGGCGCGCATCACGGGCCTCATGGCCCTCAAGCCCGACCTCAGCCAGGTCACGGGCCTCGTCTTCCTCGACCAGGCCGAGACCCCCGGCCTCGGCGGCCGCATCATGGAGAAGGAGTTCCAGGACAGGTTTCAGGGGCTGGCCGCCACGCCGCCCGCTGCGGGCGCGAAGTTCATCTACATCGGCGGCGGCGCGCCCACCGGCCCCAGCGACCCCCGGTCGGGCCGCTACGTGGATGCCATTACGGGCGCCACGCAGACGTCGCTCGCCGTAGGCCGCTTCCTTGACGAGAATCTGCGCCAGTTCCACCGGGCGATGGCTGCCGCCCAATGAGGCACTGAGATGCCCTCGACGGTTACACAAGCGAAGAAAGCCTTGATCGCGGAATTGTGGGACGACAATCCCATCTTCCGCCAGGTGCTCGGCATCTGCTCCGCGCTCGCCGTCACCAACCTGATGTTCAACACGCTGCTCATGTGCCTCGGCCTCGTCTGGGCCACGGCCATGACCAGCCTCACCGTGAGCGCGCTCCGCAACTACACGCCCCAGCGCATCCGCATGATCGTCCAGGTCCTGATCATCTCCGTCTACGTAATCGTCGTGGATATCGTGTTCCGCGCGCAGTTCCCCGACATCCACCGGGTCATCGGCCCCTACGTGGGCCTGATCATCACGAACTGCATCCTCATGGGCCGCGCCGAGGCGTTCGCCTCGAAGAACCCCGTGCTGCCGTCGTTCTTCGATGGCCTGGGGGCGGGCCTGGGCTACTCGGGCATCCTGATGACGGTGGCGCTGATTCGCGAGGTGCTCGGCTTCGGCAGCGTCTTCGGCGTGGCGCTGCCCGCGCGCGAGGTGTGGTGGCACTCGTGGACGATCATGGTGATGCCGCCCGGCGCGTTCTTCGTCCTCGCCTGCATGGTCTGGGCGGCGCGGGCGCACGCCCTGCGCCTCGACGCGGCCAGGAAGGCCAAGGAGGCGAAGAAATGACCGACCCTTCCCACGCCGGCGGCGCTGCCCATCTCCTGGTCATCCTCGTCTCCGCCGCGCTGACGGACAACATTCTGCTCACGCGCTTCCTGGGCATGTGCTCGTTCCTCGCCATCAGCCGCCAGATGAAGGCGTCGGTCGGCCTGGGCCTCGCCGTGACCTTCGTCACCACGATCACCTGTGCCATCAATGCCGCGCTCTACGTGTGGGTGCTCAGGCCCTATGGCCTCGAAAGCCTCCAGCTCATCCTCTTCATCGTTGTGATCGCGGCGTTCGTGCAGTTCATGGAGATGCTCATCGAGCGGCTGAGCCTGGGCCTCTACTACGCCCTCGGCATTTTCCTGCCGCTGATCACGGTGAACTGCGCGGTGCTCGGCGCGGCCCTGTTCATGACCAACCGCAACTACGGCGTGACCGAGGGGCTGGTCTTCGGCTTCGGCTCGGGCTTCGGCTGGATGCTCGCCATCGTGCTCATGGCCGGCATCCGCGAGCGCCTCAAGACCGCCCGGATTCCCCCGGCCCTCGAGGGGCCGGGCATCACGCTCATCATCGCGGGCATCATCGCCCTGGGATTCGTGGGCTTCAGCGGAATGGTGCAACCCTAGATCGGCGCAGCGCATGGACGGCGTTTCCTTCGTTCTCACCTCCACGGTTGTCGTCGCGGCGACGTGTCTCGCTTCCGCCGTGGTGCTGCTCATCGCCGAGCGCTACCTGGCCAACTACGGCCCGTGCACGATTGACATCAACCAGGGCTCGAAGAAGCTCGAAGTCCGGGGCGGCAAGCCGCTCCTCGCGACGCTGATGCAGCAGCAGATCTTCATCCCCTCGGCCTGCGGCGGCCGCGGCACGTGCGCCTACTGCAAGGTGAAGATCACCGACGGTGCGCCCCCCATCGCGCCCACCGAGCTTACGCTCCTCACCGACGAGGAGCAGCAGAAGAACGTCCGCATCAGTTGCCAGGTGAAGGTGCGCAACGACCTCGCCATCGAAATCCCCGAGGCGCTTTTCCGCGTCAAGCAGTTCACGGGCGTCGTCGAGCGGATGCGCGACCTCACGCACGACATCAGGGAGCTGCGCATCCGCCTCGTGGAGCCGGCCGCCATCGAGTTCACCCCCGGCCAGTACGTGCAGCTCGAGGCCCCCGCCTACGGCGACAACCCCGAGCCGGTCTACCGCGCCTACAGCATCGCCAGCCCGCCGAGCGACACGGGCCACGTCGAGCTGATCATCCGCCTCGTCCCCAACGGCATCTGCACCACCTGGGTTTTCACCATGCTGAAGGAGGGCGACGAGGTCCGCTTCAACGGCCCCTACGGCGAATTCCGCCTCGCCGAGGGCGACGCCGAGATGGTCTGGATCGCCGGCGGCTCGGGCATGGCGCCTTTCTGGGGCATGACCCGCCACATGCGCGAGCACAACGTCCAGCGGCCTTGTACCTATTTCTTCGGCGCCGTGGCGCAGCGCGACCTGTTCTTCACCGACGAGTTCCACGACCTCGAGAAGGCGATGCCCGGCTTCCGCTTCGTCCCCGCCCTCTCGGGCGCAGAGAACGACGGCTGGACGGGCGAGAAGGGCCTGATCACCCAAGTGGTCGAGCGCCACCTGAAGGATGGCTCGGGCAAGGAGGGCTATCTCTGCGGCTCCAGCGGCATGATTGACGCCTCCGTCAAGATCCTCAAGGCAAAGGGAATTCCCGAAGACCGCATCTTCTACGACAAGTTCACGTGATACGTCACGCGTCAGGGGCGAACCCACAATGGAACACGACCCTCACCTGCAACGCGTCCTCGACCGAATGAGGTCCGGCGTCCTGTCGCGGGATGGCTTCCTCGGCACCGACCCTCGTCCGCTCGAGGAGGTGCTCGACGCCGACCGCTCGGCCGTCGCCGCCCTCGGCACAACCCACGAGGAGGTCGCCGCGCGCCTCGGCGAGGTCCTCGACAAGGCGCGAGCCGGCCTCGGCACCCCCATCCGCATCGGCGACCGGCTGGTCGCCACCCACCGCGAGGCGATGGGCCGCATCCCGTGTCCCTTCGGCGGATGCGGCACGTTCCCGAAGGGCGAGGTCGAGCTGACCGACCCTGCGACGGGCGAGAGCCTGTTCCTCACCGCCCTGGGCATTCACATGGTGGGCAAGCACGGCTTCTACCAGGGGCGCGGAAGCCGCTATCGGCTGGAGCCAACGGCGCTCGGCCGCCTCATGCAGCTTGGCGGGGGATGAGTGGATGGGTGGATGGGTGGGTGAATGGATGAATGGATGAATGTCAGAACCTCTTGCCTGACACCCATCATAGCCCCTGGAGCAGCACCCTGGCCTCTGCCGCCTGATCCGAGGCGGCGTCCGCGGCGATGATCTTCTGGAGGCACTGGCGGGCCAGGCCGTTCTTGCCGTTGGCGAGGTAGCTCTTGGCCATGGCGAGCCAGCTCCGGAGCTGGTGGGCGGTCTTCGCGGTCTCTTTCTTCGGTGTCTCAGGCTGCTTCTTCGGCGGCTCGGCGGGGGTGCCCTGGAGTGTGGCGAGGCGGCGCGCGGCGCCCGCGGCCACGCGGGTGCCCGCGAACTCCTCCTCGATCTTCTGTAGCTCCGCCTTCGCGCCGTCGGCATCGGTCTTCGCCTGCTCGTCGGCCTTGGCGAGGCGCTCCTTGCCGGCGTCCTCGATCTGAGTGGTGAGGGCCTCGGCGCGCTCGGCGTACCGGTGCGCGGGCCTTGCCGCCATGACCTTCTTGAGGTCCGCGGCCGCCTCGGCGTACTTGCCCTCCTTGACGGCCCCTTCGGCCTTCGTGAGGCCGGCCTCGGCCGCCTGACGCCGGGCCGCGGTCATCCCTGTGGTCGTCGTCCAGTAGAACTCCTTGGTCAGCTCGCGGCCCTCGTTGCAGAACGAGTGACCGACGCCGTCGAACCACTTCGATTCGACCTTGAAGCCCTTCGCCTTGATGGCCGTGACGAACTTCTTGGCGCCCGCGAGGCGGTCGGGGCTCTTATTGTCGTCGGTGCCGCAGGTGACGAGGAAGGGAACGCTGCGGGCCTTGGCGTCCGGGAGGCCGTCCCAGTCGCCGGCCGAGTGGGCGGCGCAGCCGGCCACGAGCGCGGGGTTGTCGAGGGCGAAGCGGTGTGCGAACTGGGCTCCCGCCGAGAAGCCGGTGACGAAGGCCTTGTGCTCGAGCGTGTAGCCCTTGGCCAGTTCCCGGATGATGGCCTTCATCTTGTCCCCGGCGCCCTTCGAGGGGAACTGGAACGTGCCCTTGAACGAGGGGCCGACGACGATGCACTGCCCCTCGTCGGCGAAGGACTCCCAGCCGAGCGCGCCCTTGCCGTCGCCCCCGAGGCCGTGGACGGCGACGAAGAGCCAACAGGCGCGCTTGGCATCGAAGTCCTTGGGCAGATAGACGTAGTACTCCTGGCTCGGGTCGGACTTCAGCTTCCGCGGGTTCTCCGCCGCGGCGCCGGCGGCGGCCAGGCCCGCCACCGCGCACAGTTCGATCCCCGCCCACAGCGCGTGTCGTGACCTTCTCATGGCAGATCCTCCATACCCCCCGCAGCATTATACGCGGGCGCGTCGGCGGGAATCAAGAGGGTGGGCAGGGCCTTGATTAACTTCCATTCATCGCCCAGAGGCTCAGGAAGGCGTTGCGCGATGGCGCGCCGAGCGGAAGCGTGTTCGCCGTAAGGCTAGTCGAGTTCTACACTTGCAGAGACGCGCCTGGCCGCTTCCGGCCTCCAATGACCCCCAGGCCTCATGAGGCGGTCCGGACGCAGCCAAGGGGCCTTTCTGTGCGTCGGATTTTTCGGACTCGCAAGTAGCCAGGAAACATAGACTTACGGATGGCCGATGGCCAGTGTGGAGGCACCCAGTTCGGCGTTCCGAAGGCGGGTGCGTCGCCATCGAGCCCGGCTCCAATAACAGGCGCCGGGGTTGGGGCCACGCTACGCCTGCTGCCGCGCTAGTCGGTTCCTGCCTTGGCCGGCGTCACCAAACTATCGAGACAAGATACCGACTTCCTGAAGGTCTCTGCGCTGATTGCGCCGTGTTGGCGGTACTTCTCCAGGAGCTCGCGCTGCCTCACCACCATCGCAGGGTCGCGGTGGGCGAAGAAGGGCGTCATGACGTAGCGGGTGGGGAACAAGGAGGCGGCCATTGAGCCGCCGATAGCAGAGGCCACTACGGCGATCATCCCGTAGATGGCCCGCCTCCGCCAGGCCCCCCAGAGGAACGCGACGCAGACGGCCGCGGCGGCCAGCATCGCCGCGCCGGCCATCCGAGGCCCGTAGTGCTCCCACCAACTCGCGTCGTACTCCGCGGCGCAGAGCTGGCCCCCGGCCGCGTAGACGAACACGCTGTCGTCCACACTGACCGAGAAGCGGCGCCTCGAGTCGCGGTCGCACGGCGAACCCTCGAACACGCTCGCAGGCAGGCCGGCGCGATTCTCGTAGAGGTAGGGCACAAGCCAGGGGGTGAGCACGCCGCCCGGCCCGAGGAGCAGGAGGTTGCCTGACTTCGTGATGCCCAGCTCGGCCTCTGCCACGCCCTCCGCAGGCACGTCGGCGCCCTCGGGCAGAAAGGCGCCGCGGATGAGCCCGGTCTCATTCAGTTCCTCCGCGTTCCTCGGCACGTGTCCGTGCAAGGCGCGGTACCCCAGAAACGTCTGCTTGGCCTGGCGCCACCAGTACCTCTTGAAGGCTTCCGGGAAGCCGGAGAAGCCTTGGCCGGGCACTTGGCCAAGGTAGCGAACCTTGAAGCGCGCCTCGAAGCTGCCGAGCGCGGCGAGGCCCTCGTCATTCGTCGGATAGCGCCCCTGAGCGGTCTTGTGCTCGCGGAGGAGTTCGCCGAGGTCGGCCATCTGGTCCTGAAGGACATCCAGGTGAGCGCGAACCCACGATACGCAGCGGTCGTCTCCGCCCGACCCCCCGGCCAGGAACGCTCCGACGCTTGCCAAGCCTATGATGGCCCAGACCGGGCCGCTGCGTGGCCGACGAGCGGCATCCGCCGGTCCCTTCTCGTCGCTTGTCGCGTCCATCTCGTCCCCCTCAGATGGCGCGCAGACCCCTATCGCCTGGCCTGCTTCGGCGCCTCGGTGCAGATGACGCGGAAGCCGACGTCGTAGACGCGCTGCCAGGCGGGATAGCTGAGGCGAGAGGAGGAGCGGGCGAAGTGGGGACGGTAGTACCACGAGCCGCCCCGAACCACCTGCCGCGCGACGCGTGACGCGTGACGCGTGACTTCGGAACCATCGGGCTCGGCGTATGGGTAGGGGCGGTACTCGGAGCGCGTCCACTCCCACACGTTGCCGGCCATGTCGTGCAGGCCCCAGGGGTTGGGCTCGAAGGAGCCGACGGGGGCCGAGACCTTGAAGCGGTCGTTGACGCTCTCGACCGCCGGCCGCCACGGGGGCACGGCGCCCGACGGCAGGCCCCAGCCAAAGGTGTCCACGAACCGCAGCGTGTGGTCGGCCAGGTTGGCGAGCTTGGCGAAACTGGTCTCGACGCCTCCGTAGTAGAGGCGCGTCGAGGTGCCGGCGCGGCAGGCCCACTCCCACTGCGCCTCGGTGGGCAGGGCGAACGCCATTCCCGTCTTCTCGCTCAGCCACTTGCAGAAGGCCATCGCCTGGTTCCAGTTCACGCGGCAGACGGGCTGGCGCGGGCCGTTCACGGGGTAGCCGCGCTCCTGGACGCTGAACTGGAGGAAGTCGCCGCTCTCGAGGCGGCTGTCGTGGCGCGGGTCGAAGAGGGCGAACTGCTCGTTGGTGACCTCGAACTTGCCCATCCAGAAGGCTTCCTTGATGGCGATGCGGCTCACTGGCCGCTCATCGGCGTCGCCGGCGGCATCGCCCATGAGGAACTCGCCGGCGGGGATGCGCACGAGGTCGAGCTTGATGCCCTCGCCCAGGTCGAGGGCCTGCTCGGCGGGGCCGAGGGCGGCCTGCCGCTTCCTCGCCTCCGCCGCGTCGAAGGGCCAGCCGTCGCACTGCGGAGCGCGGGCCGCGGGTTGCGGCCGGGCAGCGCCGCCCGGCGTGAAGCGGTCGGGCGGCTTGTAGCTGACCTCGTAGACGGCCTCGGGGTCCTCGTCTATGCCCGCGTGAAGCTTGTCCATCGCGCGGCGGCGGTCGCGCTGGGCCGCCACACGGTTCATCCCGATGATCTCGTGCCAGGTGCCGTGGTAGGGGGTGTTGAGGTCAATCCAGGTGATCAGGCGGTCCCAGGCCTCGGGGTCGAGGGCGACGCCGTGGTGGCCCTTCTTGAGCTTCTGCACGAGCTGCGTGGTGTCGGCGTGGAACTCGCAGGGGTTGAGGAGATGGATGTCGCTCTCGATGCTGTGGCCGCGCACGAAGCTGCGCAGCGCGAGGTAGGAGGGGCTGAACTTCGTGCCCTTGTTGTAGCCGGCGCTCTTGCCCTGGGGATGGACTTCCTGGCTGGCGGCGTAGTTGGGGATCGTCTGCCCTGCGGCGATGGGCGGGTTGGCGCCGTCGTGGCAGCCGACGCAATGGTAGTCGAGAACGGGCTGGACTTCGCGCCTGAAGCTGAAGCCGCGCGTGGGGCCGTACCAGGGCGTGATGTCGGCGGGCGGCTTGGCGAAGGCCAGGGCCTGGCGGTTCGGCGGCGAGCTGTTCTGCGTCTCGTGGCAGCCGACGCACGAGAGCACTTCGCCGGGCATGGCGGTCATCCAGCTTCGCATGAGCTGGAGGGCCTTGCCTTCGCCGTCGAGGGGCTGGAGCGAGATGGGCACGTTGGCGGGCACGCGGAAGTAGGCCGAGCCGTCGGGCTCGACGGGCACGGTGCCGATGATGCGCTTGACGTCCCACGGGCCATCGAGGCCCACGCGGTTCACCTGGCCGCCCATGCCGTGGTAGGCGAACTGGTAGGTGAAGAGCCGCAGCTTCCTCACCGTGCCGCGGGGCACGTCCTTCAGCCCGTTGCCGGCATAGACGTCGGACATGTAGACCACGCCGTCCTTGCGGTCGAGCTTCACCTTGTCGGGGATGACCGGCGGCCTCGGCGTCTTCTTGAAGGGGATTGGCTCGAGGAGCGCGTAGAATGGCTCTTCCTTGAGCAGCAGCATGTTGTCGAAGACGTCCACCAGGTAGACGCCCCATCGCGACTGCGGCGTGCGCTTGCAGGCGGCGAGGATGTACTTGTCGCTCAGCGGCCAGGGGTGGAGGAACTTGGGCCACGAGCCGCCGACCAGGCCATCGCGGATCGCGGGCTCGACCGGCTTGCCGCGGCCGGGGATGCGCTGGACCACGCCGTCGGCCTCGCGGCGGCCCTGGGCCACGTCGAAGAGCACCAGCTCGCCCATGCGCGGCGAGTCGTGGTGGCCACCCACGATGCCCACGAACCGCGTCGGGTGGTTTGGGCAGGGGCGGGCGTAGAAATTGGCGTTCGGCCAGTACGAGTTGCTGCCGTAAAACTCCATCTGCTCGGTGCCGTCGGGGTTCATGTGGAACAGGATGCGCGAGACGTAGTGCGGGATGTCCGAGTATTCCCAGCGCAGGTAGAGCACGCGGCCGTTGTTGAGCACGGTGGGGCACCAGTCGTGGTCCTGCTCGAACGTCAGGCGCCGGATGGCCCCGAAACCTCCCTCAGGTCTTGGAGCCTGCGGGAGGCGGGGGTCATAGAGGTAGATGTTGGAGACGTGGGACGCGCCGGTGACGCAGGGCACGCCGGTGAAGCAGGCGGTGGAGGTGAAGAGGATGCGGCCGTCGGGCAGGTAGCAGGCGTCGTAGTTGTCCACGTCGGGCTGGATGATGAGGGGCAGCTCGCGCAGGCCCGTGCCGTCGGCGTTGATCTCGCCGATCTGCCAGCGCTTGTTCTGGCCGGGCATTGAGAACAGCAGGCGGTCGGCGTCCCAGTGGAGGTCCACGTCGCCCACGAAGCGGCCGCCCTCGGGGCGGAAGAGGGTGGAGAGCTTTCCCTCGGCCTTGAAGTCGGAGAGGACGGCGATCTCGTCGTCGTAGCCGGTGTGGGGCAGGCTCGAGTTGCTCTCCCAGTTCTGCACGAGGCCGAGTCGCGGCGACTTCTCGCCGCGCTTGACGAGCAGGATGCGGTCGAAGTCAAGGAGCGGATTGGCCAGCAGCGCCTCGCGCTGGAGCGCGAGGAAGTCGCTGTCGAGCTTCTCCGTCGTTTCCTTCGGCGTCTTGGCGTCCACGGCCTTCTGCGCCGTCTTCAGGGCCTCGAGGCGCTGGCGGAACTCGGTGCCTCTGGGATAGCGCTCGCCGAAGGTAGCGATGAGGTCGTTGATGGCCAGCTCGAGCGATTCGACGGCCTTCTCGGAGACGCCGGCGGCCACGTAGGCCTGCGCGGGCGGCGGCGCGGCGGGCCTGGGCAGCGGCTTCACGACCACCTTCTCCCACGACTTCGGCGCCGCGAGGTAGGCGAGGATGTTGGCGGTCAGGCGTTCGAGGTTGCCGCGATGGGGGTTCCGGGCGTAGGCGTAGTGGGGCAGGCGCCAGCCCACGACGATGATGCGGCCCTTGCCGAGCTCGTATTCGGCCAGCGGGTTCTCGGAGCCGCCCGGCGTGCGGGCCAGCAGCATGCCCTTCGACGGCCCGCCCGAGGCGTGGAAGTCCGAGAAGGCGGGATAGCCCTTGTCGCTGATCGGCACGACGCCGTCGGGCAGGCCGCGGAACACCGGGTGCCGCGTCTCCACGGCCACGAGGCCGGCCGGGCTGTTGTCGTTGCCCGGCCCGCCGAGTCGCGGGTTGATCGGCTCGACGCGGAGCCAGTGGACCATGGCCAGCGCGGCGCCCGACAGGTAGAGGCCGCCGCCGTCCTCGACGAACTTGCGGAGGGCGTCGAGCGTCTTCTGATCGTAGACGGGCGGCTGCTGCTCGATGGAGTCGCCCTGGTGGTACCAGAGGACGGCGAAGCGGTCGAGGGCGACCTCCTGGCCCTTCTCGTCGGTGAACTTCCCCGGTGCGGCCACGACCACGAGGGCCGCCTTGTGCTGCTTCGCCGCGAGCGCGACTGCCGCCCGCCCTTCTGGCCCGAGCTTGTCCCTCGGTTGGGACATGAGAACGCCGATAGCCGGCTCAGCAGCAAGGGCCACGCCATTCAGGATAGAGAGAGCGAAGGGAAGCACAGACCGGTTCACGAGTCGGGGTTCTCCAACAGCTCCTTGAGGCGCGCGGCGAGAGGTGGCGGGAGGGCCGCGAGGTCCCTCTCACCCGCCAGGCCGACCTCGATGAGGTCGAGGAGGTGCACCTGGTCCTTGCGGCGGAAGCTCGTGAGCTTCATGCGGAGGAGGGCGCCGAGGCCAAGCACCCGCACGCCGCCTTGAATCCGCTCAGATTCCGCGGGCTGCGGCGCCGCGGCGTCGTACTCCGGACGCACCTTCTCGCCGGCGAAGATCACGTGGACCGCGTCGCGCGCGCTGGCCTCCGGACCATCGAGGAAGAGGTCCATTCCCGCCTCGTGCCGGTGCACAAGGCCCGCTCGCTCCAGCGCCAGACGGGCCGGAGCGAAGTCGCGGCGGTCGAGGAGGATATCCACGTCGCGGGTGTTTCTCACGGCCGCCTCGTCCACGGTGGCGACCCATGCCGCGACCGCCTGGCCGCCAATCACGGCGTAGGGCACACCTGCTGTGTCGAGGGCCTTCGCCGCGCGCAGAAGCCTCGCCCTGACCTTTTCCACGGCCCTCACCATCCTTTCCAGGACGTTGGTTGTGCTCATTCCTTCCTCTCCGCTCGCACATCGCAGCACAGCAACAGGCCGTCGTGGCGGAGGTAGAGCTTGCCGTCGTGTCTCGCTCCTCCGGTACTGCATATCTTACCGGTCTGCGTTCTTGCGTCAAGGAGGGCCGCGGCGCGCAAGCGGATTTGATTCCCGTGGGCGGGTTTCATATGATCTGGCCCGTCGCGCGGGGGGAGGCGAGCGGGGACCTCTATGTCCAGCGCAAAGTCCAGGCCGGTTTCTCTCCTGTTCCTGGTCGGCGTTTGGCTGGTGGCGCTGAGCCGCCCGGCCGAGGCCGTGGTGCCGGTGCTCGTGGGGCCGCTCCAGGCCCTTCTGGCGATCCTGCCGTCGCTGCTCATCGCCCTGGGCGGGATGGTCCTCGCCTTCTTCCGACCGTCGTTCTACAAGAAGCTGGCGCTCTTCCTGTGGCACCAGAAGGTCTTCAGCGTGTGCCTCGTCGCCGTGATCGCGGGCCTGGTGGTGCTGTCGCGCGTCGGCTGGGGGCGCGGCGGCCCGGCGGCCACCGAGATGCGCGCGGGGAGCGACTGGCCGGCCTTCCGCGGCGGCCCGTCGCGTCGCGGCGCCATCCTCGACGCGCCCGAGCCCACCCTGCCCGAGGCCATCTGGAGCTTCAAGTCCGACGCCAAGTGCATCTTCGCCTCCCCAGCCGTCATCGGCAACCGCCTCTACGTCACCACCGCGGAGAAGGGGGTCTTCACCGACCGCGGGGCCGTGCTGTGCCTCGACGCCGAGACGGGCGCCGAGGTCTGGCGCTACTCGCCCTCGAGCTTCCGCGCCACCTTCTCCTCGCCCTCGGTCGAGGGCGGGTATCTCGTCGTCGGCGAGGGCCTGCACTACACGGCCGACGCCCGGATCAACTGCCTGGATACCCAGGGCAACCTGCTCTGGGAACTGCGCACCAGGAGCCACGTCGAATCCGCCCCCTGCATCTACAACGGCCGCGTCTACGTGGGCGCCGGCGACGACGGCTACTACTGCGTGGACCTCAAGCCCGGCCCCGACGGCAAGCCGAACGTGGTCTGGCACCTCGACGGCAAGAGGTATCCCGACTGCGAGACCGCTCACCTCGTGGCCGACGGCATGGTCTTCCTCGGCCTTGGCATGTCGGGCAACGCCGTGCTCGGCCTCGATGCCGAGACGGGCAAGGAGCTTTGGCGGCTCGACGCGCCGTATCCCGTCTTCGCCCCGCCCGCCCTCGCCGGCGGCAAGCTCTACGTGGGCATGGGCAACGGCAACTACGTCGAGACCGCCGAGCAGGTGCGCGACAACGTGCTCAAGAAGATGCGCGACGCGGGCAAGCCCGCCGCCGAGCTGGCCGACGCCGAGAAACGCCTCGGCCCCGCGGGCGAGGTCTGGTGCATCGAGCCGAAGACCGGCAAGGTGCTCTGGACCTTCAAGACGCCGCAGGTCGTGCTCGGCGCCATCGCCGTCGCGGGCGACCGCCTTTACTTTGGCGCGCGCGACGGGCAGTTCTACTGCGTCTCGACCGCGGGCAAGCTCATCAAGAGCTGGCACGCGCACGAGCCGGTCCTCGCCTCGCCCGCGGTCGGCGGCGAGTTCGTCTACGTCGTCACCAACTCCGGCCGCCTCCACTGCCTGAAGGCCGACACGCTGGAGCCGGTGTGGGACACGACGCTCGGCCAGGGGGCGAACTTCATCAGCTCGCCCGCCCTCGCCCTCGGCCACATCTACGTCGGCACGGAGCAGGACGGCCTGAAGTGCCTCGGCCGCCGCGGCGAGAAGCTCCCGCCGCTCTGGTCTGGCATGGAGCGCGGCGGCAGCGACGGCTCGTCCCTCCCCGAGCGCGGCCAGCTCCTCTGGCGCTACCCGAAGGAAACCAACGACAAGTTTGCCGTCACCGCCCCCATCGTCCCCTGGGGCGACGGGCTCGCCGTCCCCTGCACCGACGATGGCAAGGCGATGCTCCTCAAGCTCAAACTCGGCCGCGGAATTGAGGACAAGCAGCGGGTCGTCTGGAAGGCCGATTTCCCCAAGCCCCTCCGCATAGCCCCGGCGACGCTCGGCGACAGCGCGTTCGTCGTACATGGCTCAGTTGGCGATGCTGAACGGACGCTGACACGGTACGACCTGAGCCGGACTGACTTGGGCCTGGGCCTCCTCGTGGGCAACGACGCCTCTGGCGCTCTGGCGGCGGACCGTCGGCATGTCTACTACTGGCGTCATGCAACGGAGCTAGTGACCGTGTCGCCAGACGACATGGCGGGCCGCCTGAGGACACCCTCCCCGCAACGACGCGGAGGAGACTGCACTGTTGGCCCGCCTCCATACCGATGGTGGCCGGCGGAGGTCGGGGTGGGCGGCTTGCCCCCGGCGCCGGGGGAGGGAATACTGACCGTGGCGACGAATACGGAGCTGTTGGCGCTCGACGACAGCACGGGCACGGTGCTCTGGCGCGTGAGGCTGAAGGATGCGCCGCTCTTCGGCCCCGTGCGGCTGCCGAAGGGCATCGTGCTGGCGACGCCGAAGGGCATAGCCGTCCACAAGATCGTGGACGGCTCGGTGGCGTGGGCTGTGGATTGCGGCCCGCTCGCCGCGCCGCTGAACGCCGATGCCGACCGCATCGCCGCGATCACGAAGTCGGGCGAACTGCTCGTGCTGGCGGCCAGCGACGGTAAGCAACTGGCCAAGGTGTCCGACGTGGCGGGCCGCGTGCCGCCGCTGCTCCTGGGCGACAAGGTGCTGTTCGTGAACAAGGACCTCACGCTGCTGCGCGAGGGCGAGGACCTGCCCGTCCAGTGGGCTCGCACCTCGTGGCTCGGCACGGTGACCACGCCGCTCGTGCTGCTCGATGGCCACGTGTACTTCGCCACCGAGACGAAGGGCGTGGTGTGCGTGGGAGCGCCGGTGAGGCGATGAGTGAAGCCATGACGCGTGACACGTGACGCGTGACAGGAAAGAGAAGAGATGGCCGTTTTCTCCTCTGGTCACGCATCCTGAATGGCGGAGAAGGCCGTGGGCCAGTTGATCTACTTCTTCGGCGCCGGGACCTCCGAGGGTGATCCCGACCGCAAGGACATCCTCGGCGGCAAGGGGGCGAGCCTGGCCTCGATGAGCCGCGCGGGGCTGCCGGTGCCGCCGGGTTTCACCATCTCGGCCGAGTGCTGTCCCGTTGCAGAAGCCACGGGCGCCTGGCCCGCCGGCCTCGAGGAACAGGTCCGCGCCGCGATGGAGCGGCTGGAGACCGCGATGGGCCGCGCCTTCGGACAGGCCCCCAAGCCCCTCCTCGTCGCCGTCCGCTCCGGCGCCGCCGTCTCGATGCCGGGGATGATGGACACGATTCTCAACGTGGGCCTCAACCCCTCGCTGGCCGAGTGCGTGCGGGACTTCTGGCACGACTACGCCGAGCACATTCGCATGTTCGCGCGGTCGGTCGCCAATCTCGCGCTGGAGACGAGCGGCGACGACCCGCAGGCGGTTGCCGAGGAGCTGCTCAGGCTCTACGAGCAGCAGGCGGGCACGCCCTTCCCCACCGACCCGCGGGACGCGCTCGACCAGGCCATCAATGCCGTCTTCGCCTCGTGGAACAGCGAGCGGGCGGTGACCTATCGCAAGCACCACGACATCCGCGGGGTCAGGGGCACGGCGGTGAACGTCCAGGCCATGTTCCCCTCGGAACGCGCGGGCGTGCTCTTCACGGCGAACCCCAACGCCTTCCGGGCGGGCGAGATGGTGCTCGAGGCCTCGTGGGGCCTCGGCGAGGCGGTCGTCAGCGGCTCGGTGACGCCCGACATCTACATCATTGACGCGGCCAGCCTGGCGATGAAGCGCGAGGTGCCCGGCCACCGCCCCGGCAACGAGCCGGCCCTCGCGCCCGAGCAGGTGCGCGAGATCGCCGAGGTGGGCAAGAAGGTCGAGGCCTACTTCGGCCACCCCAGCGACATCGAGTGGGGCGTCGCCGAGGGCCGCGTCGCGCTCCTCCAGAGCCGCGCGATCCGCGGCCTCGACATCCTCGAGGACATGGAGGAGGGCCGCCAGGAGGAGATCGAGCGCCTCCGCGAACTCGCCGCCGGCCAGCGCGTCGTCTGGGTCGCTCACAACCTCGCCGAGACCCTCGCCGCGCCGATGCCGCTGACGTGGGACATTATTCGCCACTTCATGAGCGGCGACGGCGGCTTCGGCCTGATGTACCAGGACTTCGGCTACCGCCCCAGCGCCGAGGTCCGCTCCCGGGGCTTCCTCGAGCTGATCTGCGGCCGCATCTACGTGGACCCGCGCCGCGCCGCGGGCCTCTTCTGGGACGGCATGCCGCTCGAGTACGACGCCCACGCCATCGCGGGCGACCCGAGCCTGCTGGAGCAGGCGCCCAGGAAGCTGAACATGCAGAAGGCCGATCCGGCCTTCTTCCTGCGGCTGCCCCGGCTCGTGTGGGCGATGATTCGCTCGGCCCGCGTCGTGCGCAGGGCCAGGGCCCGCGCCCGCGACGCTTTCGAGCACGAGGCCGTGCCCCGCCTCCGCCGCTACCTCGACGAGGCCCGGCAACTCGACCTCGCGAAGCTCGCGACCCCCGAGCTCCTTGCCGAGCTGCGCCGCCGCTGCGCCTATGTCCTCGACGACTTCGGCAAGGAGTCGCTCAAGCCCGGCTTCTTCGCCGGCATGGCCCAGGCGGCCCTCGTCGCCCTCCTCACCCAACTGATGGGGCCGGAGCGCGGGGCCGACCTGATGCGCCGCCTCACCACCGGCCTCGAGCACGACACCACGGTCGAGCAGAACGTGCTGCTCTATCGCGTGTCGCAGGGCCAGGCCACGATGGCCGAGTTCCTCGACCAGTTCGGCCACCGGGCCGTGAACGAGATGGAGCTGTCGCAGCCGCGCTGGCGTGAGGACAGCGACTACATCGAGCGGATGCGGCGGAGCTACGAGCGGCCCGGGGTCACGCCTCCCGGAGAACGCCACGCCCAGCAGGTCGCCGCCCGCAGGCAGGCGGAGGCCGAGCTGCCCGCGCTCCTCGCCGAATGGGGCGGGGCCTCCCTCCGCGAATGCATCCTCCCCGAGCTTCACGACGCCCAGGCCCTTCTCCCCTACCGCGAGACCGGCAAGCACTACCTGATGATGGGCTACGAGACGATTCGCGCCGTGCTCGTCGAGCTCGCGCGCCGCTGGGACCTGGGCCGCGACCTGTTCTTCCTCCACCTCGACGAGCTGGACGGCTTCGAGTCCCGCCGCGACGAGCTGGCGAAGGACGTCGCCTCGCGCAAGCTCCGCTGGAAGTCGGCCCAGAAGCTCTCGATGTCGTTCGTCGTCGACTCCGAGAAGCTCGAAGAATTGGGGCACCCGCAGACACAGGCCGCGGGAGCGACGCTGGCAGGCTGCCCGCTGGCCTCGGGCGCCGCCAAGGGCGTGGCCCGCGTCGTCTTCGACCCCCAGACGGCCGACGACCTCGGCACCGGCTACATCCTCGTGTGCCCCTCGACCGATCCCGGCTGGACGCCGCTCTTCGTGCACGCCCGCGGCCTGGTCGTCGAGCGGGGCGGCATGCTGTCGCACGGCGCCATCGTCGCGCGCGATTTCGGCATCCCCGCCGTCGTGTGCGAAAATGCCACCCAACTCATCCCCGACGGCACGATCATCGAAGTGGATGGCGCCACGGGGGCGATTGCCCTGACAGGAGCACAGGCCGACAACAAGAGGGGATGAATGGATGCCTGGATGATTGGATGATTGTCAGGCACCCATCCACACATCCAATCATCCATTCATCCTCCTTGAGCCAAGAGAAGACCCTATGGAAGCCCTCGCCGCCATCACGAGCTTCATCGTCGCCGCGATGGACTATCCCCTCGGCTGGCTGCTGGCCCTGCCGCGCGACGTGGCCATCGCCATCGTTGCCGTCGGCACCTCGCTCCTGCTGACGCTTGTGCGGAAGTGGACGACGGACCAGGACCAGCTCCGCCGCTCGAAGGGCGACCTCCGCCGTCTCAAGCAGCTTCTCCGCCAGGCGAAACAGGCGAAGGACAGGACGGCGGCCGGCCGCATCCGCACCTCGCTCGCCATGGTCAACGGCATCCGTCTCAAGGCCGAGGGCAAGCCCCTCCTCGTCTCCCTCCTGCCCATCGTGCTCCTGGCCGTCTGGGCCGTCGAACGCCTCGACTTCTTCCCGCCCCGGGTCGGCGAGGACCTCACCATCCATGCCTACTACCCGCTCAGCTCCGTGGACAAGCTCACCCACCTCGTCCCGCCCGACGGGCTGGAGATGCACGGCGAGGCGATCCGCCTGGTCGAGGTGGACCCCCACGGCCAGCAGAACGGCCTGGCCACCTGGGTCCTGAGGCCGACGGCCCCCGTCTCGACCGACCTGCTGATCCGCCACCAGGGCGAGACCGCGGACCACGCGGTCCGCGTGGGTGGCCGCGCCTACGCCCCGCCCCTCGGCGCCGGCAGCGGCAACAAGATCCTGGCCACCGAGACCGTGCTGCGCCAGGCGAAGTTCCTGGGCATCGTCCCGGGCCTGCCCGCCCTCGCGCTGCCGCCTTGGCTCATTGCCTACCTGCTTATCGTCATCCCATTCGTCCCCATCCTCCGCCGCACCCTGCGCGTCTACTAAGAAACTATCTCGAAGCCCACGCGGCATGCGGCCAGAAGGCCTGGCGTCCCTTCGGGTTGCGGCGTCAGCGTGCCGTCTGCTGCGTTGCGTCTCCTCGACGATGCTTTCCACGGCATCGCCTGCGTCGCCGCGCCTTGCATCCGGCCCGCCGACGCCAGCAACGCAGCCCGCGTGGGTTTTGAGATAGTTCCCCAATGGCTCGCCACGATTCCCGGTCGCTGTGGGCGGGCCCTATCGCGGGTCGTCCGCCAGCGGCTCCTTGAGGGTGCGGGGCGGCCAGTCGAGGCCGGACTCGAAGGGGCCGATGTCGGGGCCGGGGCCCGCGAAGCGGTCATTGACGTTGGGCAGGCGGAGGGCCTTGTCAATCGCGGGGCTGCCCTCCTTCAGGCGGAAGTCGCGCTGCGTGAAGTCCACAAAGAGCGGGTCGGCGAAGAGGCTGTGGGCGTCGAGGCCGGGCGTGGGGCTCTGCGTCGTCTTCCCACCGTCCCACCAGACATTGTAGTCGGCCTCGACGCGGGCGTACTGGGCGGTCGAGCGGTCGGCCTGGAGGTTTCGCGTCACATCGGGCATGGCCTTGCCCGTGACGATGTTGTTGACGAGGATCGGCCGGCCGTGGCAGCCGAGGAAGCGGAAGAACTGCTCCCGCGGCTCGTGGAAGACATTGTGGTAGAAGAACAGCGGCGCGAAGTCGCACAGCTTGTGCCCCGCCTTCAGCGCGTTCGACGTCCCGTCGTTGGCGAACTTGATGGCCTGCCGTGAGCAGAGGAAGATGTTGCGGACGATGTAGACCGGCCCGACGGTGACGGGGGTGGTCGAGACCGTCCCCTTGTCGCCGTCGTGGCAGTCGAGCAGGTTGTGGAAGAAGCGGAGGTTGATGCAGGTGCCGCCCTCCAGCTCCACGCCGTCGTCGTTGGTTGTGCCGCGGAAGACGTTTTCGTAGATGTCGGTGTCGCAGTTGTTCCGCGTGGTGATGATGTCGTGGCAGGCGCCGCCGAGCATCTGGTTGTAGCGGACGACGTTGCGGTGGCCGCCGTCAATGCTGAAGGGGTAGCGGGCGTAGTGGTGCTCGCCGAGCTTGGGCTCGACGGCGACGTTGCGCTGCACGAGGCTGTCGCGGCAGCGTTTCAGGCGGATGCCATACGGGGCGCTTTTCTCGCTCTCGCGGAGGTCGATGTAGTTCTTCTGGACGACGACGCGCTGGCAGGTGTTGATGAACATGCAGTAGGCGAAGCGCTTGACGAGGAGGCCCTCAATGATGAGGTCGTGGGCGTCGCGGACGATGATGCCGCCGTGGACGTCGGCGATCTTGGGCACGCCGTCGCCGTCGACGATGGCGCCCTTCTCGCCGCGGAGGGTGATCGGATTGCCCGCCTCGCCGGAGGGCCACTGCGTGACGGATTCTTTGTAGACGCCGGGTGCGACGAGCACGGTGTCGCCCGGCTTCGCCGCTTTCAGCCCGTCGGAGATCGACTTGAACCGGGCGTCGGCGCCGACCTTGAGCGTGCGGCCTTGGCCGTAGACGACCTTGTCGGAGCGCGTCGTCGCCGTGCCCGAGAGCGTGCCCTTGGCCGCGCCGGCCGCGTCGGTGAGCGTGGCCTGGACCTCATAGGCTGTCTCGGGCTCGAGCCAGAAGATGCTGCCGTGGAGGCGGCGGATGACGGGCGCGGCATCGCTCCAGGCGGCCGCCGTCTCGTCCTCGTGGCCCTCCTCGGCGAACTTGTTGCCCAGGCACACGACGAGAGGCAGGGCCTGTTTCCATGCCTCTTCACCCTGCTTGCGGAACTGCACGTTCGCCCCAGCGATCTCGTCGGCCACGCCCTTGATGCGAATGCCGATACAGTGGATGGTGGGGGTAAGCTCGAGCGTTAGCTCGGCGGCCCCGGCAACGGCTCCCCAGGCCAGCAGCGCGGCAGCAATGGCTCTCGACATCGCGTTCCTCCTGGCAAGAGGGCAGATGCGGCCGCTCCGACGAGGCTATTATACGACTTCCCGGCGGGAAGCGAGAAACCCTTGCAATCCGGCCCCGTGAAGGTACACTGCTCTCAAGGCGGCCAGAGGCCCCCGTCCCCGCCAACCCCGCGGAGAATTGCCATGAGCCTCCGGCAGAACGCACCGCTCTTCACCTTCCTCCTCGCGGCAGGCGTCGCCCTCGGAGCCGAAGGCCCGCCCGTGCCTGCGGTGAACAAGGACTTCACGATCGAGGACTGCGGGACACCCGTCCAGGTGATGCGCCTGGTCGCGAGCACGCTCTACAAGCACCCCGGCACCGGCAGGCTCCACCTGTTCCTCGAGTACGGGAACAACAACGGCTACGGCATCGGCGAGCAGGAGTGGGAGGACACGGGCCACCGCCTCATTGACGTGGAGTTGGAGAGCGGCACCATACGCCGCGCCAAGGGCGCCAAGCCCGGCGGCCTCACCGGCCAGCACTTCCTCCACCCCAACGGCAAGCTCTACATCTTCGAGGGCAAGACCAATCCCGACAGCTTCTCGGAGTACGACCCGCGCACCAACGAGTGCCGGCGGGTGGCGGGCATCGGCCCCGCGTACAAGACCGTGCTCGCCCCCAGCGGCCGCATCTACATCGGCGAGGTGGGCGGCAACGTGAGCGTCTACGACCCTCAGGTCGGCAAGCTCACCCGCTACGACCGTCCCACCGGCCGCACCATCCATTGGGGCGTCTACACCATGGAGGTCGAGGAGCCGTGGGTCTACTGCGGCATGACCGACCACGGCCACTGGTGGCTCACCGTCATTGACACCCGCACGGGGGAGAGCAAGAGCTACTTCGAGCAGCCGCCCCTCACCAGCGGCAGCGTCGTCCGCACCGAAGCGGGCAACATCCTCTTCCGCGACGGCCTGCTCAAGGACGGCAAGCCCGTCCTGGACGCGGACGGCAAGCCGGCCAGGCCCGACCCGCCCGACAAGTCGAAGCGGCTCGAAGGCAATCGCCCGTGGCCCAACATGTGGCGCGTCACCGGCTACGCCAACTCCAAGTACCCCGAGCCCGAGGAGGGCCTGGGCCTGGAGTTCGACATGGCCGACGCCGAGCCGAGCAACTGGAACGGCGGCGTGGGCACGGTCCGCTGGCGGAAGAAGGGCGAGGAGGCCTGGAAGACCATCGAGGTCAAGGGCTTGGAACTGATCGGCAGCTCGCCCAAGTGCCTCGGCGTCGCGCCCGACGGCAAGCTGGTCGGCGTTGCGGAGTTCTACGGCGCCTTCTTCCGCTTCGACCCCCGCACCGGCACGAGCGAAAAGATCGGCATCGCTCCAGGCAGTGTCTACGACATCCTGCCCCTCGCCGACCACACGTACTTCTGCGGCTACGTGTCGTTCCTCGCCGACTACGATCACGGCCAGCCCTACGCGATGAGCCGCTCGGCGGAGTTCGACAAGGACACGAATCCCAAGCGCTACCGCACCGAGGGCAAGTGGACGACGTGCATGGTGCGGGGTCCCGACGGGCGGATCTACCTGGGCGGGAAGTACGGCCGCCACCTGCCCGGCGGCGGGCTCTCGATCTTCGACCCCAAGACGAAGGAGATGCGCCGCATCCGCGAGCCGTTCAAGCAGCTTGGCGTTGTGGGGCTCTACGTGATCGACGGCGGGAACACCCTCGCCCTCACCACCAAGCCCGTCGGCGCGGGCGGCCCGCCCCACGGCAGCATCTTCCTCTTCGACCTGGCGAAGCAGGAGATCGCCCGCGAGGTGAAGCTCGACCAGCTCAAGGCCAACCCCGACCAGCTCCTCGTCGTGGGCGACCGCGCCGTCATCGGCGTCTCGCGGGCGAGCGAGCCCGACGAGTTCGGCCACGAGAAGCACTTCACCCTCGTGTATGGCCTCGACCTGGAGAGCGGCGCCCTGCTCTTCCAGAAGCGCCACCCCGGCCGCGCCTTCACGGGCATGTGCGCCTACGACCATACCGACCTCGTGCGGGGGCCGGACGCCTGTGGCTGGCTGTTCGTGGACGAGGCGCTCTGCCGCATCCACCCCGACGGCTCGCTCGAGCGCGTCCGCGAGCGCATGGACTTCCGCGGCAAGATGGTGTGGCAGGGGAACACGCTTTACCTCTTCAACGGCGGAAGGGTCTACAACCGCCTCTTCGCCAACGTCGTCCGCATCCCCGACCTGTTTGCGAAATGAGCCTTGCCATGTAGCTGGGGCCAGATCTGGCCCCAGGCACTCGTTTTGACGAATGGGGCACGAGACTCGTCATAAGGGTGGGCGCAATGAATGCGGGGGACGACGTGAGCCTGGTGGCACGGGCCAAGCAGGGCGACCGCTCGGCCTTCGGCGAGCTGGTGACCCGCCACGAGCGGGCCATGCTCGCCATCGCCCGCGCCTACTTCGCCTCTGAGGCCGATGCCGAGGACGCTGTCCAGGAGGCATTCGTGAAGGCCTACCGCACGCTCGGCCAACTGGCCAACGACGGGCTGTTCGCCCCCTGGCTCGCCCGAATCACCGTGAACACCTGCCTCGATACGCTCCGCGCGCGCACCGACAAGGTGTCGCTCGCCGACTTTGCGACCACGGCGCAATTCCGCTCCCGCGTGGGCGCGGCGCCGCTCACCCCGGCCAGCCTGGCCAGCCAGGGCGAGCAGGCCGAGGCGCTCAAGGCCGCCATCGGCCGCCTGCCCGAGGAGCAGCGCGTCGCCCTCATGCTCCGCTACGTCGAGGACATGACCTACGACCAGATCGCCGACTACCTCGGCGTCCCGTCCTCCACCGTCCGCGGCCGACTCCACTCGGCCAAGCAAGCGCTCCGAGAGCTCCTGGAGAACCCCAGCAGGCAGCAGGGGGCATAGCCATGCAGTGCAAGGACCTGGAGACACTCCTTTCCCAGCATCTCCTCGCCGAGTTGACGAGCCAGCAGCGGGCCGCGGTGGCCGCCCACATGGAGGCCTGCCCCGCCTGCCGCGAGAGGTGGGGACTCGACCAGCAGTCGCAGGCGCTCCACGACGCGGCCAAGCCGCTGCGCCCCAACGCAAGCGTGAAGGAGGCCGTGATGGCCAGGCTCGACGACGCGGAGAAGCCGACGCCTCCCCCTAACGCGAAGGAGGGTCCCCAGGAGCCGAAACGCCTCGGCGGCTTCGAGCTCCTCGGCCGACTCGGCAAGGGCGGCATGGGCACCGTGCTCAAGGCACGCCAGGTCTCGATGGACCGCCTGGTCGCGCTCAAAATCCTCCCGCAGAAGCTGGCGAAGGACGAGAAATTCGTCCAGCGATTCCTCCGCGAGGCACGCTCCGCCGCAAAGCTGCGGCACCCCAACATCGTCCAGGCCCACGACGTCGGCTTCGTGGACGGCTATTACTTTTTCGCCATGGAGTTTGTGGACGGCGAGACGCTGGCCGACCTCATCCGCCGCGAGGGGCCGCTTGAGCCGAACCGCGCGCTCGACGTGATGAAGCAGGTCACCAGCGCCCTCGCCGCCGCGCACGAGGCGGGAATCGTCCACCGCGACATCAAGCCCTCCAACATCATGATCGACACGAAGGGCGAGGTGCGGGTCACGGACTTCGGCCTGGCCAAGCGCACGGAGGGCGACGTGGCCGTGACCGCCGACGGCGCAGTGGTCGGCACGCCCTCCTACGTCGCGCCCGAGATGGCCAAGGGCGGCGAGGCGGAACCCCGCTCCGACCTCTACTCCCTCGGCGCCGCCTTCTTCTGCGCCCTGGCCGGCCGCCCGCCGTTCGAGGGCAGGAACTTCTCCGAAGTGCTGATCAAGCAGGTCAATGAGCCGGCCCCGCCCCTCGCCTCGCTCGCGCCGCGAGTCGACCGCCGCCTCTGCCACGCCATAGACAGGCTGCTCCGCAAGAACCCCGAGGCCCGCTTCCCCTCGGCCACGGCGCTGCTCGACGACCTGAGGGGCCTGGGCAAGCTCCAGAGCGTCGCCGCCGCCGCCCGGGCCGAGGCCCACGCCATGCTCCGCGATGCTCCCACCCTCGAGATGACCGAGGGCAAGCGCCTCGAGCGCGAGGCACGCGTCGAAGCCCAGCGCCCCAAGAGCAACCGCACCACACTCATCGCCGTTGCAGCCGTCGTGGCCGTCATTGCCATCGCCGGCCTCATCGTTGCCCTTCGCTCAGGCCACAAGCCACCCGAAACCGCCACCTCCGTACCCGATAACCGAAAACCGATAACCGACAACCGCAAGGATTTGACCGCCAAGACGCCAGAGGACGCCAAGAAGACCGTGGTTGAGGACACGGCGGCGAAGCTCAAGGCCGAGCTTGCAGAAAAGGAGCGCATCGCCAGGGCCAAAGAAGAGGCCCTCGCCAAGGCACGCCAGCAGGGAGAAGACCTCCTCCGCCAGGCCGAAGCCGCCATCGCGGCGAAAGACTACGCGAAGGCCCGCGCCGTTATCAAAGCGGTCGAGGCCCTCGGCATCCCCGACCTCGACGACGAGGCGAAGAGCAAGCTCAAGGAAATTGCCTCGCGGGAAAAGAGCGCCGCCGAGTGGGCGAAGTGGGACGCCATCAAGGCCGACGCCAAGAAGCTGATTGACGCGGGCAAGCTCGACGAGGCGGGGGAACTCCTCGACGGCGCCAAAGCCCTTCCCCTCGACGGCATTGCCGACCTCGTGGCCGAGCAGATGGAGAGCATCGAGTCCGCGAAGCGCAAGGCCGCGGCCGCCGCCCTCGCCGCTTACCAGGCCGAATCCGACAAGCTCTGGGCCTTGTTCAAGAAGCGCGACTACCCCGCCGCCGACAAGCTCCTCGCTGCCCTGCCGGCCAATCTTGTAGGCGGGACGTCCCCGTCCCGCGACCTCTTCAATGCCGACCTCGGGGCCGCCAAGCTCCTCAAGGAGTTCTGGGCCGCCGTCGAGCGCGGCGTCCTGGCCCGCAAAGGCAAATTCGTCTCCATCGCCGGCAAGGGTGGCAACGTCGAAAAGGTCGAGGGCGGCCAGGTCACACTCAAGGTCGGCGACAAGGAATTCGTCCAGCCCCTGCTCGGCATGGACGCCGCGCAAGCCGCTGCCCTCGCCGACCTGAAGAACGACGAGCGTGGGAACCTGGCGAAGGCCCTCTTCCTCATCGCCGACGGCACCGACGCCGACGCGGCCCAGAAGGCCCTCGCCGCCGCGGGCAACCCGCCAGGCCTGGCCGCATACCGGGAACGCCTGGAAGCTGTCGCCCTCGGCCCCGAGGGCGTCGCTGCCCGCAGGGCCTGGCAAGAGGTCCAGGCGGCCGCCAAGCCGAAGCTCACCAAGGCCGATGCCCAGCGCCTCCTCGCCCTCCTCGATGCCTTCGACAGGGCGAGCACCAGGACGAACGTGGCCGCCGCCGTCCGCACCAAGGCGGACGAGTTGCGTGCCCAGGCCGAGGGCCTGCTGAGGCCGAAGGCGTACGCCCTTCAGTTCGATGGCAAGGACGCCGAGGTCCTCATCCCGCACGTAGCCGCCTACGACTTCAGCAAGGGCTTCACCGTCGAGGTCAGGATGCTCGCCCAGGAGGAGCCGCAGACCCAACGCACCATTGTCACCGATGGCGCCGTGAGGCGTGTGCCGGCCGGCACCTACTTCGGCGGCACATTCTTCTTGAGGCTCACGCCAACCCGGCGGTTGTCTCCCATGCTGGTGTGGGACCTGGCAGATGGGCGAACTGGCGCTGGCGGCTGCGGTGGGGGCAATGCGGTGGCAGAGCTGGGGCGTTGGTACCACGTCGCCTTCAACTACGACGGCAGGGTCGGGAGAGGCTACCTCGACGCAGAGATGATGGGGGAACGAGCGCTGGCGGTTCGGCCCCACACCGACACGTTGCCAATCCACATCGGTAAGGGCGCGGAGCAGGGCACTGGATTCAATGGCCTCATCCGTGAGTTGCGGCTCTGGACCATCGCCCGGTCCGAGGACGAGATACGAGCGGCCAAGGATGTGAAGCTCCGCGGCGACGAGCCGGGCCTCGTGGGGTACTGGGACTTCAGTGAGGGCGAGGGCGATGTGCTCCACGACCGCTCAGCCGTCCGCAACCACGGCGCGATCAAGGGAGCAAAGTGGGTCACCCTCGACGAGACGCCGCCAAGAACACGGCCCGTGGTCGAGGCAGGGGCGGGCGAGTGGGCCAGCCTCTTCGACGGCAAGACGCTCGACGGCTGGTGGCTGGGCGCGGACGGGCTCTTCGCCCAGCACGGCCAGCCCACCGTCGCCGACGGCCGCATCGTGTTCCCGCCCGCCCCGGGCTCCACCGGCATCGGATGGACGGGCGGGGTGCCCAAAGAGCCCTACGAACTGGCCCTGGAGGCCATGTCCCTCAAGGCCGGGAAGGACGTGTGCAACGTCGTCTTCCCCGTCGGCGACAGCCACTGCATCCTGGCCGTCGGCGGCTGGGGGGGCAAGCTGGTCGGCCTCTCGATGTGCGACGGCAAGGACGCCAACAACAACGTCACGAAGCGCCCGATGGCGTTCGCCGCGGATCGTTGGTACAGGGTGCGCCTGCGGGTCACGGGCGAGAAGGTCGAGGCGTGGATTGACGACGAGGCGGTGCTGGACCTGCCGCGCGCCGACCACAAGCTGAACCTGCCCTTCGGCGGCTACGGCTGCCTGAAGCCGCTCGGCGTGTTCACTTCGCAGAACGGCAACGCCGCCGTCCGCAACATCCGGTTGCGAAGGCTGGAGCCTGCAGCGCCGCCAGCGGGGGAATGGATCGCGCTGTTCGACGGCAAGGGTCTGGAGGGCTGGAAGGTGCTCGAGGACGGGGCGTTCCAGAACCACGGGCAGGTGCATGTGCGCGACGGCTTCCTGCGCATGGAGATCGGGCGCGGCGCCCGCTTCAGCACGGGCATCGAATACACGGGCGAGTTCCCGGCCGACAACTATGAGGTCGAGGTCGAGGCGATGCGGCCGGGCGGGAACCTGGACTTCGCCAACCTGGTGTTCCCCATCGGCGACGAGCACTGCGCCCTGATCGTCGGCGGCCACATCCAGGGCAATCTGCTCGGCTTCCGCAGCATAGACGGCCGCGAGCCGTGGGAGCCGCCCAACAAGCACAAGTGGTACCCGTTCAAGCGCGGCACGTGGTACCGCATCCGGCTCCGCGTGGACCCCGAGGCGCTGACGGTGTGGGTGGACGACGAAGAGCAGTTCGCCATGCCCCGGGCGGGGCACCGGTTCAACATCACCGGCGGGCCGCTGGCGAAGCCCACGTTCGGCGTCAGCGCCTACACAAGCGCCTCGACCATCCGCAGCATCCGAGTGCGAAAGCTGGCACCGTAGCCCCGGGGCGCCAAGGCCAGGGGCCACTTGCAAAAACCGGGCGGCAGTGTATGCTACGCGGAAGTGCGTCACGCGTCAGGGCTCCCCTTGTTGCGTCATGGGCCATTGGAGCAAGGAGAAGAGGAGATGGCAGGGAAGATCAGGCTGGGCATCATCGGCGTGGGGCAGATCGGAAAGAGCCACATCCGCAACTACCAGACCGTGCCCGACTGCGAGATCGTGGCCGTGGCCGACGTGAATGAGGCCGAGGCGAACCGCGTGGCCGCGGCGAACAACATCCCGCGCGTGTTCACGAGCTTCCGCGAAATGCTGAAGGTGGACGAGATTGACGCGGTGGACGTGTGCCTGCACAACAACTTCCACGCGCCCGTGACCCTCGCGGCCCTGGAGGCGGGGAAAGACGTCTATTGCGAGAAGCCGATGGCCGGCGCCTACCCCGACGCGAAGAAGATGTACAAGACGGCGAAGAAGCTCGGCCGCAAGCTCGCCATCCAGCTTTCGACGCTGTTCTCGAAGGAGACGAAGGCGGCGAAGCGGCTCATTGACGCGGGCCTGCTGGGCAAGGTCTACTTCGCGAAGAGCTACGGCTTCCGCCGACGCGGGCGCCCGTGGGTGGACGGCTACGGCTCGTCGTCGTTCGTCACGAAGAAGTTCGCGCAGGGCGGGGCGCTCTTCGACATGGGCGTCTACCACATCGCCAACATCCTCTATCTGACCGGCAACCCGGCGGTGCTCACGGTGAGCGGCGCCACCCACGACGAGATCGAGAAGTACGAGGAGCGCGCGAAGGCCGCGCCCTGGGAGGTCGAGGAGCTGGGCCTCGGCTTCGTCCGCCTCGCCGGCGGCATCAGCTTCATGATCGAGGAGAGCTGGGCCATCCACTCGAACGGCACGGAAAGCCCGATGGTCGCGGGGTCGAAGGGCGGCGTGAAGCTCAGCCCCTTCGGCTACTTCTCGACCGTCGCCGACATGCCGATGAACGCGACCTTCGAGCTGGACGGCTCCGACTGGCGTTGGCACGCCTGCTTCCCCGAGACGGCCTACTACGACAGCCCGCAGCACCACTGGATCGCGGGGCTTCTGGGCAAGTGCGAATTGATTGACACCGCGGCCATCGCCTTGGCCACGATGAAGGTCAGCGAGGGCATCTACCTCTCGCAGAAGCTCGGTCGCGAGGTCACCTCCACCGAGATCGAGCAGAAGCCGAAGAGCACCGCTCTCAAGGGGCTGTGAGGAAGACGGTGTTCGGTGATCGGTGTTCGGTTGTCGGGGTAGGACAAGACCCGAACCCCTCCCGCGGGCTTCCGCGCCCGCGGGAGGGTGGGTCCTGCGAGGGGGCATGCTTGTGAGACTCTGCGATGACCGCACCTCACAGGCGGAAGTATTCTGGATCGAGTTCCACGGCCTCATCTGCGTCGCCCTTGGGGCAACGCTCGCCTGGTACTGTTTCGGCCTGTACAAGACCATGGTGACCCCCGAGTGGCGTACCCGGAACTTTGCCGCGTTCGTTGCCTGGGTCGTGGTTGCTGTCGCAGGTGCAGGCATGATGGTGGCCGCGTGGGTGTGCCCCGTGTATGGACCGCGCCGTCCCTATTCCGATCAGCGGAAGGGCCTCAGAGGCCCGATCAGTTGCCTCGTGCGGGCCGAGGCACTGCTCATCGCCGTTCCCGTCTTCGTCGTGCCCTTTCTCGCGGGCACGGCGTTTGACGGGGGCCAGTGGGTGCTGACGTGTGCGTGCTTGGCCGGCGGGTGCCTCATCCTGAACTTCATCCTGCTCTTGATCGGGGTCACTTGAGGCATGCGTGGCCTGACTGAGGAAATGGGCTTGACATGACAGGCATATGTACACTACAATGCCACATAGAAAGGAGCAGGCCATGATCGCCGTGACCCAGACCGAGTTGCGCAACAACATCAAGAAGTACCTCGCGGCCGTGGAACGGGGCGAGGAGCTTGATGTCTACAGCCACGGCAAGCCGGTGGCCAAGGTGCTGCCGTTCCACGGCCGCGGTGTGCCCTCGTGGAAGCAGCCTCACGAGCCGCTCAAGCTGCCCGGCGTGTCCCTATCGAAGATGATCATCGAGGACAGGGAGGACAGATTCTGATGCGGCTCTACATGGACTCGTCGGCGTTCGCGAAGCGGTACATTCAGGAACCTGGAACCGCGCGCGTGCGGGCCCTCCTGGAACTTGCCGACGAACTCCTCCTGAGCGTGCTGACCCTGCCCGAAGTGGCCGGTGCGCTCAACCGCCTCCGGCGCGAGGGCCGTCTGACTGACGCCGGCTATTCGGGCTGCAAACAGCGCCTCCTGGCTGATCTCGAAGGAGCTTCAGTCGTTGCCATCACGCCGGCCATCCTGTCCGGCGCTGTGCGCTGTCTGGAGCGCGTCTCACTCAGAGCCGCGGACGCCGTCCATGTGGCAGCCGCCCTGGAGGCCAACCCAGACCAATTCGTGTCGGCGGACCATCGGCAGTGTAAAGCTGCGCGGGCGATGGGCCTGGTGGTTGTGGACGTGTCGTCGGAAGCCGAGGGCGGCTGATGCGCGAACTGCTGGACAGCGTGATTTTTCTCTTCGCCATCGTGGATGCGCCGGGGAACCTGCCGATCCTCGTGGACCTGATGGAGGGGATAGAGCCGCGGCTGCGGCGGCGGGTCTACGATGTGGCGACCGTGGCGGGCCTCGTGCACCTCACCAGGTAGGAGGGCCGCCGTGTGGACCCACAGGGTCGTGCTCCCAATGGCCGTGTGGCTCACCGTGGCCCTCGCGCGGATCGCGGGGGCACAGGAACCGTTTCCCCTCGTGGACGGCGAGCGGCAGGCGGTGATCGTGGCCGCGGGCGGGTTGGGCAAGAACCTCCAGGCCTACGTCGAGAAGTCCACGGGCCGCAAGCTCCAACTCGTCGCCGAGAAGGGCTACCAGCCCGGGGCCATGCCCCTCGCTATCTTCGTGGGCGACACGGCGAAGGCTCGCGAGCTGTTCGGCGAGAAGCTGAAGACCCTCGACGCCGATGCCTATATCGTCCACATCGCGCCCAGCTTCGTCGTCCTCGCCGGCTCGCCCTACGCGGAGTGGGATTTCCTGCGGACGCATCTGGGCATCGAGAGCTACGTGCCGAACGAGCTGTTCACCGTGGTGCCGAAGCACGAGAAGGTGCTGGTGCCCGCCGGCACGCGGGTCGAGGAGCCGGTGTTCCTCTCGCGCGGCTTCAGCGCGCTGAACACGAGCCAGTGGCTCCGCGGCCACCCGCCCATCCCGTGGCGAATCGCCTCGGGGCACGGACGCTACAAGTTCCACCACAACATCCACAGCTTCATCCCCGTCGCCGAGTTCGGAAAGGACCACCCCGAGTACTTCCCGATGGTCGGCGGCAAGCGGAGCATCATCTCGACCAGCGCGGGGCCGGGGCCGTGTATCTCGAACCCCGAGGTCGTGCAGATCGTCATCCGCAAGTGCCGCGAGTTCTTCGACAAGAACCCGAAAGAGCTGTGCATCAGCCTGGGGATGACCGACGGCGGCTACTGCGAGTGCCCGGCCTGCAAGGCGATGGATGGGCCGTCGCTCGAGATCAACGGCCGCACCTCCGCCAAGAGCAACCGCTACTACGCCTTCCTCAACCAGGTGGCCAAGGCCATCCGCGAGAGCCACCCCGGCAAGTTCATCGGCACCCTCGGCTACGCCGGGGCCGACCTCCCGCCCACCTTCCCCGTCGAGCGGAACCTCATCGTCTACATGTGCTACAACCGCGCGAACTGGGTGAACCCCGAGGACAAGAAGGCCGACCTCGCCCTCATTGACGCCTGGATGGAGCGGCTCGACCGCATCGGCATCTACGAATACCTCTACGGCCTCGGCTACAGCGTCCCGCGCCTCTACACCCATCGCCTCGCCGACATGCTCCGCTACGTCGGCAACAAGAAGCCCCTCTCCGGCCTCTACGCCGAAATCTACTCCCACCACGGACTCGACGGCCCGAAGGCCTGGCTCACCGAGCGGCTCCTCTGGAACCCCAATCAGGACGTTGACCAGCTCCTCGCCCAGTGGTCCGCCGCCTGCTTCGGCCCCGCGGCCGAGCCGATGCGCCAATACTTCGACCTCCTGGAGCAAACCTGGATCAAGAACAGCTCGCGGGTGAAGCAGACGGGCAAGTTCTGGGGCCTCTACAAGGACGAGCAGCTCGAGATGTTCCTCCCCGAGGACATGCCCGCCTTGTGGAAACTCCTCGACGAGGGGAAGGCCAAGGCCGACAGCGACATCGTCCGCCAGCGGGTGGACTACTTCGCCTCGTCCCTCAAGATCACCGACGTCACGGTCCGCCAGTACCACGCCTACAACGAGACAATGGCCCTCATCAAGGATAAGGCCGAGCCGGCGGGGGTCCTCGCCGCGCTCCTCAAGGGCGACCAGACGGCTCCCGACTTCGACCTCGGCGCCTACACGGGCAAGCTCATCGCCGCCGACCCCACGAAGTTCATCCAGGGCGTCCAGGTCGCCCGCGGCGCCCTGGCCACCCAGTACCTCTTCGACCGTGCCATCTGGCCCGCCGTCCACGCGAAGCTCAAGGCCGGCGAGCGCGACCCCGCCAAGCTGGCGGCGGCCGCGAAGGAAGCCGTGCTCAAGCTTGTAGGCGGGATGTCCGCATCCCGCGAATCCCCATCGCGGCGTGGGGCCACGCCGCCTACAAATGAGGCGTCCCTGCCCCGCGTCGGGAAGATGCTCGCCCTCTCCGAGCGCTTCGCCGTGGCGAAGCGGGCCGCCAAGCCCCCCACCATTGACGGCACGCCCGACGAGCCGTGCTGGCAGTGGGTGAGCCACGCCCCCTGGTTCGCGCGGCTTTCGATGGCCGCGCACCCGAGCGGCACGCAATTCGCCGTCGCCTGCGACGACGAGCATTTGTACATCGCCCTCCGCTGCCCGAACCAGGACCCCTGCGCCTTCACCGAGCAGACCCGCAAGCAGAGCAACGCCTACGCCTGCCCTGCCTGGAAATACCCCTCCGTCGAAATCTTCCTCAATCCTGATGAGCGCGACGCTCCCGCGAGCGCCCTCCCCTACTACCAGGTCATCGCGGCAGCCGCCGGCGGCGTATGGGAGACCACTCAGAAGGCCCTCACCTCCTGGAAAGTCACCGACAACGCCAAGGACCTCTGGCAAGCCGAGCTGGCCCTCTCCTGGGAAAAGCTCGGCATGGACCCCAAGCGTTTTCCCTGGCTTCGCCTCAACCTCGTCCGCAACATGAAATTCCAGGGCGATCAGGACGCCGCGGCCTGGTTCGTCACCGCCCTGGCCAACAAGGACTACTCCGCCCGCGGCTGGCTGATCTTTGAGCCCTGACAGGAAAGGTGCCCTCATGAACGTTGATCAGCTCTGGCATTCGTCCGACCCACAGGTGTGGAAACAGGAGCTTGAGCGGTACTGGGATTTCGTGAAACCCCGGAATGTCGAACTGGAGGAGAGCCTTGAGGCCCTGGACTTGGGGCGGCTCCGCAGCATGGATGGACAGGGGTGGTACGACTTCCTCCACGACGAGTACTTCCCCTGGAAGTTCACGGTTCAGTATATCTGTACTTGCAATAGGCGCTACCTCAGAGAGCACGTAGAGAAGAATGGTCTGGACGAACTCGACCAAACCCGGCGACGCCTCCTGGGCCTCGACCTTCATGAGGCCCGCAAATGTCTGGATACCGCGATGAGCATTCCTGGCTTGGCTGTGGCCGGGGCGTCGGGCCTTCTCGCCCTCATGTACCCACATGCTTTTGGCACCGTGGACCAGTTTGTTGTGAGGGCGTTGAGGGAGGTCAGCGGCCTACCCGAAGAGCCGGCATTGGACCGCATGGCCCCCAAGGGCCTGACACCCAGCAATGGGGTCGTGCTGATCGATATCCTCAAGCGGAAGGCGATCGAGAACAATCGCCTGTTCGGTACGACAACGTGGACGCCCCGGAAGATAGACAAAGTGCTCTGGACGTATGGCAGAACACCCGGTGCTTGCCACTCGGCCTCAACTCCCACTCCAGCGCAGCAGCGCGAGCCCGAGCGACCCGTATCCGGGGCCTGTTCAGTTGGGTCTGCGGCGCGGTCAATGGTACCGGCAACGATCCGAGGACAGAGTCAGGTCTATGCAGACGGGACGGAGCGGCTTGAGGTATGGGTTTACAGACCCGCCGCCACCCATCTGCCCGCCAAGGTCGGCGCACGTGTGCCGATCTCCCTGTGCGTCGGGGGCAAATGGTACGATGCGGGAATGGGGTCAACAGCCGAGACAGCCAAGAACCCCTATGTCTGGCTCTGCGGTGACGTCATCGATTCAGCAGGCCGAAAGACGAGCCTCGCGCGCGTTCTGCGATCTTCAGGATTCGTCAAGAACCAAAAGGTCGTACTCGATGTGGAAGGGAATCGCATCAGCGTGAAGCCCGTGTGAGTGCCACGGTGCCGTGCGTCGCCCACCGGGCGCGCCACTTGCAATCCACGTGCAGCAAGCTATACTGCTAAGAGGGGAGCAGGAGAGCCAAAGATGAGGTGGCGAATCGTCGTTGAGCAGGACACGGAGACGGGTGACTGGGCCGTGTGGTGCCCGGAGTTGCCCGGCTGCGCCTCGTGCGGCGAGACCGAGGAAGAGGCCCTTGAGAATATCAAGGAAGCCATCGCCCTTTACCTCGAGCCGAGCGAGGTGGACCTCAGCCCCGGCGCGAAGGTGGTTGAGGTGGCCGTGGGATGAGCCCCAAAGTCCGTCGAATGACAGCGCTAGAAGTCGAGCGTCTGCTCGTCGGCCACGGGTTCGAATTCCTCATCCAGCGTGGCAGCCACCGCAAGTGGCGACACCCGAAGACGGGTCTCCAGGTCGTGGTTCCCTATCACAAGGGCCGCCCCATCCCCATCGGGACCCTCCTCCACATCCTCAAAGGCGCGGAGATTCCGCGGGAGGAATGGAGTTGACGTACGGTGGTCGCCGGTGCCCGCCACCTTGACGCGCGCGGGAGAAGGCCGTGAAGGCAATCCAGGTAAGGCTCCCTGATTCCATTCACCACAGGCTCAGGAAGCTTGCCGCGCAGGAGGGGGTCTCCCTCAACCAGTTCATCGTCACCTCGGTCTCGAACGAGATTGTGCGGCAGGAGACGAGCGACTTCTTCGCCGCCGCTGCCGCGAAGTTCGACCCGGCCGCGTTCGCCGAGGCACTTGGCGCCGTGCCCGACGCTCCCGTGACCAAGACCGACCGCATGCCATAGGCCCCCGGGCACAGCGACTGCCGATGGGCGCTCGAGTAGCCCCGAGTTGGCATTGTGAACGAATCAGGTGTCCGGCCCCGTCCGGCCGCACGCCCCCCCGCGGCGGCTGGAGCGCGAGGTCGTGCGCAGGAGGATCGGACGAGATCGGGGACCTGCCGCCTCATGGCTGGAGCGCGATCTCGCGCCTCTCGGCGTGCTCCAGGGTGCAGCGAAGGACGCGGTGCGAGTACATGTCGGCGATCAGCAGCCAGTCCTTCCAGACGGCGATGCCGAAGGGCCTCGCCAGAGGAATCTCGGGGCTGCGGACCACCCTGGTGCCGGGCACCATCTCGTCGCCGCCGCCCCCGCGGCAGTCGGCATTGCCGTAGGCGCCGATGCGGAACATCAGGTTCCCCGCGGCGTCCACCGCGGCGACGTTGTACAGCGCGGGGTCGGGAATCCACACGCGGTCGTCGGCGTCCACGCAGAGCTGTGCGGCGGGGCACTCGCCGGCGCAGGTGTAGGAGCTGACGCCTGAAAGCCCCTGGTAAGCCCATAGTTGGCCCTGGCCGTCGCGGACGCCGCCCTCGGGGGCGAACTTGAGGAGGCGGTTGTAGAGGGTGAAGCGCTGGTTGTCGAGCTTCGCGGCGCGGCGCTTGTGGGCGCCGTGGCACAGGCCGCTCTCGACGACGTAGAGGCTGCCGTCGCGCGCGAGCTTCACGTCGTTCACGCCCTGGAGGCGCACGAGGCCGCTCTTCTTCAGCGTGCCGTCGGGGCCGTAGACGTCCACGCGGCTGTAGTTGTGCTCGTCGCCCTTGACGTCCACGCTGCCGAAGACGCTGCCGAGCGTCTTCGCCCGCTCGGGCGGGATGGTGGCCGTGACCGCGACGTAGAGGTCGCCGTTCGGGGCGAGGCAGAGGCCCTTCGGCTCCTTCACGCCTTCCAGCTCGATCGCGTCCCTGTCGCCGAACTTCAGGCGTTTGCCCTCGGGCGAGAGCTTCCATATCTCGTGCTTCTTGTGGCCGAGGGTGACAGCAACAAGCCAGTTGCCCTCGGCGTCGGGGGCCGAGTAGCCGTGGCCGCCGGTGTTGTACCAGGCGAGGCGCTGGAAGGCGCGGCCCTCGATGTCGCTCGCAACGTAGTTCGACGCGGCATCGGCGAGGAGCAGCCTGCCGTCGCCGCCGACGCTCATCAGACGCGGGAAGGCGAGGGTCTTGCCGGCCAGCCCCTCGATGGTCTTCGCCTCCAGCCTGTCGCCCAGGTCCTGCACGCGCACCAGCGTGTCGTAGCCGACGATGGTCCAGACGAGACCGCCCTCGCCGTCCGCCGCGATCCGCTTGGCGTTGCGGGGCAAGGCGATTTCGGCCACGGCTTTCGGCGTCTCCGCGAACGCCAGCTTCACCAGCCGACGCTCTTTCTCGACGGGCAGGTTGAGGTAGACGGCGCCGGACTTCAGGTTCGCCGCCATCGCGATCTCGCCGGCGTTGATCTTCTGCTCGCCGCCGGCAAGGGCGATGCGGTCGAAGCTCGCCAGGAGCAGGCCGTCCTTGCGGCAGACCTGGATGCAGCTTTCCCTGGGCTTGGCGAGCCAGATGCGGCCCTCCTTGTCCACGGCCAGCGCCCAGAGGGGGTCCCACACGCCGACCTTTCCGAGCTTCGGCTCGCCGAGGAGATACGTCGGCGCGTCGAGCTTCTGCGTGCCGCGGTAGGCGAACGAGTGGACGGGCTGAAGCGTCGTGCTGTCGAGGTGTGCGACGATGCCGTAGCCCTTGTCGGAGAGGTAAAGGCTGCCGTCGGGGCCGAGGGCGAGGTCCCAGAGCTTGGCGTAGGAGCCCTTGTCGAGCCAGGGGAAGGTGCCCTGGACGCTTTCGGGCAGGCCGTTGGGGGCGATGGCGAGGAGGCAGGTCTTGCTCGTCACGTGGGCGTCGGTGAGGACGACGCGGCCGTCGGGGGCCACGGCCATCGCGTTGGTGCGGACGCCGTACCAGTAGAAGGCACTGTGGCTCACGGAGCGGGGCACGGTGCGCCCCGCCCAGTCGGTCGCGCCCCACGCCGCCACGTCGGCCGGCCAGATGGTCATCGTGCTGGCGAAGAACGGCTCGAGCGTCTCCTTCGGCTTGTCGAGGCTCAGCGGCCAGAGGCAGCGGACGAAGCGCCCCTCGCGGTCGAAGACCCGCAGCGTCGAGTAGTGGACGCCGTACTGCTCGACGACGTGCAGCTCGCCCCTCGGCCCGACCGCGATGGCCCCCGGGAACGCCCAGTTCGGCGAGCCCAGCACCCCGAAGCCGTCGGGGTTCCACAGGATGAACTTGTCGAACTTCGCCCGCGTGCCGACGCCGACCACGATCCTGCACGTGCCGGCGGGCACAGGCTTGCCGCCGTCGTCGAGGCCGTCCCAGGCGATCTTTTGGGCAAGCGAGTGGGGGGCGAAGGGCGTTGCCGCCCGCTCCAGCCCCACCATGCCGCAGGCGAGATGGCGCACGACACGATCGGCGGCGTCGAGCGCGCGGATGGTGACATCGGCGGGCCTCGACAGCGCGAAGGCGATCTCGCGGCCCCGCGCCGTCTCCCGGAGCGTCGGGGCCTCCTGGAACGCGCTCTGCTCCTGTGCCGCGGCGGCTGCCGGCCCCGCAAGGGCGCACGCCGTCAAGGCAAGGACCACGCGGACCTGGGCCATTCCTGCGCCCTCGACTGCCTGGCCTGCTCCCCTCGATGCAGGATAGCCCCCGACGCCGCGCTGTCAAGCGCGTTTGCGTCCGGGCAGGCCCCTGTCGAGACGCCCTGCTTCCAAGGCTGGGGCGGCCCACGGGGTTTCTCAGAATGCCAAGCCCCTCGCGCGGAAGGAGTTGGCATTGTGTGAGGATCGGCTATCCGGCCTCGTCCGGCCGGGAGTTCTCAGAATGCCAACCCCTGAGAGAGGGAGTTGGCACTCTGAGAATGGAGGGCGCCAGGGGGGCGCCGTCCGGGGACCCTCACTGGCCCGTGGCCTGGTTGACGACGACGCGGAGGCGGGCGCGGGGGGAGGTGCAGCGGGCGGCCAACACGTCGGCCTCGGCGAACGTGGCCATGAGGATTTGCTTCGCGCCGGTGCGAGAGTAGTCGTAGATGACATACACCGTGCCGTCGGGGGCCTGGACGCCGTCGGGGTAGGAGACGCCCTGGCGCTCGTCGAGCATCAGGCCGCCGAGCCAGGTGCGGCCGTCGTCGTCCGAGAGCCGCGCGACGAGGTGGGAACGCGTCCGCCCGTCGGGCGGGTTGTGGGTGACGAGCACGAGGCGGCCCGAGGCGAGGCGTCGGATGAAAAAGCGCGAGTTCACGTGCGGGATGCCCGAGGGGCGGCCGGGGCTCCACGTCCGCCCGCGGTCGGCTGAGACGCTCTCCCCGATGCCGTAGCTGGTGCGCACGAGGCACCAGAGCGAGCGGTCGCGGCGCTCGATGAACATGTGCTCGTCGAAGGCGCGCTTGGGCACCTGCGCCCCGCCGAGACGGGTCCAGGTGGCGCCGCGATCGGTCGAGCAGACGGCGTTGGCGCCCACCTCGTTGCCGAGGTCGTGGCCCGACTTCGGGTCCTGGACTCGCGGCTTGTGACTCCACACGGCGGCGGGGAGGAGCCATTCGCCCGTCGAGAGCACCGTCGGCTTGTTCATCATGATGCCGTTGCACAGGCGACGCGGCGGCGACCACGCTGGCTCCTCGGCGTCGGAGTTCGACGTCACGACGCACCACACGCCGGCCCGCCCGTCCCACCAGCTAACGCCTTGCGCCCAGAAGAGCCAGAGGCGGCCGTCGGGGTCGTGCCAGAGGCAGGGGTCGAAGGCGCGCACCTGGCCCGGCGGGTCAATCACCAGCTTCGGGCCCGACCACGAGGCGCCATCGTCGGCGCTCGTGACGAGGGTCACGAAGTTCTCCGGCCCCTCGTTGGCCCCGCCGCTGTACCACAAGGCCCAGAGCCGGCCGTTCGCCGCGCGCTCGATGCCCGGGATGCCCTGGAAGCGGCGGACGCCGTCCGCATATTCCGCCCCTGGCCGCGTGTTCACCCGTGGCGGCTGGAGTGCCAGGTCATAGGTCTTCAATGCCTCGGTGTCGCCGATCTTCTCGAGCATCGCCTTCAGGCCGTCGAGGTTCTGCTGGAGGGCCAGCTCGGCGTCCACCTCGGCCCGGTGGCCGAGGATGCCGATGGGGCCGCGGTAGCCGGACTTCTGGATCGTGCGGAGAATCTCCGCATCGTCGCTGCCTTGGCCGAAGGGCAGAATCTTCGTCCCCTCCTTCATCCCGTTGATGTTCAGGCACCAGAGATACGGCTTCATCTTCTCCAGCAGCGCGGGGAAGTCCTTCATCCGATGGTGCGCGTGGTGGAGGTTGAAGCAGATGCCGACGTTGGTGACGCCGCGGGCCTTGAGCAGCTCGATGACCTCGATCTGGTTCTCGGGCTCGCCCTGCCAGCCGCCGTGGTTGTAGAGGCACACGGAGCAGCCGATTTCCTTCGCCTTCCTCGCGATGCCCTCGATGCCGCGGGCTGCGGCCTCGACTTTCTCCTTCTGGTCGTTGCCTGCGTTGCCCATCATCACCCAGAACTGCGTCGTGATGCCGTGGCGCTTCATCAGGTCGAGCGCCTTGTCGTTCACGCCCCAGAAGCCGACGAGCTCGATGCCGTGCTTCTTGTAGAGCGCCATCTCCTCGTCCCAGGTGGGCACGTGCTTGTCGCGCCAGTCGTAGGCGACGCGGCCGATGCCCAGCTTCACGAGCATCTCGACGCGCTCCTTCGGCCCGCGGTTCTTCGCGTCGAACGGCACGATGCACCAGGCCAGGAGGTTCGGCTTGGCGAAGAGGCTGCCGCCCTTCACCGCCGGCGGGCCGCCGGGCTCGCCCGCGTCCGCCGCATGGGCCGCCAGGCCCAGGGCGACGATGGCCGCCAATGCCAGAGCCATGTTCCCCGTCATAGGACGGCTCTCCTTTCCTTCCCGTCGCAGGCCCCGCACGGGCTCAGAAGCGCACGATGACCGTGCGGTGGGCGCGGATGTCCTCGACCGGCACGGTGAGCGTGGCGCCCGCGAGCTGGAAGCGCTCCTTGCGTTCCGGGTAACCTTCCGCGGCGTCGTCAATCGAGATGGAGGCGACGGCGGCCGGCTTGCGGGTGACGTCGAGCCGCACGTCGGCCCGAGCGGTCTTGTGCGGGTGCTCGTGGTTGATGAGGTGGACGAGCCACTCGCCGGTGTCCTCGCGCTCGGCGAAGTGGACGTAGAGCTTGCCGTGGGTCTCCACCTGGATGCCGAAGCCCTGGGGCACCAGCCAGGCGAGGGCGGCGTCAATCTCCGTCGCGTTCCGCGGGAGCATGAACCACTGGTCGCCGATCGTCCAGTGCTCGGGCGTGTGAGGCAGGCGGTCCACGTCCATTGCCCGGAGCCAGGCGACGCGGCCTTTGCCGCACGTGCGGCGGATGACCGCCTTGCCCGAGCCGAGCGGGTCGGGGCCGACGAGCTCGTGGAACGCGTTGAGCGGCTTGAGGGCCCGCGCGTAGTCGCGCATCGTGCGGATCGCGGCGACACGCTGCCGTCGGATGCGGTAGTAGCGGTCGTGGACGCCGCTGGCGCCCACGAGGAGCAGGCGGCCGCCGCCCCGCACGAAGCGCACGATCTCGTCCCGCACCTCGTCGGCCATCACCTCGGCGCCGGCGACCACCAGGAGGTCGTACGTCCCCGCCAGGGCGCTGAGTTGCCCGTTGTGGGCCAGGTCGAACGGGATGCGGCGCTCGATGAGGTATTGCTCGACGGCGAGCGTCTCCTCCCAGGGGGTGAAGCGGTTGTAGGCGAGGCTGTGGCGCTCGCGGAGGACCGCGACGCGTGCCCGGGAGACTGCCCGCAACTGGTACTGCTTGTACTTCCGCCAGAACGGATAGGGGGCGGAGGAGAGGGCGAGGTCCTCGCAGAAGTCGGCAACGTCGCCCTTCGCCCAGTGGGCGCAGCCGAAGGCGCGGCACCACTTCTTGCCGCGGTAGGGGCCGGTGATCGCGCCCTTCGCGTTCAGGCCGATCCCCGGGCTGCGCTCGTCGCAGACCAGTTCCAGCTTCGGCAACACCTGGTCGTAGTCAATCCCGCGCCAGAAGGCCGAGGCGAAGCCGTCGCCCTCGTAGGCGTTCATCTCCACGAAGCAATTCGGGTTGCGCTCGTGCACGAAGTCGGCGAGGCGCTGGGCGGCGCGGCCGAGGGTGTGGCACTTGAAGTCGATCCACGCCCTGTGGTACGACCCCATGGCCCGCCAGAAGTTGTTCGCGGGATTGTGCTGGTTGAACCAGGGCACGGTGGCGTGGGCGAAGTCGCGCATCCCGAAGAGTTCCTCGCCCAGGTCGCCGCCGAACTGCTCCTGGAGGTACTCGCGGAAGAGCCGCGTGCAGCGCTCGCAGTGGCAGGCCTCGGGCTCCGACTGCATGCCGATGTTGTCGAAGTGGATGCCGTCGGCCCCCGCGTCAATCGCGCGGGCCAGGACCTTCTCCATGTAGGCGAGGTAGCCCTCCGACGAGAAGCACGGGCGGTGGCGGAAGCACTGATAGGTCACCTGGCAGCTCGTCGGCTGGCCGGCCTGGGTGCGGGTGATCCAGTTCACCGCGTCGGGCTCTTCCGCCAACAGCGTGTCGAAGGTGAGCGATCCGAACGAATGGTAGCACACGGCCCGCAGGCCCAGCTCGCGGCACACGGGGAAGAGGCGGGCCACCTGGTCCTGACACTCGCGCTCGTGCTCGAGGCCGTAGCCCTTCCACCAGTTGAACCACACCTGGTTCACGCCGCGGCGTGCGAGGTGCTGGAGGAAGGTGCGGCTGCGCTTGAAGTCGTAGACGAGCTTCTGGTTGTCCCCGACGTTGCCGCGCATGCGCTCGAAGTGCAGCGGCTCCCACATGCCGAACACCCGAATGCCTTCCTGGAACACCCACTCGGCGCTCTTGTGCGGCCTGCGCATTTCTGCTCTCCTCCTGCGCCCTCGAGCGCGTGCGGCGCTACGTGGCCGACGGGAAGCGCAACGGCTTCTCCCGCCAGCGCTGGATGATCTGGTCGTGGATGCCGAAGTAGAACTCGTGGCCGTGCGCGCGGGGGCAGTACCAGAGGCGCTGCACGATCTCCGCGCTCGCGCGCATCTCGTCGAGGGTGGCGAGGCGCGCGTTGTCGAGCGTGGGATACCAGTGGCCGAGCATGCCGTCGAGCACCACGCGGCCCAGAGGCGTCTCGACCAGGGTCGCGAGGTGCCCCCGCAGCCCGAGGGTGTATCCCCGGAGCGGCACGCCGAGGCGCTCGCCGATCTCGTCGGCCAGGGCCGCCACCAGGCGGGCCACGTCGGCGCAGAAGCACCCGCCGAGCCGCGGCACCGCGCCCACCGCGGCCTGGTTGGCCACCGGCGCCCACGTCGCCGAGTGCCGGGTCACGCACGGGTGATAGGCCCACAGCGCCGCCGCGGCCAGCGCGTCCTGCCAGTCGCCGAACCGCTGCGCGAGCAGGGCCGCCACGCGGCCCAGAGCGTCGGGCGCCATCAGGTCGAGGTGCTCCCCGCCCGTCGCGTCCTCCAGGGTGAAGTCGCTCGGCGCCCCCTCGCGGGTCGTGCGCCGCCGGTAGTCGGGCAGCCGCGCCAGGATGTACGCGCGGTGGCGACCAATGAAGTCGTGCGCCGACGCCGCCGGGCGCTCGGGCAGCCGCGCGCCCCGCGGGCCGTAGCGCTCCCGCACGATCACCCCGCAGTCGAAGCCGAAGGGATACTGCCCGCTCCACAGCGCCGCCCCGCCGCGGTCGCGCACCGTCAGCCGCAGCGCCGCGGTCAGCCGCACATCGCTCGCCCACTTCGCCCGGTGGGGAAACACCACGGGCAGCGAAACGTCCGCCACGCCCGACGCCGACGCCGCCCACGCCACCGACGGCTGGGCCTGCTCCGAGTCCTCGGGGAGAATGGCCGCGATGTCCACCCTCCCCTCCCGCGGGCCGCCCGGGGCGACCGCCATTCGCAGGACGACCCGGCTCGCCTCGCCGCCCCACGAAGGCTCGGGGAACTCGACCGCCTTCACCGCGACCACCGGCTCCCCCGCGAACAGGTCGCCATACGACAGCGGCAGGTCCTCCATCCACGCCGGCTGGTCCGGCCACGCGAGCGGCCGCGGGACCACTTCCTCGTGAAAGCCCACCTTGACCCGCAGGCCCAGCGGCGTCGCACCGCGCCAGAGCGCCTCCGAGCCGGGCAGGAACACCCTTGCCCAGAAGCGTCCCTCGCCCAGGCGGCGGAAGTCCCCCTCCGCGGCCGGCGGCTCCGCGAGGGCTCGGCTCGGGTGGTCCCCGGGCTCCTCCCCGGGCGCGATCCAAGTCGCCTCGCGGAGAGCCTCCCCCGCGTCGTCCACCGCGCACATCCAGCGCGTCGCGTGGTCGTGGCCCGGGTTGAGGAAGGCGACGAGATGGTCGCGGTAGTACCACTCGGGATGTGGCGGTCGCGTGCCGCCGCCGCGCCCCTCCGCGAGCGCGGCGACCTGGATGCCCTCGGCGCCCGCCTCGACCGCGATGGCCGCCCTGCGCCCCTCGGCGTCCGGGCCCAGCCGCAGCACGACCGAGTCCTCGTGGGTCTGCGGCGAGAGCGGCCCTCGCCACCGCTTCGCCACCACGCTCGCCTGGTTCAAGACCGTTGACCATCGCATCGGACAGTTCCCCAGGCCACCGGGCCGAGCCCGTCGCCACCGGCCGCGGCGATCATAGCATGTGGGCAGGGGGCCATCAAGGCGCTCAAGATGATCACGCGCGCAACACGGGGGGTGATCATCTTGAAGGCGCCGACCAGGCAGGGGATGCCGAGCCATAAGCCATTGGGATGACGATACATGTGGCTCCGCATCCCTCCGAGCCCCCCGCCTCCCTTGCCCCGTCAAGATGATCACCCCCTCCGGCCCCGTCTCAGCGATGGACACTCCCCCTGCCCATCACAAGGCGTCTCGGCCGATGCGTCAGCCTGTGGGAGTGCGGCGGCTCGACGCCGCTTTTCACTTCGCCCGACCACCCGGCCTAGTGAATAATTCAAGAATAAAGATTTGACACCCGCACCCGCGCGCACCCGCACCCGCGCGGTCCCCCCTTCGCCGGCAGCAAGGCGCCCGGGACGATGCGTCAGCCTTTGGGAGTGCGGCGGCCCGACGCCGCTTTGGACGCTGCGCACCCCGAAGCCATCGGTCACCCGCCCCGCGTCAAATGACAAATGAAGATGTGACCCCGACCGTAATTCAAAAATAAAGATTTGACACCCGCTTTGACGTTTCGGACACCGTTAGGCGGCGGTCCTTTCTGCCGCTGAGGGCACCACGGGGCTCCAGCGTCGTGCCCCAAATCGCCTCTGGCGGTCGCACTGCATGTGGAACTGCCAGAAGGGGTCCCAGTCGCCATTCAGGAAGACGGCGCGAGTCTTCAAGATGGCCTCGGCGCCCGGGAGGCTCCAGCGCATGCCCGAGCCTTCCATGCGGTCCTTGACCAGGTGTCGGCAGGCTCCCTCGGCCGCGCCAGAGCCGACCGGGTAGCCTGCCGCCAGGGAGTCGTCGTAGTGCATCCAGCGGCGGTTGGCTTCGTAGTAGCCGATGACGGTCTGGAGGACCTTCCGTTGGGGCTTGCGGAGCCGGTGTCGGTGCTTGGTGAGCTTCTGCCGGAGGCCGCCGATGACGTGGCCGACCCTGCCCTCCAGGAGCATCCGGAGGCGCTCGCGCACGAAGGCTTCGGCTTCGTCCGAGCCCTCCGGGTGGAAGACGTGGGCTGCCTTCCACAGGTACTCCAGGGCGTGGAAGAGGTCGAGGATGAGCGTGAACCCGCCCAGCATGGCCAAGGCCAGGCGCTGGAGGCCCGTGCCCGCGTCCGTCAGGCACACGCGCCGCTTGCGGCCCTCGGGGTCGCGGCGGGCGACCTCCTGCTGGACCCATGCGAAGGCGTCTTCCTTGCCATTCAGGGGGGCCCGGAGGCGTTTGTTCTGCGGTTTGGGCCGTTGGGCAGGGGGCTGCTTGTCGCGGACCTCGCGCACCACGTCCTCCGCCGTGCGCGGCTGGGCGGCGATGGTGTACACGGCGGCGACGACCGCTTCCTTCTTGCGGCTGTGCTTCTCCCCCTTGCGCAGGCGCACCCTGTGTTCCGCGGGTTCCCCCTTGAGGATGGGGACCCCTTTGCCGTCCGCTGCCACGACGAGAATCTCCCCCTCCGTTTCGGGCCGAGGAGTGCCTTGGCTCTCGTAGTACGGGTCGGCGTCGGCAGCCACGGTTGCGGCCATCTCGATGAGCGTCTCCTTGCGCAGCGTGAAGCCGAAGAGCTCCTCCAGCTCCCCGATCGCCTCGTCGTAGGTCATCCGCGCCGTCCGCCCCAGGGCCAACTGCTGGACGAAATGCGACGGAATCTCCTCGGGCAAGTTCGCCTCCTCCTCCAGGGGGAAGAGGCCCGGGGAGCCCTCCTCGTGGTAATAGCATCGGGCCAACTCCAGTTCCCCAAAGACGCTCAGATACCGACGCGACTTCGAGCGTTCGCGGGGCAGCAGTTCGCCGGACGCGGTCACGATCGCCTTCCCCACGTCCCCGCCCCGCTTCCCGGCGAACCAGGCGCCCAGCAGACAACGCCCCAGGGCCAGCACGCGGCGCAGCAGATGCACCTCGGCCCGGTACGCGTCGTCCGACTGCCCCTCCTCACGGACATACCTGCCGGGTGCGTGTAATCTCCTTCGGTCGGAAAAGTCAGTTGCGCGATACTATCGCGGGCACCCCCAATCCCGCAGCTGACCCAACGCCCGCAGGGCGTGGCGGAGTAAAGCCCACGGCGATGCTTTGGGAGCCGTGGGTAAGGGAGCACCCAGGGCTCAGCC